>Ga0214919_10012850_pt1 | contig 10225 bp, 10 predicted proteins | sample LL1503_MetaG_FD_177994 | JGI IMG/M metagenome (GOLD analysis project Ga0214919, IMG submission 177994) | Freshwater microbial communities from Lake Lanier, Atlanta, Georgia, United States - LL-1503 | ecosystem: Environmental > Aquatic > Freshwater > Lake | place: USA: Georgia | collected... | reverse complement strand
ATGGTGCGGATGCCAAGCTCACGACGAAGCGGGGCGGCGAACTTCATTGCGGGGTGGTAAGCGGGCGCAAACATGAAGGCCATGCCGGCTTGATCAATGCACCGGGCGACGGCATCGGGTCCGAGGGAAATTGAGACACCCAAGGCTTCCAGCACATCCGCTGATCCACATTTGCTGGTCATGCCACGGTTGCCGTGCTTGGCGACGGGCACTCCGGCCGCAGCGACCACGAAGGCTGATGCCGTTGAGACATTGAAACTGCCGCTCGCATCGCCTCCGGTGCCACAGGTGTCAACGAGCTCATCCTGACGATCCGAGGTGACACGGACGGCCTTCTCGCGCATCACCTGGGCCATGCCGGCCAGTTCGGCGGAGGTTTCGCCCTTCAGGCGCAATGCGGTCACAAAAGCACCGAACTGGGCGGGAGACGCGCGATCCTCCATGATGTCGGCCATCACGGCGGTGGCTTCGGCGACCGTCAGGTCATGTCCATCGACGACCTTGGCGAGTGCTTCCACGATCATCTTGCTCGTTCCCCTACGCCTTGGCCCTGACGGATCCTCCACGCCCTACCCGTGGCTCGCGTTGCGACGGTTGCTGGGAGTGCTTCCAAAGCATCACCCTCTATTCCTCGACCATCGATCACGTGACCCTGAAAGGGAAGCGTGGCGCTCGAACAAGCCGGTTTTCGGTGGGCGATGTGCCACCCTGGTCCGCGGGCAACCTTGCCCACATTTTCTGCTTCGATCCCACGGTGCCCCCCCGATGCGGAAGCTTTCCGAGCGATGGGTGGCCCCTTGTGTGCGCGGACCGCGGATACCTTGACCGGGACTAACGCCGGATCCAAGGCGGCACGGGCGGGCAAGGATGCCCGCGGGCCGAAGTGCCTCGAGGTCACTTCCTGCGAGTCCAGGTTCTTGCAGTTGGCGTGAAGGCCGGGGCCCTGTCGCGACGGACGTGCGCACTCGAGCCAGACCATCACGACGCGGTCCTCGGTTGGCGTTCATGCGACTGGTTCCAGGTGTCGGCGAGATTGAGGAAGTTCCTGAGGAGGTCCTTTCCCGCCTCGGTCTTGATGGATTCGGGGTGGAACTGCACGCCTTCGATCGGATGGACGCGGTGGCGGAGTCCCATGATGAGGCCGGTATCGGTCTGCGCGGTTGGGACAAGCGTGTCTGGCAACCCCTGACGATCCACGATCAGTGAGTGGTAGCGGATTGCTTGGAAGTCCTGGGGCAGGCCCGCGAAGACGCCTTGGCCATCGTGGTGGATGCGCGAGGTCTTTCCGTGGACGATTTCTGGCGCGCGGATCACCCGGCCGCCAAAGGCCTCACCCATTGACTGGTGTCCTAGGCACACACCCAACGTCGGGATCAGTGGACCGAGGGTGCGGATGAGCTCGACGGAGATCCCCGCTTCTCCGGGCGTGCACGGACCCGGCGACACGACGATCGCGCTTGGTGCCATTTCCCGCACATGCTCGACGGTGACGGCGTCGTTGCGGAAGATCGCCAGCTCGGCGCCGAGCTCGGCCAAGTACTGGACGAGGTTGTAGGTGAACGAATCGTAGTTGTCGATCATCACGATCATCGGTAGCTCCTCTCCCCGATCGATCCTTCGCCCGCTTCGCCGTCGTGGCCCCCGCCTATGGGGGCTTGCCTATCGGTAACGGTGTCGGCCTCGACGATCTCGGCGAGGTCAAGGGCACGCAACAGGGCCGCGGCCTTGTTGAGGGTCTCCTGGAACTCGGCCTCCGGTGAAGAGTCGTAAACGACTCCGCCGCCGGCTTGCACATGGGCAGTACCGTCCTTGATGACGAGCGTGCGGATCGTGATGGCGGTGTCCAGGTTTCCGTCGAACGAGAAGTACCCGACTGCGCCTGCGTACGTGCCTCGGCGGCAGGGCTCCATTTCCGCGATGATCTCCATCGCCCGGATTTTCGGGGCGCCAGAGACGGTTCCGGCGGGGAAGCAGGAACGCAACGCATCGAAGGCATCTGCGCCGTCTTTCAGTCGACCTTCGACCTGACTCACGATATGCATGACGTGCGAATACCGTTCGACGATCATGAGGTCGGTCACGTGCACCGATCCGGGCTTTGCGACGCGTCCGACATCATTACGTCCGAGATCGACGAGCATGATGTGTTCGGCGCGCTCCTTCTCATCAGCGAGGAGGTCGGCGGCGTTGGCGTCATCGGCCTCGGGATCGGCGCCACGCGGACGGGTCCCGGCAATCGGCCGGGTGCGGATCACACCGTCCTCGACCTGGACAAGCATCTCGGGTGATGCCCCGGCAATCTGCATGTCATCGAGGTTCAGGTAGTACATGTATGGTGACGGATTGACCGCCCGAAGCGCACGGTAGATCGTAAATGGACGGGCAGCCACGTCCCGACTGAGCCGTTGGCTGGGAACGACCTGGATGATGTCGCCGCTTGCCACATACTCGCGTGCCTTGGTCACGGCGTCCTGGTAGGCGTGACGGGTGAAGGTGCTAGCGACGTTCGCCGGGACGTCGTCGACACGCCCGCGAGGGACAGTCAGCGGCGCGCGTCCGGGGGTGAGGGTTCCCGGAGACCCGAGGCGCTTGCCTATGGCCTCGATGCGGTGCAGGGCGTCTCGGTAGGCCTCGTCGACGTCACCGCCATGCGCCGTCAGGTCGGCGTGGGCGAGGACGCGCATGCGGTGCTTGACGTGGTCGAAGACGACCAGCGTGTCGGCGAGCATCATGACCGCATCCGGGAGTTGCAGGTCATCACGCGGTGGGACAGGCAGTTTCTCGAAATAGCGGGCGCATTCGTACGCGAGATAGCCAACGACACCACCCACAAACCGTGGCATGTCCGGTAGGGCGACTGGCTTGTAAGGCGCAATCAGGTCCCGGATGAAGGCAAGTGGGTCGCTGAATGGTTCGGTTCTCGTTGGGTTCCCGGCGGAATGGATGGTTGCAATCCCATCTCGGAGGCGGGCAACGACGCGCGGTTCAGTTCCGATGAATGAGTAGCGCGCCAGACGTTCGCCACCTTCCACGCTTTCAAGCAGGAAACTGTACGGACCGGTGGTGACCTTGTCGTAAACCGAGACGGGGGTCTCCATATCTGCGAGGAAATCTCGATAGACCGGGATGAGGTTTCCGTGACGTGCGAGCTCCCGGGCGTCCTCAAGGGTAGGCGTGATGCCGGAGGCACTGGTTCGGGGTTGCAGAAGCACCGTCATGGCCGCACCCCGGTTCGGACTCGCTGAAAAAGGGCTGTCTGGGTGGCTTGGATCACGTGCACTCTCCGGTCGTCAGTGGGCAACAAAAAACCTCGCGTCCCCTGGGGACGAGAGGTTGCTTCCAACGACCCGCGGTGCCACCCCGCTTAGTGTCACTGCTATCACCCGCACCCGAAAGCGCGCGATGGACCGGTGCCACTCGCTCTATCCAGACACAGGTGGAAGGTTTCTAGAAACCGGCACATATGCCTGCCACCTGGGTAACGGGTGTGGTCCCCGGATTGGCTACTTGCCACGTGGAAACCACGCAGGTTCACCGTTCAGCTCACAGGTCCATTCCGTCGCGCGAACCCCGACAGGCTTTCACCGTTGCCTGTCTCTCTGGGGAGGTGCGTCCTGCGACGTACTCGTCCTGATCGTTGCTGGTCACTATGGCGTCCCGGCGCATGGCTACGAGACGAAACTGAAGCGAGTATGGGGTCGGACTATCGGAAATGTCAAGGTCCGTACGCCTCACTGCAATCCGGTGCAGTGCTCGCACTCGCCCTATTTGGCGCGAGTTCGTTGAGACCGTCATGGTGACCGACGGCCCGCCCGAACGGGAGACATCACAAGGCGTGCGACGGCCCGCCAGGGCGAGCCGGACACTTGCCGTCCTCCGAGGACCGGCGCTCGACGGCACATCGCAAAGGCCGCCAGAGTTTCCGGCAACGGAGCGAACTGTGCGGCAACCCACCGGAGATGAGGGGGAGAGGCGCCAATTCCCCCGGAGGGAGACAGGCCCGACCCTTGCGGTTCGAAGCCTGCGCGTAGTCATCGGTTCCATGGCCTTGGTTCTCTTCCTGTTCGGGGTGTGGGTAACTTCCCCCGCCTTCGGGGTGCCAACGCGCGGTTCGATGCCAGATGAAACAGTCTTCGAGGCGTGCGAAGGTGTGATTGAAACTTCGGTGCAGAACCCGGCCGGGATACCCGGAGGATCGCGACACACGATCCGTGTTGTGACAGGTTCGCAGTCCGGGCGTGTGGCGGTGGTCACACTCGGCGCACCAAGCATTGTCGTTCGGGCAGGAACGATTCCCGTTTACGCGCCCGGTGATCGGGTCGTCCTCCAATACCGCACGACCCCGCTGGATGGCGCAGGTGTGCAAACCGGTTCGCCGTTGAGCTCAAACGGTGACGGCGTTGATGCGCAGAGTGAACGATTCCAGATCACTGACCGCGTACGGCGTCCGTGGCTTTACGCGGGGATTGGTCTGATTGCAGTGGCGTCGGCGGCCGTGGCCGGGTGGCGAGGGCTGCGCGCGATGGTCGGGCTTGGCGCCGCGGCGTGGATCATCTGGTGGTTCGTCGTGGCCCGCCTCCTTGCAGGCCAGTCGCCGGTACCCGTGGCGATCGTGGGTTGTGCCCTGATCGCCGTGACTGCACTTGTCCTGACCCACGGGTTCACGCGCGAGGCCGGGGTGCCGCTGGCCGGCATGGCGGGAAGCCTCGCAGTCGCAGGCGTTGTGTCGGTGGTTGCGGTCCGGTCCGCAAGTCTCTCAGGGCTCGGTTCGAATGAGGAAATCCATCTCGTCCACGCAGCACTTCGGGGCGAGATCGACACCCAGGGATTGCTCCTGGCCGGGATGTTGCTCGGCGCAGTCGGGGGACTGATTGACGTCACCGTGGCGCAAACGGCGGCCGTGTTCGAATTCGCGGTGACATCACCGCTGATGTCGCGCGCGGAATTGTTCTGGCGCGGCATGAGTGTCGGACGTGCGCACGTGGTGGCGGCGGTGCACACCCTCGTGTTGGCCTATGCCGGCGCGTCGCTGCCAATCCTGCTGCTTTTCGCCCTTTACGCAGCTGACCTCGGTGACATCTGGAACCGAGAATTGATCGCAGCAGAACTGCTTCGGGCAGTGACCGGGATTGTCAGCTTGAGCATCGCCATGCCACTCACGACGTGGATCGCCGCTCGTGCGGTGCCGAGAACGAGCAGCGATTGAGCGTCCACCTCAAGAAGTCAGGTGGCCGGCTCAGGATTTCGTGGTGACGTCGCCCTCAGCGTGTGGCGCCGAAGGAGCCTGAGCTGGCGCGACCGGCGTGCGATCAAGTGGCGGTGCTACCGGTGCGGGTTCGTCCTCGTCGTTGACAAGACGGTACAGGGCATACCCGGCAATCCCAAGCGTCGCAAACGTCAGGAGGCGTCCGATGCCAAAGAAGGACAGGATGCTCCAGACTATCCGGAACGGCAGCGCCACGACCCAAAGGGCCAAGCCGACCGTCCAGACGACAAGCCTGAAAGGCAACGAGACAATCCACAGGAGGCCATTCAACACGAACATCGCCCAGAGTGTAGCGCGTTTGGGAGGCAGTAAGGCGGTCGGCAGCTTGCGACGGGTTTCGTCCCAGTGGCGACTTACGTGCCGGGGTGTTTGTGGTTCCCGACGCTTCTCAGCGGGAGCCGCCACGAATTCAAGATTTGACGGGAACCTTCTCAGAGAACACGTAGCCACTTCCGTGACGCGACACGATCAGTGATGGGGTTCCGGGTTCCCGTTCAATTTTCTGGCGCAAGCGACGGACATAGATCTTTAGGTAAGGGCCTAGTCTCGCACCGTCCTCGCCCCACAGTTGTGTGATCAGTTCGTTGTGGGGCACTACCCGTCCGCGGTTCGCGGCAAGGTAGGACAGCAACCGAAACTCCGTAGGACTGAGACGGATATCCGTCCCACCGCGGCTCACCCTGCGCCCGTCGAGATCGATCGAAAGGTCATCGGCTTCAATGTGCACCCTTCGCCGGTTCTCATCTTGCCGGTGGACGCGTCGCAACTGCGCTCCGACCCGTGCAATGAGTTCACTGACGTTGAAGGGTTTGGTCACGTAGTCATCGGCACCCGCGTTGAGGCCCTGGACGATTTCGGCCTCATTGCGAAGGGCGGAAAGCATGATGATCGGCACGTCCGAGAAGTCGCGGATCCGTGCGCATACGTCATAGCCGTCCATATGCGGCATGAGGACGTCGAGAATGACGGCATCCGTGCGGGTTTCGAGGAACATCGCAATCGCCGCAGCACTGGATGTCGCCACAAGGGTTTCGAACCCGCCCGTCTCAAGGGCGTCGGCAACCATTCTTGCGTGTGGGGCTGAGTCGTCCACAATGAGGATTACCGGACGACGTTCGTCCTGTGACACCTTCGCGGTAGCGCCAGTACCCAGACCCATCTCGGTTTCTCCGGCAAATTGGTCGGGATTTACGCGATGGAAGCGATGGGGGCGGTCTCCGCCTCGACCGGTGGCGCGGGTCGCACGTAGTCGCGACGGCCGCGGATCAGGCCTCGCACGCTAAGCAGGTGTGAAAGCCACCATACGATCACCTCGACCTTGATCGCACCTTCGGTGAGCACACCGGGAACACCGCCCCAACCTTCCTGCAATCCCAAGGCGTGACTCGCAGGAATGATCGCCCATTGCCAGACGGCAAGGGACGCCGGGGCGAAGATCAGGACGCCCCAACTGCTCCAGGACGATAGGGTGAATGCGTCATCCCAAGTCGCCTGGCCGAGAAGGATTGCAAGGCGCGTGGTGTACGCAAGCCAGCAGCCGATCCCGGCAACAACGGCAAAGAAGAGTAGGCCAAGCGGTGGCACGAGGGCGCGAAAGGTGTCCTGGCCCGAGTAGAGGAAAATCGCCCAGTAAAGGATCGTGGTCATGAGAAAGAGGGCGGCCCACAATCCGTGGTACATCAAGGTGTAGGTAAGTGGCTTCGGCACCTGATCGTTTGAGAGGGATGGCATGTCAGTCGTCTAAGTCTACCGGGAGGCTAGCCGGTCGGTACGCGACGGGACGCGCCTCGTCAGGACTGATGCATAGGTACGTTCCAGGATGCCGGCCGCATCATCCCAAGAGAACTGGGTGCGAACGTGCGCCTGCAGGGCTGGACCGAGAGCCTCGCGACGGTTGGTGTCGTCAAGAAGATCAATGATTGAACCCGCCAGTGCGCTGATGTCGCCCATCGGGACGTAGACCCCAAGCGTGCCAAGGAGTTCACGCGAAACCGGGCTGTCGTAGACGACGGTTGGCAAACCCACCTGCATGTAATTGAGGAGCTTCCCGTTTGCCTCGGTGGTTGAGCGCTTGGCGGACACGCCGATATCGGCGAGGCTCAGGTGCAGGGGGGCATCTTCGTACGGCACACGGCCGGTAAAGGTGACGTTGTCCAGGATTTGAAGGTCGTATGCCTGCCGCCGGTACTGTTCCAATCCCGGATATCCCATGATGAGGAAGTGGGTGTCAGGTCGGCGTTCGATGACCTGTCTCGCGGCGTACAGAAGGTGGTCCACGCCTTGGTAGTCCACGAGAAGACCAAGGTACGCGACAATTTTTCGGCCTGAAGGCAAGCCAAGGCGTTGCCGCAGCTCGGCGGCCATGGCTTGGGTGATGACTGGCATCGTGGTGGCGATGCCGTCCGGTACAACCGCGACGTTTGGCAGAGGTTTCCGGTGCCCACTCGCGAGATGCGCCGCGCCGTGCGTTGAACTGGTCACGATCGCATCGGCATTCCGTTCGATCGTGCGCTCAAGCCACTCGAGGGGGCGCAGCAACGGGCTTTTCGGAGTTATGAATCGATGGTCAAGCATTTCCCGCGTCATGCTTCCCTGATAGTCGAACACGAGCGGGACGCCCCGAAGGCGTGCCACGGCAAGGCCGATCGCCGCACCCTCATGGAGGTGGGCGTGAACGAGGTCTATTCGCCCGAATGCCGAAACAAGCGCTCGTGCGCCGAGTAGCAGGTCGAAGTACAGTTTGTGCAGGTGTGATCCGACGCGGACGGTCGATGCCCAAGGCACCCTCGGCATCCTGACAACTTCGACTCCCAGCGGGGTCCGTCCTGAGTGGTAGGTGCAAAGGGTGACGCGGTGGCCCCGATCTTGGAGGGCGCGAATTTCCTCAAGGATCCGGACATGACATCCATAGTCCGCAAAGAAGCTTGTCGGCGCGATCGCGAGGATCCGAAGGCCCATCTACACAGTCCGGAGTTCTTGTCAGGTGTACGCGAAGTGTCTCGACATCCGAGGCGGTGGGGTGCGGCCGGGTAGGCAGATGCACGCTCGAGACTGCATCACGGTAGGAGTATCGTCGCCACGTTCAGAACGGACGAACCTTTCGCGAGGCGAGAACCGTAGCCATCCAGCCAGCCATGCAATCGGTAGGCGACTGGTTTCCATCTATGCGACGACAGATCCGAAGGAAATGAGATGCCACCGATGACGAGTGCCAACGGCGAACTTGACATCGTGAGTCACGGTTCGGCCCAGACCCATCGGATTGGCGTGAGGTTGGGCTCCATGTTTACTGGCGGTGAAATCGTCCTGCTTGATGGTGACTTGGGGGCGGGAAAGACGGTTCTCGCCCGCGGAATTGCCGAAGGTCTGGGTGTGACAGATCCGGTCACAAGTCCGACCTTCACGATCATTCACGAGTATGAAGGCAGGCTGCCTCTGGCCCACATCGACCTGTACCGCCTCTCGGGCAACGGCGATATCTCTCCGACTGGCATCGACGACTACCTTCGGGGGGATGGTGTCACGGTGGTCGAGTGGCCTGGGCGCGCACCGGACTACTTTCCCGAGGATCACCTGCTCATCGCCATGCGGCATCTTTCTGAAAGCAAGCGGGGTCTCCAGTTTGTCCCTCGCGGGCAGAAGTGGCGTGATTGCGTCGGGCGCCTTGCCCGGGAGGCTTTTGGGGGGTGACAGATCGATCACTCTTATGTAAATCGCCGGGCGCCTTATCGTGCAATCTCTGGGTAGGACTTGATGGCTTTGACGTGGAAGCGGTTTGGTCCCAACAGGGTTCGCTCGGCTTTACGTGCAGGGAAGCGGACGTACTATCTGCCCGAAGATGTCCAACATTTCTGACGGCCAGTTGAACCCTGAATCCATGGAGATGGCTAGCGAACAGGGTGCAAATTCAAGCGGCGCCAGTTCAGTCGGAGAACGCAGTGCAGGGTGGTGGGATGACGACGCGGGGACCGATCTGTTACTCGCAATAGATTCCTCCTCGCGGACCGGAAGCCTAGCGGTACTCAGGGGTCAATATGTTCTCGCTGAGGCTTCCTGGACCGCGACAGGACCAGGTGGCGCGCTCCACCTTGGATATGCCGAACTCCTCCTGCAGAGCCATGGCTACCGAGTGGCTGACTTGAAGGCCGTGGCGGTGGCGATTGGGCCGGGATCATTCACGGGGATCCGTGCGGGGTTGAGCCTCGGACAAGGTCTGGCAAGTGCACTGGACGTCCCACTTGTCGGGATTTCCACTCTCGAAGCCCTTGCATGGCAATTGGGGTGCACCGCCAAGTCGGGGGACTTCATCTGTGCAGTGGTGAGTGCCGGGCGAGGTCTAGTTCATCTCGGGTTGTCCGAGGTCACCGGATCCGGATCTTTCGTCCACCGACCTACCTTGACAGTTACTGCTGATGAGTTGTGCGCTTCCGTCGCAGCCATCCCGAACGAGTGCGTGATCGTCGGGGGAGAGATTGAACCGGACCTTGCCCGGCAGATTGTGGCGGCGCGTCCCGGCCTGACCGTAGCTAATCCGGTGACCGGGCAACGCCGGGCGGCTTATGTCGCGATGGCCGGATTGGCCTTGCTGCGTGCGCGAAGTGGAGCCGAAAATCCGGGCCCTGAGTCTGTGCAGCCCGTCTACCTCAACCGTGAGAATCCAGGGCGCGCCACGACATCCGGGTGGTCTGGCGAACGGTGAGGTGTCACATGGCCCCGGTCCAGCTGCGGGACGTGTATCTGTGCGGCCCCAAGCACCTTGGGGAACTGAACTTCTGAGTGGTTTGAACGTGTTGGGGAGGTAGCGCAATGGAGACCTTCCTATGGGGGGTTCAGGGCTTCCTTGCCTGCGTCTTTCTGATTGCGGGGGTCGCGTCGGCCTCAGGGTTCCTGGAACGACGCGCGCATGCTCAGGGGATTGTCATGCCCGTCCAAGGCCTGCGGTTCCGGCTGATCGGGGTT
>Ga0214919_10012849_pt1 | contig 10225 bp, 5 predicted proteins | sample LL1503_MetaG_FD_177994 | JGI IMG/M metagenome (GOLD analysis project Ga0214919, IMG submission 177994) | Freshwater microbial communities from Lake Lanier, Atlanta, Georgia, United States - LL-1503 | ecosystem: Environmental > Aquatic > Freshwater > Lake | place: USA: Georgia | collected 2015-03-15 | reverse complement strand
GAAGCAATGAGCCAGCAATCCGCGATGCTGCTTGGTGAATTATGCCGCGCGGGTGGCTCTCAACCACCAATGGTTTACGAAACACTCGCTGAACTTTCAGGCGTTGCACGCATGTTAAGTTTGACAGGCAGCGCGCCGCGCCTCAGCGAAGCGCGCTTGAAGTCCGACGCGCAAAATGCCCTCACCGGTTTAAGCGCGGACGTTGTTGTGATCTCGGCGGACATGCCGCTTCCAAACAATGATCCGCAGCCAACTCCTGAGCAAGTTGCGACGCTCGTAAAAGAAAATGCCGACAAGGAACCAGGTAAAGGATCCCATGGAATGGGATATCGACAAAGCGAAAAAGTGCAGCTGGAATGGTTTGTAATTCCTGCTCAACAAGTGCGCGATCAAATGGCCAATGACCCGCGTCTTTCCAATGTGGAACTTCGCAAGGCTTTCCTGCGCAATCCCACTTCATTTGGCGCCAAAATTGGCGAAGTGGATCCCAAGTTTGACGACTTCAAAGACCAAGTGCGAACCAAGTTGCTCAATCAAATCACGGCCAGTCGCATGGACGAAATGGTGAAATTCATCGCCGATCAAGCGCAATTGTCTACACGCGCTCTTCCCAAGGACGGCATCTACGCCAAGTTGCCAACCGACTGGCAAAATCTTCCAGGGCTTCCCGCGCTCGCCGCGGACATGGCGAAACAATTTGGTGTTGCCGCTCCCAAAGTTGAAATTGTTGGCCCAACAGTTGTCTCGAGCCTGAACTCAGTCAATGGATTGGGCACCGCAACAAGCGATCGCTTTGGAACGCAGCCAACACCACTTGCTCAATTGGTTTCGATGACAAAAGAACTCAAACCAACCGAGGTTCGAGCCGTCTTACAAGTGGGCGTGATTGGTCCACCGCTACGCGCGCCAGATCCTTCACGAGCACCTCGCGCGAATCCAAACCAAACAACGCCGGTCAATCAAGATTTGACCACTGATCTGTTCGCGTTCCGTGTTCTGCAAGCCATGCCTGCGCATGCGGCGGCGAACGCTGAAGAAGCTGGAGCCGTAGCCACCCAAGACGAGCAGAAATTGCTGCGTTTTGCCGTGTTGGAGGGCAATCTTGCTGCGATTGAAACCAAGGCCAAAGAGAGCGGCTTGGAATCTGTGGCGCGTGAATACAACACTAAAGTTGATTTTGCGCCGCAAATCCGTGGCGCCGACATGAAGTTTGTGCAGTACGGAATGAAAATGCCAACCGCTATTTCCGGCCTGGGCGAGGACGCCACCGTTGTGAATGAAATTGTGAAACGAGCTTTGGCTATTCCGCAAGGCGAGTTCGCCAATTCATCCGACGCCGCGCGCACATTTGTGATCGCTTCGCCAAATAAACTCGCGATTGTCGCGGTGCATGTCCGCGACGTATTGCCAATGTACGCCGAAGACTACAACGGCCTCGCGAGCAATCAACGCTTTCGCAATGCGATCACCGATGAAAGCAACCAAGTCAAGATCGTGGATGAATTTTCATTCGCGGCATTGTCCGCGCGCAACCAATTCAAGATGGCCAAAGAACCAACGGGCCCTGTTGATGCGAGCGCCCCTGAGCCGCCAATCGATTCCGCTGGCTAAGCAAATTCGCTGGGTGCACTTCTTTCGCCGCGACACAATTTCAAGCAATTCAGCGTGATTTCACTGCGGAATTAACTTACTTTTGAGCCCGCTTTCACGGGCTTGTCCACGCTCAGAAAAACCACGTCGCGGGCTTCTGGACCAGGCTTGCCGTCGGCACCAATCACCGCCTCGGCTTTCAAGTCACTTGCGGCCAAAATCATTCCCGCGCTCACTTCGCCGCGCAACATGCGCGGCTCCAAGTTGGCCACAATCACAACTTGCTTTCCAACCAGAGTCGCGGGGTCATACCAAGCGCGCACTCCAGCGCATACTTGCCGACCCTCGGGCGTGCCGTCGTCTAATTTTAGTTTCAATAATTTGTCGGCGTTGGGGTGCGCTTCCGCGGCCAACACCGTGGCCACGCGCAAATCGATTTTTGAGAACAAGTCGTAGGCAATGGCTGGTAGTGGATCGCTCATGTTGTGTCCTTATAAAAGAATTATTCCAACGTTCTCGCTCGGCAAATATCCGCGTCGCTTTTTTGTGTTTCAAACTTCTGCGTGATGATGTATTTCCAAGCGTCCATTATGAAACTGGATGAAGCGCCTTGAATGTTGTCACCGCGTCAAAGTCCCGTTGGCTTAACAACCCGCCGTCGCTTCTCATGGCAACGCTTTCATCGCGGCGACGGCTGCGCTCGCAGCGCGGCGCCTCGCGCAGATCGACCACTTGCACACCAAGGGCTTGCTGATCAAACTTTGCGCGCGATACGCCGCAAATATCAGCGAAATCATCAGCAAATTTACTCAAAGTGCCGTCGGCGTCTGGAACGACCAAACCCGCGTCGAGCGTATTTTCCACGCCCTTCGCCTTGGCTTCTTCAAGCGCTTTCAAGGCCGCGGTTCGCGCGTCCATAACCTTGGACCAATCCGCGTGGGCTTTATATTGAATATTCAAATAGGTTTGCTCGTGCACCGACACATCGCCAGCGTTCATGGCGCGATAGATCTCGTCGGCTGTGTGCGCCATGATTGGCGCCAGCAATCTGCAAAGTGTTTCGGCGCACGCGCGCATGACAATCTGCGAGCGACGGCGTCGATGCGAATCTGGTCGATCGCAATACAAGCGATCCTTTACCGCCACGCAATACATGGACGAAAGTGTTTCGTTGCAGAACGCGTACAGGGCCAAGTGCGCGGCGCGGAAATCAAAGCGCGCATACGCCGCGCGCACATCCTTCTCAAGCCGCGACAATTCGCCAAGCACCCAGCCATCAATTGATTCCGGTTCAACGCTCTTCAAGGCGCCGCGCCAATCCGTGGTGGCTGGAAGATCACCAAGATTGCTCAGCAAGAAACGAACCGTGTTGCGAACTTTGCGATAAGCCTCTCCCGCTGTCTTGAGAAATTCCAGGTCCATGCGGATGTCGGTTTCATATGCCAAGCCGCTCACCCACCAACGGCAAACATCTGCGCCAAACTCCTTCAGAATATTCTCCACATCGATGGTGTTTCCAAGGCTTTTGCTCATCTTTTTGCCCTCTTTGTCCACCACAAATCCGTGGGTGACAAGACGGCGAAACGGCGGCTGACCCGTGGAGGCCAGCGCAAGCAACATGGAAAGTTGGAACCAGCCGCGATGTTGATCGCTGCCCTCCAAATACAACTCGGCTGGAAATCCTTGGCCGCGCTCCTGCATGACCGAGTGCCAACTTGAACCAGCTTCAAACCACACATCGAAAATGTCAAACAACTTTTCAATGGTTGCGTTGTTGAAATCTTTGGGCGCGTCGACATCTGTCGCGCTGTTGTAGTGCGCCAACAATTCTTGCGGAGTGTGGGTGAACCACGCGTTGGAACCATGCTCGCGCATCACTTTGGCCACGGCGCGAATACTGGCGGGCGTCATAAACGTGGAACCATCGGCTAACTTGAACGCGGGAATTGGCAAGCCCCAAGATCGCTGACGACTCAAGCACCAATCTGGTCGCGAGGCGATCATGCCGCGCATTCTGTTGCGACCCCACTCTGGAACAAATTCAATCTTGCTCTCCACCGCTTCGCTGGCAAGCTCACGAATGGTGCGCCCGGAATTTTTCACTTTGCGGTCCACGCCTATGAACCACTGCTCGGTGGCGCGGAAAATAACTGGCGTTTTACTGCGCCAATCATGGGGATAACTGTGTGTGAACATAAGGTGGTGCACCAAATGTCCGCTCTTGGTGATGTGCTCAAGAATGGTTTTGTTGGCCTCCCAAATAGACACGCCGCGCAACCACTCTGGCACAGTGTCGTCATAGGTTCCGTTGTCACGCACTGGGCAATAGGCCTCAAGACCCTCCTTGCGACCAGCGCGCCAATCTTCCTCGCCGTGTCCAGGCGCGGTGTGCACAAGACCAGTGCCATCTTCAAGAGTGACATGTGGCGCGGCGATTATTTTTCCGACGCGATCACAAAATGGATGCTTGTATTGCAAACCCACCAACCGATCGCCAGTTGTCTCGCCAAGTCGCTCCAACTTCTCGGCGCCAATCGCCTTGGAAACTTTTTCCACCATGTCGCTGGCGATAATGCTTTCGCCGCCATCAATGCGAACTAGCGAATAGTTGTAGGCGCCGCCAACGGCGATGGCCAAATTGGCGGGCAACGTCCACGGAGTGGTTGTCCAAATCATGAAGCTTGGAGTTGAATCAAGTTCAACGCCAAATACTTTTGCAACCGCCTCGCGATCGGCGGCCTCAAAGTCAACCCAAATGCTAGGGTCTTCACGGTCCTCGTATTCAAGTTCGGCCTCCGCAAGCGCCGTGCGATTGGCGATGCTCCAATGCACGGGTTTTCGCTCGCGAAACACAATATCTTGCTCAACCAAAGTCGCGAATAATTCAAGCGTGGCGCCTTCATAGGCTTGGTCAAGCGTGCGATACGGATGCTCATAATCGGCGAACGTGAGCAAGCGTTTCATGCCATCGGCTTGCACTTGAATAAACTTCACCGCGTCGCTGGCGCACGCCGCGCGAATAGCAACGCGCCGCTCATTGGCTGGCAACGCGTCAAGTTCCTTCATCTTTCCCTTCTTGGAAAGTTCCGTGAGCACGCGGTGTTCAATTGGAAGTCCATGGCAATCCCAACCTGGCGTGTACGGACAACGCATTCCCTCCATCAGACGGCTGCGCACAACCATGTCCTTGAGAACCTTGTTCACCATGTGGCCAACATGGATTGGCCCATTGGCGTACGGCGGTCCATCATGAAAACGAAAGATGGGCGCGGCGGCTCGCGCGGAATTCACGCGCTCATAAAAGTTCATCTCCGTGAATCGCTGCAGCGTCTTGGGTTCAGATTGCGACAGATTCGCCTTCATGGCGAAGTCGGTGGCGGGCAGTTGAAGCGTGTCGCGATATTCAGGCATTGGAGGCGAGATGATAGAGGTGTTGCGCGATGAAGGGGTACAATTTTCTAGAGCACTGCGATTTCAAAGCCACTCAATCGCCATGTGGATTGCGGATTCAAGTGGCGCGAAATCATTCATCCGGGCATTCACCAGGCTTGACGGATTCATCCAAATAACGCTGAAATTCGGCCATTTTATAACTCACAAAGCAGAATGTGTGGTGCAGGGCGAACCACTCCATGTCCTTGGGGTCTTTCTCCAAATCGTGTCGCAATCGGTTGAGTTCGGCCAAAACTTTTTCAATTTTCATGGTGCGTGGCTTTCTGTTGAATGATTCGCGTAGTGCGGTTGCACTGCCGACGAAGTTGGTTGATGTGAATGATTGTGTTCATCGCCATGAGACATGCTCTCCAAATTTCCAATGCCCCAGGCGATGGCCAAGCCTAGGACCAATGCCAGCGAAAGACGCACGCGGTCATGAGAGTGAAAGTGCAACTCTGGCAGCAAGTCGCTGCCCGCGATGCACAAGAACGATCCCGCGGAGAAGGCCAACGCGTATGCGGTGAATGTTGGATCGCCGCCGCCGGTCTTCAATAGAAAAATCGCGGCGCCAATTGGAACAATCAGGGCAAATAGAATATTCACCACATGCAATTTGCGCGCGCTTGATTTGCCGGCGCGCAACAATGTGGTGAGCGTCATGGCGTCGAAGGGTTTGTGCAGAAGAATGACCAGAAATGTTCCAAGTCCCGCCAACCCCGCGCCAGGATGCAATATGGTGGCCACCGAAATACTGGAGGCAAGCGCCACGCCTTCCAGCAAACTATGCAGCGAAAGACCAAGCGCCGCTCCCGACCATGTCAATGGTGTCACGCCATGTGAATGCGTGTGTGCATGGGCACGGTCATGTTCATGGTCATGTGTGTCGCACTCCTCAACCACGTCATGTTGATGGAAACTTGCGAAGCGCTCCAAAAAAAACATGGCCAGAAATCCAAGCGCCGCAGAAAGCATGACAGGATTGATGGCGAGATGGTCCATCTCATTCCCGGAGGAATTGCGCTGCTCTGCAATTTCCATGATGGCGTGAGGCAACATGTGAAAAAACGCCACGCCCAACATGACACCCGAGACAAATGACAGAGCAATCTGCATTCGCTGATGCGTCAAGCGAATGAGCGTGGGCAAAAAACCACCAAACACGCTTGCCACAGCGATCAAACCGCACGCAATCCAAAGCCATTGTGTGTCCACCGAAACAGCATAACTGCCTTTGAATTCACGTGGCGCAGCGGTGGCGATTGAACCTTGATCAGATTAGACTCTTCGACTCACATGTCGCGCGGGGGTGGTAGCTCAATTGGTAGAGCGCTTGAATCGCATTCAAGAGGTTATGAGTTCGATTCTCATCCACTCCATTGATCCGCCCCGCTTTCGAGCGGGGTTTTTTATTTTAAATTCGCTATTCACGCGCCGAACTTTCTCCACGCTTTCGTATGCTTTATCAATGAGCGTTGCGACCCGTGAAACCCCCGCCATGAAGCAATATGACCGCTTCAAACGCGAGCATCCGGGCTGCCTACTTTTTTTTCGTATAGGCGACTTTTACGAACTCTTTGACGAGGACGCCGTCACGGCTTCGCGCGCGCTTGGCATCACGCTTACCGAACGCACAAAGGGCGTGCCCATGGCCGGCGTTCCCCACCACGCCGCCGAGGGATATTTGCGGCGCCTTGTCGAGCAAGGGTTTCGCGTCGCGGTGTGCGAACAAATCCAGGATGCCAAAGACGCCAAGGGCGTGGTTGACCGCGCGGTCACGCGGGTTGTGACTCCAGGCACTCTGGTTGATGAAGCGCTTCTTGACGCCGGCGCCGCGAACCGCGTTGCCGCTGTGGCCATGAGCGCGGACGGCGCAAGTGTTGGAATTGCATCGGCTGAACTTTCCACCGGCGCGTTTGAAGTTTTCACCGTCGCCACAAATGAATGGCTTGATTTGATCGCGCGTTTGGAGCCCGCGGAATTATTGCTGCCCGAAGGATTTGCGCACAAGGATCATGCGGCTACTTTGGTGAAGTCGTGCCAACTACGGCCGGCCTGGAACTTTGCCGCGCGAGACGCCGCGCAATTGTTGCAAAAGCACTACAAAGTGGCTGCTTTAAGTGGGTTTGGATTAACCGACGATGGCGCCGCCACGAGCGCGGCCGGCGCCCTGCTTCGTTATTTTATAGAGATGCAAGCCGCGGGCAATGGCGCCGCGTTGTCACATCTACGACCACCGCTTCCAGTTGAACATTCACAATCGCTCATCATGGACGCGGCATCGCTTCGCTCGCTTGAAGTGGAACGCACCATGCGCAGCCAATCCTCCGAGGGCTCATTGATCGCGTGCTTGGAGTCGCCGCGCACATCCATGGGTCGACGACTTGTGCGCGCCTGGTTGGTGAGACCATCATGTGATCGAAATGAAATCATGCGCAGACATGATCGCGTGGCGTTATTGGTGGCTGACACCCTCCGACGCGGCGAGATGGAGCAAACACTTGATGTTATTCAAGACATCGCACGCATCGCCGCGCGCTTGGCGCTTGGCCGCGCTACTCCGCGCGACTTGCTGGCCCTTGGCCGCAGTGTGGTGGCCACGGAGCAACTCATTGCGCTTCTTCCCACGGACAATGTGTTTGATCAAGATCGACTCGCGCTGCAAGAACCAGTGCGCTCGCTGAAGTCTTTGTCCGAAAAAATTGTGGCCGCCTGCGTGGACTCCCCGCCAGCGCACATGCGTGAAGGTGGCTTATTTCGCAGTGGTTTTAACGCAGAATTGGACGAGTGTCATGTCTTGCAACGCGACGCCGACGGTTGGCTTGCGGACTATCAGAAGGCGTTGATTGAGCGCACAGGCATCACCACTTTGAAAGTTGGATTCAACCGCGTCTTTGGCTATTACATTGAAGTCACCAATTCGCATATTGGAAAAATTCCAGCGGACTTCACGCGCCGACAAACCGTGAAGAACGGCGAGCGATGCATCACGCCGGAGTTGCGCGAGTTTGAAGTGAAGGTACTGGGCGCCGAGCGACGCGCGCTTGATTGCGAGCAAAAACTTTTCGACGCGCTGTGTGTTGAGGTCGCCTCACATATCCGATTGATTCAACGCGTGGGAGAACTGGTGGCTGAGATTGACGCGCTCACTTCGTTCGCATCAACGGCGCAGCGGCGCAATCACGTGCGCCCCACCATGGTTGACGAACCACTCTTGGACATTGTGGATGGACGCCACCCCGCCCTTGAAATTTCCCTTGGCCGAAAATTAATTCCCAACAGCGCGCTGCTTGGTCCAGCCAGCCAAGTGAACCAGCCCACGTTGGCCTTGATCACCGGCCCAAACATGGCTGGAAAAAGCACATATATCAGGCAAAATGCGTTGATTGTCATTCTGGCTCACGCTGGCGCTTTCGTGCCCGCGCACAGCGCAACCATTGGAATAACCGACCGCATCTTCACGCGCATTGGCGCGTCGGATGAACTGCACTTGGGTCAATCCACGTTCATGATTGAAATGCTGGAAGCCGCGCGCATTCTGCACCAGGCGACTGAGAGAAGTTTAATTGTGATGGACGAAATCGGCCGCGGCACCAGTACCCTAGATGGCTTGAGTTTGGCGTGGGCCATCGCGGAGGGACTTGCGGCACGCGGTTGCCGAACATTTTTCGCCACGCACTATCACGAGATCACTTCACTGGCGGATCGCCTGCCGCGTATCACCAACCTGCATGTCACTGTGCGTGAATGGGAAAACGGCATTGTGTTTCTTCACAAGATCGCCGCAGGCCGCGCTGACCGCAGTTATGGAATTCATGTGGCGCGACTGGCCGGATTGCCGCTTGATGTGGTGGCGCGCGCGGAAGCGATTTTGGATTCACTGGCGGTGGAAACGGCAAACCAACCTAGTGCCCCGGACAAAATCAAGCGCGCAGGAAAGAACTCCAAGGAAGCCGCGGCCGCCCCCGATTTGTTCTCGCAACTGAGCGCGAAAGATCCGCAATTCACCGCCAATAACCTTCAAAATCCAAGTCAAACGCTGGAAGAACTCCAAGCCGTGGATTTAAATCAACTCACGCCGTTGCAAGCCTTCGATACCTTGCGTCGCCTGCAAGCGGCGGCGTTCCAAGAGCGCCAGAAAACCAAATCTTAATTTAGCCCGAGCACAAGCCACTTTTAAACGTGCCAATTTTACTTTGCCACGCTAGAATTGCTCCGCAATGCAATTTCGATTTCTTAAACGCTTCTCTACCGCTTCGCTGATTGGCAGCGCGCTTGTTGGCTTGAACGCCTGCAAGAGCGACGACCCGTGGAACGAGGAGCGCTTTGAAAAACTTGTTTCAGAATCTTCCGCAACACCTTGGTCCTTGCAAAAGGAAAGAGACGCGCCACAAGATGCCAAAGGCCGCGCCGAAACAGAAGCCGAAAGACAATTTCAAGCGCTTCCAAAAGATGGCCCCAACACTTTGCCATCACTTGTGGAATTTGCGCTGGAAAACAATCCAACCACACGCGGTGAATGGCAGAAAGCCAAATCGCGTGCGGCGCAACTTGGCCGCATTGAAAGTTTGTATCTGCCCTCTATTTCCGCTTCCGGCTTTGGTGGCTATGTGCAAGAGATCGGCTACATCAATACTGAACGCTTCAGAAACACCGGCCCACAGGTGCAAGGCTCATTAAATTTGGCTTGGATTTTGGTGGATTTTGGTCGCCGCGACGCGCAAACTGAATCCGCGCGCCGCGCCTTGATGGCGTCGAACTATTCGTTTAATCGAGGCATTCAAAAAGTGATCTTTGATGTGCAAGATGCCTATTTCAACTTGGATGCAAAGATTGCGTTGCAACAAACCGCAGATCAAAATTTAGAGACCGCGCGCGTGCAACTGGAAGCCGTAGAGGATCGCCTGTTGGTTGGCTTGGCCACACGACCGGAAATGTTGCTGGCCAAACAGCAATTCACGCAAGCTCAATTCGCGCTTGAGGCCGCAAGCAGCGGCACGTTCGACGCGCAATCAACTTTGGCGCGTCGCGTTGGATTGTCCGCTGAAACAGAAATCAAAATCACAAGTTTGCAACGCCTAGCCCTTCCCGAAGATATGAGCGCGCAAGTGGATGAGTTGATTCGCACCTCCATTCGTGGCCGTCCCGATTTGCTTGCCGCCGTGGAACGCGTGCGTGGCGCCGACGCCGACATTAAACTTGC
>Ga0214919_10012846_pt1 | contig 10230 bp, 12 predicted proteins | sample LL1503_MetaG_FD_177994 | JGI IMG/M metagenome (GOLD analysis project Ga0214919, IMG submission 177994) | Freshwater microbial communities from Lake Lanier, Atlanta, Georgia, United States - LL-1503 | ecosystem: Environmental > Aquatic > Freshwater > Lake | place: USA: Georgia | collected... | reverse complement strand
ATTTTGAAATCTCCTGTAGTGAGTTGACTTCAAAATATGCTCGATTTCTCCTTATCTTTCAACAAGTTACGCTGCTCTCCTCAAAAAGTGACGGGTAGTGTGCTTTGCATCACTCAGTATAACAACAGGAGCAGTAATCACTGTTGGAACAGCTCTTCCAGGAAACATCGGTAATATGTCTTTGACGTCGAACACGGGTATTGTTTTCACACAATCTGGGATTGCCATCAATAACGGTTCTCTCTCCTTAAACGGTGCTGTCACTGTCCCCCGTGATACCACATTCTCCCATAGCGGAGCAGCAGAACTCAAATTTAATGGATCACTTATCACTACAGGTGCATTGACTATAGATGTGCGTCTCCGCTTGTTAAATGATCTTCTTTTAGACTCAACTTCTATTCATCTCAGGGAACCTGTGAGTGGACGACACTACCTGACGATTAGAGAAACTGCTGGCTTTGATTTCACAGATCCTTTAGGCGATCCAGATTCTTTGACAGGATTTGAATGGCATACAACACATTCTCTTAAGAATCGTATCGCCAATGATATTCATGCAGATGTGATTAAGCTTTGGACACCGGACATGGCCTTTGGCCGAGGGCATATTTATACACCGCATCTTCACATTATCCCTAAGTTGGATGGGTATCCTGAGGAATTGAGGGGTGTGTCTATTCAAAACGATACTTATGCCTTCCAAGTCTGGTCTTCTCTTATTGCTGATACGGGATACTTTACCATTGATAAAATGAGTATAGGAGACCCTCAAAACCCCTTGCCCATGCATGTTAATGGGTCTTTGAGAGTCTCTGGCCTAAAACTCGTCCTTTATGGAGATCCCATCTATGTAGGGCTGGGCTTAGATGAAATGCCCAATATTGACTACCGAGGAACTATTAAGCGCGACAAACACCACAATGATTTATGGAATGAAATCCAAGAATTTAAAGCGGATTATCATACGGATTCCATGGAAAGGTTGGTGGCACAAGTGTCACTCCCTGAAAACATGCCCATGGTCATCGTGCCTCTTGATATTCCTTCTCTTTCTCAAGATAGCTTAAACGCTCATGAAGAGGGAACGACTGGAACTGCGGAAGCTAAAGCAGAAGAGGATGATGAAGATGAAGAAGAGGATGCATAAGGAGAAGACCAGCAGCGCTCCTTTTTAAATGATGAGTTAAGCGAAGAGAAAAGTTTTTGAACTGTCAGGGCAACCTCACTGCGAGAAGCAATTGTCTCTCCTCAGTCGCTTTTGCGAGCGACACCGAAGCCCTCTTGGGCGCAGGCGGAGCGTGGCAATCTCATGAAGGACAGTGTCACGGAATCACCACCCCCACCTTCGGTGGAGTTCGTGAAAGCGAAGGTGGGTGATCTACCGCGCCCCTCATGAGGGTGGTTGAGTGGAGGGGACGCCTTCGTCGGCAAGCTCTTTCATGGCCTGGCCGAACAAGGCTCTTTGCGGCACGGCACGGTAATTGCCGGCGCCGAGCTGGCTATAGCTGTCTGACCAAGCTTTCCCCATCTTCTCGTTTTCCGGGTCGTCGCCCATGTCGCGCCGGATAAGGTCGCGGATATATTCGCTGTGTGTGCTGTAGAGAGCGGAATCAACGAGCCGGTTGGCGTGATGCGCGAGGGGGCCGGAAAGCTTGACGCTGATCCGGGTTTCCTGGGCAGTTTTGGGGCTTCTCATGGTCTACTCTCCTTCAAAGGCTTATAGTGTATTATGTGCTCGCGAGTTAAAAGGTCAAGCTCCACGCACCGTCTGTCTGACAAACAACGATAGGATGCTAGAGAATTTGGAATTAGTTTTCTGACTAAAAGTGACTGAATTATGATGGTGCTGTATGGCGTTGGTATAAATGGGGCGAGTGATGGGACTTGAACCCACGGCCCCCAGTACCACAAACTGGTGCTCTAACCACCTGAGCTACACCCGCCATATGTCCTTATGCTTGAAAAGACATATGGTTTAGTACCGCGTCTTCAAAAAATCGTCAAGAAAATGTTTCTGTATGGCTTTTTTTAAGCCGTCTTTGAAGACTGTTGCAATTTTTGTGAAACAAGTGCATTAAGACTAACGCCAAATCGAGCGGCTTCAATGGCAAGAGCTTTATGAAGGCGCCGATCAAGACGGACGTTAAACTGCCCACTATAAGATTTTTGAGAAGGCGCTACGGGCAGAGGCTGATTATTCTTTATATAGCTTTCTTTCATCAGCTCCCATGCTGTTTTCAACTCTTCAAGGGCATTTTCCGGCGTATCACCAAAAGCAGAAACATTGGGAAGTTCTTCAAGATATGCTGCCCAGTCCCCATCTTCCTCTTGGAAGAGTTCTATAGAAAATCCATCAAAATCTTTTTTCATTGGCGCACCTCTTGTAAATATTTTAAAAATTGCTTTACTTGGTACTCTTTTGCCGTGCCATGACGATTTTGTATCGACATTCTATCACCTGTACTTGAATACCAAATTTCATGACTTCCCTTGTGACGATCTTTGCTCCAGCCAAAGCCAGATAATAAACTTTGAAACTCCAGGAAAGATAATCCGCCGGGATTAAGCTTAGCTTTGTTTAAAATTTTATCTTTTTGAGCCATAATGTAACTATATTCAGTTACTTTTTGGGGGTCAATAGTTTTTTTGCCATTTCCTTGAAAGAAGAGCAAGAGAGATCTAAGATAGAAAAAGAGGGGAATACCGATCCATGGACTTAATACAGGCTCTATTGGTTATTTTTGCGATTATCGCTCTTGGCATTATTTGCGAACGAGTGAAAGCATTTAATCATCATCACACAGAGGGACTCCAACTCTTTTTATTTAAAATTGGCATGCCATGCTATCTTTTCATAGCAACCCTCCATCACGATATTGCATCACTTATTCATGTGCCCTATATCGCCTGTTATCTGTTATCGCTTTTTGGGGTCATGACGCTCGTTTTGAGTTTGTTTAAAAAAGAGGGACCCTCAGCGCTTTGCGTTAAGATCCTTGCCTCTGGATATTCTAATACGGCCATTTATACCCTCCCCATTGTGACCATTCTCCTTAAAGATCCGAGTGCGGCTATTATGGCAACGTTAATGCAGGTCACAATTGTGCAAACAACCTTTGTTAGTACGTTGACCTTCCTGCATCACAAGGAACAATCGTTGTTAAGAAAATTATTAAGGGCCTTTGGGACCCCTTTGATTATCATGCCCATCCTTGGTCTTAGCTTTAATGTTTTAGGGATTAACCCCTATCCTTTAGTGATAACGACTGTTCAAAGCTTGGGTGAGGGAGCATCAGGGCTTGCTCTGTTTACCTTTGGACTTACGGTTGGAAGTATTTCTCTTAACCGCGAAACGGTGACAAAATCTCTCATCTCAATCGTCCTTCTGAAAAACGTAGCCCATCCTCTGATTGCCTTTATGTTAGGGAAGTATGTTTTTCATTTGGATCCCTACTGGCTCTATGCTCTTGTGATTGCAGCATCGGCCCCCACAGCCTTTGTTGTTTATTTGATTGCCAAACAGTTTGATCATGAGCCAGAATTAATTAAGAGGGTGGTGGGACTGAGTGCTATGGCCTCCCTTCTTTTTCTGGTGCTTGCTGGGATGATACTATAAGAAAATTAACATAAGGAATGAAGCGTAATGAGAAAGAAATATACAGTAGTTGAAGGAAAAAAAGGCTTTTCAAAGAAAGTTTATGGCCTCAGCTTACTTCTTTTGGCTCTTATAGGATATGGCGTCTATCATTGGCTGAGTGCGCCGTTCCTGGAGCGCACAAGACAAGAATCCCACTCTCAAAAAAGTTATGTGGAGGCGTACAAGGTTACGTTGCCCTTGAAAGATGGGTCTTCCATCACACTCATGCCCATTAAAAACACCCAGGATCATTTTAAAAATCTTTATAAAATTTATACAGAGCCCAGTTGTGCCGCTATGATGACAAGCGGTGAGCCATGGTCGGAAAAGGCAACGCGCGGCAATCAAATGCTTTATTCTTTGTCGTGGGAACTGTTTCATGATCTACAAAAAATGGGGACGTCAAAAACGCAGCCCTTAACCCTTGGCTTTCTCGTTTTTGATGATAAGGGAACATTGCTGGGCGACATGGGCCTTCAGGTAGAAAAAGACCGTGCCGATGAGGTGTTTTTCAATGTGCTTCCAGAAGCAAGGCGTAAAGGCATAGGCTATGTGGGGGGGAAGCATCTTATTGAGTTTTATAAGCAATACTTTAGTGATAAACCTTTGGGCGCCAACATTTTGCCTCATAACATACCTTCTCAAAAACTGATGACCAAACTTGGGTTTAAACGCAAAAAAGGTCCAACGGGCGAGAGCGAAAAAACCCATATGTATGGACGCACCTATGAACTGTGGGAGAGGTAGTCTCTTGTAAATCGATGTAATCGAATATAGAGACGAAGCTGCAGGATCATGAGATTTTTATGGGTATTAGGAATACTGGTGCCGAATGAGAGACTCGAACTCCCGACCCGCTGATTACAAATCAGCTGCTCTACCAACTGAGCTAATTCGGCAACGTATGATTCATTTTATACAACGTTTCAAAAGTCTCGCCAAGTCTTTTTTAATCCTTTTTTTTAATCTTTTTTGAGTTTTTTTAACCGAAGAGATATAATCGATCTGTTTCAAGATACCGTCCCTTGAAATTTGAAAAATCTATCTTATATAAACTTATAAGGACGAACTATAAGGGATTTATATGGCTTTAAAGAAGTTTTTGAAGGTATTGTTTTTACTCGCTGTTGCGCCATTTCTCATGGGGTCCAACTGGGCGCCAGACATTGCCTATGAGGAAAGAACTCTTGATGTGACCGATCTCACACGTCTTGACCCCCATGATATTGAATATGATCTTTGGCTTTTTCCAAGTACCCAGCGTCAATCTATTGATCTCATTGCGCGGACTATTTATGGAGAAGCACGCGGTGAAAAAAGACCTCAGTCCCTCCTTGCCATTGCACACGTGATTTTGAACCGTGTGGAACATAAAAACTGGGGAGCAACAACGCAAGAAGTTATTACACAACCCTTGCAGTTTTCTTGTTGGAATAGGAATGATCCTAATCGATCCTTAATCCAAACCATCACCCTTGAAGACAAAGGGTTTCGTAAGGCCTATCGTGCCGCCATTGCTGTGATGCAGCGCACCATTGATCCTACAAAAGGCGCAACCCACTATCACAGTGTGCACATCAAAAAACCCCAGTGGGCCAAGACAAAGTCCATGCGTTCAACAGGGAAAGTTGGAAATCATCTGTTTTATAAGGTTTGAAAGAAATTCCAGATTGAATAGAGGAGAATGAAGTTATAGTATAATTTCATGAAAATAATTCACAAGAATCCAAAAACATTCGGCGATCGCTTTGCCCTCAGGCTTGTAAAATTCCTGCGGTTTCTAGCCGATCGTTTCTTCAAAAAACGCTATGGTCACCGCGCTGTCATTCTGGAAACGGTGGCGGCTGTTCCCGGCATGGTGGGTGGTGCTCTGATTCATTTTAAGTGCCTCAGGCGTATTCAAGATGATCGTGGGTGGATCAAGCAGCTTTTGGCGGAAGCTGATAATGAACGCATGCATCTCATGACCTTTATTAATATCGCAAAGCCGAATGGGTTCGAACGATTTTTGATTGTCATAACCCAAGTGCTCTTCGTGCTTTTTTATGGACTTCTCTATATCATTTCTCCCAAAACTGCCCACCGGTTTGTGGGCTATTTGGAGGAAGAGGCCGTCCTCAGTTACACGCAATATCTAGAAGAAATTGACAATGGGGGTCTTCCCAATGTCCTTGCCCCTCAAATTGCGATCGACTACTGGCAGCTTAAGTCAGATGCGACTTTGCGAGATGTGGTCTTAAAAACCCGTGCGGATGAAGAACATCACCGGGATGCGAACCATGCTTTTGCAGACGATCTTTCTTCAAAGAGCTAATAATTCTTCCCATGTGGGAAGATTTTCTCTTGTCCGCGGATGCTTTTTGGCATCCCATCTATCAATGGTTTTAGCCCCACCTTAAGATTTGACATTCTTCATTTTGCACCGTAAAATCAATTTATAATTATGAGATTACGGTGTAAAATGATTGTAAGAGAGAAGTTTTTTAAAAATATTTGCGAGTATGGCGATATTTTTCCTATTTGTGCAATTATTGGTCCTCGCCAGTGTGGTAAAACGACTCTCGCCTTAGAATATGCAAAAAGATTTGATGGTTACCACCACTTTGACCTGGAGAATCCTGAAGATTTTTACCGATTAGAAGAAGATCCAAAACTTGCCCTCAATGATCTCAAAGGACTTATTATTATTGATGAAATTCAACGAATGCCTTCTCTTTTTTCATACTTGCGTTTTCATGTAGATCAAAACTCGGAAAATCGTTTCTTAATCCTTGGCAGTTCATCGCCAGATCTTTTAAGACAAAGCGCTGAAAGCTTAGCAGGAAGAATTGGGTATATTGAATTAACCCCTTTTTACAGTGATGAAGTTGGTTTTTCTAAAAAGCTATGGGAAATAGGGGGATTTCCAAGGGCTTACTTAGCACCTTCTAATAAGGCTTCTCGCATTTGGTTGCGCCAGTACATGAATGCTTTTCTGGAAAGAGATCTAAACTCTATGGGATTTAAGGTGTCCTCAGAAGAAATGCGTAAGCTGTGGACAATGGTTGCACATTATCATGCTAACCTTGTAAATTACTCCGAGCTAGGCCGTTCCTTGAATCTATCAGATATGACCATACGAAAATATCTTCAAATACTTGAAAGCTCTTTTATGGTAAGACTTCTGAAGCCCTGGCATGAGAATATATCAAAAAGGCAAGTAAAAAACCCAAAAATTTATATTCGTGATAGTGGTATACTGCATGCTCTTTTAGGGGTGGCTCCAGAAGACTTAACACATCATCCAAAAGTGGGAGCTTCATGGGAAGGATTCGCTTTGGAAGAGCTGATTCGGATAAATCAATTCGACAAAGAAGAATGCTATTTTTGGAGAACGCATGATGGCGCCGAGCTAGACTTGCTCGTCTGCAAAGAGGGAAAAAAAGTAGGATTTGAGTTTAAATATAATCAACTGGTAAAATTAACGCCCTCTATGCGATTTGCTCTTGAGGATTTAAAGCTCGAGAAACTAACGGTGGTTACTCCTGGAGAAAGATCTTATCCATTAAGCGATAAAATCTATGTAAAGGGTATTCAGGCGTTACAGAGCTAATAATTCTTCCCATGTGGGAAGGTTTTCTTTAGATGCAGCGCGATCCTTCGCGTACTGGTCTATAAAGAGGGCATATCCTCCCTCATCCTTAATGATTAACTTCCCCTTTTCAATGCGTGCGACTTCCTTGGACCCCGTTGTAAAATCACAGGTCCAATAAAGACGGAGAGTATCAGCATGCTTAAAATACAAAGGGAATCGTTCTACAAACATCTTCCCCTTTTGAATGGCATCTTCAGGGGTTGATTGGTAATTGGCCTGAGTTTTGACACGATGTTCAATGGCCCGGCCACGGGCATTATGAGGGGCATAACAGAGAACAAGATGGATGGTGTAGCCCTTTTTCTTCAACGTTTGGTAGAGCTTTTCTACCACAGGCGCTGTGGATGTTGTGCCGTGGGCAATATTAAATTTTCCATCAACGGCTTCGTTCAAAAGTGTTTGGGCAATATAATTAGACCCTGCGCGCCAATAGTTATAGGCATTGTACTGCGTATTTTCAAAAGATCCTTGCTTGCTAATTGTATAAAAAGACAAAGACTGCGTGAGATAGGTATTGATCATTAGTCGCAAAGACTGGGGGTCTGGATCAATATAGGCAACATTGGTAACGGTTAGATCCTCATGCAGAATGGTTTCTAAAATTGTGGATTTACTGGCTCCTGGCCCTCCTGCCGTTGCAATATAGAAAGGGTCTTTGGAGGAAGTTTTTCCCCGAAAAACAAGACGACGAATATTAGAAAGATCTTCCTTTAATAAGATTATTTCTTCTCCAGAATACGCCTTCAGATTGTCGTCAACGATACTGACGGAACAAGACTGCCAAAAGCCCTATAGGCAAAAATGGAAAGAACGAAGAGGGAAATTTTCAAAGAGGTCATGGTGCCAAGCTCCTAATCGTTAAGTTTTAAGAGTTTGACTTTATCCACGTAGCAAGCACCTGTCAACGGGATGTGCAGGGGATGTGCAGAGGGGATATGCAGCGTTGAAGCTTATCTCTGCACGGATTCTTTTGCAGGGACTTCATGCATAAGTTTATCCAAAATCTTTTGTAACTCTTGAGTGCCAGCCTCTAATTTAGCAAGAAGGGCCTCTCCCACCTCGATTTTGTATTCTTGATTAGGGCAAGCATGCCCCTTATTTGCAAGGATCCCCTTGATTTTTTGCCTCAGGAGTTTTTCTTGTCTCATCGCCATAGTTATCTTGTTAACAAGTGCTTTGTATGCTGCACTTGTCTGATAGTGTGCTTCACACGTTTTGTTGTCATTGGGGGTTCCTTTATAGGCAGGAACACTCTCACGAATAGTGGCTGCTGCGTGTGAAGATTGAATCGTTTGATGGGTATGGGGTGCTGCAACACTACTACTATAAGCGCTATCTCCAAATAATACCGTCAAGCAGCAAAGCCCAAAAAGTATGGATATTTTTTTCATAGAAGAAGTTCCCCATTGATATTGTCTTATTTTCTATAGTCTGCGGGCCTTTTGAAGGGTTGTCAAGGGAGGGGTAGGGCTGTATCTCGGATACTTAAGGAATCTTTTAGTAATGATACCGGCAGGCGAGGATTCTGATTTTCTCATTTTCAACGGTATAAACCAGCCGGTGCTCTTGATCGATCCTTCTTGACCATACTTTTTCTAAAGCATATTTGAGAGGTTCTGGTTTTCCTGTGCCAGTGAAGGGAGTGCGCCATAGCTCCTCAATGAGCTGCATAATTTTTTGAGCCTTTTTTCTATCCTTTAAGACCTAATAGTGCAAATCTTCAAAAGCGTTTTTGTCAATTTCTAGCTTAAAGACCGAGTTCATTGCGCACATCGTCTAGGCTATGGCCTTTATGGCGATTTGAAGCTTCCAAAACTCTTTTAAGATTACGAGGGGAAGCACAAAGATAGGCTGTTTCTTGCAAAGATTGAAAATCAGCCTCCGAGACAACAACTACATTCTCTCCATTCCTTCTTGTAACTAAAAGAGAAATATGATCCATACAGACTCGATCGAAGCTTTTCTTAAGATGTTTTCTCATCTCACTGTAGGACATGGCAAAACTCATGAATAGATCTCCTTTTATTGTGCGATTTAATAGTACAATAAGGTGAAAATGGAATCAAGAGTGGAAGGGCGGGCGTAAGAATTGAATTTTTAAGAAAATTCCTCACCTTAATTTTGTATGTTTTGGCACACAGTAAAAACATCCAAGGGCAAGAGCGCTCCCAAGAAAGGTATAAAAACAAAGAGGCCAAGGGCTTTGATCATGGGATAATGTCGTGAAAGACATCAAAAGAAATGTCCAAAATAATTCGATAAAATTAAAAAGCGATGCCGCAGCGCCTTCCTTTCCGGGAAATACTTTCATAGAAAGTCCATTGGCATTGGAGAATACAAAAGCCATACCAAAGGTATGCAACAGCGAAAAACATCGGATAAACCAAAAATGATCACTGCTCTCATGGCCTGCCCATAAAAGCAGGATTCCTCCAACCAACTGAACCATAAGCCCGAATCGCAATAACTGCTCGCTTGTGAAGCGTTCAATCAAACGGCGATTCAAGAGGCTGCCAATAAGATATGTGCCCACACCCATGGCAGAGATCAAGGCAAAGTTTATTTCAGAAACGCCGTAGAATTTTACATACACATAAGGTGAAGCAACAATAAGCGTAAAAAGACTGCCTAAAGTAAAGCCCGCAGCGGAAGAGTAAAAGAAAAATTCACGATTAAGGCCCATGGTTTTATAAGTTTTGAAAAAGGTTCTAAGGCTTAAAGGTTTTTTTTCCTGAATCGTTTCAGGGTAGTAGGGGATGAGAAATCCAAAAATGGTGATGGTTACTGCAAAAAGGAGGATGAAATTATAACGCCAGTGAAAATGGTCTCCGATATAGGCGCCAAGCATGGGGGCTAAGGCTGGGGCAAGGGCAATGACCATGCCTGTAATCGCCAGCCACTGGACGTACTTTTTATCCCTGTAAAGATCTCGAAATGATGCAAAGATAATGGGGGC
>Ga0214919_10012845_pt1 | contig 10230 bp, 9 predicted proteins | sample LL1503_MetaG_FD_177994 | JGI IMG/M metagenome (GOLD analysis project Ga0214919, IMG submission 177994) | Freshwater microbial communities from Lake Lanier, Atlanta, Georgia, United States - LL-1503 | ecosystem: Environmental > Aquatic > Freshwater > Lake | place: USA: Georgia | collected 2015-03-15 | reverse complement strand
GCTTTGATCTTCGTCATCGTGAGTCAAAAGAAACCATCCGCAAAGAACTGACCCACGGATCGCTATTGGTGATGTCTGGAAGATCCCAGAATGCGTGGCTTCACCAGATCCCAAAGTCAAAACGAGTTACAGAGCCTCGAATCAACCTCACTTTTCGCTGGGTGCACTCAGCGTTTTAGAGAGCGCCCAAAAAACGATTGATCGCCGTATTTGTTTCGGTCGAATGTGTGAGGTTAGACGCGTGCGGTGCACCATCAAGAGCGACAAGTTGCACTGCACCTCCTAAATGATCCCGTAAGTATTCAGCTTTCTCGAGCGGTATCGACGCGTCGAGTGTTCCGTGCAGTATCAATGTCGGAGCAGTTATTTCTGCGAGCCGATTCGAGATGTCATCTCGATGCATCAGACACTGGAACGCTCGGCTGAACTGGGGACGATCTAACTTGGCCCATTTGCTCATCCACTCTGGCCATGCACCTGGTCCAAGAATAAGTCCAGCGACAATATCTTGAACAGCATTTGGTCCATGCTCCATCCATGCATCATGCAATCCGTTATAGCCCTCAACTAGGGCCGGATCTTCAGTGCCGGATTGTGTATCAATCAATATCAACGCACGAACTCGTTCGGGAGCAAGCAACGCCACTCGCAAACTGATAAATCCACCTTGTGACATTCCGCCAATGACAGCTTTATCAATGCCAAGATGATCTAACAATCCAATTACATCCTTAGCCGAGTCCCAGTACGTAAAGTCGGTGAGCGCCTCGGTCTCGCCAAAGCCGCGCTCGTCCCATGTGATGACGCGAAATTTTTCTTGCAATGCTGGTAGTTGCTGATCAAACATCGAATGGTCCATCAAGAAACCATGACTAAGTAGCACGACCGGACCTGTCCCTCCGGAATCCTGAAAAGCGATGGATACCCCGTTAATAAAAGCGTGTTGCATATCGTGACCTTATCGCAAGGGCTAATACGCCTCACACATCTCACACCCTTCTCGCCGTGTTTACCTAATCTTTGAGTAATGTCATATGGATGTTGACTGACGAAAAGATTCTTATTACGGGCCCCGCTGGGCAGATTGGGTACCCGATTGCTAAATATCTTTCTTCACACAACGAGGTATGGGGAGCAGCGCGGTTCTCAGAACCTGGTTTGCGCGAAAAAGTTGAAGCACTCGGGATAACGACTCGGTCACTTGACTTGTCAGTAGGCGATTTCACTGATCTTCCGGATGACTTTACGTATGTCATTCACCTCGCTGCATTTAAATCAAGTGGCTATGACTACGACCGGGCCATCTCCACCAATGCGGAGGCAACTGGGTTGTTGTTGCAACATTGTCGAAAAGCAAAAGCTGCACTCGTCATGTCAACACAATCTGTGTATAAGCCCGTCGATGATCCATTTCATGCATTTTTGGAAACTGACCCACTTGGCGATGTGAATTACATCATGTCGCCAACTTATTCTGTCTCAAAGATTAGTCAAGAAGCAGTTGCTCGATACTGTGCACGCGCTCTGAATCTGCCAGTCACGATTGCTCGAATGAATGCATCGTACGGATCAAACGGCGGTCTACCTACGTATCACATGGATTGGATTGTTGCAGGTCAACCTGTCACCACTCGATGGGATCCTTGCCCGTACAGCGTCATTCATCAAGACGACATCAATAATCAAGTAGAAGCACTCCTCGACGCAGCCAGTGTCCCTGCCACAATTGTGAACTGGGCTGGCGACGAAATAGTCACCGTACAGCAATGGTGTACATGGATGGGAGAACTCTCGGGATGCACGCCGGTTGTTGACGTGACTGAAATGCCCGGAACTCTTCGTGGCTCCGTATCTAACGTGACAAAACGACTCTCCATCACAGGACCGTGTTCAGTGTCCTGGAAAGACGGAGTTCAACGAACATACGAACAGCGACATAGTTCCGGCGCCGTACAGATTCCACGGGCGACTGGGCAATCAAGCGCACTCTATGACGCACTCAAATCGTTCACCGTTAACGATTAAACCCCAAAATTGGAGCGGATGACGAGATTCGAACTCGCGACCCTCACCTTGGCAAGGTGATGCTCTACCACTGAGCCACATCCGCGTGGAGATAACAGACTAGCAAGAATTTGCTCAGAAAGGACCTAGTCGTGTTGCTGTCAGGGTGAGATTGCAGCTATCTAACGAAATTCAGGGCTATTTCGGCTTCAACAGAACTCAGGAGAGCAACGGATCTACCGATGGCGTGATGGCGTCATCTTGAGAGATGCTAGAACCACGGTAACTTCGCAAGAGAGCAGCCAGCGCACCCAATACGACGCAGGCTCCTACGATCTGCAGCGGACGAAGACGTTGATCAAAGATAATCCAAGCACCGATTGTTGAAATCACCGGACTCGCTAGACCGAGAAGCGATGCAAGCGTGACGTCGATATGTTTTTGTGCCCACGTCATTAGGCCATGTCCGAGAATTCCTGGAATAAGAGACATCAAAATAACAAGAAACCAATCCTTGGAATTCATCGCGCCAAGGTCACTGTGTGACAGTAATGCCCACGGAACGACCACTACTGATGCCCACGAAAAAACATACGCCAGCAGAGTCCAGGAATGCATGCCACTATTGCGCAGATGTTTAGCCATTAAAAAATACGTCGTCCAGATCACAACATTGACTCCAGCCAAGAGATCTCCCTCGACGCTCGCTCCACTCGTTGACGCTGCAGCCAAAACCACAATAGATACTCCCGCAAAAGCAACACCAGCGAGCGACACACGTTTGAGGCGCCACTGCTCTCCAAATAGTCTCGGAGCAACAAGCAGTACCAACGCTGGCTGCAAAGTAGTAATCAATGTTGCGTTGGCGATACTCGTAAGTTTGACTGATGCGAATCCTGTCAGCATTGAGAGTCCGAATAAGATTCCGGGAATTGCTGTTCTTTTTGTCAATGCAAGAGTGCACTTACCACCGGTTCTGTAGGCGATAACGATCATTAACGGAGCACCGATAGCGAGTCGATAAAACACCAGTGTCGGCGTTGGAACTGACATCGCTCGCGTCATTAGCGGTCCAGACCCCCACGCCAACACAGCCACTACCGCAGCCAACACGGGAAGATCGTCGCGCGCTGATCCAGCAGCACGCGCTCTCGCAAGCACCGATGTCATGCGCTTGGAGGGCGCATATCAATGCGAAGTACGAGTACACCATCCTCGATCGTTGCCACTGAATCGCCGATGATCGCGAAGTCTTGAAAATCGGCTTCTGCCTGAGCGATAAAATGTTGCCGTTCTTCACCTGCCACTGGCGGTAACGGTCTTTTGCGCACTGCTGCTGCTCGGTCTCGATAACGAGCGATCATCTCATCTGGATTAAATGCTGGCATTCTAGGAACCTCCGTCTTTGTGAAATTTGTGAATCAGTGGATCAATCAGATCAGGCACCACCGAGGGGTTCTGGATCACATCAACCGCATCATCATCATGTGAAAATGTATCAAGTACTTCCTTTAACGGTTCCGAATCAGGCTCGCGGCTCAAAACCGCCGGCGCCTCAGACTCGACAACGGGGTCTGCATCAATAGGTCGGTATTGGTTACGCAGCGCGAGCCTTTCTTGTTCATCTGCCCGAGCAAATTTTCGGTCATACATGATTTCAAGCGGGCCAAGTAGTTCAGGGTCGGGGTGTGCACTGCGCCAAAAAATTATCGTCGCAGATAATAGACCCAGACCAATGAATATCAGACCCCCAGCAATCAGATTCACAAACAACTGAGATCCGATCATGGCCGAGAGCATCTTTATAGTCTCGCACGGCTCCACTTCAATTCAAGTGACAGTGCGTGAGAGACTCTATACCTGTGGAAAACATTCTGTCTGCAAGTGCATTTCTTGGCGTACTCGGTGCGTTGTGGTGGTATCTGCAGAAGCACGAAGCCCATTGGTCGGCCAAGGATGGATCTCGATTTACGTGTCGAGTTCATGTTGTGAACGAAAAGGGTTCAACGCCAAGTCGGTGGCGCGAGGCTCGAGCATCCATCACTCCTGATGGTTTGGTACAACTTCGGGTGCGGGGCATGGTCAAGAGCCAAATCAGTGGCGACTGGAAAATGACAGGCATCGTGCCAGATCCTCCAAAGGGTCGAAGCTTGTACTTACTTTGCCAGACTGAGCAAATACTCCTGCGAGTGCCTTCCGGAAGTGTCTGCGTGAGCAGGCTTGACGCACTACTGAGAACGCCTAACGAACCACCTCATTAAGCGCAGATAAAAATGCAGCAAGCTCAGCGCTGATTTTTGTTGTCTCAATCAAAAATCCGTCGTGACCCTCGGGGCTGGAAATCTGTGCATATCGAGTGAGTGGATGCTTTTTGCTGACACTTTCGTGTAGCAACTCTTGTTGGTATTCCGGATACAAGATGTCGCTGTCGATACCAATTGTCAAAGTTGGTACGGTAATTCGATTCATCGCACGGGCAACACCTCCGCGACCACGACCGACATCATGTAGGTCCATCGCTTTGCCTATATACAAATAACTATTTGCATCAAAGCGTCGAATGAGTTTGTCGCCGTGATAGTCGAGATAGTTCTCTACTTCAAATCGGTCAAAAAGATCAATGCCGTCGCTTTGAAAGTTTGTATCACATAACTCACGTCCGAATTTCTCATTGAATCGGTTGTCAGTTCGAAACGTGACTTGCGCAATCATTCGCGCTACTGCAAGACCGTGCCATGGACCCTGATCTGGTGCGGCACCGTAGTAATCACCACCGTTCCATAGGGGATCCATGAGTAAAGCGCGACGTCCAATCGCACCCCATGCAATCTGTTGTGCACTTGACTCAATGCATGTCGCGATCGGCACAATTGAGTTCACTCTGTGTGGATATGTGATTGCCCATTCCAGCACTTGCATGCCGCCCATTGAGCCACCGATGACGCTGTGCCACGCAGCGATACCAAGAAAATCTGTGAGCGATGCTTGAGCACGCACCATGTCACGAATCGTGACCGCGGGGAAGCGCAGCGCATACGGAGCGCCATCATCAGGATGAGGCGATGTCGGACCAGTCGACCCCTGACATCCACCGAGCACATTGCTGCACACAACGAAATATTTGTTCGTGTCAACGGCTTGTCCAGGACCTACGACTCCTTCCCACCAACCTGGAGTGGGATGTCCTTCTTCTGCCTCACCTGCAACATGACTATCCCCTGTCCACGCATGGCAAATCAAGATCGCATTGGAGCGGTCGTCATTCAGCGTGCCCCATGTTTCGTATGCCAATGTCACATCTTGCAGTGCTGCACCGCTATCCAAGGTAAAAGGGCGTTCAGTGGCGAATGTGAAAAAGGATCGATGGCCGACCGCGTCGCCCTGTAGCCATGCGCCAGTGGGTGCGTACGCAACGCCCGTGTGCTCATTTGCTTGACGCATGGATCCTTCTTTCCGATGACTAAAAATTTCTCGCATCAGGAAAGATCGAAAGCCCGTTGTTGCGCCGAAGCGCAACCACATCCCCATCGTGAAATGGGCTGGCACCGTACGGCTTGCACCCCGGTTGCCGGACCTGTTGGTCTCTCTTAATGCTACGCCCCTACTTTAGCGGTAGTCGGCTTCATTGGCGAGGTGTTTATCAAGTCCAACGACAGCCGTGAACTCATCAAAGGGCGTCAGCCGATCTAGATGATCCCGCATGGTTCCGTTTGTGGCCAAAATTTGCAGACTCTCAGAGATGGCCTTGGTCATTGAGAAGAGGCTCGTCAAAGGCGACACGATGAAATGAAATCCTAAGGATGACAGTTCTGAGGGTGTCAGCAACGGAGTTTTGCCGGTCTCCACCATGTTGGCAACCAATGTGATATCAGGCAGCGCTGCTGCAATAGTTTCTAACTCCTCGATTGACTGAGGGGCTTCAACAAATACAGCATCAACACCAGTGTCGCGGGCCATCTTTGCTCGTTCTATTGCTTCAGGCAGACCCTCTACTCCGCGAGCATCAGTGCGCGCGGTGATGTGCAGCGCATCTCGATGATCAACTGCTGCGCGTAATTTTGCTAGCCAATCCTGACGAGGCACAACCTGTTTGCCGTCCATGTGTCCGCACTTTTTTGGCCACACCTGATCTTCTAAAAACATTCCGGCAGCGCCCGCTTGCTCCCAGAGATCTACCGTGCGGATTACGTTGCTTGGGTTTCCGTACCCAGTGTCTGCATCAACAATGACATTTATGTCTGGAACTGCAGCGCACACTCTGCGTGCGACCTCAGCCATCTCTGCTTGCGTCACTAATCCGATATCTGGTTCGCCGAGCAATGTTGCCGATACACAAAACCCGGACATAAACATTGTAGTGAACCCCGCATCTCGAGTCAGAAGTGCTGACAACGGATCCCATACACCTGGCATTAACACTGTCTCACCCCCACTTAAACGGTGACGCAGATTATGAGCGCGATCAGAACTCATGATGCGCCAACAGATTCGGCCGCCAACATGTCTGCGGCTAAAGCATTGGCACGTTGATGAAACGTGCCCCAGTCTTGGGATTTTCCGGCATGTATCTGGGTAGGTCGAGGAGGTGCCTTCTTGGCATTCGCCTTGAAAATTAACCCAAAGTTCCAGTCGGTCATTGTGTCCCCTTTTTGCAACTAACTCTGCGTCACAACCGTAGCAAGGGATAACCAGATTTACCTGTCCAGATAAGTCGTCAAGGTGGGTCGACGCATTGCAGGCGATACCGTGTTGGCAACCTCAGCGGGCGGAGTTGAGGTTGGACCGCCATGGCGTATCTGTGTCATCTACTCACTCCTCGTGCTGAAGCACGGCTGCTTGACGGCAACCAACTCGGGATCTTTGCTATCTCTCCCATCGGCGTCGGATCAGTTATCGCTGCATGTGGTTCAATGATCTACTCATCTGACGTTCTTGAGCAGATGCCCCAAGAATACATGCGAACTGCTCTTCAGATTGAGGACAATCTTTTTGTCCAAACAATTACTGATCCAAATGACACTTGCTTAATTAATCATTCGTGTCATCCGAATAGCGGTTTTTTAAATGCGGTGCAGATTGTTGCAATGCAAGACATCCCCGCTGGTCGGGAGATCACCTATGACGATGCCATGACCAACGGAACTTCTCGTCGACGATTTGTCTGTCACTGCAATTCAATTGATTGCCGAGGCGAAATCACTGGCGACGATTGGCGACAAAAGAATCTGCAAGAGCGGTATCGAGGCTATTTTTCCCCATATCTCAGGCGGCGCATAGCGGCAAGTGGCCTTGCTCGAAAACTTAAAAAGAACGACGTAGAAAGACTTCTACTTAGCTACGACAAGAACCCCATCTCAAGCATCACTGAGGCTTTGCAAATTGTACTGGGCAGGACTTTTTGCCAGTGGCCTGACTTGATAGCAGCGCTGCCCATTGACGCAGTTCGTCAACAACTACTTCTCACCAAAGATTCCCAACATCTTGACCACCTCGTACAAGAACTCAATGAACTACGCGGTGCAAACTTTTTACCAAAGCAAAGTTATTGAGGAAGCGGATCTCCGCGAAACCGATATCGATTATTCGCAACCCATCGATAACTGTGCTGCGCTATTGCGCGAATACCTGGCACAAACATCATTCGTCCTGCAAGACTCCACGGCAAACCTGCAACGATTAATACTCTGGCCGCGGCATCTGAACCTGACGCCACGACTCCGTCTGGCCCAACCCACTGCACCGCCTCCGTGCACTGCTCTGGAGTCAGCCCAACTGCTTGAAGATCTGTTTCTTGCCAGGCCACTGATTCTGGGTGATGCTTGAAGCGATTCATGTATCGAATCCATCGCCGACAGAATCCGCACTGTCCATCAAAAATTAAGAGGCCTCGCGAATTCTTGTTCATCTTCTAAATCGTAGAGTGCGAATCTCAAATGGTCGCATTGTGAGCATCATTGAGCCGTTGAGATGCAAAATAACATCTAATTGATCCTCCAAAATATTTGATTCGTATACGGTCGTCGCGTCAGACCAAACACCTGAGTTCTTCGACATGCGCAACTCGCCAGATACTCGATCGCCAAACGATTCCCAAAGCCTGACAACGATGTCCCCAGAGCCATCCTGGGCGTGTTTGATTGCCTCGACAACAACGCCGTTGAGATCGTGTGTTAGCCAAGCGCTGATGTGTGCTTCTCCTTGCAGGGTATATACAGGATCAGTTAGTCGATGAGCCTGAGCCTCTAGTCCCGCAGAAAATGCTTCACCTGCGTTGATCCAGATGCTCCAGTGAAGAGTCTGTTCTCCACGATCAGCGACAGGGTCCGGAAATCGTGGCGACCGTAACAGCGACATGGCAAGCGATGTACCACGAACATCAAAGCCATGCGGACCAGCGCTCATGAGTGCCGCACCAAAATGTGGTTCGCCTACATGTACATACCGATGTGCACATACTTCAAATTTTGCCGCATCCCATGATGTGTTGGCGTGTCGTGGACGTTCGATGTGGCCAAACTGAGTTCCGCATGTTGCTACACCGGCATGAATATCAAGAGGTACCTGCACCTGCAGACGTGTCTCGTCATGGTTCCAGAGCACATGCAGTTCATTATTTACAGTGGACTCACCTGCGCACACCCAGATGTCGTGCGAAAAATGAGACAGACCTACGGCATTAGTTCGACGAATTGTCGCAACCAATGGCCCTGCATCAATCAGCTCAACAGACCAATCCTCAATAAGGCTTCCGGTTCCGCGTGTATCGGGCTCATCTATGTCCCACGCGTCGTATTCGCCAGGTTGATCAGATCGCAATACGAGATAATTCATCGCAGTCCCTCGGGCGACAACCTCACGACGTGTTGACTCCTCGATCAACGAATCGATATTGCCGTCTGGTGTGATGTGCATCGTGATTCGACCATTGGCCACCAGTGTTCCTGTGTCGTCTTGTGTTGCTGTGACCGCATTCTCTGGTGGTGCTGCCAAGCCCTTGTCAAAGCGAACTGATACGACGCTCAGTGCCGGCACGCTGCATATGAATGCAATTCGTCCTGACGACAAGCGTTGCACAGTTGATACTTTGTCGTCCTGATAAACGACGAGATCATCTGTCGTGCTCAGCCCAGCAAGACCAACGGGCAGATCAGATACAACAACTCCGCAGTGATCAAACGATGATGCGTTGACAACTGTGAGCGAAAATATTTCATCCCTTGTCTTGAGTGCAGATGCTGAGATCATGCGTGCTTCCGAGATAACTTCACTCAGAATCCGCTCAGCATCTTGATGTACCCACGTAATTGACGAACCAGGCAAGATGTCATGAAACTGTTGCGTCAAAAGATTCTGCCAATGTTCCGTGAGGTCAGCATCCGATTCGCCAGCTGAAACGCTCCAGATCTCAGCCTCGCGCAGAGCCCTTTCGGCGTCTTGGCTTGCCTGTTTTGTTTTGACCTGGGACGTCAAGGTGCCGCGATGTTTTTCGAGATACATCTCCCCCACCCATGTAGGAGCAATGTCTCCAGACGCTTCGTGTACTTCTGCAAAAAAATCAGATGGCGCGCCAAAACGTACTCGCGGAACTCCGCTGACGTCAGCAAGAAGTTGTGTGCGTTGCACCATTTCGTCCGTTGGACCGCCACCACCATCGCCATGACCAAAACAAGACAACGATGTCTCAGATATCGCGTGATCAAGATAGTTATTGGCAGCAAATCGCAACTGCGACGGAGAATTGATTGCGTTGTATGTGTCGATCGGGCTGAAATGAGTGAGTACTTTTGAGCCGTCAAGACCTTCCCACCAGAACAAGTGATGTGGAAAAACATTAGTCTCATTCCATGACAGTTTTTGTGTGAAAAAATATGAACATGCCGACTGGGAGACAATTTGTGGCAACGCTGCGGGATATCCAAAATCATCTGGCAGAAATGCCACATCCGAACGCATACCGAACCACTTCTCAAAAAATCTCTGACCATGCAAGAACTGGCGACACAAACTTTCGCCTCCGCTTAAATTGAGATCTGCTTCCACCCACATCCCGCCAACGGGACTCCACTGCCCATCGGCAACAAGGCGCTGAATTTGACGAAACATCTCAGGATGATCGAGCCGTACCCACTCATAGTGCTGAGCCTGAGAAGCACTAAACACATGGTCGGGATACCGTCGCGCCATCCCAACCGCATTCACAAATGTTCGCGCAGCCTTGCGCCGTGT
>Ga0214919_10012844_pt1 | contig 10230 bp, 24 predicted proteins | sample LL1503_MetaG_FD_177994 | JGI IMG/M metagenome (GOLD analysis project Ga0214919, IMG submission 177994) | Freshwater microbial communities from Lake Lanier, Atlanta, Georgia, United States - LL-1503 | ecosystem: Environmental > Aquatic > Freshwater > Lake | place: USA: Georgia | collected... | reverse complement strand
AGGACAAGCTGGCACAGCCAGCGCAGGAGCCAAGGCTTGACCAAGGCCCAGACTATGAGCGCGGGTTTGTTGACGGCATGCAAAAGCAGATGCAGTCTAGCGTAGACAAGGCGGTCAACAGGATGGCACAGCGCCCGTGGGTGGGGCTGGCACCAGAGGAAATACTAGACTTGTTTGATGCAACCAATGTGTATGGAAGCAAGTGGGTAGAGTTTGCCCGTGCAGTAGAAGCCAAACTGAAGGAGAAGAACAATGGATGAAGACGACGATATACAAGTTTATGCAGCGGACACAGCAATCGTAAATACACTGTTGCCCAAGCTGTACTCAATCATTGACCGCTTGCTGGACGGGCAGGACAAGGCGCTGGTTATCGAAGCCCGCAGGGTGCTACCCAAGGCATACAAGAACTCGTTTGAGAAAGGTAAAAGCGTATGACTATCGCATGGTACGACCCCACTAACCACCACGTTAGCACGGACAAGCACGATCCACGGTTCACGCCGCTTGGTCAGTTGTGGCCTTTGGTTGTGCAGCGTGAATGGGTAGGGCTGACGGATGCGGAGAAAGATGGTAGACGAGTGCTTGAAAATGGCTTGCTATTTAATGCCGCAGAAGTACAAGCGTGGGAATTGGGCATTGATTATGCAGAATCCAAACTCAAGGGGCGCAATGCATAAGTCCAACCACCACGCCATAAGGATGGTGCTACAAAAGTACCCTGATGGTTTAACCATAAGCGAAATGGCTGAACGTCTTGAGAAAGATAGGCATGGTATCCAGCGGGCAATGCCACAAATGGCTGACGCCTACATAGACAGATGGATTTCCGGTAGGGAACATAGAAAACAATGGGCCGCTGTATGGTGCGTAATAGCGCCGCCACAGAACTGCCCTAAACCAAAGGAAAAACCTGTATGACCAAACAAAACCTGTTTAGGGCTAGTTATGGCGACTGTTAAAAAATCGAGGTACGGGCGTGTGGAGAGTGGCAGGTACACGCCTTATGGTGCTATGGCGGGGGTGAGTCTTGAGCTAAAAACCGCGTATTATTACTACGGGTGGTTTCATGATGCGGACATACCAGAGCTACCACAAGACAAATGGAACCCTGATACGCCTGTTACGCCGGAGGAGGTGTTGGCAGCACAGCAGACCGCAGTTGAAATCAAAACCTTACTAGATGGTTTAACCCCACGGCAAGAAAAAGTACTTCGGTTACGGTTTGGCTTTAATTGCCATGAACATACCCTAGAAGAAATAGGTAACATGTTTGACCTTACTCGTGAACGCATCCGGCAGATTGAGATTGCGGCTCTGAGAAAACTTCGCGCCCATAAACCATATATAAGAAAGGAAATGAATGGACATGCCGAATTTCGCAGCTTGGTCCAATGAAAACCTAGCAAAGTTTGCATCTGATTCTTACAAGAGGATGCAAGCACAACAAGAGGCCATTATGCAAACGCAAGGTGACCTCAAAGACGCAATGGTGCAACTGCGCCAACTACTTAAGGATAAAAATGAAAATCTTGTTGACTAAGATCCGCCTTGATGGTGGAACACAACCCCGCAAAGAGCTAGACGAAACCCTGGTCCAGCACTACACCGAAGAGATACTTGAGGGCCAGGAATTTCCACCAGTCGATTTATATTTTGACGGCAAGCACTATTGGCTTTCTGATGGCTTTCACCGCTGGCACGCACACAAACGAGCAGGGCATAAAGACATTACCTCCAACGTCATAGAAGGCACCAAGCGTGATGCTTTTATCGCTTCCCTCAAGGCCAATGCACAGCATGGTAAAGCCAGGACACCAGAAGAGCGCCGGTATGTTGTCCAGCTTGCGCTTGAAGACATCGAGTTAGGCGACCTATCCGATGTGAAAATTGCTCAGATCTGTTTGGTCAGCAACATGACTGTTGGGCGTGTACGCAAGGCACTGGGCCTCAAGAAAGAAGCAACCGTTGGTAAAGATGGTAAGCGCCGCGATACATCAAAGATTGGCCGCAAAGCATTGCCGGCTGCATATCCTGAGCCCGCATTTGAGGATGAAGACAAGCTCACGGAGTTAGCCACAGAAATAACAGCGGTATCTGAAGAGAATACAAAGCTCAAGGATATGCTGGCGGTCCGTTCTCTTCCTGTTTCAGAAGAGGCCCAAGCCGAGGTTAAAGAAACCATTGAGTCGCTGCGTGAGCAAGTAAGAGATTTAGAGGTTAAACTTAAATCCATGACGCAAAGCAGAGATGAGTTCATGTCCAAGAGCGCTGAGATGCTCAAGCAGATAACCTATTGGAAGCGCAGAGCCGAAAAGGCCGCATAACACCGAAGCTGGGCGGTTTCCCAGCAGGAGAAAGCATGATTGAATTAAGACCGCATCAAGCGGATGTAGTGGAGAAGCTCGAACAGGGTTTCGCCCAGCACCGCTGCCAACTGTTGTATGCCCCAACAGGTTTTGGCAAAACAGAAGTAGCCATGCACATCATGGTTCAAGAGGCTAAAAAGGGCGTTAAGGTTGCGATGGTGCTAGATAGGATTGTGTTGGTCAACCAAACCAGCGCACGCCTATCTAAGTACAAAATCAACCACGGCGTAATGCAGCAAGATCATTGGCGGCAGCGTCCCTACGAAAGAATCCAGGTGTGTAGCGCACAGACCTTGGAGCGCAGGGATGACTTTCCAGATGTTGGCCTCCTGATCATTGATGAATGCCATGTGCAGCGCCAGAAAGTTATAGAGTTCATTAAAGAACATCCCAAAATGCGAGTCATTGGCCTGACCGCTACGCCATTTGCAGACGGCTTGGGATCTACCTACACCCATGTAGTCGGAGCAAAACCTACGGGGCAATTGATAGAAGAGAAGTGGCTTGTCCCGCTCAAGATCTTTATAGCCAAAGAGATCGACATGACCGGCGTTAAGAAGGTGGCTGGAGAATGGTCGCAGGATGAGACAACTAAGCGCGGTATGCAGATTACCGGCGATATAGTTGATGAGTGGGTTAACAAAACCAACCAACTGTTCGGTGGTCCTAAAAAGACTGTGGTGTTTGCCTCCGGCGTAGAGCATGGAAGGGACCTTGTCAGGCAGTTCAACGAGCGCGGCTACAACTTCGTTTCCATCTCTTACAAGGAGGATGATGACTTCAAAAGGGAGACAATTGAGGATTTCAGCGCCCCTGACACGAAAATTCACGGACTAATTGCCACAGACATCCTAACTAGAGGTTTTGACGTGCCTGATGTGCTGATAGGAGTGTCAGCTAGGCCGTTTTCCAAGTCTTTTTCCTCTCACGTCCAGCAAATGGGCCGAATCATGCGACCCTGCGATGGCAAGACGCATGGCATATGGCTAGACCATTCGGGCAACTATCTACGTTTCAGAAAAGAATGGGATAGTTTGTTTGAGGAAGGCGTAACAGAGCTGCACGACGGCGCGGAGTCAGCCAAGAAAGAACCCTCAGAGAAGAAGAAAAAGGATTCCAAGTGCGGCGGCTGCGGTGCGCTTTGGATATGGCCTGATAGAGTTTGCGGAGAGTGCGGCTGGATGCGGCCAATGAAGGAGGTGCTAAACGTCCCAGGCCATATGGTTGAACTGGAGATGGGGCAGAAGAACTTTGTGGCAGAAAATCAAAGTTTCTACTCTGAGATTCTGTACTACAGTCGTATGCGTGGGTATAAAGATGGCTGGGCTGCACACAAGTACAAAGAAAAGTATGGGGCATTTCCTCGTGGCCTCAAGGAAAATGTTAAGTCGCCAACCTTCAAGACCCTTCAATGGATTAAGAGCCGCAACATCGCATGGGCAAAGGCTAGAACATGAATTTTGAAGACTTTGCTAGAGAAAATGGCCTCATAATTGACCATGTAGTCGAGGGCCGGTGGGTAAGAGTGCCAACCGAGGACCATCCCCGCAAGAAGAACGGGGCATACATTTTTGACGGGAAAAGTGGCCTCATACAGAACCATGCGGTCCACCAATCCCCCATCAGGTATGTGTCCAGCGAGCCGTTTGTGCCCGACCCGAATGCGGCCATCAAGCGCCAAAAGCAGCGCGAGGACAGGGCCAAACAACAGGCCGAGGCGGCTAAAAAGGCGGCATTTATCTTTAACAATGTTAGAGTGGAGCAGCATCCTTACCTGATTCGCAAGGGATTTACAGAGCCGTCCAAGGTGTGGAAGGGGCTTTTAACTGTCCCCATGCGGGTGGCTGGTAACTTAGTTGGCCTCCAGCTAATCAATATAGACGGAACAAAGCGGTTTTTGTCAGGGCAGCAGACAAAAGGGGCAAGCCTGGTCATTGATAACAAAGGGCCGGACGTTCTAGTCGAGGGGCTGGCGACCGGTCTTTCGGTGCGCCGAGCGTTAAAACTGGCGCGGCAGCGGTACAAAATCCATATTTGCTTTTCGGCTGGGAATATGCTGGAGATAGCAAAAGGGCTGGACAACCCGATTGTGGTGGCCGACAACGACCCGATGGGAATAGGGACTGCCAAAAAAATAGCCTCACGCTACTGGGTAGGCGAGGCCGGTGAGGACTTCAACGATTTCGAGCAAAGGGTAGGCAGCATGGCCGCTGCCGAGTCCCTTCGTCCGTTTTTCTAAAGCTGAGCTTCAATGAGGTCTGCAATCTCTTTAAAGTCTTTGTTCCAAGTGTCGTTTATCTCAGGTAAAGACTCCGATTTAACGTACATGACGCCATCTACTTCGTAGTCAAAATCGACTACACCACCTACATCATTGTCTAGCCCAGCCCATTCTTGTACTGATAGCGGAAGCGTTTGGGCTTCGCCGTACAGTTCGTAGTTATCAATTTGTTTTACCCAGCTTGTGCCACGCTCTTTCGAGTGAAGGTCGCACAAAACACCAAGGCAGCAAAATCCATTGATATCCTGTAGGTTTTCCGTGGTCTGCTTGTACTCTCCGCTGCGAAGAGCATCCAGCCATTTCTGTTTGATTCGTGGGTTCATAGTCCCTCCAGTTCAAAGTCTGCGGCAAAGGTGCCTGCAATGGCGCCTTCGTCCTCGGCCCCATTCTTGTAAATGCGTACATCAACGCCGTTATCGGTGCTAAAGATACGCACCGAAAAGCCTCTGACGGCAAACCATGCTGCGCCGTCCACCAGTTCGTAGTCACCATCTTCAAGTTTCATGCTGCTGCTCCTTCCAGTTCAAGCCACACGTTATCTTGGCATCTTTCTGTTAATTGCTCGTCCGTATAAGCGGCAAACCCGCCACCCGCAAAAAACTTTGCGTTGTCTTCCAAACATTCGGGGTACTCTTGCAAGTATTCCAGTTCGTACTTAGTCAAGGCATAAATCATTTCTTCTCTCGTTTTCATGGTGCAGTCTCCAAATTGCGGGCCTGGACGCCGGTGTCGTAGCCTAGGTGGTAGGACCATATCTCGAGCGGCCTCATGAAGTCGTTTTGCTCGTGCTGGTCGGTGCGGGCGTGGAAGTAGCCCACCGCGAATGCCCCCATTTGGCTATAGGTAAATGTGACTTTCATTTTTTCTCTTTCATAACGTAAGCGGGATTGCCTGTCTCGCGCATATAGAGTATGGCCTCGTCATTGGCCTCTTTTTGCGTCTTGAATTCCCCCAGCAGGGTATGGTTGTGGTTGTAGATGCGGTAAATCATTTAACCTCCGAAGTTGTTGGGTGTATAGGGCAATAGCGCCCCTCAAACCCAGCACGCTGGGCTTGAAGTGCTTACTGACTTAGGACCAGTTGGCGTATTTTTTGAATGCGCGGGTGTACTCTGCGCGGTTTTTGAATGGGCCTTTTAAGAGGCAATGGTGCAGGAATTTTCTATCCATAAAGTAACCCTGGGCGAGTTCACTCCCTGAGTTTCCTAATTGGTCGTAAGACTCATCAGCGTAATGGTCTTTTAAAACCATCTTCACTTTGTCCCATGCGTCCATTAGATCGACACCATTAACGCGCCCATATCCATCGTATGAGCCCTCAATTTTTCTCCCACTAGGCAGCAGGGCCACGACTACATTTAATCGCGGCAAATCCAATGCCTCGACCACTATTGGCATATGCGTCTTGGCGCAAGTTTTTGAAAAGTAACCCATTTTTATCTCCTTATGAATGGATCGTGCGCGGATAAGTAATTTTCGAATTGCTCTAGGACGCTGGCTTTGTCGCCCTTGAATCCGAATTCCTGCTTTATGATTGCATAGCATGAGCGCCCTTTGCTTACCTTTAGCCCGCGCAGCTCGAGTCGAAGCCCGGCGCGTAGCGTCAGCAGCCGGTAGAGCGATATTTGGTTTGGTTCTGTGATTACCATTCGTCCCCCTCGATTGGTTCGTCAACGTCCGATTGGTTGTAATGTTCGAGTATTTCGGGCCGGTAGCGGGCCATAACGGTGTCGTAGCAGCGGTCACATACCCTGGCAAGGGGAATGCCTCGGCCGTCAACCTCCCACCAGCTATCGGCCAATGCGTGGTCGCATCGTTTCATAACTTTAACTCCTGTTTAAGTTGGGCAAAATAACCCCCAAAGCCCCGCACGCGAGGCTTTAAGTGTTATTTGTCTAGTAACCCTCGGGCGGCGTGGACCGCGTCCATCAGCTCTTCGGTTATGGTGGCGTCGGGTATATGCTTGTGCGCCATGCCGGACCAATATGCCAAGCGGTCGAGCGCCTCGCGTAGCTCTTCCATCTCGATCATTTGGAAGCGAAGTTCGGTCAATAGGTCGGTGGATGTCTTCATTTTTAGCCTTTTGCGTTAAGTTGGAATTCCTGACGGCCTCGCTGGATAAGTGCGCGGGCCTGGGTTCGGTCGTCGGGTTGTTCGGCGGCGATCAGGGCTTGCAGCTCTTTTGCCCTTTTGATTCGGCGGGCGGGCGCGGTTAGGCGCTCGTATTTATAGCCCGCGTTGATGTAGTAGGCTTCGGGCCGGTTCATACCCTGCGGGCTTCCGAATATGCGACCTGATACAAAGTTTCGGCCTTTTTTCTGTCGTCGGGCCGCTCTAGGTTCCGCATCCCTTGAAAGTAGCGGGCCCAATGCTGCGCGCGTGCCTCGTCGCGCTGGTTGCGGGCTTCGGCGCTTTTGCGTCCGGCCTCGGTGTAATTTTCTTCGGTGTTCAACATGGTTTAGCCTTTCAAAATAGGGATTACGCGGCGGGCCAGCTGGTCTGTGCGCTTTGCTTTGGTGCCGTGGGCGCGGAATCCAACAATAAAATCACGATCAGGGCGAGCGCACCATGCGTCGAAATTTCCGCAGTTTTCACAAGTCGATTCGTCGCGGGTTTGGGCTTCGCATACGACAATGCGGCGTCCCTTGGGGGTATAGGAAAGCTTCGGGGTATCGCTGGGCACGATACAAACAACCGGTAAACCCTGGCCGCTGAGCTGGTCGGCGTGTCCGGCATCGTCGGCCGATAGGTTTACAGTAAAGCCCCATGCGGTCGCGTGTTTGGCCCAATTGATGGCCTGGGCGCTATGCTTGTGGGTGTATGTGAAACCCTTCCGGCCAATATTGGCGGCCACAATTTGCCCAAGCTCGTAGGCGTCTACATTTTCACCCAAGCCCGGTAGATCGCCCGCTACATTGTGGCGCCATAGCGTGCGTGGCGGTAGGCTGCGAATATGTCCGGCCAGCTGGTCGATGGGGATGCCCTTGGCGGGCACTTTGTCCCATTGCATCCGAGTGTAAAAGTCCTCTCCGTAACAATCAGCGCCATAGTGGGCGCAGCTGGGCGGGCAGCTGGACCGCGGGCTATAGGTTTGGGGGATAGGGCCGGTCTTGCGGTTGCCGGATGAGCGAATAAAAGTGTATTGCATGGTCAATCTTTCGTATTTTGTTGTTCGAGCCGGATAGCGCGCTCGATGTTGCGCTGGTTGTATCCATCGGCCAGTTTGTCGGCCAGCATGGCGTGATCTATGGCCTCCGGCGTGGGCTCGGCCGGTGGGGTGTACAGGCGCAAAATGGCCTGAAATAATGGGTGCAATTCGTTCACAGCGTTACCCTTTCGGCTAGTTCGTTGGAGATGATGCCTTCGCGGGCCAGCTGGTCGACGTAATCCACAAAGGCGCTGCGGGCGTCTACATGGTGCACAAGCTCGGCGGTTTTATCGCTCGCGCTCCAGCCATAGCGGTGGCGGCGGCGGGTAAGGGTAGGATGCGCGGACCAAAATGCGGCGCGAATTTGTTTTTGCGTGGTCATGAGTTAAGCTCCAAAGGGTTGAAAGCGGCGAATAATTGAATCTTTATTTGTGTGCAGCTCGATAATGTCGAAATCTTCACCGGCTGCGCGTTTAGCCTTGGTCCAGGCGCTTGCGTCGCAGTCTTCCTCTAAATAGGCCATATGGCCGTTGCGGTAAGAGCATCGGCTGATTTGATCGGCCACATTCAAGCGGCGCAGCTCAGCGATTGGGACCTCGATCCAACCATGGCCTGGGTCCTGAAAAAATTTGTATTTCATAAGGGTGAGCTCCAAAAAAGATAAAAAACAATGGTCCAAATAAGGGCCGCAACTATGGCGCCGGTAATGTCCGGCGTCCGGCTGCGCGGTTTGTAGTGTTGTCTCATATCGTGCAGCATCCGCAACAGGGGGCATCCTCGCAGCGTCCGGCTTTGTTGCGGTAGTACTGTCGGCCGCTTCCAAAGTCGATAACGTGGCTCACATAGTCCGGCCGGATGTAATCTCCGGTAGAGTTATGGCGCCCATCGAATCCCTCGAAGCTCAAAAGGCTGGCGGTTCGCGTGGCCGTGTCGTATACGATCATTTGACCGCGGGCGATGCGCTGGCCGGTCCGGCTGCAAGTGCTGGAGAATTTTGCGGGCATGGTTTTAAGCATGGTTTAAGCCTTTCAGAGTTTGGAGTTGCTGGCCGATACCCTGGCCGCGTAAGGGGTAGGAAACATTGGGGAAACCATCCAGGGCGGCGGCGTAGTGTTTACCAGCTAGGACCACGATATGGCGGCCGAGATGCTGCTGCATTAGCTCTCCGCGGGTTGTGATTTCCCATATAAGGCGTCCGCGCTTGTTAAGCTTTGAGAGGGCGCAGTTATAGGGCTCGATGATGGCGTCGGGAGATATCGGACCATATAGCCCGCTGAGAATTAGAACGTCAGCACCAGCGCGCGCAGCTGCTGCCATTGCAAGCCTGAAAGCCTGGCCGGTGTAGAGCTGGGCGGCTGGGGCCGCATGGTCCAATTTAGCGGCGCTACAGGCGATTAGATAGAGGGGTTTCACTGGGAGAGCTCCTAAGTAAGCGGGTTAATAAAACAGTCGAGTCGTTATGCTCTCATGTGCTATATACGTTGTCAAGGGGTTTTCATACGGTAACAATCGAGAAAATTGTATGCGTCACGTGGTTACAAAATAGCCTGGTCGGTGCAAAGCGTGGGCATATCAGTGCAAAGCATTACCGCGCGGTTTATTGCATGGTCGCAAGGGTTGTGATACAGTCGGCGCGTTCTCAATTCATACCGCATGGTTTAAATAAATACTGATCAGTCACAATATGGCCAGACAGACTACACAAAAGCTCACGCGGGCGCAAATCCGTGAGGGGTTGGATACGATCCCAATAGATACGCTACTAGGCGCCGGCCAGGGTAAACAACCCAAGCTAACTGCCAAGATGAAAAACTTCGCGCACGCGGTTGCACTAGGCCAGACTAAGGCATCAGCATATAGAGGGAGCTACAAAGCAACGGCTACTAAGCGCACAATGGCTAGTAAGCCGTATGAGCTGGCAAAGGACGGGAGAATTCAGCGGGAGATCTTAGCCGTCCAGGCCGCATTAGAGGCGGAGAAATATCGAACCCCAGCTCAATTAAAGGCTCTACTTGTGCAGCAGCTGGTCCAACACTCGCTAGATGATGATTTTCCCCCAGCATCTAGAGTGCAATGCCTGAAGCTCTTAGGCCAGCTATATGAGGTCGGCGCCTGGGTGGTGGAGCGCAAAGAGATAACGACAGTAAGCCGAAGCGAAGATATCCGCACGCGCCTACTGTCCAGGCTGCAGACCATCACCATCGACGCCGATATAGTGGCCGATGATGCGCTAGATCTATTGGCCGAGATACGAGGCGCCCAGGCTCCAAGCTCCAGCATCGATGCCGAGAAAACCCAGCCACCACCAGCAGAAGGGCTCCCAGCAGACCCCACCGCAGGGGCACCCCCGCCTTCGGGCCCGCCTCGGACAGGAGAGCCTAAACATACTATTCCACTCAAACGATCTCAGCCAAAACAGGGGGAGGGGTCAAC
>Ga0214919_10012843_pt1 | contig 10230 bp, 12 predicted proteins | sample LL1503_MetaG_FD_177994 | JGI IMG/M metagenome (GOLD analysis project Ga0214919, IMG submission 177994) | Freshwater microbial communities from Lake Lanier, Atlanta, Georgia, United States - LL-1503 | ecosystem: Environmental > Aquatic > Freshwater > Lake | place: USA: Georgia | collected... | reverse complement strand
TCCGGTGCAGGCCTTATGGCCCTGCGTGGTGGCGCTGTTGGCCATTACCGCAGGCACGCTGTACCAAAAGCGCTTTTGCCCGGCCTTTGACTGGCGCAGTGGCGCAGTAGCCCAGTTTGTGCCTACAGCGCTGGTTACGGGTCTGTGCGCCTGGATATTTGAGACCGGGCGCATGGACCTGACTGGTGAGATGGTGTTCGCCCTGGTCTGGCTGGTGCTGGTGCTGTCGGTGGGTGCGGTGAGTCTGCTCAACTGGTTGATCCGCCAGAGCAGCGCGGTCAACATCGCCAGCCTGTTTTACCTGGTGCCGCCGTGCACGGCAGTGGTGGCCTGGGCGTTGTTTGGCGAGTCGTTTTCGCCGCTGGCGCTAGGCGGTATGGCGCTGGCGGTGGGTGGGGTGTATTTGGCGCGGAAATAGGGGTGGTGCTGCTAGCGACACGCATCCACCCAGACCCCGCCCGTCACCTGTGCCATCAGCGCCGGGCTGATGTGCACCGCGCTGTTGACCGAGCCGGCCGCCGGCAATACTTCGTCAAAAGCAAGCAGGCTCTGGTCCAGGTACACGGGTAGCGGGTTCGCCAGGCCAAAGGGGCAGACGCCGCCGACCGGGTGCCCGGTCAAATGTTCTACCTCGTGCACCCCCAGCATCTTTCCTTTGCCGAAGGTGGTTTTGAACTTCGCGTTGTCAATGCGCGCATGGCCACTGGCCACCAGCAGCACTACGCGCCCGTCACCCAGCCGAAAGGCCAGGGTTTTGGCGATGCGCCCGGGCTCTACGCCGTGGGCCAGGGCGGCCAGTTCCACGGTGGAGGTGAGGGCCTCAGTCTCCAGGATGGGCAGGTCGAGCTGGTGCTGCGCAAAAAATGCACGTACCGAGGCAAGGCTCATCGCGCAGTCCCCGCCTCAGGTGCCGCCCACATAGGGGTTGCGTACACGCTCCACGCCAAAACTGCTCTCAGGGCCGTGGCCGGGGATGAAGACCGTGGCGTTGCCCATGGGCCACAGGCGCTGGGTGATGCTGTTGATCAGCGTAGCGTGGTCGCCCTGCGGAAAATCAGTGCGGCCAATGCTGCCGGCAAACAGCACGTCGCCCACAAAAGCGCGGCCGATGTCGGGCGAATAAAACACCACATGGCCCGGCGTGTGGCCCGGGCAGTGGCGTACTTGCAAGGTGTAGGGACCTAGCGCGACGGTGTCGCCGTCATGCAGCCAGCGCGTGGGCTTGAACGGGCGCGAGGGTGGAAAGCCATAACTGGCCGCTGCCATCGGGATGCCGTCAATCCAGAACTGGTCCGCCGGGTGCGGGCCAATGATGGGCAACTGCAGCAGCTCCGCCAGGTCGGCCGTGGCGCCGGCGTGGTCCAGGTGGCCGTGGGTGATCCAGATTTGCTCCAGCCTAACGCCCAAGCGCTTGACGGTGTCCAGCAACAGATCCATGTCGCCACCCGGGTCGATGATGGCGGCGCGGCGCTCTTCATCGCACCAGACGATGGAGCAGTTTTGTTGGAAGGCGGTAACGGGGACGGTTTGGTAGTGCAGCATGGGGGTATTTTCGGCTGATTTTTCAGGGTTCAAAACCGGCTTAGCGTTTAAGTTCCCGATAGAAGTTCTCGTGTGACCCAAGCAGCAGCAGGTGGCGAGTCTCAGGATCAAACTCGTAAGCCAGTAGCACCTGTTGGCTTTGGCTCTTGAACTTGTACACATAGACCCCTGCGAGATCGCCCCGCTTGGCCTCGCCCGCGAGTGGGTCCGACACGATCACACTAACCGCAATATCCACATCCTGCTTTTGCTGAAGATGCAATTCTTTGTAGGCCCTGGCAAATACCGACGACTGGGTAACAGACACAGGCGTCGATGCCATCACTGCGGACCCTGCGGTACGAAGGGCCTGGCCAGTGCCTTGCTTTCGGCCCTGGCAAGCAACAGATCCCGGACAAAGTCGATGGGCAGATCCGGATTGTCGAGGGCCGCTTTACCGATCAGAGCCCAGAACTCAATCTGACCCGCAATGGTGCGGCGCTCTGCGCTGGCGTGCGATTTGGCCAGGTCGTATAAGTCGCTGTCAATGCGTACGGGCATTCCCATTGTCGTCTCCTTGAAGCTAAGTGCTACAAATGTAGCTTAGTTACGCTTTTTTGCAAATTTGCGAAAACTTGGCTGGCGACATGCGGCACAAAATTTCGGTCACGGTGTGCATTGACAAGCGGGTTTGGTCGGACAAGCCCCGAACAAAATCTCCGAGCGAACCCCCTTTGGCTGCAAACCTGGTAGTAGCCAAGGGTTGATTCCACGCGATGATGCTCATCGGGCTTGTGCACGCCTTGCGGGTGCGTGACGCTCACTGTCAAAGGCAGCACACTAAAGTGCTCTTCTATCCGTTGCAGCACCAGGCTAATTTGTGCTGGCGTGTCCAGCTCAAAATGCATGCGCGGGTCGCGGTTGATCTGGTCCCACAGCACTTTGAAGTGCGCAAACCGCGCACCATCTACCTTGATGTGGGTGGCCGACTCTCTTTGCGCTTGGTTCGGCTGGTAAGTGCCGTGTATTGGCCCAGCCAGCCCAAAACTGGGTGTGCGCCAACAACCGCGCCCGAGCAGATGGGCACGCCGCCACGTATCACCCCGCGGCGTGGCGTGCGGTATTCTCGGCGCCACATGCCGCCGACCTTGCACCCACCCAGCGTAGAAGCGTTTGCCCGCATAGGCGCCTTGGAGGCCATGGTGCGCGGTACCACGCTGTCGGTCTACCCGCTGATCATGTACCGCGCCTGGGGCAGCGCGGCGGTGGTGGCGCAAATCTATTTCGCCATTGGCGTGGTGTCGTTGCTGACCGCGCTGATGGTGCCAGCGCTGGCGCGTGTGTTTCGGCGCCAGCCCGTGTATTACTTTGCCACGACTTTGTATTTGGTGTCGGCCGCTTTTGGCATGCTGGGGGGCAGATTTGCCACGCTGGCCTTGCTGTGCGGGGTCATGGCTGCAGCCATGTCCTTTGTATGCTTCAACGCCTATGTGCTGGACCACGTCAGCAAAACCGAGTTTGGCAAGCTCGAAACCCTGCGCATGTTTTACGGCGGCGTGGGCTGGGTGGTCGGGCCGGTGCTGGGCGTGTGGCTGTTGTCGGTGTCTGATGCGGCGCCGTTTGTGGTGGTGGCGCTCACCGTATGCGCTATGTTGGTTCTCATCTACAAGACCCGTTTGGGCAACGGCAAAGACATTGCCCGCGCGCTACGTGCAGGCGGCTTGGAGGGCGGGTTGTTTGGCCGTGGTCGGTCTAATCCTCTGGCCCATGTACGGCGGTTTTTTGCGCAACCGCGCTTGGTCACCGGATGGTTGATTCCGGTGTTGCGCTCCTGCGGCTGGTGGTTTTACTTTGTCTACATCGGCATTTTTGCGCTGGAGAACGGATTGGGCGAAAAAGTGGGCGGGCTGGCCACGTCGCTGGCCAATATGGGGCTTTTTTTGGCCCCGTTGATGCTGCGCTGGATGCGCAAGCGTTCCGTGCGCCAGGCGGTGCGCGCGGGCTGCTTGTTTGGTGGCGTCTGTTTTGTGGCGGGTACGCTGGTGTCGCCTTGGCCGTGGGCGACGGTTGCGGTGTTGGTGTTGGGGACTTACTTCTTGGTGCTGCTTGACACCTGTGCGGGCTTGCCGTTTCTGATGTCGGTCAAGCCCTCCGAGCGCACCGAAATGTCGGCCGTGTATTCCAGCTTTCGCGATGTTTCGGGCATTGTGTCACCGGGTATTGCGTGGCTGGTCTTGCAATTCTTCCCGCTGGTTGGTGTGTTTGCCGTAGCCGGCCTGGCGCTGTTGGGGGGGTGGCTGCTGGCTGGAAGACTGCATCCGCAGTTGGGTGTGCCCGGGGCGCATCGCGTGCGCGACCCCGCCCGCCTCGGTTAAGTCAAGGGTTAGCCGGCGTAGCCCATCACGGCTACCACGTGCAGGCCCGTGCCTGCGGCCACAAAGCCGTGCCATACAGCGTGGGCGTAGCGCATGCGCTGGTCCAGAACAAAAAAAACCACGCCCACGGTATAAGCTAGGCCACCGGCCAATAGCCACCACAAACCCGCCTCGGGCATACGCTCCATCAGTGGCACCGCAGCCACAAGTACCAGCCAGCCCATCGCCAGGTACAGGCCGGTCGATAGCCAAGGTTGCGACAAGCGCTGGAAGGCCTTGAGCGCTACACCCGCCGCAGCCAGCGCCCAGACCACGCCAAACAGGGACCATCCCCAGGGCCCGCTCAGGGCGCCTAGAGCAAAAGGCGTGTAGCTGCCCGCAATGAAGAGGTAAATGGCGCTGTGGTCCAGCACCAGGAACACCCGCTTGCCTCGCCCCTGCGGCAGCGCGTGGTACAGCGTTGAGCACACATAAAGCAGCACCATGGTGGCACCAAACACGGCCGCGCCCACCACGGCTGCAGGATGGCGTTGGCTGGCAGCGATGATCAAAAAGGGCATGGTGGCGATGGCCGCCACCAAAGCCACGCCGTGGCTTGCGGCGTTGGCAATTTCTTCGCCCAGGGTTTGGATGCGGTCCGTCATAGCTGGCATTGTGCGCCGGGAGTGTGTGTCAATTGTTGAGCCACTATTGGCTCAACCCTCTTGCATGTGCGACGTGCGAACGCTGGCCCCGAGCGCGCAGTGTGGGTGGTTTGAGGGCCACGCCTACGGCAGAACTGATTTTTTCCAGAAACTCGTCTTGCGTCCCCTTGGGCGCGAAGATGCCAGTCCAATGGCCCATGAAAATCTCCGCGTAACCCATTTCCTGCTCCGTAGGGATATCGGGTCGGTGGCAATGCTGCGGTTCTAGGTTGAGGCCAGTCTTAAATGCGTATTCCGGCGATCGTGAACGCTGAGCATTAAACCAATATCTCAGCCGCGTTATGCGGTACCGCCCAGACCAAGATGCAAAGAACAAACTAATTCGCAGACCAACCAGCAAAAAGAAAAAAACGTAGCCAGGCGGTAGTCATTTACCAAGGCAATTTTGTGCCGTCGAAATTAAAAAAACGACCACTTTGTCCAATAGTCAACTTTTCGAATAGACGTTGCTGATCTTCAACACTTTTCTCCACGGATAGAGGGGCACGAGGCCCTCCCATGCGAGTTTTGACCCAACCCGGATGCAAGGCCACCACGGTGACACCGAGTGGTCTGAGATCACTTGATAAACCCTTAGCAACCATGTTCAGTGCCGCCTTTGACATGCGGTACCCGTAAAAACCACCCGACGTGTTGTTGCTTATTGAGCCCAATTGACTCGATTGCAGGGCGATCAACTTGCGCTCAGAACGCGCCACATTGTCAGCAAATGCCTCAACCAGTTTGAGAGGGGCTATGGAGTTGATGCGAAACAATTCAACAGCGGCCTCCACGCCCACTGAACCGAACGACTCAAGCGGCCCAGTGCTTGCGCCAGCGTTGGCAAGCAGAAGGTCAATCGGGGTGGCTCCAACGGCAGATTTCAATCGTTCCGCCGATTCAGCTTCAAGAGCTTCATACCGAAGAACCGTAATTTTCCCGGCATAGCGGGCGGCCAGTGCATTGAGTTCGGTTGCCTCGCTTGGAGCACGAACCCCACCAAAGATTAGCAGCCCTTTAGATGCGAACATGCGCACGTGCTCAAGGCCGATACCCCTATTTGCACCCGTGATCAAAACAGTTTTGATTTTCTTTCCAATCGTTGAAAAATATTTGGACCCAAACGCATCCTCGAAGCGCTATCCAAAGGATGCGCGAGTCTGAACCCCGGATACGTATGCCACAGCCATTGTCGCGAAGCTTTCTTGCCTCTGCGACGATCAGATGGTCATGCTCCACCCCCAGTTTCCGACCATTCATGAGTGCCCGGAGAGGGCTCAGATTTGCCTAAGCCTCCGACTCTCAACAAGTTGACAATACCCTACCAGCGCCGGGGCGCGGCGGTTTCGCGTGGTGACCCAGGCGCAACGCCACAAAAGTTAGGGTTGAATAACAGTAAATCACAGGAATTAAATGCAAAAATCGACCAAGGGTGCCCTGTCTCACATCCGCGTTCTTGATCTTTCGCGGGTACTCGCTGGCCCATGGGCGGGGCAGACACTCGGCGACCTCGGAGCTGATGTCATCAAGGTCGAGCGCCCCGGTACTGGCGACGACACCCGTCTGTGGGGTCCGCCTTATCTCAAAGACTCACAAGGCCAGGTCACTTCCGATTCCGCCTACTACCTTTGCACCAATCGCAATAAGAAGTCAATCACCGTGGACTTTACCCGGCCTGAGGGACGGGTATTGGTGCGTGAGTTGGCGAAGACCTGCGACGTTGTTATTGAAAACTTCAAAACAGGCAGTCTTGCACAGTACGGTCTCGACTATGTCTCGCTGAAAGCGATCAATCCGCGCATTGTTTATTGCTCCATTACTGGCTTTGGCCAGACGGGTCCTTATGCGCATCGCGCCGGCTATGACTTCCTTATTCAGGGTATGGGCGGTCTAATGAGCATCACGGGCCGACCGGATGGAGAAGAAGGCGCCGGCCCCGTTAAGGTGGGCGTAGCGATGACCGACATCATGACAGGCTTGTATGCCTCGACTTCGATTCTGGCCGCACTTTCGGCGCGAGAACTGAGTGGCGTAGGTCAGTACATCGACTTGGCCCTGCTGGATGTGCAGGTTGCATGCTTGGCTAACCAAAGCATGAATTACCTTTATAGCGGCAATTCACCCAAACGCATGGGCAATGCGCATCCCAACACCGTCCCGTACCAGGACTTTCCAACAGCTGACGGGCATATGATTTTGGCCATTGGTAACGATGGCCAATTTGCCAAATTCTGCGCAGCTGCCGAGCGCGCGCAGTGGGCGCAGGATCCACGTTTTCGGACCAATTCGGCGCGCGTCACGCATCGTTCGCAATTGATTCCATTGATGCGTGAGGTGACGCTTAAACGCACCACAACGGATTGGATCGCCCTGCTTGAAAACGAGGGTGTCCCCTGCGGGCCGATCAACACTATTGCCGATGTGTTTTCAGATCCGCACGTTCAAGCTCGCGGCATGCGCATCGAAATGTCCCATCCGGTGGCTGGCGAAATTCCGTTGGTCGCTAGCCCGATCCGACTGTCTGACACGCCGGTCCAATACCGCACAGCTCCGCCCCAACTTGGGCAGGACACGCGCCAGGTGCTGAGCGAAGTGCTGGGGCTATCCCAAGGAGCAATTGATGATTTGGAAAAACACGGGGTACTTGGATGAGCGCCCTTGACTCACTCTCGTTGACCCGTATTCCCGCCGAGGACGAAGCTTTGCGCACGCCCGTGCGGGAGTTTCTGATGCGTGCAATGCGTGATGTCCCGGCACGGATACGCGCCAAGTCGTGGGCGGGGTACGACACAACATTCAGTCGCGAGTTGGGCCGCCAGGGCTGGGTCGGAATCACCTTGCCAACAGAATACGGTGGCGGTGGGCGTAGCCCCTTCGCCCGCTATGTCCTGGTCGAGGAGTTCCTGAACTTTGGGGCACCAGTGGGCTCACACTGGATTGCTGATCGACAAAGTGGTCCACTGATCGTGAAGTACGGGACAGAAGCCCAAAAGAAGTTTTATCTGCCACCAATTTGCCGCGGTGAGTCGTTCTTTTGCATTGGCATGAGTGAGCCCAATTCCGGTTCTGACTTGGCCAGCGTAAGGTCGCGTGCGGTTCAAACCGAGACTGGCTGGACGCTCAATGGACAAAAAATCTGGACTACCAATGCACAAGCCTGCCAGTTCATGATTGCACTTGTTCGTACCTCGGGTGAAGTGGCAGATCGACAGAAAGGGCTGTCGCAAGTGATCGTGGATTTGTCATTGCCTGGGGTTACGGTGCGCCCGATCACAGATCTGTCAGGGGACAGCCATTTTTGCGAAGTTTTTTTTGACGACGTTCAACTTGCCGAAGACGCACTGATTGGTGAAGAAGGTAAAGGTTGGGAGCAGGTTACGGCAGAACTGGCGTATGAACGCAGCGGGCCGGAGCGCTTGTATTCCAGCATCGTGCTATTTGACCAATGGCTCGACTTCATTCGAACCGAATCCGGCGGCACACCCGAGTCCTTGCGGTTGGCCGGAAAGATATTCGCTCAGTTGGCACCACTGCGCGCCATGTCCATCGCGGTAACCGAGAAGTTGACCAATGGTGAGAGCCCGATCATCGAGGCGGCCTTGGTCAAGGATTTGGGCACGGGTGTTGAACAAATGATCCCGGCGGCCATCGCTGATGACTTGTTCTCCCGGGCGGTGCAAAACGCTCCGCTGGAACTATTGCAGACTTTGAATTTTGTAACTCAGATTGCACCGTCCTACTCGTTGCGCGGGGGCACGCGTGAGATCTTGCGCGGCATGATCGCGCGCGGCCTTGGTCTGCGTTAAGGGAGACTCAGATGGATGATCTATTGGCTGACGCCTTCCGCCAATTGCTGGTGGACCAGTGCACTACCCAGGTGGTGCGTCAAATCGAGGCTGGGCAGGCGGCTCAGTCGCTGTGGCAGCTCATCGAAAACGCAGGCTTTGCCGATGCGTTGGTGAGCGAAGATTGTGGCGGCGCTGGCCTGACCCTGTCGGAACTCTATCCGGTACTGGAGTTGTGCGGCGCCTATGCCTTGCCCTTGCCATTGGCCGAAACGGTGCTGGCACGCGCTTTTCTGGCCAAAGCAGGTGCGCTTATTCCCCGTGGGAGCATCACTTTTGGCCATGCAGCGACAGACCCGGGCGGGCGCGTTGTCTGCGATAACGTGCGCAACGGCCGGGTGGCCGATTGGGTACTCGTTTCTCGGGCATCCCATAGCCTGCTGCTTCCCGCCAAGGAAGCAAAGATGTCAGAAGCTGGGTTTTGTCTTGATGCGACGATGGAATGGTCCGCCAACGCCGGAGAAGGTCTGCAGGTGGACTGCACACACGATGTGCGGACAGTCCAGGCCTGCGTTTATGCAGCGCAGCTTGCTGGCGCGCTCATGACGGTCTTTTCCCGCACCCTGCAATATGCAAACGATCGCAACCAATTCGGTCGACCCATTGGCAAGTTTCAGGCGATCCAGCACCAACTCAGCGTGATCTCGGAGCATGCATTTGCAGCACGGATGGCGGCGCAGATTGGTTGTCAATCCGCGAGTGCCATGCCAGATCGAATGCGGGTGGCCATTGCCAAATCCCGTACCAGCGAGGCCGCCTTGGAGGTGGCGTCACTGAGCCACTCCATCCACGGCGCCATCGGCTTTACTGCGGATTTTGATTTGCAACTTTTTACTCGTCGCCTTCACCTTTGGCGTCAGGCCGGCGGCTCTGAGTCATACTGGCACGACGTGTTGGGGGCTGACCTGGTTAACCACCACAGCGGCGGCGCACTCGACATGCTTCGAGCGACCACCGACATCAATTGAGACGAGAAAACCCATGGCTACTTTTTTGAAATCAGAGCGTGATGGCGCCATTCTTACGCTGACCATGAACCAGCCTGCGACGCGCAATGCGCTTACGGGCAATAGTGCGGTGGATGAGTTCGTGCAAGCCTGTTCGGCGATCACCGCAGACCACAGCATTCGCGTTGTCATTCTTGCGGCCGAGGGACCAGTGTTCAGTTCGGGTGGCAACGTCAAGGATATGCAGCGCTTCTTCACGCAGGACTTGTCGCCTGAGCTGATCCGCGAAGAATATCGGAATGGCATTCAGCGATTACCAAAGGCGTTGTTCAATTTGGATGTTCCGGTAATCGCTGCAGTCAACGGTCCAGCGATTGGTGCGGGGCTGGACCTGGCCTGCATGTGCGACATCCGAATTGCTTCCGATAAGGCCACCTTCGCAGAAAGCTTTGTCAAGGTCGGCATTGTTCCTGGCGACGGAGGCGCCTGGTTGTTGCCGCGCGCCGTGGGTATGTCTAAGGCGGCCGAGATGGCATTTACCGGTGACGGGATTTCGGCTCAGGAGGCACTTGCCTGCGGTCTTGTATCGCGCGTAGTTGCGCCCGAATCCTTGATGGATGAGGCGCGTGCACTGGCCCGAAAAATTGCGGCAAACCCGGGTGGCGTTCTACGCATGACCAAACGCTTATTGCGTGAAGGTCAGAACAGCAGCCTAGATTCGCTGCTCGAACTCTCTGCTAGTTTCCAAGCTATTGCGCACAAGACGGCGGCGCACAAGGAGGCTGTCATGGCCTTCGTGGAAAAGCGAGCACCCAAGTTTTCTGATTGAATACTGCATTTAATGCAGTCGGAAATTCCG
>Ga0214919_10012842_pt1 | contig 10232 bp, 9 predicted proteins | sample LL1503_MetaG_FD_177994 | JGI IMG/M metagenome (GOLD analysis project Ga0214919, IMG submission 177994) | Freshwater microbial communities from Lake Lanier, Atlanta, Georgia, United States - LL-1503 | ecosystem: Environmental > Aquatic > Freshwater > Lake | place: USA: Georgia | collected 2015-03-15 | reverse complement strand
CGGATATAAGTAAGCAGCCGACTTCTTCGCAGCACGACACAAATTCTTCTTGCTACTCGGGAGGCATCCATATAAGAAACATCATCATGAGTGAAACCACATCGCATGACGTCATCGTGATTGGCGCAGGCGCGGCCGGCCTGACCGCAGCGCACCAGGCCCTGCAAGCCGGCTTGAGCACGGCCTGGCTGGAAGCTCAAATGTTTGGAGGGCTTGTGCTCAATGTGAACGAGTTGGACGGAAGCATACAAGGCAGTGGCGCCGAGCTCTCGAGCAACTGGATGGCACAAGTATTTGATCTGGGAGGCGAAAATCTGGAGGCTGTGGCCTGCGGCATCGAGCGCAATGGCGATGCGCTTGTCGTGATCAGTGATATCGGACAACATCGCGCACGCGCCGTCATAGTAGCCTCGGGCGCATCTTTAAAGAAACTGGATATCCCAGGAGAAGAGGCCTTGCAATACAAGGGCGTCTCGCATTGCGCTGACTGCGATGGGCCCATGTTTCAAGATCAAGATGTCGTAGTGATAGGCGGTGGTGACTCGGCGCTACAGTCTGCCATGGTGTTGTCTAAATTCTGCAGCAAGGTCCACCTGGTTCACAGGGGTGAATCCTTTCGGGCGCAAAAGCAATGGCAAGACGCTGTCCACGCAGCGCACAACATTCAGATCCATTGGAACAGTCAAGCCAGTGAAGTGATCGGCACCGAGGGTGTCCAAGGCGTGCGAGTCAATGGCGAAGTGATCCCGTGCAGCGGATTCTTTGCCTTTGTCGGTCTTGAGCCAACCAGCGATTTTCTGCCAGCTGCTATCGCTCGCGATGAGCGCGGGGCTGTTGTTGTTTCAAACACACTGGAGACTGACATGCCAGGCGTGTTTGCCGCCGGCTGCGTGCGCAGTGACTGCGGCGGAAGGCTCGAAGACGCTGTGGCTGACGGGCAAGCAGCGGCGCGCTCCGTTGTGTTGAAATTAGGCGGCGTGCTTGCATCCAACTAAAGAGAAAAAAATGTCATCCACAATTAAAGTTCACCTCCCTCATCCCTCTACTCCTATGCGTTACAAATTATTCCTCACCGTGGTCACGCTCGCCGGGCTCTGGCTTGCCAGCCCTGCCATTGCGCAGCTCTCCCAAAGCCGCCCTGTTGTACTCGTGTCACCTTTCCCAGCCGGCAGCGGCAGCGACTTGGTCGCACGCGCCGTCTCGCCCGGGCTTGCGCAAGCCTTAGGTCAGCCCGTCGTGGTTGAAAACAAGCCAGGTGCGGGCGGTGCGATCGGCGCACAGTTCGTTGCCAGAGCCAAACCCGATGGACACACTTTGTTTCTTGCAAGCCTGAGCTTCTCAGTGTTGCCCAGCTTGATGGAGTTAGGGTTCGATCCTGTCAAGGATTTCGAGGCCGTTACGCTGCTAGGTTTACAAGGCATGGCGTTCGTTGTCTCGACAAGCCTGCCTGTCAATTCAATGGCTGACCTGGTGGCCTTAGCAAAGGCCAGCCCGGGCAAACTGAACTATGCATCGGCAGGAAATGGGAGCATCGGTCATCTTGCAGGTGAGTTGCTTAAAAATGAGCGCTCGCTCGACATTGTGCACGTGCCTTTCAAGGGTACGCCGGAGGCTTTGACAGCCATCATGATGGGCGAAGTCCAAATGGGATTGATCACGATACCGGCTGTGGAGCCGCAAATCAAAGCAGGCAAGGTCAAAGTGCTTGGGGTTACCGGAAGCAAGCGATTCACAGGTCTGCCGGATGTACCGACCATGGCCGAAGCTGGCTTTCCAAGCGTCGGCGACTCTGTCTGGTACGCAGTACTGGTCCCGGCGGGCACACCCAAAGAGGTCGTCGCTCAGCTCAACACCGCGTTTGGTCAAGCACTGACCAAACCTGCAACCATCGAGCGGCTAGAGGGCCCAGCCAAGACAACGCCCACGATCAGCACACCGCAAGAAGCCAACGCCTACGTGCGCAGCCAAATTGTCAAGTGGAGCAACGTTGCTTCCCAGGCAGGGCTCAAGCCTCAGGCAGCGAAGTAAGAAAAATCGAATGCTGTTTTTAGAGTCCTGTCTTTGAGATTGCAGACTCCCCTCATAACATCTGATGCATCACACCACCAAAAGGATCTCATCCATGGAAGCCCTGTCCGTTATCAGCCCTATCGGCGCCGAAGCCGTAGAGCAAAAGAATCTGGCCAAGCGCCTGGACACCCTCAATGGCAAGGTTGTCGCTGAAGTCTGGAACGAAGATTTCAAGGGTGACATCATGTTCCCCATCTATCGCGAACTGCTCAAAGAGCGCTTTCCTGACGTCAAAATTGTCCCTTATACAGAGATCCCATTCGCTTCGCTCAAAGGCACACCTTCATACCAAAAGGAAGTGCTTGGCCAGATCATCCAGGCCCTCAAGGACAAAGGTGCAGATGCGGTCATCACCGGCAACGGGGGCTGAGGCACCTGCACACCGGCCGCGGTGCGGCCGGCAGCAGAAGCAGAAAAAATCCTTGGTATCCCATCCGCAGTGGTGTCGATGCCGGGGTTCAACATGGTCGGCCAGCTCGCCGCTAAAGCAGCAGGCGTGCCCGATGTGCCCGTGGTCGAATACCCTGGTGCAGTCGGCGTGGACCATTCAGAGATTCGCGACAAGATCAAGAACGTGCTTTTCGAGCGCATCGTCAATGCGCTGACCAAGCCGATCAAGCCGCGTACGCTTGGGAAGGTCGGCGACTGGGATTCCAAAAAAATCGTCTTCACGGGTAATTTCGACCAAGTCAATGCGCATTTCCACGAGATGGACTGGAGCGATGGACTGCCCATCGTGCCGCCCACGCTCGAACGCGTTCAGGAGTTCCTCCAGTACACGGATCGCAAGCCCGAGGAAGTCATTGCCGTGCTGCCTCAGATGAATTTGCGCGCCACGGTGTGGAACATCGCAGCCAACGGGGTGATGGCAGGTTGCAAGCCGCAGACCATGCCGATCTTGGTGGCCATGGTGCAAGCGCTGCAGGAGGACAAGTACAACCTGGACAACATCGGCACAACGTGGGGCATCATTCCCTACGTTTTTCTCAACGGGCCGATCGTCAAGGAACTGGGCTTTAACAATGCCGCAGGCCTGATCTCTCGCGGTGCGAACCCGTCCATGGGCCGCGCACTGGGGCTGATCATCCGCAATATCGGAGGCTACCGGCCGGCAAAGAACCAGATGGGCTCCTTTGGCTACCCTATCAATTTTTGCTTTGCGGAGAATGAGGACCTCAACCCTTGGGAGCCGTACCACGTCGAAAAGGGCTTTGGCCGCAACGTGAGCACTGTGTCCGTGAGTACGACGATGAACTGGGGCTTTCAGCCGTCGCCCTATACGCGTGACGACCAAAGCGGCGCAGAGTGCGCGCTCAAGCAGTTGTGCCGCGACGCACTGCGAAAGCCAGCTTTCGCTCTTTTTGCAGAGCGCGGCCCGTCGGCCTTTGTGAACGACATCGTCTTCGTGCTAGCGCCACCCGTTGCCAAAGTACTGGCCGACGCGGGCTACTCGAAGGACGACATTCGAAAGTACATCTGTGAGCATACGACTGTGCCGCGCAAATACTTGGATTTCGAATTGAAGTACACCATGGCGGAAGTGCACACCATCGAAGAAAAGATCAAGCTTGGAACCTTCCCCTCCGAATTCGATGTCGGACCTGACGACCCGATCAAGGTGATGCCTGGGCCAGAATTCATCGAGATCTTGGTGGCGGGCGACCCCGGTCGCAACCGCATCAAGACGCTGGACTCCGGTTACACGCGCGTCACAACGAAGGAAATCAAGTTGCCAAGCAATTGGGACAGCTTGCCCAAGACCTGAATCATGAAAACCTCTGTCCTCAAGATCGTCTTGGTGGCCGCTGCCTGCGCGGCATGGCTACCCACCGGGGTCTCAGCCCAGCTCGTTTGGCCAGACAAACCAGTGCGCGTTATTGTGCCCTGGGCACCGGGGGCATTACCGATATTCTTGCGCGCCTCCTTGCGCAAAAACTCTCGGAGAAGTTTGGCCAGCAGTTCGTTATCGACAACAAGGGCGGCGCCGGCGGTAACATTGGTGCTGATATGGTCGCGAAGGCTCCGGCCGACGGTTACACACTGCTGCTGACCAATCCAGGTGCGTTTGCGACCAACCAGTATCTCTACAACGATATGCGCTACAAGCCATCGGATTTCGCGCCGATCATCGTGCTGGCGAAATTTCCCAACGCACTGATCGTGCACAAGGACTTGCCGGTTAAGTCGGCCCAGGAATTGATCGATTACGCGAAAAAGAATCCAACCTTGCTCAATGGTGGTTCTTCAGGTGCTGGAAGCTCGGGCCATCTGTCACTAGAGATGTTCAAATCAATGACAGGGGTTCAAATTCAGAACGTTTTCTACAAGGGCGCCGCGCCGACTAAGATCGACTTAGCCGCTGGACGACTCCAAGTGGTTCTGGACAACGTACCCGGTTACCTGAGCGAGTTGCAAGGCGGGAATGTGAGGATGCTGGCCGTGGGCACCAAAATGCGGCTGTCAACTTACCCGGACGTACCGACACTGGATGAAGCAGGCGTCAAAGGTTACGAATCGTCTGTCTGGTACGCGATGGCCGCCCCAAAGGGCGCATCGCCATCCATCATTCAACGCATCAATGCCGCGGCGCAAGCCGCACTCGACTCGCACGATCTGCAGGACAAGCTCAAGCCACTTCAAGGCATTGCGGTGGGCGGATCACCCGACGACGCGGGCAGGTTTTTCAACGAAGAGTCCCTGCGGTGGAAAGGCATCATTGAAAAGAGCGGCGCAAAGGCCGAGCCGTAATTCTTAACTGCGCCGAAAGATCCCGGCTGCGGCACCACTGTCGATCAGCAGGTTAATCCCAGTGATCGAACGGGCTGCGGGCGAGGCTAGAAATACCGCTGCGTTGGCGAAATCCTCAGGCGTAGGAAGCCAGCCAAGAGGCATTGAAGAGGCGGCCTCGCGCACCGCCTGCTCGATGTCCTTAGCGCCAGCCACTTCGAGCTGCGTGCGCAAAAAATCCGTGTCAGTTGAGGCGGGCGCAATGGCATTGACGCGAACACCTTGCGGTGCGTACTCCAGCGCCAACGCCTTGGTCAAACCGACGATCGCATGTTTCGAGGCGGTGTACACGCTGCGTTGAGCCCGCGCAGTCACACCCTGCAAAGAACTGGTGAGAATCAGGCTGGCCCGCTGGCTCTTGACAAGGCTGCGCATGGCCGCTTGCGCAGAAAAAATCGTGCCCAGCACATTGACTTCAACCACGCGGCGCACAAGAGCGGGATCGGCTTCAGTCAGTGCGCCCGCGAAACCCAAACCGGCATTCGCAACAAACAAGTCAATGGGTGCACCAAAAAAAAATTCCGCGCTGGTTACTAAATTTGCACACGCGCTGGGATCGGCGATATCGCATTGAATCGCTGTTGCACGCTCGCCACTCGAGTCGATCTGCCTGGCGCATGCAAACGCTGCGTCGCCATCGATGTCCGCCAAGACCACGCGGGCGCCCTCGGCGACAAACCGCCTGGCGGTTGTCGCACCCAGCCCGCGCGCAGCGCCTGTCACAACAGCGTGATAACCCTGTAATTGCATGACGTGCTCAGGCAGTTTTGCCACCATCGACGAGCAGCGAGGCGCCGTTGACGTAGGAGGCCTCATGCGACAGAAGAAATAGTGCAGCATTGGCGACTTCTTCTGGCCGGGCAGGCCGACCCATGGGATTGCCTGATCCGCGAATGCGCTTGAGCTCGTCGATGTCCTTGCCTTTGGTGTCCTCCTCATCCGGACGCGAGACCAGTACATTCAACATCGGGGTGTCGGTGGTGCCTGGGCAGACCACGTTGAAGCGAATGTTTTCCGGTCCGTAGCGCTTGGCCAGTGATCGGGCCAAACCAATCACGCCCCATTTGGCAACGGAGTACAACGGACTAAAAGGCGAACCGACCACCCCCGATGTCGATGAGGTGAACAGTACGCTCCCGCCGCCGCGCTCGCGCATGATCGGGATGGCCTCAATCACACTGGCCAGCACGGCACGTACATTGAGGTTCATGGCTTCGTCGAAGTCATGCAGGTCCAAGCCTTCAATTCGTGAAACCGAGGGGTGTCCAGCATGCGCCCACACGAAGTCAAGTTTGCCAAATCTTTTCTTCGTCTCATGGACAATCCCGCGGGCAAAATCCTCTTCCATCAGGTTGCCCGCTAGCGCGAATGCTTGACCGCCTGCAGCAATGATGGCTTGTGCAACTTCCTGTGCTTGGGCCTCATTCAGGTCCACAACCGCAACAGCTGCGCCTTCTGCAGCAAAACGAAGAGCACCTGCCCGGCCCATACCGGAAGCACCGGCCGTGATGATCCCAAATCTGTCGGCCATGCGCATGCTGAACTCCTCATCTAAAATAATCACTGTAAGAGAGTCGGACTCAGTGTGAAAGTCTGATTGAGCGAAACCAGTTTTCGATTTTTGCATCTCCCCATGTACGCCGCGTGGGGCCATCATGCGTGACAACTTGAAGGGGGATTCTTATGCTCACACGTAGCGCTAAGCTCAGTGATTCTTGCGCAGCTCATGCAGATTTTCGATTTCGCACTGTCATGTGCGAATTCGCTTCAGGCGCAAGGCTCATCTTATGAGTGACATTCCATTCGATCTGGTGGTGGCTGGTTGTGGCGTGGCGGGGCTCTCAGCGGCAGTCGCTGCTTCTGAAGCTGGCCTGAAGGTAGCGGTCATTGAGCGATCAACGCGCCAGGAGCGCGGCGGTCAAAGTCGCTACACAGAGGCCTATTTGCGCATGAAGAGTCTGACTGAAGTGACAGACGACTTTGAAGTCCACTTGGCCGAAAACGGCTCAGGTGCCGTCGACCCAGAGTTGGTCGAAGAGGCCGTGCATTCTCAACGCGGCGCACTTGCCAAAGCGCTTAGCATCGCCGATCCGGCGCTGATTGAGCGCTTTGCAGCTGGCGCCGGGGAAACCATTCAATGGCTACAGGGAATGGGGGTTCGCTTTGACTTCCTGCCCACGCAATTCCTGACCAAGTCACAACCCAGGTTGCTGCCCGTGGGCGGCGGAGCGGCACTGGTAGAGGCGCTGGCCGCGCGCGCTGAGCAACTGGGGGTCACCTTCTTTTACGAGACAACGGCATCCGCCCTTGAACAGGACCCCAAAGGCCGCGTTATCGGGCTGAAGGTGCGTACGCGTACTTCGGGCACCCTGGTACTAGGAGGGCAAGTCGTGCTAGCCTGCGGCGGCTTCGAGGGCAATGCGGAGATGATGACACGCTACATTGGGCCGCGCTCAGTGTATCTGCGTCCAGTTTGCAAGGGTGGGTACTACAACCGGGGTGAGGGCATTGCAATGGCACTGGATGCGGGTGCTGCGGCGTGCGGTGATTTTGGAAGCTACCATGCCGAGCCGGTGGACCCTCGCTCTGGAATCGCAGAGCCTTCGATCTTCATCTTCCCGTATGGTATTTTGGTCAACTTGGATGGTGAGCGCTTCACAGACGAGGCGCCAGGCACGGTCGATGCCTATTACGAGCGCGTCACGCGGCGCATATACGAGCAGCGGGAAGGCACAGCGTGGGTTGTGCTGGACGCACGTCACATGTCCATCCCCAACTACCGCTTGGGAATACGAACTGACAAGCCCCCGGTGATGGGAGAAACTCTAGCGCAGTTGGCGCAAAAAATCGGTGTTCCACAACACGCTCTAGAAGCTACAGTTCGCCAATTCAACGCTGCATGCAGCGAGGGTGAATGGAACCCTCTCGAACTGGATGGCCTGGCTACACGCGCGCTGACCCCGCCTAAATCAAACTGGGCCACGCCATTGACGCAAGGGCCGTATCACGCCTATCCGATCATCTCATCGAACGTTTTCACCTTCGGCGGCCTGAAGATTGACACCAGCGCACGCGTGCTGGACAGTGATGGCGAGCCGATTCCCGGCCTGTTTGCCGCAGGGGAAACGGTGGGCATGTTTTACCGCAATTACACCGGTGCAACTTCTGTGCTCAAGGGCCTGGTGTTCGGACGGATCGCGGGGGCATGCGCAGGGGCATCGCCAGAACGGACCAACGCGTGAACACGGCAACTGAATCATTTGCTGGGCGCATCGCGCTAGTCACCGGGGGGTGCGGTGTGATTGGCAGTACCCTCATCCAAGCCCTGCGCGATCGAGGCGCTGTTGCAGTGTGTGCTGACAAAAACGGAACCGTCGCCGCCTGCGATGCGAACAAACAAGCATTATTGAGTGCAACGCTGACGCTGGATGTCACGGACCGCAAGGCCATCGCCTTGCTGGTCGACCGCATTGAGACATTGATTGGACCTGTTGATCTTCTTGTCAATGTTGCCGGTGTCGTCTCCTTTGGCAGCGCTCAAGAGTTGACCGAAACAGAATGGGACCGCGTCATCGACATCAATCTCAAGGGCAGTTTCCTGGCTTGTCAAGCGGTGATGACGGGTATGAAACGCTCCAGATTCGGGCGCATCATCAACATTGGTTCCGTGGTGGGGAAAAATGCAGGCAACGCACGGCCATGGATCGATGCAGCCGAGCAGCAACGCGCAGGCAACGTCGCCTATGGTGTCTCAAAGGCTGGTATCCACGCCATGACGGGCTTCCTCGCGAAGGAGCTAGCCGCACATGGCATCACCGTGAACGCTATCGCACCGGGCCCCATCGCAACGCCCATGACGACAAGTTTTCCAGCGCAACTCAAGGCGCTTATTCCCGCAGGCCGCATGGGCGAAGCTGCTGACATAACCAATGCAGCACTCTTTCTTGCTGCCCGCGAATCCTCTTTCATCACCGGCGAAATTTTGGACGTCAACGGCGGCATGCTGTGTGATTGACACGATTTCATTTTCCCCCATCACTTTCATATAGGCAAAACGTGAAATCCATCTACCTCATCTTGGACATGCAAAACGACCTGGTTCATGTCGACGGCCCCAACGGCAAGTCACCTCTGGGCGAACAAGTGCGCGCAAGGCGCATCCTCGAGAACACAGCGGCTGCGCTGCAAAAGGCTCGCCAAGCCGGTATCGCTGTCGGTTTCGTGCGCGTGGGATTTTCTGAGGGCTATCCTGAGTGCCCGACGAACTCGCCTGTTTTTTCTGGTGCGCCCAAGGCGGGACTTTTCCAGTTGGGCAAATGGGGCACGGCCATCGACGAAACGCTGGTGCAGCGCGTGGGCGATGTGCAGGTGGTTAAGCACCGCGTCAGCCCGTTTTATTCGACCACGTTGCCAGCGCAGCTAAGTGCCTTGGGTATCGACCGCATCTATTGCTCAGGTGTATCCACCCAAGCTGTAGTTCAAGCGACCGTACGGGACGGCCATGACCGTGACTTCGAGATGATTGTCCTGGATGACTGCTGCTGCGCACATTCCGTGGAGGAACACGCCAACTCGATGGGCAGCCTGGCGCGCTTTTGCAAGACCGCGACCAGCCTGACTGTGGACTTTAGCGCTTAAAGCTGCATCAAGGAGTTAACACAATGGCAACAAAGATTTGGCACCAAAGTTTCACGGTGCTGTCGGACCTGGGTGCATATGACGACGCGCTCAAGGCGCATTTCAAGCGTGTTGCCCGTGCGGATACCGAAATCGTGATGCACGGCATGCGGCCCGGCACCTACTTGAGCAATTATCCCGGCAACGATATCCGCCACGCCGCCCTGCAGCATCTGCACTCGATCCAATTTATCGAAGCCGGATTAGCGGCCCAAAGCGAGGGTTTTGACGCGTATGCGATCAGCACTTTGCCCGATCCCGCACTGCGTGAAATTCGCAGCATGCTGCAAATTCCTGTGGTGGGCTATGGCGAGTCTGCAATGCTGACATCGTGCTTGCTCGGCTCGCGCTTTGCTGTGATGGTTTTTATCAGTGAGCTCACTGATCTGATTACGGATAACGTCATCAAATACGGTCTGGCCAGTCGGTTTGCCGGCGTGACGGATGTGGGTTTCCGATTCAATGACGTCTTAGCGGGCTTTTCTTCACCTGGCCCGCTGATCGACCGCTTTCGTGTTTCAGCAAGGCAGCGGATTGCCGACGGCGCACAAGTGATCATACCCGGCGAAGCACCACTTTGCGTGTTGCTGGCCAGCCAGGGGGTCTCCAGCGTCGATGGTGTTCCGGTGTTGGACTCACTCTCATGCTGGATCAAACACGCCGAAATGCTGGTTGACCTGAAACGACAAAGCGGCGTT
>Ga0214919_10012840_pt1 | contig 10232 bp, 9 predicted proteins | sample LL1503_MetaG_FD_177994 | JGI IMG/M metagenome (GOLD analysis project Ga0214919, IMG submission 177994) | Freshwater microbial communities from Lake Lanier, Atlanta, Georgia, United States - LL-1503 | ecosystem: Environmental > Aquatic > Freshwater > Lake | place: USA: Georgia | collected 2015-03-15 | reverse complement strand
GGATTTCTTCGCGGCTATGGCCTTCGCGGCGAGTCTGGGATGGGGAGTTGCTGCATCTGTTATTCCGGTAGGTATTTACCAAGGCGCCTGGACCTTAGTTGGTCTTGGACTCGGAAACATTCTTGAGGGCTACCAAATAGATGCGATGACGATCGTCGGTGGCTTGATGCTGGTTTGTATCGGCATGAGACTATTAAAGATAAAGGATATCGCTGTCGGAAATTTACTTCCGGCACTCTTTATCGCACCGATCTTTGTGCAGTTGCTGAACTTCTTTATCTAAAGGTTCATCTTAAAATTTATCCATAGATTAGAAAGTCGTAGCGTCAATTACGAAGCGATATTTCACGTCGCTAGCTACAGTGCGATCATAGGCTTGGTTGATGTAATCAGCTTTAATAACTTCAACATCGCTAACGATGTTGTGTTCACCGCAGAAATTGAGCATTTCCTGCATCTCCGCTATTCCACCAATCATTGAGCCAGAGAGTGAACGACGAGCTGGAAGCAGAGATCCAACTTCAACTGCGTATGGTTTTCCAGGAAGTCCGATAACGACCAAGGTTCCATCGACGGCAAGCATCGATAGATAAAGATTAATATCGAGTTCGGCGCTGACGGTATTTAGAATCAAATCAAAGTGCTTGTTGTACTTCTTGTGAAAGCCATCACTTTTGGTAGAAACGAAATGATGAGCTCCCATAGCCTTAGCATCTGCTTCTTTGCCGGGAGAGTGAGAGAAAACAGTAACTTCGGCTCCCATTGCAACAGCAAATTTGACGCCCATATGCCCCAACCCGCCGAGACCCATAACCGCAACTTTTTTTCCTGGAGCGGCCTTCCAATGTTTGATCGGTGAATAAAGGGTTATTCCAGCGCAGAGAAGTGGAGCGACACCATCGAGCGGCAGATTTTTTGGAATTGAAACTGCATAATCTTCATTGATAACCATGATGTTTGAATAACCACCCATGGCTGGAGTCTTTCCATCACGCTCTAACTGGTTATAGGTACCAGTCATTCCTTCTATGCAATATTGTTCCAGACCCTTTTTGCAGGAATCGCAGGTGCGACATGAATCTACGAAGACCCCGACGCCAATGAGATCGCCAACTTTAAATTTAGTAACAGATGAACCAACGCTTGATACAACTCCGGCGATCTCGTGGCCAGGGACCATCGGGAAGATCGCTGAACCCCATTCTTCGCGGGCTTGGTGGATATCTGAGTGACAAATGCCAGAGTATTTAATATCAAGGGCGACATCGTGCGCTCCGAGATCGCGACGTTCAAACTCCCAAGGGGTAAGAGGTGCATTTACCTTCATTGCAGCGTATCCACGAACCTTCATCTGTATCTCCCTTTGATTTCTACTCTTTGATATTTACTCTTCGGTGAATGGTAGAGGTAATGGAGAGGTATGTCCTGCTCGAGAAGCGCGAGCTGTAACTTGACGCATATGGTGGCGACGACAGAGAACTTCATAAGCAATTTCCGCACCTGGGGCTACATCTCCGACAACAACTTGTTCACCTTCGGTGACCATTACTCCACCAGATGTTCGAGCGTTATGGGTTGCCCGAGAGCCACACCAGCAGAGGGCTTCTACCTGCAGAGTGTTAACGCGATCGGCTAGTTCAACTAAGCGAGCCGAACCTGGAAAGAGTTTGGTGCGAAAATCAGCGAGAATGCCAAAGGCATAGACATCGATACCTAAGCCATCAACTATCTTGGCAAGTTGCTCAATTTGAATTGGTTGATAAAACTGTGCCTCATCGCAGATGATGTAATCAATTCGATCGCCAAGCGATAATTTCTCGACCACTAACTTATGGATATCTAGATTCTCATCTACCTCAATTGCCGCGCTCTGCAAACCGAGACGAGAAGAAATAACTCCAGAACCTGCGCGATCTTTGCTGGTAAAGATGAGCCCTGATCGACCGCGGCTCTTATGGTTATGTGCAGTTTGCAGGGCGAGGGTGGACTTACCACTATCCATCGTTCCGCAATAATAAATTAACTCTGCCACGGGCTGCATCCTGCCATTAATCCTCTGATTCTGCAGTTGTGATAACCGGTTTTGATTTAGATTACCCCCTCTGCCTGCAAATACTGTTCTAGTCTCGGGGCAAGAGCTCTACTCATCGCAACGCTTATATGTGAAGCATCTCGATAGGCAACAACCCCATCTACGATCGCTGGACAATTTATATCGCAAAGCCACGGTGTTGGATTCAAAACTGTAAAACCACCCGCGACCTTGGCAGTTGAGACTTCATTCTCGTCACATTTGCTACCGCCGCCAGATGCCAGACAGTTCGGAATATCACGAGCTGGATGTGGTGTATCAACGATGTAGATAAGTTTTGGAGAAAGGCCTCTTAAATGGGTAAAAGCGATTTGTTGTCCTTCTGACCACCAGGTTTGGCGACTTGCGAATTGCTTTGGAACATCGAAGTGTTCAAACCCGCTTAATATGACCGCTTCGGGTTTGAGCTTAGCAATTCTTTTAAGAGAATTTTCTCTCCACTTGAAGCAATCCGCATTTTTGTACGCACCAATTTCGACCTTCTTAACCTCCGGCGCAGGGCAGGCAGATTTAGTCAAACTCACTAATTTGATGCCGTTGTCAGTCGCTATCTTTTCAAGTGCGGGAAACCATTGAGCGGCGTGGGAGTCGCCATATAGAACAATCGTGCGGCTTGAGCCCGTATCTCCGTACGTACATTCACCAGATTTTGTCTCGCCATTGTTTACGTGACAATCATCTAGATAGACCTTCGGCTTCTGCATTACCTCCGCAATAGAAACTGATCGGCCATTGCTCAGAGTGATCTCATTAGAACTCGATGCCAGTATCGCTACCGAGAGAGCCGCACATATTGAGGTTCCAACTATCGAGAGTTTAAAGATTTGTGCTTGTGATGGTTTGGTACGAGAGATTGGCTTTTCGATAAAGCGATGTGTTAAATCCGCCGCGAGAGCGGTCAATGCGATAAGAAGTGCCCGCTCGATAAGAGTAAGTGGGCGCCCAAAACGAGTGCTCGGTAAGACCAAGATAGGCCAGTGCCAGAGATAGAAGGGGTATGAGATTTCACCTAACCACTGAACTACTCGCAACTTAGAGAGATCGTTAAGAACTGGTGGCCAGGATGCAATGAAGGCGATTGCCAGGGCTGCGGCGATAGTCGGAACTAATGCGCTAGTACCAGGAAAAGGAGTCCTATCACTGAAAGAAAGCGCTCCGTAGACCAGAAGGAGAAGCGCAAACCAAACTGTTAGCGCTTTAACCACGGTACGTTTTTCAGTGATCTTCTTTGGAATAAAGAGAATCAGCGCGCCAAGTCCTAACTCCCACGCACGAGTCGGTAGCGAGTAGAAGGCCCATATAGGTGAGTAAGCGGTGAGAAAAAGTGAAAAAATGAAACTAAGAACGGTGATAGCGCAGACACCTACAAGTACTGCGCGCCTCTTTCCATACCTCCAAAGCGCAAAGATAACTATCGGCCAGAATATATAGAACTGTTCTTCAACTGCCAATGACCAATAATGAATGACTGGAGATGGGGTGGCATTTAAGTTTTGATAATCGTTCTGCCAAAATGCGAAGAGATAATTTGAAACATAAACCGTAGCCGCAAAGATATCTTTGCCTAGATCAGCCCGAACTGTTGCGGGCAGAACAACCCAAGAAAGCAGGGCGGTGGCGGCCAGGATTCCGAGTGAGGCCGGCAATAACCGCTTGGCGCGGCGCAGATAAAATGCTTTAAAGCCGAAGCTTGAAGTAAGTTCTATCTCTTTGATGATCAACCCAGTAATTAAATAGCCTGAGATAACGTAGAAGATATCCACGCCGATAAATCCACCAGGAGAGAGTTTGGCGTGGAAGAAGACAACTAAAGTTGCTGCAAGTGCTCGCAGCGCCTGGATTTGATGGATACGAGTTTTGGAACTCAAGAAGCAACCAACGATCTGATCTCAACGCTCGGAAATTTCTTAGCTAACACTTCTCGTCCGCCGAGACCGGAAATTTCGAAGAGAACAAGCACTGATTCAACTTTGGCGCCGGCTCGCTCGGCTAACTCCAAAGCAGCCGAGATGGTCCCACCAGTAGCCAACACATCATCAACGATGGTGACGGTCTTTCCACCATCGAAAGAATCGATATGTACTTCAATCTCATCTTCGCCATACTCCAGGCCGTACTTAGCCCCGTAGGTTTGATATGGCAGTTTTCCACTTTTTCTAAATGGAACAAATCCGCGGTTGGTCTGCGCAGCGATAGCGGCGGCGAAGATAAATCCTCTAGCTTCAATTCCAGCGATGATGTCGGAGCGATTAATCTGCGCTGCAAAGGCGTCAGTAACCGCGCCGAAAGCTTCTGGATTGGCCAATAAGGGGGTTATATCCTTAAATAAAATTCCAGGTTTGGGGTAGTCAGGGATATCTCTGATTAAGGTGAGAGCGGTTTCTAACTTCATAACTACCCAATTCCACCACATTCAACCCCTGTCGAATGAGTTTCTCATTCGGCTGATATCGGTGTCCGAACGGGGACTTGAACCCCGAAGCCCTTGCGGGCACTAGCACCTCAAGCTAGCGCGTCTGCCAATTCCGCCACCCGGACGAGTGCGTCGCAAACGATAGCAACGCAGAGGCAACGAAGCAAAAGCGAGGATGATTTACCCAGTTCTGGAGGAGAATAGAGTCATGAGCGAGATGAGCCAGTTGATCAATTTAGAAGAAGAAGCGATTCGTATCTGTCAGGAATTGATTCGGATTCCGAGCGTTAACTTTGGTGAGGGTCGAGGCGATGAAGAAGCGGTTGCGAATTATGTCGTTGCCTCACTTGCTGAAGTGGGAATCGAAGCGAAAATTTATGAATCCGCGCCAAAACGTTGCAATGTAATTGCTCGCATTAAAGGAAGCAATCCAGAAAAGCCGGGATTGGTAGTTCATGGACATATAGATGTTGTTCCGGCAAATGCAGATGACTGGTCTGTTGATCCATTCGCTGGCGTAATTAAAGATGGCGCTATCTGGGGTCGCGGCGCAGTTGATATGAAGAATGTGGACGCCATGATTCTGGCGATCGTTCGGGATTGGGCACGGAGAGGCTACGTTCCAGAGCGCGATATTGTCCTAGCTTTCTTTGCCGACGAGGAAGCTGGAATGACTTTCGGATCTCGCTATATGACCGCCAATCACCCTGAAGTCTTTGCGGGATGTTCCGAAGCGATCTCCGAGGTGGGCGGTTTTTCAGTAACTGTCGCAGATGGTAAGCGGCTCTATTTTATTGAAGCTGCTCAAAAAGGAATTCATTGGATGAAGTTAACCGCACAAGGTCGTGCCGGCCATGGCTCAATGATGAACGATGAAAATGCCCTTACCGCTCTTACTGAAGCAGTTGCCAAGATTGGACGCTACGAATGGCCACAGCGCTACACCAAGACAGCTAAGGATCTTTTTAAAGAGGTCGCGCGCGTAACGGGAAAAGTTTACGATGAAAAAGATCTTCGACCGTTGTTGAAAGAGATCGGATCGACCGCGCGCATGATCGGTGCGACTCTACAGAACACCGCTAATCCAACGATGCTCGAAGCCGGCTACAAGGCCAATGTAATTCCTGGAACCGCCAGCGCAGTTATTGATGGTCGCTTCTTACCAGGTTATGAAGCTGAGTTAAATGAAACGGTTCGTGCAATTGTTGGCCCAGATATTTTGATTGAGACAATTTCGCACGATATCGCTTTGGAAGTAGATTTTGATGCACCGCTGGTCGATGCCATGAAGGCGGCAATTCTCGCGCATGATCCAGAGGGAATACCAGTTCCATATTTGATGAGCGGTGGCACTGATAATAAAGCGCTTTCTGAACTCGGAATCGTAGGCTACGGATTTTCTCCGCTGCGTTTGCCAGCTGATCTAGATTTCATGTCGCTATTTCATGGAGTAGATGAGCGAGTACCAATCGATGGCCTGCGCTTTGGCGTTCGCGTATTAAATGATTTCTTAAAGAGTTGCTGAAACTTCGTTTAGAGCAGTTCTAACTAGATCTGGGAGTTCAATCTCTTCGCTGGCCAGAATTCCTTGTAGTTGTGCTCCGGTTCGAGCACCTACAACCGAGGTTGTAACGCCTGGGAAATCTCGAACCCAGGCGAGTGCAACTTCAAGTGGTGAATAACCAAGTCCTTGCGCGGCAACTGTTACCGCTTCGACTATCCGACGAGAGCGTTCACCTAAATATGGTTCGATAAAAGGTGCAAAGTGCGGGGTAGCAGCTCGTGAATCAGCGGGCACTCCATTTCGATATTTTCCTGTCAGAACACCACGGCCCAGCGGAGCCCAAGCGATGAATCCAGTCTCTAGAGCTTGTGCGCATTGCAGAGCATCGCCTTCGGCGCTGCGGTTTAGCAGAGAGAACTCGTTCTGGATAAGAGCTATCGGTGCCTTCGCCGAGTTAGCCTCTTGCAAAGAAATTGCTCGCGCACTCTGCCAACCGTTGAAGTTTGATATTCCCACATAGCGCGCTCGACCAGATGAATACGCCCAATCTAACGCCGATAACGCATCCTCTAATGGAGCAGATGGATCCCAACCTTGGATATGCCAGATATCAACATAGCTAGTTCCAAGTCGAGTCAGAGATTTATCAAGCGAACCCATCAGCGCAGTGCGAGAGTTATCGATAGTTAGTGAGCCATCAATATATGTTGAACCCGCTTTAGTGCCAATGACTACATCCTCTCGTTTGAAGAGAGTTCCGATCAAACCACCAATAACTCGCTCAGCATCGCCATCACCATAATGGCTGGCGGTATCAAAATAGTTTCCGCCAGTTTCGATAAATGCACGGGCTTGATCAGCGGCTTCATGGGTATCGGTATCGCGGCCCCATGTCATGGTCCCCAGTCCTAGGCGGGAGAGGGCGAGGCCGGATTTACCAGCACGGCGGAGTTCCATGGCGGCCACCCTAGCAAGACGCAAATGAAAAATGCGGATAACCTTCCAACATGACACGGATACTTTTGCTGCGACATGCACATTCGGTTGCAAATGAAAAAGGAATCCTTGCCGGCAGAACACCCGGTATTCCGCTCTCAGATCGCGGAGTAAAGCAAGCGCAAGAGGTTGCGATGCGATTGCAAGGCATAACGTTTTCGCAGATTCGCATCAGCCCTATGGAGCGCTGCTCTGAGACTGTGAAGCCATTAATATCTAGTTTCACGAAAAGCGCAGCGAAGAAAGTCGCGATCGAAATCGATGAAGATATCGTTGAAGTCGATTATGGAAAATGGTCAGGAAGAAAATTGGCTCTTCTGGCCAAAGATAAGGCGTGGAAAGTTGTTCAAGACACTCCAAGTGCAATGTACTTTCCTGGGGGAGAAGGGTTACTTGGCGTGCAAGCGCGCGCCATGCGGGCTCTCAATTCGATTGCTAAGTCATCCGGTTCAGATGCCAAGATGCTAGTTAGCCATGGTGATGTAATAAAGGCGATTGTAGCTAGCGTGCTTGGAACTCATCTTGATCACTTTCAAAAGATCGTTATTGATCCGGCTTCTATGACGGTCCTAGACTTCAACGGTAAAGATTTTCGAGTTTTAACTCTTAACAACACTTCATCTCCTATTGCCGCTTTCATCGAAAAGAAATCGACAAAATCGAATGGATCGAGAGCCTTGCTCGGTGGCGGCTCAGGACGGAAGAGTTAAGTAATGAGTGGGCAAGTCTTCCTCTTTGATCCTACTGAGCGCTTAGTTGTTGGAACTGTCGGAATTCCTGGAGAGCGAACGTTTTTCATACAGGCCAGAACTGGCACACGGATGGTCTCTGTCTCACTTGAGAAGGCCCAAGTTGCTGCACTCGCTGATCGGATTCAGCAGATTTTGCGTGAGGTGCGAAGCTCTGAACCGCTGACTCTCTTTGATCGCTCCGTGCGCGATGATCAACCGTTGGAAACTCCGATAGATGAGGAATTTCGGGTAGGGGTAATTGGAATCGCCTATGTCTCAGATCGCCGCTTGATTGAAATAGATTTACAAGCGATCTCCGATTCCCAATCACCTGAAGATGAAGAAGCGCTGATGGAGATGGCCGGCAGCCAAGATATTTTGCGGGTATTGATCACTCTCGGTTATGCAGAAAGCTTTGCCAAACGAGCTCTCGCCGTTGTTGGCGCAGGCCGCGCACCATGTCCTTTTTGTGGCGGACCAATCGACCCGAGCGGGCATCTCTGTCCGAGAGCTAATGGGTATCGCAGATGACCCAGATTAATACCGAAGAGATTGAAAAATATCTCCATGACCTTAGCCATGGAGCGTTATCTATTTCCGGTCGGCTAGTAGATGCATCGAATGCAACGTTGTATGCAACTTGCGAGATAAAGGAACGAACGCTTACTTGTATATATAAACCAATCGCTGGAGAGCGACCACTCTGGGATTTTCCTGATGGAACCTTGGCAAATCGAGAGTATCTAACATTTCTGCTCAGCCATTGGCTTGGGCTGCATCTTGTTCCGCCGACAGTTTTGCGTGATGGCCCATACGGAACTGGAATGGTTCAACTTTGGATTGATATCGATGAAAGCGTTGATCTCATGGAGTTCTTTAAAGAGGACCATCCTGAGTTAAGAAAGATCGCGCTATTGGATTTGATCATAAACAATACTGATCGCAAGATCGGCCACTTAATTCCTACGGAGCAAGGCCGAGTCTTTGGTTGCGATCATGGCGTGACCTTTCACGAGGAGGACAAATTACGTACAGTTCTGTGGCAATGGTCGAGTAAACCCTTCTCGGAGGGTGAATTGGAGACTTTGCGCTTGGCTTCTTTATTACTAGGTGCTGAGAAGAGAGATGTCGTCCTCGGACTTATTGAGGAAGAAGAGTTAGATGCGACTTTGGATCGAATCGATCGCGCTGTTAAAGCCGGTTGCTTTCCTGAACCGAGCGAGGATTGGCCAGCGGTTCCATGGCCACCGTTCTAAGATGGCGCAATGAAAGCCTGGTCTGATCTCTACATCCCACCTTTGGATCAGCGATTTGGACTGAAAGCCTTAGCCTTGCACGATAGCGCTACTGCAAGCGTCAGAGTACTCCCAACCAAAGCTGTTTACCGAATGTACGTCTGCGGAATTACCCCATATGACGCAACTCATTTGGGCCATGCAAATACATATCTAGCTTTTGACTTGATTAATCGTTATTTACGCGCAACTGGCGCTGAGGTTAAATTTGTAGAGAATATTACCGATGTAGATGATCCACTTTTGGAACGTGCGATTCGCGATGGTGTCGACTGGAAAGATTTGGCACATTCTCAAATTGAGCTGTTTAAGTCAGATATGGTCGCGCTGCACGTGATTCCACCAGCACATTACATCGGCGCAGTAGAAGCGATTCCACAAGTAATCACGGCGATCAAGCAGTTAAAGGCCAACAACTCGGTATATAAAGTAGAAGAAGACCTGTATTTTGAAGTTCGTTCGGATAGCGACTTTGGGCGTCGTTCAAATTTAAGCCAAGGCGAGATGGAGAAGATCTTTGCCGAACGCGGGGGAGATCCGACCAAACCTGGAAAGAGAGATCCACTCGATGCGTTGTTGTGGCTGGCAAAGCGCCCCAACGAACCGAGTTGGGAGAGCGAATTCGGTCCCGGACGCCCAGGCTGGCATATCGAGTGTTGCGCAATCGCTCTTAATTATCTCGACATCGCAGATGGAGATGAATTTTCTGTAGATATTCAAGGTGGTGGAAGTGACTTGATATTCCCGCATCACGAGATGTCTGCGGCGCAATCGAAGATGATCAACGGTCGCGAATTTGCCAACCATTATGTTCACGCCGGCATGATTGGTCTAGATGGCGAGAAGATGAGCAAGTCAAAAGGTAATTTAGTTTTAGTTTCTAATCTTTTAAAGCAAGGCCATGACGCGATGGCGATCCGCTTGGCGTTACTTAGCCATCACTATCGCAGTGATCATATGTGGGTTGATAGCGATCTAGCAGACGCCGAAGGATTGTTAGTTGATCTGCGGATCGCCTTATCGCGAACGGAAGTTGCTCCGACCGAGGAAATTGTGATTGAGATTGCAAACTCCTTAGCCAATGATCTAGACACACCAGCTGCGATCAAATCGCTACGTAAATGGCTTGCCAGTACAAATGCAGGAAATATTGGTGGCAGCCCTGGCGAACTTTCGCGAGCAATAGATACTCTATTGGGAA
>Ga0214919_10012839_pt1 | contig 10232 bp, 6 predicted proteins | sample LL1503_MetaG_FD_177994 | JGI IMG/M metagenome (GOLD analysis project Ga0214919, IMG submission 177994) | Freshwater microbial communities from Lake Lanier, Atlanta, Georgia, United States - LL-1503 | ecosystem: Environmental > Aquatic > Freshwater > Lake | place: USA: Georgia | collected 2015-03-15 | reverse complement strand
GTCGGGATAGGTTTGGCGCAAAGCCATATAAGTGGCTTGGAGAATGGACGGCGTGGGCTCACCGGCAGGCAGCAGCACCAGCTCTGAGGGATAGCGGCGGCGCAGGCGTTGAACCAACCGGGATGCTTGTGAACGTGTTGTGCCTAGGGTCATGTATCAAATAGTATGCGCCTAAAAGGATTTGCAAGTCATAATTCTGCGGATTCCTGAAGCCATGTCGACCGCCAAAGATAACGCCATTCCCTCGCTCAAGCCCTCCACTGGTTGGCAGGTTTACGCTCGGGTGGTCGGTTTGATGTGGTGGTTGGTATTGGGTGCATGGGGCTTGGTGGTTTTGGCTGCACTGACGTTGCATTTTTGGATAGTCCCCAGGGTCTTGGACTGGAAAAGTGACATTGAGGCCATGGCCTCGCAATCGCTGGGCTTGGAAGTCAGCATAGGCAATTTGGACACGGTTTCCAGCGGTTGGTTGCCCTCATTGGAAGTCACCGACTTTGTGTTGCGCAATGCAGCCCATGAAGAAGTCTTGCATTTGCCGCGGGTGCTGGTGTCGCTTTCGCCCACGTCGTTGTTGACTCTGTCACTGGACAGGCTTGATATTGACAGCCCTGTGATCGAGGTCACCCGTGACAGTGATGGCCAGTGGCACATCGCTGGTTTGTTGCTAGGCAACGCAGGGCCATCTGACTTTGCAGATTGGTTTTGGCGTCAGCCGGCTGTGTTTATTCACCATGGGCGATTGCGTTGGGTTGACCATGTCGCGTCTTTGCCACCCGTGGAGTTGGCAGACGTCAATATGGTCATACGCAATGGCTTACGCAGCCATGATTGGCGCATCGATGCCACGCCCCCTCCCGAATGGGGTCAGCGCTTCAGTGTGCAAGGCCGTTTTCACCAACCCTTGCTTACTCGCCATGCGAGTGACATCCCAACCTGGGATGGTGCGGTCTATGCGGCGTTTTCACATGTCGATGTAGCGCCTTTTCAAGCCTATTTAAACCCCTGGACTGGAAACATCTTGCAGTCGGGTCAAGGTTGGCTTCGTTTATGGGCTTCGGTGAGCCAAGGCAAGATGGTCACGCAAACAGTCGATATGCATATGCAGTCGCTACGCGTTCAACCTGGCCCACGCGCCGAGACGGTGCTGTTGCAAGACATTCAGGGACGACTGCAACACCAAGCCTGGTTGGAAGGATTAGGCCAAGATGTGCGCAGCCAAGACATGACCTTGACTTTGGAGGACGGCGAGCACTGGGAGCTTGGCAACAGCCGCGTGGCTTGGCGTGATGAAGGCGAGCAAATGGCCGACGCCGGTGAGTTGCAGTTGCAGGGTTTTTCTTTGGAAATGCTGTCACGTATCGCCCAACGCCTGCCTTTAGACCCTGTATGGCGATCACGCTTGACCACGGCGCAGGCCAAAGGCCATGTCAAGCAACTCGATATGCGCTGGTTTTTGGCGCACAGTGATGCGCCACAGTACAACCTGAAAACCGAGGTCAGTGGTTTATCGCTGCAATCCCCCAATACCCCCAGTAAATCCGACAACAGCCTGTGGTGGCCCGGTTTTCAGTCGGCGCAACTCAAACTGGAGTTGAGCGAGCACGGCGGTAAAGCCCATTGGCAGCAAGAGGGCGGCAGTGTGCAATTGGGTGGCATTTGGGAAAACAGCCAAGTCGCTTTGAAAGATGCGTCAGCAGAGATCTCATGGCTTAAGCAAGACAGCCAATGGGCGGTGACGCTGCACCAAATCCAATGGGATAACGCTGATATGCAAGCGCAAGCCCAAGGCACTTGGCTGTCTGGTGACAAATCACAAGCCATGGGCGTGTTGGACTTGCAAGCCAAGTTGACAAGGCTAGAGGTGCCATCGCTGCACCGCTATTTGCCCATGGCCTTGGACGAGCAAACGCGGCATTATTTGCGCGACGCCTTGCTTGCAGGACGTGTTAACCAAGCCAGTATGGTTGTCAAAGGCCCCATAGACCGTTTTCCGTTTGCACGCAACAACGAAGGTGTATTCACCGTCAAGGCGCCGTTTCAGGGCTTGAGTTTGCAGTATGCCCCCAACAGTGTGTTGAGCACGGCTCAACGCCGTGACAAACAGGCTTGGCCGACGCTGCAGCAAGTCTCTGGCGAACTCAACCTTAACCGCAACCGTTTATGGGTCAAAGGCAGCGGCGGTCGTATCGGCCAAGATGGCAGCACGGTGGTGAGCAAATTGGATGTGCAAATCGCGGATCTGTTGGACATCGTTGTCGATGTCACGGCGCAGTTACGCGGCAATTTGTCTGATGCAGCGCAAATGCTCAAGACGTCGCCATTGAACAGCAGCACCGACCCCGCTTTGTCGCCACTGGTGGCCACTGGCACGGCCGAGTACCAGCTTCATTTGAATGTGCCTTTGCAAAACCCTGCGCTCACCAAAGTGCAAGGCAGTGTGCAGTTCAATGGCAATGATGTGCAGTGGGGTTCAACGGTTCCCCGGTTCAGCAAAGTGCGTGGCACCTTGAACTACAGCGAGTCGGGCTTGTCTGTGAACAATATGCGGCTGCGGTGGTTGGGTGCCGATGCGCGTTTGGATGGTGGTTTGCGCTTTAACGACAGTGTGGACGCGGGGCCAACGCGTTTGAGTTTGCAAGGCAGTGTCAGCGCTGAGGCGTTACGCCAGTTAACTGAACCTGCATTGGTCTCGGGCTTTGCCGCGCATCTCAGTGGCAGCACATCCTTTGTGGCCAGTTTGGGTTTGCGCCGAGGCGAGCCCGAATTTTCCTTCAGCAGTTCTTTGCAAGGTCTGGGGGTCGATTTGCCCGCGCCTTTGAACAAACCCGCCGATGCGGCGTGGCCTGTTCGATTTGACAACGAGTTGCTGCGCGTTTCTCAAGCACGTGGCAGTGCGCACCTAGAGCAAAGCACACTCAGCTTGGGTCAGCTCATCACGGTCAGTTATGTGCGCGATATGACACCGCAAGTGCCTCAGGTCTTGCGTGGGCAAATCACCTTGGGACCGGTTGCTGCACGCAAAGAGATTGCCGACGGCACCGTGCTGATGCAAGTGCAATTGCCGTATTTCAATGCCGATGAGTGGCAGCAAACCTTGGCAACATGGCTGGGTACCCAGAGCAGCGAGGACAGACCCGCGAAGCCAGCAAACCCCCAGGCCATGGCCTTTGTTCCTACGCGTTTTGAGGTGGCTACCAACGAGCTGCAGTGGTTGGGGCGTCCCTTCAACCATGTGCAGGCCAGTGCAGACAAACAAGGTTCTCAATGGCGTATTCAACTCAAAGCCGATGAAGCACAAGGCATGGCGGATTACCGTCCCGCATGGGATGGACAGACGGCCAGGGTGATGGCCAGATTAAGCCATTTGGTGATTCCGCCTGCAGCGGTGCAAGATGTGGAAGCCACCTTGTCTGATTCACCCAAAGATTTACCCGCCATGGATGTGGTGATAGACAACTTGGAGTTGCGGGGTTTGAAGCTGGGTCGTGCCGAGATTGACGGTGTGAGTCGCCCCATTTCTGGCGGTGGTCGTGAATGGGTGTTGAACAAATTCAACCTCACCTTGCCCGAAGCAAGTTTTCAGGCCAAAGGCCAATGGGGTGGCGTGGGTCGTGTGCAAGCCAAGCGAACCCAACTGGACTTTACTTTGCAGCTGCAAAACTCTGGCGAGTTACTAGAGCGATTGGGCTTTAAGGGTGCTATTCGCAATGGCAAAGGCCGCATGGCAGGTCAGGCGGGTTGGACCGGTTCACCGTTTTCGCCTGACTATGCCTCTATGAACGGGCAATTCAATATCAACATCGATCGCGGTCAGTTTTTGAAAGCCGAGCCAGGTGTGGCGCGCTTGCTTGGGGTGCTGAATTTGCAGGCATTGCCACGACGGCTTAGCTTGGACTTCACGGATGTGTTTAGCGACGGCTTTGCCTTTGATTTTGTGCGCGGTGACGTGCAAATTCAGCAGGGCATTGCCAGTACCAACAACTTGCAAATGAAAGGTATTACCGCTGCTGTGATGCTGGAGGGCAAGGCCGATATCGAACACGAAACCCAAGACCTGAAAGTGGTGGTGGTGCCTGACCTCAACACCGGTACAGCCACCTTGCTCTACACCATCATCAACCCTGTGGTGGGTTTGACCAGTTTTCTCACCCAGTACTTTTTGAAGACGCCCTTGGCCAAATCCACCACCCAAGAGTTTCGGGTGCAAGGTCCATGGAAAGACCCCAAGGTCAGCAAAATCGATGCATCCAAAGACAAAGAGGTCAAGCCATGAAAGCTGCGTTGTTGCAAATGGTCTCCACCACCGATGTGGCCACCAATCTTGACACCGCCGAGCGCTTGCTCGCGCAAGCCGCCCAAGCAGGGGCCGAATTGGCCGTGTTGCCAGAGTATTTTTGTTTGTTAGGTCAGCATGACACGGACAAACTGGCGATTGCAGAACCCTATGGTGACGGACCTATGCAACAACGTTTGGCTGCGATGGCCAAAACCTATGGCGTGTGTTTGGTGGCAGGTACCTTGCCCATTGCCGTACCCGACGACAAACAGCATGTCCGTAACACCACCTTGGTGTACAGCGCCCAAGGGCAGTGTGTGGCTCGCTACGACAAAATCCATTTGTTTTGTTTTGACAATGGCCGCGAAAGCTATGACGAAAGCGTGGTGCTGCAAGCGGGCGACACACCGGTGGTGATGGACCTGCCCTCCAAAGATGGGCATACATGGCGCATTGGTTTAAGCGTGTGTTACGACCTGCGTTTCCCCCAGCTTTATCGTCACTTGGTACAGCAAGGGGCCGAACTGTTGCTTGCGCCCAGTGCCTTCACCCACACCACGGGTTCTGCGCATTGGGAGGTGTTGTTGCGCTCGCGTGCGATTGACAACTTGGCATGGGTGGGTGCAGCAGCGCAAGGGGGCAAACACAGCAACGGTCGCCGCACTTGGGGTCATTCCATGTGGGTAGACCCATGGGGTCAGGTACAAGCGTTGCATGACGAGGGTGAGGCTTGTGTGCTCACCGACTTGTCTATTGCGCAGTTACGCGAACGCCGAGAACAATTACCGCTGCGTCGCTCACCGCTGGCGTGATCGGTCTTTGTCGTCTTTTTTGTCCTCTGGTTCGCCATTGTGGCGACCTTGAAACATGGTCCACCACACGATGAATACCAGCAGCAGGCCTGCACCTAGGGCTTCAAGCAAAATCAGCAGCATGGGTTCAGTTTGGGAAAAGTTGTGGCTGCCTTACCAAGCAGCGTGTTGCGTGGCCATTGTAGGTATGCTGGTGTCGTGTGCTTCACCGGTACCACGCCCCGCTCCACCGCCGCATTTGCCTGCACCACCGCCTGTGCGTGCCGAACCTGCGCCTGGCCCCAAGCCAAACCCTTCCAACGAAGCCGTTAGCACGCCCAATGCTTCGCCAATCAGTGCCCCTTTGCCGCCGCTGACATCCTCTCGCGCCGAGCCGCCTGTCAAAGGCGAAGCCAAAAGCCGCTGGGTACCTGTGCCCATCGAAGAGTTGCCCGGCTGGCCGCAAGAGTCCATGGCCGAGGTGTGGACGGTGCTGTTGGCCAATTGCGATGTCAGTGGTACGGTGTTAGCGCCTTTGTGTGGTGATATTCGCCGCCTGAGCATTGCCAGCGAAACCGAGCAGCGTTTGTTGCTGTTGAGTCGCTTGCAGGCATACCGCTTAGAGTCTTTGGAGGGAGAAGCCAGTGGCTTGCTCACCGCCTATTACGAACCCATATTTGACGCGCAGCGTATGGCCGGCAATGGCTTCACCACCCCTTTGTATGCTGCGCCTGTTGGGTTGGTCAATGGCAAGCCGTGGTTCTCACGCCAAGACATCGACAGCCTGCCGGATGCACAAAGCGCATTGCGCGGCCGCGAGATTGCATGGTTGGCCGACCCCGTCGACGCTTTGATTTTGCATATCCAAGGCTCGGGTCGCTTGCGCATCACCGAGGCCGATGGCAGTGTGCGCATGGTTCGTTTGGGGTTTGCCGCGTCGAATGAGCAGCCCTACCAAAGTGTGGGCAGGTGGCTGCTAGACAAAGGTGAAACCCGCGATGCCTCATGGCCGGGCATCAAAGCCTGGTTACAGCGCAACCCGCAGCGTCGCCAAGAGCTGTTGTGGACCAACCCGCGCTATGTGTTTTTCAAAGAAGAGGCCATGGGCGCAGACCCCAGCATTGGACCGCGTGGTGCACAGGGCATACCACTGCTTGCGGGGAGATCGGTGGCCATCGATCCGCAAAGCGTGCCTTACGGCACACCGCTGTGGTTGGTCTCGCCTGGCCCCACCCAAGCGATGTCGCGTTTGGTATTGGCACAAGACACAGGCAGCGCCATTGTTGGCGCAGTGCGTGCAGATTTGTTTATGGGAACGGGTCGCGAGGCTGGCGAGATCGCTGGGCGCTTGAAGCAGTCTTTGCGTTTATGGGCTTTGTGGCCGAAGTAATCCCATGCATTAATATGCTTGTTGCTGCTTTAACTGGGTAGGTTCATGGGCTACATCATCGTCTTGGCATCACCGGTATTTTTTGGTTTGATACTCATTGAATGGCTTTGGGGTCGGCGACTGGCCAAACATGGCCAAACATCTGCGCAAACCTACCGTCTAGACGACGCCATCAGCAGCATTTCGCTAGGCATACTCAGCCAAATCAGCGCTGTCTTCACCCGCGTGTTGCGCATAGGCATTTACACCTTGGTGTTCGAGCACGTGGCGTTGATTCGCGATGACGCTTGGTGGAGCACCTGGTATGGTGCTTTCGTGGCTTTGGTCTTGTACGACTTTTGCTATTACTGGTTTCACCGTGCCAGCCATGAGGTCGCCTTGTTTTGGGCGGGCCATGCCGTGCATCACCAGAGCCAGCATTACAACCTCTCCACCGCGCTTCGCCAAAGCAGTGCTGGGGCGCTGACAAGTTGGGTGTTTTATGTGCCCATGGCATTGCTGGGCGTGCCGCCTGTGGTGTTTGGCATCGTGGCGCTGATTGACTTGCTCTACCAATACTGGGTGCATACCGAGCACATTGGCCACTTGGGGTGGTTTGACCGTTGGTTTTGTTCGCCCTCCAACCACCGCGTACACCATGCGGTGAACGACAAATACCTGGACCGTAACTATGGTGGCATCTGGGTGGTGTGGGACCGCCTGTTTGCCAGTTTTGAAGAAGAAGACCCCCAAACGCCTTGCGTGTATGGCACCCGCAAAGCCTTGAACAGTTGGGACCCTTTGTGGGCTAATCTGCAGATGTACACCAGCATGTTCCATGACTGCTGGTATGCCAAGCGTTGGCGCGACAAGCTGATGGTGTTTTTGCGTCACCCTGGCTGGCGCCCTGAAGACGTGGCCCAGCGTTTTCCTGCCAAGCGTTTTCAGATTCACAACTTTCCCGCGTTTCAACCGGTGCAAACACCTGCGGTGCAATGCTGGGGTGCTGCGTGGTTTGTGGTCTTGCTGAGCTGTGCATCGGCCGTGTTGTGGTTCATGGATGGCATGGTGTGGGCCGAGGCTGCCACCTGTGTTTTGGGGGTGACCGCAGGTTTGTGGGCTGTGAACGCTTTGATGCAAAACCGCTTGTCTCCTGCGATGTGTGCTTTTGTGCAAGCTGCCGCCTTGGCAACCACCGCCAACGCCTGTGGCTGGAGTGAGGTGTATCTGTGGGCCAAACCTTTGGCCTTGCTGGTGTTGGTGCTGGCGGCTTGGCAATCGTCTGCTGGCATGTTGGGGCGCAAGTGGTTGATGTTGGCCCTCTGTTTGTCTTGGTTGGGCGATGTGCTGCTGATGGGGGAAGGTTTGTTTGTGCCAGGGCTGGTGGCGTTTTTGTTGGCACACCTCAGTTACCTACAGTTGTTTCGCCAAGATGCACCTTGGTTGCTCAGTCGCCTTGCGCTGGCCGTGTGCCTTTCAGCTGCCGCTGTCATTTTTGTGGGCTTGGACCAAAACGGCTTGCCCAGAGAACTGCGTGTGCCGGTGGCCGCCTATGTGTGGGTGATTGCCACCATGGCCGCACAAGCCTGGGGTCGCGCCAAGCATTTGTTCAGTGCTGCTAGCCTTTGGGTAGCCTGGGGCAGTGTGAGCTTCATGCTGTCAGACACCTTGCTGGCCTTGGACAAGTTTGTGAGTCCCTTGCCCTATGCCGGCTTGTGGGTATTGGCGACTTACTATTTGGCGCAGGGGTTGATCGTGAGGGGTATCTCAAATAGGGCTCACGGCTAAATTGCCATGCGCTTGACTTGTATCTACAATGTAGACACATCAGGAGGTCGCCATGGAAGCCGTTATTCGCAAATGGGGCAACAGCCCAGCCCTGCGACTGCCCAGTGCAGTCATGAAGTCTGCTGCACTGGAACTTGAGCAGCATGTGACCATCACGGCCACCAGGGGACGCATCGTCATCGAACCCGCCAAAAAGCCAGACTACAAGTTAGAAGACCTGCTGGCGGGCATGAAGGATGACAACGCCCATGATGAAGTGGATTTTGGTGGACCTGTGGGACAGGAAGACCTTTGATGGCAACGCGCACCTATGTGCCCGAGGCTGGAGACATTGTTTGGCTGCAGTTCGATCCCCAAGCCGGCCATGAACAAGCAGGACATCGGCCGGCACTGGTGCTCAGTCCTGCGGCCTACAACGTCAAAAAGGGATTGATGGTCTGCTGCCCCTTGACCACCAAGGTCAAGGGCTACCCTTTTGAAGTCCTCATGGACATGGATGGACAAGTCGGGGCGGTGTTGGCCGATCAGGTCAAGTCACTGGACTGGCGAATTCGCAAAGCCAAACGCAAAGGGGCGGTGTCGGATGAAGTTCTGGGCGAAGTTCGTGCCAAGATCAAGGCCTTGCTGCAAATTGAATGAGGTGGCAGTTGATTTTTGACTGAATTGTTGAGGTTGAAAAATGAACTTGATTCCAGGCAGCTACGAGGCCATCCTCACGCATCATTTGCAAGAAGCCTTGCAAGGCTTAGACCACGCATGGTCACACCAAGTAGAAAAACTTGAGTCAGCCGAGGCGGCCGATCGATTAGCTTTGCACCTATCTCGAGTGATTGAAAAAGTCCTTTCAGCCATGCCCAGCGATCAGCGTGTGACTGCGGGGTCAAAGCTTGTGGGCGAATTGATTGTCCAAGCGCTTCAAGGCAGGTTTGAATCATTGTCGGGAGAAGTGCCATCACAAGCCGGCGAGCTGCTAACGCAAGTGGCACGACGCCTACCCGACGGATCAGCGCCCAAACTGCTGTCGCCTGTTGTTCCGCTGCTGGACACCGCTCTGATGACCAACGCCCCCGGGGAGCCCAGACTCGGCGTGCAGTTGATTTCTGAAATTCCATCGGCTGACAGCATTGACCTCATCATGGCGTTCATACGCCGCAGTGGCATCGCCCCCATGCGCGACGCATTGATCAGGCATTTGTCAGCTGGCAAAACCGTGCGTGTCTTGACCACCACCTACACCGGGTCCACCGAGCCGGCGGCACTGGAGGACCTGAAAAACATGGGAGCTGAGATACGCGTTTCATACGACACCTCGGTCACTCGATTGCACGCCAAGGCATGGATATTTCACCGATTAAATGGGTTTTCGACAGGCTATATCGGATCATCCAATCTCACACACTCAGCCCAAGTGCATGGCTTGGAGTGGAATCTGCGTGTCTCAGCCGCCCGCAACAGCAATGTGTTGGAGCGCATGGCGGCATTGTTTGAGTCCTGCTGGAACAGCGACGAATTCATCGACTTTGATCCTGACGTATTTCGCGATGAACTCGCCAGACAAAACAACCGGGCTACAGCTCAAGCCGTGGGCGTTCTGCCGGCCATTGAGTTGCGACTCGAGCCATTTCAAGAGCACTTGCTCGAATGCATAGCCTTAGAGCGTGCGAGAGGACATCACCGAAATTTGTTGGTGTCTGCAACGGGTACGGGCAAGACGGTCATGGCAGCTGTCGACTATGCGCGCTTGCGACAAACTTTGAGCCGCGCTCGCCTGCTGTTTGTCGCACACAGGAAGGAAATACTGGCCCAGTCCCAAGCCACATTCCAGTACGCCTTGCGTGATGCATCTTTTGGCGAGTTGTGGGTCGATGGCGCTCGACCCGAACGCTATGAACACGTATTTGCATCGGTGCAAAGTTTGTCGCGCATGGACTTGACCTTGTTGGAGGCCAATCACTTCGATGTGGTCATCATCGACGAGTTTCACCATGCAGCCGCACCAACCTATGCA
>Ga0214919_10012838_pt1 | contig 10232 bp, 5 predicted proteins | sample LL1503_MetaG_FD_177994 | JGI IMG/M metagenome (GOLD analysis project Ga0214919, IMG submission 177994) | Freshwater microbial communities from Lake Lanier, Atlanta, Georgia, United States - LL-1503 | ecosystem: Environmental > Aquatic > Freshwater > Lake | place: USA: Georgia | collected 2015-03-15 | reverse complement strand
GTTGATGTAGTGCGAAACTGTGGGTACTTGTTTGAGGGCATTTTGGGTCTCCTCAATGTCTTCTCCCAACGCAATTCTGGCTCGGAGTTTGTCTGCTTGTTTTCTGGCTTGGTCTAGGCTAATGTCCTGAGCATTACCAATTTTGTGCTGGCGTTGCTTGCCCCGTTTATCCACATACCGTAATGAAAAAACCTTCGTCCCAGTTGGTCGCACCTCCAAAACAAGAGCGCGACAACCCTTGTCAAAAAACACCAGTTTTGCCTGATCCGCAGGACAGGAGACGGTACTAACAAACGATTTTGTGAACTGTTCTTTTGCCATAAATTTGACCCAAACCAATCATTTGTATCAATTTTATATCACTAACAGTTAATTTGCAATCACAAGAGATAAATAATACATAAAGTAAAATGTTTTTATGATCAATCTGTCAGACGCACACATCCTTGGAGCTGCCATCCGCTCAGGCCGCTCGGCATTGAATTGGTCACAGCAGTTGCTGGCAGACAAGTCAGGCATTTCACTGCCCACAATTGCCAGAATTGAGACAGGCATCAACAACCCCAAACTGGAAACGATCAGTAAGTTGATCGGCGCTATTGAGTCTGGTGGCGTTGAGTACACATGGACACATCCCCAAGGGTTTGGGATGGTTGTCACGCTCCCCAAGAAGCGCAAATAAGCGCATATAAGCACAAATAAGCGTCGCCTTGTAGGCAATCAGTAGGCTACTTCGGTAGCCTTTTTTTCGTCCGCGCCCTGAAGAAACACATCAACGAAGTCCGTTTGCCTGTAATTTGAATGGCAGAAATAGGCATGTTCTTGGCGATATAAATTAAATCACTAACAATATTAAATAAATCTTTTAATATCAATAAGTTATCAAAAACGATACCTAGGTTGCTTACTACCAGTCTGGTGAGCCTGAAAACGACAGCCCGCATTCCGCAGAGCGCATTGGCAACAGTGTGCTCTGTCGAGTGTGGGCTTTTTGCTTAACCGCTCGCACTCGGTTTCTTTGCAAAGAAATCAGTTTTATTCATAAACCCCTAAAAGGAAAATCAAATGGCAATCTCCACAAATGGACTGCAACTTGTTCGACTCGCCGGTGCTGTATATAACCAGCAACTGAGCGCTTCGGACTACTCAGAGATCTTGACGGCTAACAAATCAGCTGCCGAACTGGACGCTTGGGCTAACGCAACCGTTGCTGCCGAGTTCAGAGGTAAAACTACAACCGACATCGCAACTGCAGTGCTGACCAACTTAGGTCTGTCCTCCATTGCTGGCCTGAACAACTGGCTTGTTGGTCAACTGAACGCTGGCGGTGGCATGGCTAAAGCTGGTTCAACCATGCTCTCCTTGCTAAACGACTACTCCAACATGTCTACAACTGACGCTACATACGGCGCTTCAGTGATGACCTTCAACCAAAAAGTTGCTAACTCACAAGCTTTGTCACTGACAGCTGGCACAGCTACTGGTACATACGTTGCAGTTTCTTCTGCAACACCAAGCGCACCTTTCACACTGACAACTGGTGTTGATCTGCGCACTGCTGGCTCTGGCGATGACACATACACATCTGTCAACACTTCAACTAGCCAAACTCTGAACGCTGGTGACAACATTAACGGCGGCGCAGGTAACGACACACTGAACATCACCTCTACTTCAGCTTTGGCTGCTGGTACAGGCGTGACTGCTACTGGCTTTGAGACGGTGTCTATCACTGCAACTGGCGGTAATTTCAGCCTTGATGCAACAACAATGACAGGCATCACAGCCATCACTAACTCTGGCTCCACAGGTGCTGACGTTACTGTGACCGGCTTGACAGCTAAAGTTGGTGTTAACTTGACAGGCGCTAACGCCAACACAACCATCACCCACGCTGCTGCTGCAGTTGCAGGCACAGCCGATGCTTTGGCATTGACTTTGAATGGCGCAAACACAACAACTTCAGGCACATTGACATCCAATGGCTTTGAGACAATTAACGTGAATGCTGTTGGAGCCACTGGATCTTCTTCAACAGCTTTGACAATTGCTGACGACTCACTGCAAACTTTGGCAATCACAGGCGCTGGCGCTTCTGCCATCGTGGCAACCCTGAACGGTGCTGCTGGAACAGTAGTTGGTACAGTTACAGGCGGTGACGGTGCTGAGACTTTGACCGTGACTCCCGGTGCTTCTGGTTTGATGAGCGTTTCAACTGGTGCAGGCAACGACCGTGTGAACATCTCTTCAATTGCTGCTACACACACAATCGCTGGTGGCGACGGTACTGACACATTGTCAACATCTGTTGCAATCACAACAACAACTGGTGCAAACATCTCTGGCTTTGAGACTGTGCGTATCGCTGGTGGTGTTGCTGTTGCTTTGCCTGCTACAAACACAGTGTCAACATTGACCATTGCTGACGCAGCTGGTGGTACTTTGACTAACCTTGCTACAAGCGGCACAGTTAACTTGACAACTGGCGGCGCAGCTACAGTGACCAACACAACAGGCTGGACTGGTACAACTGACGCTATCACTGTGAACGTTGGTGCTGCTTCTGGTACAGGCTCTACTGGTGCTGGTACTGCTTCTTTGGTTAACGCTGCTTTGATCGAGACAGCAACCATCAACAACTTGCAAGCAAGCACAGACACAACAGCACGTTCAGTTGGTGTTTCATCAGCTGTACTGAAGACAATGAACGTTGTTTCTTCTGGAACTGCTCCAATCACCATCACTGGTGGTGGTGTTGCTTTGACCTCTGTTGACGCTACTGGTGTTAACGGTGCCGTTACAAACAGCGCAACCATGATCTCAACTGCTGGTTTCACTTTGAAAACTGGTTCTGCTGCAGACGTAATCTCTGGTGGCACATTCAACGACACATTGGATGGCGGTGCTGGTAACGACACACTGACAGGTGGCGTTGGCCAAGACTCTTTGACTGGTGGTACAGGTGCTGATACGTTCGTATTTGCAGCTAATGCTACTGGCGCAATTGTTTCTAACCAAGCAGCTCCAGATACAGTCGTCGGGTTCGTTTCTGGCACAGATAAATTGTCGATAACAAATGAAACTTCCGGTGCAGTTACTGCCTTTTTGGGTAACTTCTCAACATTTACACAAGGTAGTGCTGCTGCTTTGCAAGATACGCGTGCAGGCTTGGCTTTCTTTGTAACCGGTGACAATACATTGTATGTACAGAGCACGGCTGGAACACAGCGTGCACTTGATACAGCAATCTTCTTGCCAGCAGTTACTGCATTGACAGCGGCTGACTTAACATTGGGTTCGCAAGGCACTGGAAGCACAATTGCATTGACTGCTGCTACAACAAGTACTACTGGAACTGTATTGGATGATGTGATTTCATCTACTGCTGCTTTCCTATCCAACTCCACAATCAATGGTGGCGCAGGTACTGATAGCTTGACCATTTCAACCGATCCAACAGCTTTAGCAGCCATGACACTAGCTGCAGCAAGTGCTGGTAATGCATTGGTTTCAAATATTGAGAGTATTTCATTGACAGTTGGTAACACTGCCAACGCCTTAACAATGCCTGCTACAGCAAGCTTGGCAGTTACGAACGCAAGTGCTACAGTTGGTTCTATTGTTACATTGGGCGCTGGCGCAAGTCAGTCCTTTTCTGCAACTGGCGCTGGAGCTAATACTGTTGTATTTGGTGCTGGCTTAGGACAATCAGCAACAATTACTGGTGCTTCCGGTATTGTTCAAACTGTGACTTTAGGCGGCCCAGGTCAATCAGCCTCAACTGGTGCTGGTAACGATGTCATAAATAGTACAGTAGCTGCGTCGCTTGGTTCTACATTTGCAATGGGTGCAGGCACATCAGACACTTTAAATATTACAGATGCAGGTGCTGTTACGTTAGCTGCTGCAGCTGTAGTTGGAGGAGCCTCTGCATTCTCTGGTGTTGAAACTGTAACTTTGACAGGTATTTCTACCTTGAGCGTTACACCAACTGCTGCACTTGCAGTAACAACAGGTAACGGTGCGACACAAGTCACTGGAACTGGTACAGGCGGATTGATTACTGTAGCTGCAAACGCTGCTAATGCCTTGACTCTAACCGGTACTTCTAACTTTGCTGTGACTGCGGCTGGCACTGCAGCAGTTACTGACACTGGTACAGGAACACTTGCATTTGCAGCAGCTGCAGGCATTGCAAATACTGTAACTACAAGTACAGCTTCAGCTGTAACTATTGATGCTTCGGCACAAACTTCCGCCGTTACAACCTTTGGTGGAACATCTAATTTGACTGTTAACGGATTGGGTGTTGCAACTACTGGTACTGGTGGCTTTACTGAGGCATCAACTCATACTGGTGCAGCAGTGACTACTACGTTGAATATTTCTGGTGCTCTGGTTTCTACGAGTACGCTCGCAGGAGCTCTAGGTACAGTAACAGTCAACGATGCACATACCGGAGTTACTACGGCTAACACTGTACTAGCGACTGGTACATTGACAGGACGTGTCATCAACGTAAACGTCACAGGAGCAACTGGTGCCTTTACACTGACTGGTTCAAATCCTGCAACAATTATTGGTACAAATGGCCCTCACTCAATGACTGGTGGTTCTGGCGCTGATACTATTACTGGTGCGAACGGTCAAAATGACTCAATCGTAGGTGGCGCTGGAGCTGACATCATTGATCTTGGTACAACTGGTACAGACGTAGTTACTATTGCGCCGACCACTGATACCGGTATCGTTCTTGGATTTGCTGCCAGCACAGCAGTACCTGCCAACAACGTTGTTATCAATGTCGCTGGTCTGGATAAGATAACTAACTTTGGTGTTGGTGATACGATTGCAACTGGTTTAACAACTGCTACAACTACAGCAAACGTATTCATTCGAAATGGTGGAACTATGACTTCTGCTGCAGATGAAGCAAACACTCAGTTTGCAATGATTGTTGGTAATTACGACAGCGCAACTAACCTTTTCACAGTAAGTTTGGCTGGTACATCTACGTTGTACGTCATTGACAATAACGGTGATACTGCTGCAGGTTCTTATGTAGGTATCGTTTTAGTTGGTTACGTTGATAACCTGCAGAACGACACCTTGGGAGCAACCGGTATCCTGACAAGTGTTGCTGGTTAATTCCCTTAGCTTGTAAATAACATTCAAGTTGTCCAAAACCCCATCCCTCAAAAGGGGGTGGGGTTTTTTCTAAGTGCACCCTCTTGCCTTTAGATAAAACCCCATGAAAACCTTTCTGCACGTAGGCTGCGGCCCCAAACGCAAAGAGCAAACAACTGCTGGTTTCGCTGACTGGAGTGAGCTTCGCTTTGATATTGATGATTCTGTTCAACCTGATCTGGTCGGAACCATGATCGATATGTCTTCTGTTTCCTCAGAATCAGTGGATGCAGTCTTCTCTTCCCACAACATAGAGCACCTCTACCCCCACGAAGTACCTGTTGCTTTGTCTGAGTTTCTGCGGGTTCTGAAAACTGATGGCTTTGCTGTCATTACCTGCCCAGACCTTCAGGCTGTTTGTGCACTTGTTGCAGAAGATAAATTGACAGAACCTGCATATACCTCTCCTGCCGGGCCAATAGCACCTCTAGACATTCTGTATGGCCACCGCCCCCCCATGGCAAGAGGCAACCTCTACATGGCTCACCGCTGTGGGTTCACAGAGAAAGTGCTTTCTGTAACACTACAATCCTCAGGTTTTAAAAGAGTCGCCTCCATGAAGCGTGGTGCTCCCTACTTTGATCTGTGGGCATTGGCTTCTAAGGCCGACTTGAATGAAGAAGAGCTTCTTTCATTAGCTAGGGATCAATTCACCCCAAGATAAATCGTGGTAAAACTTAACCCTTACACGAAAGAATACGACCTAGACAGCCTGTCGGACGAGTGCAAAGCCCAACTGGCTTCCATTCAATGCGTAGGGCAAGAACTAGCAAGTCTGCACGCCAAACAAAGTAATCTTAATATAACTTTTAACTAACTTAAAAAAGATGGAGTTGCAGTTTTTATTGAAGTTGAATTTCAACTGTTATGGCCAATAAATTCAAGAAATATACCAATCCGTTTCTCAAGGTAAAGGATTTGTTGGTAGCGACTGCCAACCCTGCATTTCAAAATCTTCAGCAGGCAATTACCTTTCATCAGCAGGGTCAACTAGGCCAAGCAGGAGCAATATATAGTGACCTCTTGAAAGCCGACCCCAAAAATTCAGATGCCTTGCACCTGTTAGGTGTGATTGCTCATCAAACAGGAAAACATCAAACTGCTGCTGACTTAATTAGTCAGGCCATTGAAATCAATTGCAATGATGCCAGTTACCACTCGAACCTTGGGCTTGTACTTCAAGAGCTCAAACAATTCGATGCTGCAGTTGCCAGCTTCGAGACTGCAATTATTCTGAAGCCTGACTATGCCGCTGCCTATTACAACAGGGGCAATGCGCTCCATCAACTTAATCGATTAGATTCTGCAGTTGCCAGCTATGACAAGGCTATTGCTTTACAAGTTAACTATGCCCAAGCCTATTCCAATCGAGGTCTCGTACTACAAAAACTCAAGCAGTTGGATGCTGCGGTTATAAGTTATGCAAAGGCCATTGAGCTTCAACCTGACTATGTCGATGCCTACTTCAATCTCGGCATTGCACTTCAGGAATACAAGCGATTTGAAGCCGCTGTGGCCAGTTATGACAAAGCCATTTCCCTGAAGCCTGACTTGGCCGAAGCCTATTCCAACAGGGGCATTGCACTGCAAGAACTTAAGCGATTCGATGCTGCAGTGGCCAGTTACGACAAGGCCATTAGTCTGAAACCGGAGTTGGTCGAGGCCTATTCCAATCGAGGAAATGCACTGCAAGAACTTAAGCATTTAGATGAAGCCGTAGCCAGCTATGAAATGGCTATTACTTTAAAGCCTGACTATGCCCAAGCTTATTTCAACAGGGGCAATGCACTTAAAGAACTTAAGCGATTCGATGCTGCAGTGGCCAGTTACGACAAGGCCATTTCTTTAATACCTGACTACGTCGATGCTTATTCCAATCGCGGCCTTGCGCTACAGGCACTCAAGCAATTTACTCCGGCATTAGCCAGCTATGACAAAGCAATTGCTCTCAATCCTGGCTTTGCTGTGGCCTATTCAAATCAAGGACTTACCCTTCAAGAACTCAAGCAATTAAAAGCTGCATTAAAGAGCTACGATAAAGCCATTGCTTTAAATCCTGAATATGTTGAAGCTTATTCAAACAGAGGTAATGTATTAATGGAACTCAAGCAGCTAAGTGCTGCAGTTGCCAGCTATAACCATGCTATTGCGCTCAAGCCAGATTTGGCTGAAGCCTATTCCAACAGAGGTCATGCATTGCAAGAACTTAAGCAATTGGATGCTGCAGTTTCTAGTTACGACAAGGCTATTACTTTAAAGCCTGACATAGATTATTTGTTTGGCATGAGGCAGCATGCAAAAATGAGGAAGTGCGACTGGCAGCATTATTCTAAAAATGTATTAGAGCTAAACTTTAGGATTCAAAGCAATGAGAAAGTTTCACCAAGTTTTCCTGTTCTTGCCTTGCATATTCCACTGCCAACACAACGAAAAGCAGCGGAGATATGGGTTGCGGATAAATATCCACATAACCCATCCTTTGGATCAATTACAAATATTGAAATTAATCCGAAAATGCGAATTGGCTACTACTCTGCAGAGTTTAGGCATCACCCAGTTTCAATTTTAACAGTTGGAATGTTTGAACAGCACGACAAGTCCAAGTTTGAATTAATAGCTTTTTCTTTCGGGCCAGATATCCAGGATGAAATGCGCAAAAGAATTGAAAGTGCTTTTGATAAATTTTTGGATGTCAGTGCAAAAAGTGACAAGGAGATTGCTCAAATTTCAAGAGAATTAGGGATCGATATTGCCATTGATTTAAGTGGCCATACACAAGACGGCCGAGTTGGAATATTTTCATTTCGTGCGGCACCCATTCAACTCAGCTACATTGGTTACTTAGGCACAATGGGCGCCAATTACTATGACTATTTGATTGCTGACTCAACTATTATTCCCACCAAGTCACAAGTCTATTACAGTGAAAAAATTGTTTACCTACCTTCTTATCAAGTTAATGATCACAAGCAAGTGGTAAATCATACTTCTCTCACTCGGCAAGAACTCGGTTTACCCAACAACGGTTTTGTTTACTGCTGTTTTAACGGAAATTACAAAATCACGCCCCCCACTTTTGATGGTTGGATGAGAATACTGAAGTCAGTGCCAGAAAGTGTCCTGCTTCTTTATGCAGAAAACCAAAGTGCCGTAGAAAATCTAAAGCTAGAAGCAGACAAAAGAGGAGTTAATCCAGAAAGATTGATCTTTGGTGGAATTTTAAATAGGAGTGCATATCTGGCCCGCTATAGATGTACTGATTTATTTCTAGACACGCTGCCATATAACGCCGGAGCAACTGCAAGTGATGCCCTATGGGCGGGCTTACCGGTTCTAACTTGCATGGGCGAGAGCTTTGCAAGCCGCGTTGCAGCAAGCTTACTGAAAGCCATTGATCTTCCTGAACTGGTGACACAGACACAGGCTGAATATGAAGCATTGGCTATTGAGCTGGCAACAAATCCTGCCAAATTAAAAGCGATCAAAGTCAAGTTGGAAAATAATCGATTAACGACTCTTTTATTTGATACGCCGCGTTTTACTAAACATCTTGAAGCCGCATACACCAAGATGTACGAGCGCTGTAAGGCTGCTTTGCCGATAGATCATATTTTTATTGATGCATAAAACTGTCAAGCTAATCAAGCTATAAAACATGACTCGGTAACTCAAGAAATACACAAATCCGTTTCTTAAGGTAAAGGATTTTTTGGTGGCGACTGCCAGCCCTGGAAATTCAAATCTACCCTGTCTGACGAGTGCAAAGCCCAACTGGCTTCAATTCAATTCGTAGAGCAAGAACTAGTTCGTCTTCAAGCAAAAGCTGCTGCACTTCAAACTGCCAAGGCGGCTTACCTTCAAGCCCTACAGAAATCTCTACCCGTAATAGGCGCAAGCGACACCATCAAGCTGTCTTAATGAGCCAGCGGGATGTAAAAGCCAGCCTTCTGTTGGCTGGTATGTTGCTAGTTCTAAGCACGTTGGTGACTGCCATCTATTGGATGATCAAATGACCTCCATAGTACAAGACTTCTGGGCAGAACTAGTCCAAATCCAAGCAGAGTCCATTGGCTGGATTCCTTTGGATGATGGTGCTTACCTGCACGTAGGGTCTGACGCCCCAGTTATTCAAGTTGTTGGCATCGCTAAAGAAGAGATGGCTTGCTCGAATGTGCTTTGGCTGCTCTGAGGTGGAAACGTTGCCACTAGGTTGGCATCTGTACGTACTTTGACAACTCGGTGCTGGACACCCAAAATCCACGTGAAATCGCCTCCAAACCCTTTATTCATAAGGGTTTCGCCACTTTGATGCACAACTAATAGTGGTGGCCGTGTGGTGTGGTGGCTCCTCCTGTGTCTCCCTTGCGACGAGCTGGGCTGGGGTGGGGTTTGGGTTCGCGGTTGGTTTCTGAATAAGATGAGGGTATGGCATATGGTGTCTTCTCAGTTTCCCCATCTGGTCTTGAGGATTTGCTGATCCAAAGACTGCCTGAGTTCGCGGCACTTCGTCAGAGCCACCAGCACCATATTGCCAAGATGCTGTGGGACTTCGCCAATAACCGTTACAAGCACATTCAGTATGACGGTGCGGCAATGTCTGTGAAGTACATGGATGCGCTTTGGGGAAACCGTAGTGTTCGCAATCGAGTTGTTCGTGATTTCTTTACCAATATACAAGGTGGAAACGACACTCATCTGATGAGCAGCTTTAAGCCCTATGAATTTTTGGGAAAGGTCTTGGTGGAATTCTTGGAGGACCCGACTCCAATTGATTTTCTGGTCGACGGAAAACGAATGAAAATGCCGCCAAACCCAATACGAAGTAGAGCGGCAAGTGACGCCCCAGAGGTTACTCATGCCAAACACTCCAAATGGCAGGGCGTTTCTCCCGCACGGCTAATGCCAATTAACGAAACTGTGTTGGCGCCGACTGAATTTTGACCACCTGTGCCGATTGAATCTTGACCAGGGGCTTTTGCTGGCTTGATTGCTTCCAGCTGTGGATAACTATACCTGTTTCCTGTTTTCCTTTCTGTTTTTTTCTA
>Ga0214919_10012837_pt1 | contig 10233 bp, 10 predicted proteins | sample LL1503_MetaG_FD_177994 | JGI IMG/M metagenome (GOLD analysis project Ga0214919, IMG submission 177994) | Freshwater microbial communities from Lake Lanier, Atlanta, Georgia, United States - LL-1503 | ecosystem: Environmental > Aquatic > Freshwater > Lake | place: USA: Georgia | collected... | reverse complement strand
ACTGCAGTTATCAAAGATAGTTGGTTCAAGGTATGCTCCTGAAGATAGCGCTGGAGAGGTGGGACGTTTGCCGCCATAGATGATTGTTGCACCTTCGGATAAACCAATTTTGATGTAGTTTAGAACACTGTTTAGCTGATTGAAATCAACCAATGGTCCAAAATTGGTGTTGGGGTCTAATGGGTCACCAACTCTAATATGTTGCATTGATTTCAATAATTTTTCAATAAAAGAAGTTTTGATTGATTCATGAATAAAAACCCTGGTACCATTAGTGCAAACTTGGCCTGAACTATAGAAGTTTGCCATCATTGCAACTTTGACCGCCAAATCTAGATCTGTGTCGGGAAAAATAATTAACGGTGATTTACCACCTAACTCCATTGTAATATCTTTTAATGATGAAAGTGCCGCTTGGGACATAACCTTTTTGCCAGTGTTAACTGAGCCAGTAAACGATATTTTTTCTATTTTAGGGCTTGAGCTTAAAATGTGCCCAACGCTAGCTCCGCCTTGCACAACGTTGAAAACACCGTTAGGAACACCTGCTTTAGTAAAAATTTCAGCTAATTTTAATGCCGTAATTGGTGTTAATTGACTTGGTTTAAAAATAAGTGCATTACCCGCTGCTAAAGCTGGAGCAGCTTTCCAACATGCGATTTGTAGTGGATAATTCCATGCTCCTATCCCGGCACAAACGCCAAGTGGCTCTCTGCGGGTATATGCAAATGATGTGCTTCGTAGTGGAATATAAGTTCCTTCTATTGATGCAGCCAGACCAGCGTAGTATTCAATAACATCTGCACCAGTTTGAATATCAACTACAGATGTTTCACTGATCGGTTTGCCAGTATTTAATGATTCTATTTTGGCCAATTCATCATTGCTTTCGCGTAATATTTTAACAGCATTTAATAAAATACGGCATCTTTCTACGGCGGTCATATTCATCCAGATTTTTTGACCTACCTCAGCAGATTCAATGGCTAGTTCAACATCTGCAGGACTAGATTGTGTCAATTCAACTAAAATTTCACCCGTCGCAGGATTCAAAACTTTTATGACTTCAGTACTGGTACCATTTACAAATGCACCATTTATATACATTGATTTTAAATTACTAAACATTATATTCTTCCTTTTGTGTTATGTGCTTCCTTCATGTTGTAAGACATGAAGGAACATTTTGTTCTTTTGCATTCTGAACTGAAGCAAATCATTCAGACATGCAGCACTCCTTGCTAGAACTTAGAAGTTTTAGGCAAACAAAATTATTTGTGGTTACCAGTTAATTTGTTTTTGTGGAATGAAGCAATCTAATAGCTTGCGATATTTAGCTTCCAAAATTTCTTGTGGTGGTAAATCTGGTGTTTTAGAATAAAGATCAGCTTTTTGAAATGCTTTCAATAATGGCAGCATTAACCAATCAAAATCTGAAGCCAGCTCAGTATACGCCATAACTCCATTTTGCGGTGTATGCCATGGATAAAAAGAGTGATAACGTAAAAGGTATAAACCTTCTACGCATATATTACTACCTTGCTTCATTGCTTCATAAATATACTCATCGTGACCCCAAGTCATATCGACCTTATCAAAACCACAATTACGCGGATAATTACCAAAATAACTATTATCTTGCGTATTATAGCGTTTATAATCAGGACATTCAGTATAGTAGCCATTCGCATAAAATACATTTGAAGCGGCAAACGGGGTTGCGACTGGATAAGTATCGCCAACTACTGCCCATTGATTTAAACTACCAAACTGAGGTAGCAACATTACTTTACCCAGATCATGAATAAATCCGACTAAAGGAAACCATGACCAATCTATAATATGGCTATATAGAGACTTCAAAGTATGCTTAGCATACAAATCGCGCCATTTCTCTGGTAGCGCTTCCCAAACAGTTGGCTTAAATAAAACTTTAATTTCTAAGTCATCACGTAACTCGGTATCATTTAGCATGGCAAACTCAAAAATTGACTCTGCCGATTGATAGGCATGAACTACTTGTGGTAAATCGTTATCCGGATCACTTTCATCATGCACTTGCTCTAAAAGATTAAACACTTGATACACATCCATTTTACCATGCGCTAACTGTGAATATTTACGCTTATTTTGCGTAACAAAGTCTACAGTTTGGTTGGTATGCATCTCACGATAAGTTCGCTCCACCCGATCCTGAAATTTAGAATTAGTATAATTACGTAATTCGCCAAAATCATCACGGCATTCAGTTGCAACGGTTTCCATTTGTGCCTCCTAAAGCAAAAATAATTTAAAGTTTATATATTTTTTGACCCAATAAACGTGTCGGGACACCTTTTTCAAGGTCTAGCTCGAGTAAACCACAAGTTGCAGAAATACATACCGTGACAAATAAATATGGATTTATTTTATTCATTCAACATCCTCTCTTAAATAAATTGGTTTAATTGTTACGTGACAACTATTATATAATTTAACTCTCTTTGCTGGAGCTCTCTTCAGTTGATTTTTTATATGGGAATAAAAAGAATAATAATATTCCAAGGGGAATTAGTGTTGCAAAAGCAAAAGCTTTAATTCCACCCATACCATCAAATAAAACCCCAATTATCTTGGCAGAACCGCTATCAAAAATAGCACAAAGCAGCATAATGACACTGGTAATCAAAGCATGCTGTGCTTTAGGTGTGCTGGTTAATAACAATGAAGCCAATGTTGGATAAATCGGACCGATAAAAAACCCAAGTAATGGAATTCCAAAGACAATTAACGGTGCATTAAAAATGCTTTGTACATCTTTACCAACTCCGTGATGAATGTTACTTAAAATCAGCGCGGTTAATACTATTGCGATAACAAGACTAACTGCAAACATTTTGTACCATTTGACATAGCGTAAAATAAAAGTTCCGGCAAAGCGGCCTAGTGCGATACCTATCGCTAAAAAGCTGGCAATCTGAATACTCAAAGCTTCAGGTAACTCCAAAATACCACTATTAAAATATGGCAGCCACGAACCTATTCCCATTTCTAAGGTTTCATATGATGCAAGTAACAAGGCAAAAATTAGAAAGCCACGATTGAGAAGAAACCCAACTCCTTTAAATTGCTCCAGCAGTGGTAACTCTTCCTGCTTTTCGATTTGTGACTCATCGAATTTAGTAAAAAGCCACATGATTAATAAAAGTAGACTAACTCCTGCAAATGCCCAGAATACACGATTCCATTCTTCAGGCATGATATGAATAAAACCCGAATAAAGCCATAAACCAATAATACTTCCGGTGGTATAAAGCGCCTCCATCAGATTAATCAAGCTTGCATGTTCACGATCGCTCTTAGTAACTAGTCCAACTGAACTATAAGCAATAATTTTTACGATTACAAAGACCAGTCCGGAAATAATAATATACGCACGTAACGAATTGATCGTATTAATAAACGGGACAATCAGACAGACTAAAATAAACACAATATAGGTAAGAATTAATGATCTACGAAAACCAACCTTAATTAAAATAGTGAACATAATAAATGAAGCGATAAGCTTGGGGAAATCAGAAAAAAGTTCTAGCGTTCCGGCAGAATTTTGAGTAATATGGTAATAGTTGATTGCCTGCATAACAAAAACTGGCATACCCGTTGAAATAAGACTCAGACCAACAAAAGTCAAAATTATCTTCAGTTTATTACTCATCACACCCCTTAGTCAGATTAAAGATCATAAATTTTAAGATAGTTCAGCGCAATTTTTTCGCTGATTGCAGCCTTATAGCAACCAAATTGGGTTGTCGAATAACCACCTACGACATTCCCCATTCGCATACATTTCACTAAATCCCAGCCATGATAAAAACCATAAACTAGACCTGCCATAAAATTATCACCCGCTCCAGTAGTATCAACAGCCTGGAACTCACATGGCATTGCTACGTGGATGATTTCATCATTTTGATAACTAATGCTCCCAGAGTTACCAATTGTAACAACTGGGTATTTGACATATTTCGCCAAAATCGCAACTGCCACATTAATATCTGTAGCACCCGTTAATTTAAGTGCTTCTTTATCATTGGGAGTAAAAATATCCACGTACTCCAAAATTGGCTTAATTGCATCGAGATTTAGATCGTCACTCCAACCAGTATCATAAACAATCAAGGTTCCTTCCTGAGACAAACGACGCATGGCTTCAGGATATTCTGGTAAGGCAAAGCAAACCCGACAGCCTGAAAAAAATTGGTAAACATCCTGATTCGATAAATATTTTTGATCAATCGGATTGGCAAATGAAATAAAGCTACGATCACCATGCATTGAGATTGCAGTTGTTACCGCAACAGGGCAAATATCATGGTTAGCATATAAATTAGTGAAATTCGTAAAATTCAGATTATTCAATAATTCACGAGCCATTTTACTAGGTAAATCATCAGCTAAAAACGTTCCTAATTTGCTAGCTACATTCAAACGACTTAGCACAATTGGCAAGAGTGCAGCTCCACCACCCAACTGAATATCAAAGCCTATGCTATATATTTCTTCGCCCGGATTGGGTAATCGCTCTAATCCAGCATAAATCAAATCGACAAATAATTTGCTAATTGCCCCAACTTGCATTAATGCCACCCCTCTATATGATGTGCGGATAAATAGTTATCAACTAATTGTTTAGCTATTGAGTATGAATTAACTAAAGGATGCGCCATTAAACCAATAATGGCTTGATCTTTATCTTTATTGAGAATTGCTTTAACTACGCTGCGCTCATAAAATTTAAGCGTCCGAATCAAATTCATCTGCATTTCAGGAATAGTGCCAACTTTGATTGGATGTGCACCATTTTTATCAATAATACAACTTATTTCAACAATATCATTGGCTAACAACCCATCAATCGCGCCAGCATTAGGAATGGATAAAACCATTTCGGTACTTTCTCCAGTTGCAACCGCACGAATAAAGCGCAGCGCAACACCAGCATAGCCGCCATCATCGGCTTCAGCAATAAACTCTTGTAAAGTTGGTGTTTTACGCGTGATAGCGCGTGAAGTCTGAGCTTCCATCGTCATATAACTATTTTCGCGGATTAAATATGCATCCATAAAGATGCGGAATGCCTCATCCATATTATTATCAATATCAAAATCAATCAACTTATTAAGCGTTGCATCATTGATCGCCTGTACACTTTCACCCCGCGTTTGTTTTGCGTTTAAAATTGATTCGAGAGCTTTCTCCCGGTAATAGTAGAAATACAAATATTCATTCAGCAATAAATTTCCGGATAGTTTTGTAATCTCGGTATCAAAAAGCTTCATCTCGGTTTGTTGGTAAAGACGTGGATCATTCACCAAACTATCACTTACATCCTGCCCCTTAATTTTTACTTGATCAAACCACGACAAATGATTCAATCCATAACAGCGCAGACTAATCTCATGTTCTGCTACGCCATATAAATTCTGTAATTGACGAGTAAAGCCACTAGGTGCATCACAAATCCCATAAACATTACTATATCCAGCATCGTGTAACGCTTGGGTCACAATTCCTGAAGGATTGGTAAAATTAAAGATTGGTGCATTAGGTTTTGCATATTGTTTAATTAACGAACAATACTCCAAAAGTGCCGGAACTGAACGCATTGCCATCGCAAAACCGCCTGCTCCAGTAGTTTCTTGCCCAAGCACACCTAAATTTAATGCCACTCGTTCATCAATAACCCGGCTTTTATCTTCACCAACTCGAAGCGTAGTAATTACAAAATCCGCGTCTGTAATTGCCATAACAGCATCAGAAGTAATTTCAAATTTTATGGATGGATTAATTAATGCAGCTATTTTCTGAGCTATTTTGCCAAAAACGTTTAATTTTGCTTCATTGTTATCCATAAAAACTACGTGGGTTATGCCAATTTTATCCGCACCACTAAGTATTGATTTTGCTAAAAAAGGTGATCGTACGCCACCACCACCGAGTACAGTAAGCTTCATTTCCCACTCCAAAATTTGTGACATCTCTCAACACAATATCAATGTTAACGACAACATAAACATGGCAAAATTCTAACATAATGATTTCAATAGCATATGGAATAAGTTGCTGCAGCGCAGTATACTATGCTCTAATATATTCATTAAAGTAAGGTACACTAACTAGCTCAATAGCAATAACATCTACCGATTAAATAAGGTTTGCCGCTTGAAAAAGTAGACATTTTCAGGTATAATGGATAGGATGACCTTTTGATCTTAAATTTAAGAAAGAACTAGCTGATGAAACTAATTACAGTCCAAGATTTGGCAAAAATTGTACAAAAGCATGGATTTGATAACTACATGCAAGATTTAGTTAGCTATTTAAAAGAAGACTTTGTACGTTGGGAACAATTTGATAAATCTCCGCGCTATGTTTCGCACGTTCCAGGTGGTGTGATGGAATTAATGCCAACCGCGGATAAGCAATATTTCTCATATAAATTTGTCAATGGTCATCCGGCTAATCCATTTGATGGTAAACAAACGATTGTTGCAGTTGGACAATTAGCTGAAATTAAATATGGATTTCCGATTTTGCTGTCGGAAATGACTGCCTTAACTGGTTTTAGAACAGCCGCAACGGCGATCGTCGCAACTGAATATTTAGCACGTAAAGATAGCCGCGTTTTAGCAATTATTGGTACTGGTTCACAAAGTGAATTCCAAACTTTAGCGCATAAATTAGTACGTCCAATTACAACCGTTCGCTATTTTGATATTGATCCTGCAGCAATGGACAAATTTGAGAAAAATATGGCAGACAAAGGCTTCAAACTAATCCGTTGCCAAAGCGCAGAAGAAGCATGTGCTGGTGCTGACATTATTACCGTATGTACAGCTTGCAAATTACACGCAATTGTAGTTAAAAATGAATGGATAAAACCAGGGGTTCACATCAATGGCTTAGGTGGTGACAGCCCTGGTAAAACTGAATTAGAAAAATCAATTTTATTCCGTGGTAAAGTAGTTGTAGAATTCACCGAGCAATCAATGGTAGAAGGTGAGATTCAGCAATTAACGCCAGAAGAAGTTAAACAAGTCTTACATGCTGAATTATGGGAATTAATTAATGGTAGCAAAGTTGGACGTGAATCAGATGATGAAGTTACAATTTATGATTCAGTTGGTTTTGCCGTAGAAGATTTCTCGGTATTGCGTTTAACTCATGATTTGGCGCATAAATATGGAATTGGACATGATGTTGATATGATTCCGCCAATTAAAGATCCTAAAAACCTTTACTCAATATTAGGTTAAACTTTTATGACTAAACGAATTAAATTAATTGGAAGCGCAATTGGTAATTGTGGGCGCTTGAATGGCTGTGAGTCTTCTCCTTATCAAATCAGTAACTCCCTCGCCAATACCGAAGGTATTTTATTAGATTCCGATGTGGTTGCCTACTCTGGTGGCAGCCACGATGTTCTGGCCCAACGTGAGTTTTTTATTAAAGTAGCTCATCATGCAGAGTGCGCAATTAGCAAAGGTGCGTTCCCTATTTTTATCGGTGGTGATCACTCGTGTGCAATTGGTAGCTGGAGCGGTGTTGCATATAATTTACAAAAGCAAGATAAAGAGTTAGCCTTGATCTGGATTGATGCTCATATGGATGCTCATCGTCCCGATACCTCAGATACAGGCAATCTACACGGCATGCCAGTTGCCCATCTACTAGGGCATGGACATAAAGAACTCACATCAATTTTGACTGCAATGCCCAAACTTAAGCCGGAAAATATTGTGTATTTTGGGATTCGCTCGTTTGAAAAGCCTGAAGAAGACTTTTTGCAAAGCTTGGGAGTTAAAATATATTATCAACATATGCTCAATAATGAAACTTTTGAAGCAGAGTTTTTGGCTGAATTTAAGCGGCTGGCACAGTTAAGTAGCGGTAATGTAGGAATTAGTTTGGATTTGGATGGGCTTGACCCTACAGAAATCGCAGCAGTTGGTACTCCAGTTGATGATGGAATTGGCAGTGGCGTATTCTTTGATGCAATGAGTAAAATTAACATCAATGATTTGATCGCTTTTGAGATTGCTGAATATAATCCATCATTAGATAGAGACCATAGATCAATGCAATATATGTTGCAATTACTTAAATTATTAGTTTACCGGATACGTTATGATGCAGAATAAAATACAATTAAAACTTCTTGATGACAAAGTCAAAGAGTATCTTCCACAATATGCAACCCAAGGTTCTGCAGGTCTGGATCTGCGCGCATGTTTAGATGCTCCACTTATTTTAAAACCAGGACAAACCGAATTAATTCCTACCGGAATTGCAATTCATATCAAAGATAACCAGCTATGTGGAATGATTCTACCCCGCTCTGGGCTTGGACATAAACATGGAATTGTTTTAGGTAACTTAGTCGGTTTGATTGACTCTGATTATCAGGGACAATTATTTATTTCAATCTGGAACCGTGGACAAAGTGAGTTTATTTTAAATCCATTAGAAAGAATTGCACAACTGGTAATTGTTCCAGTTGTGCAAGTTGGTTTTGAGCTGGTGGATGACTTCACTCAGTCGGATCGTGGTGAGGGTGGCTTTGGCAGTACCGGTAAACACTAAATAGTCCGAGGGGGAGTTATTAGAAATTTATCAATTGTGACAGCTACCCCATCTTGAGTATTTTTGCCCATCCCCCGAAATTGGTGGTTTAGCTATTACTCATCCAATTCTTAATATTATTGTCGCTGAATTTCAATTTGCTCACAATTTGCAAAATTGATTCTACCTCATGATGATTTATTATATATTTGCTATCCCATTTCGGATCTATCTTGTAGCTTAGCTCCGTTTGCATATGAAATAGCCCTGCGTAACTTATGATAGGACTCACCGCAGTTTAATGCTTCTTGAGTATTTTGACGATAAGTAATATCATCAATGTACCTTAGATAGATGTATGCCACGAATAATGTTATCCAACTCCCACAATCCACTTTTAGCTTGATTTTTTCTCTCGTAAGAACAAAGTTTGCTTACTATAGTGCTCTGGGTAGATGATTTAGTTGCCGTTTTATATTAATATTCATCCATGTCAACAGCCACAACTAGTTTTATTAACTGGTCTCTAACTACTTGTGCTGATGAAGTATTTTTTTGATGATTATTAATCTCATTATACAATAAGTTACATATTATTTTATGTTTTAGGATCCTTCTTTGTTTTTTGAATTTTGCAATCATATTAGGTCAAGCCTTAGAATATTCTATTAAAAACGAAATCCATCCATTTTATTATTTACTAAAGTTCCCTTTAATTTAAATAGTTCCGTGATTTATACTTTAGGTGGATTATTATACTTAGCTAGCCTAGCTATTATGGCAACTATTAGTGCAGAAACTAGTAAAGTTAAATGCAGAACAATTTGTAACCATATTGCGCCTGCTGGTGAATCAGTTACATTAATTAAAGCCTTCAGAATTTCAATTGAAGATATTGTTACAATTGTTAATGAAATCCTTAATTTGAGTGCTGATGTAGTAATTCCGGTAAGCCACTCTGGTTTATCTACATGATCTTGAATACGCATTTTGCTGACAAATATTTCATATCCACCGAATAGAACCATTAAAATTAAATTGACTACCATAACCATATCTATTAGGTTTAATGTTTCCAGTATCAAATGTTTGTCATCTAGTTTTAACGTTTCGACAGTTAATGAGCTTATTATACTGATAAATCTTAAGCAATAGACAAAAATTAGCAGAACTAAACTAACATAAACAGGAACTAGAGCCCAACGACTGAAAAAAATAACTTGCCCTAGAAGTATTTTCAGCCGCTCTACACTAAGATAAACTATTTTCATAATCGCTATTTTTTTCAGCTGTAGTGAGGATTGCTTCAATTTCATAGTAATTATATTCCCTTGCTACTGTTATAGGTGATAGATGTTGATTATTTTTAACATGAATATCAATACTTTCCATTTTCAATAATTCTTTCACGATTAAGATAATGCCGTAATGATTATTCTTGCATAATTGGTGGAGGGGTGTATCTCCAGCATTATTTTTGATATTTACATTAATATTTGGGTGAAGTAATAATATTTTGTAACTGCTCGCCCAGTAAAATATATTAAAAAAAGTTAAAAAATAGCTTGACAGGTTTTTTAGTGTTACTCCATGCAGCTGTTGAAGTTTGTCTGATTTGTACGTGTAGTT
>Ga0214919_10012836_pt1 | contig 10233 bp, 8 predicted proteins | sample LL1503_MetaG_FD_177994 | JGI IMG/M metagenome (GOLD analysis project Ga0214919, IMG submission 177994) | Freshwater microbial communities from Lake Lanier, Atlanta, Georgia, United States - LL-1503 | ecosystem: Environmental > Aquatic > Freshwater > Lake | place: USA: Georgia | collected 2015-03-15 | reverse complement strand
TAGCGGCCTTCACAATGGGATTTCTCTTCACAGCGAGAATAGCCCGAACATGATCCCATGATTCCTAACCAAAAAATGGCGCGCCCGGATGGGATCGAACCATCGACAGCCGGTTTAGAAGACCGGTAACCTTGATTGATTATCAGTGACTTAAAAATGCATTCACGTAATATTCACAAAATATCTTGAAATAACTCTCCGTTTCAGCGATTCTCTGCAACCTATGGCAAGACCTAAGAAGCAGCCCCCTAAACTCAAAGAGTGGCCTAAAATCCGTGAGCGCTACCATTCGGACGGAGTAACCATTAAATCCTTCATGGTGGACAGCGGCACTCGTATTGACGGCAAGCGCATCCAAAAATGCCACCTGACCAAGGAAGCAGCAGAAGCCCACGCCGAAAGCATTCGCATTCTTTACAGCAATGCCGGCCATTCTGGATTTAAGATAACCGACTCGAATCGTGAAGATGCCAAGGCCGCGATCGACAAGCTCACCAAAGCAGGCTTAGAGGGCACTCGACTGGAAGATGTCGTGGACTTCTTCTTGCTACACAACCGCCCGCCATCTGGACTGATTACGCTTTCTAAACTCCGCGACAATTTCATAGAGAGGAGCCGTGGGTTAGTGCGCGATGTTACCCTGAAAGACACCGAAGCCCGCCTCAAACAATTTGTAAATTACATTGGGGGAGAGATATCGGTGACCGCGCTAACAAAAACGCGCTTAAAAGAGTATATCTACCGCAAAGGGGTTAAGTGGCAACACCAGCGCAACGACTACGCCGCCCTCAACAAGCTATTTGAATACGCTCTACGACCAGATCGTTACGAGGGACGGAAGACAAGAAGAGATGCCGCTATCAACGGATGGATCGCTCTTAATCCACTCACCGAGATTCAAAAGCCATCCAAGCCCGCTGATGAACACGACAACGAACCCGCTATCTTGAGCCTCGACGAGGCGGCTTCACTACTACGCGCTGCCTATGAGACTCGCCTGCCCCCCGACAAAAGCCGCGACCCAAGTAAAATCGGCTTCCTTGGCGAGATAGCCCTTGAGCTATTTTGCGGCGTGCGACCTGATAGCGAGATACCGCATCTGCATTGGAGTGATATTAAAATCAAGGCCGATCAGGGCACACTGAACATTCGCCGATCCAAGAGCAAAGCGGGAAAACGCAACATCAAACTCCCCGAAGTCGCGCTTCAATGGCTTAAGCTCTGCCCAAAGCAGACAGGCCCTATCCATGAACCGAAAAATTACCGCCGCCGCTGGGATCGCTTCAAGGAACTCGCTGGAATAAAAACTTGGAAACAAGACATCCTTCGCCACACCGCTGCCAGCGTCCACTTTGCCTTAGCCGATGGCAATGCCGATGCCGTTTGCAAATTCATCGGCCACGCCGATAGCGGGGCGACTTTCTTCGACCACTATCGCGCCATCATGGACGAAGACCTAGCAGCGAGGTTTAGAGCACTCACGCCAGAAGCGGTTCTAAGTAGCCCCGATAACATTGTGAGCATCACCGCACCCGAGGAGGCAACAACGGATAAAAAAGCGCAAAAGCACGCAACGCCGCGAAAGGCGCGGAGATGATTGAACAAAACATCATTCGGCACTGCCACCTCTGATCAAAAACCCGCCTGCTCATTGGCGATGATTATGCCTCATCGAAGATGCCGGCGCAGATCCTGCACAAGAAATCTAGCCATTGGTTAAATTCCAGACACTTATTTGGCTTTCATTTAAGGCCCTCGAATCTATAAAGCCAAATTACTTGAGGCTTATTTCATGATCTTATCATCAGCTACTTCTGGATGCTCCTCTTGGAGTGACTTGACCGCGAAATGGGCTCGGTATTCTGAAAAGGAAAAGGGCGATCTCTTTGAAGAACTCACCAAAGCGTATCTGATTCTCGAACCAAAATACGCCTGCAAATTAAAGCATGTCTGGCTGGGACGAGAGATACCTCAAGCAGTTGCCAAAAAGCTGAAGCTGCCCTCGACGGATTACGGCATCGACATTGTTGCCGAGACCCTGAGCGGAGAGTTTTGGGCGGTTCAATGCAAATACCGACAAGACTCGAACCAGTCGCTTACATTCGGGGCGCTCTCGACTTTTCAGGCTCTTGCGTTTGGAGTTTGCCAGGGCTTTTCATACGGTTTGGTTTGCTCGACGACAGAGCGATTCAGTCATGTGCTGAAAGGCCAAGACCTCATCGGCTTCTGTTCGCTCGATGATTGGCAGTCGCTTGATGCAGATTTTTTCAAACGCCTGCGCGCTCATCTCGCGCAAAAGCCCACAACTCTAAAGCCCCTAAAACCTCGCCCACATCAAAAGACAGCGATTGCGGATGGGGTAGAGCATTTCATTCAAGCAAAAGCCTCGCGCGGGAAACTCATCATGCCGTGCGGAAGTGGCAAGAGTTTGACGGCTTATTTCCTAGCTCAGGAGATTGGAGCGAAGCGCATTCTCATTGCAGTGCCGAGCCTTTCGCTCATACGCCAGACCCTCAAAGTCTGGCTGCGTGAGACGCTGGCGAATCGGCAAGATGTGGATTGGATTTGCGTTTGCAGTGATGAATCGGCGGGGCGCGTCGATCGTGATGATGTCGCCGTCTTGCGGCAGGATCTCGGTGTTCCGTGTCTCACGGATTCAGAGAAGATTTCTGCTTGGTTGAAGAAGAAGCCAAAGGGCCTGCGAGTTGTCTTCACCACCTACCAGAGCGGTGAGGCTCTGTCGGAGGCAGTTCGAAGCGCAGGAGTCAGATTTGACCTCGGCATCATGGACGAGGCGCACAAGACCGTAGGTGATGGAAAGAGCCTCTTTTCCCATCTCCTCCATGATGGGAATCTGCCTATCCGCCGCCGACTCTTCATGACTGCCACAGAGCGGCGCTATTCAGGGAAGTCTGATGAAGTTGTAAGCATGGACGATCCGGCCATCTACGGTGATACGTTCCACCTGCTTTCCTTCAAGCGGGCTATGGAGTTCGACCCGCCGATCCTGAGCGACTACAAGATCATCAGCATTTGTGTGTCCCGCGAGGAAGTCGCCAAGCTGATCCGAAAGAATGTGTTTCTCAAGCCCGACAAGGGGCCGTGGAGTAAAGACATCGAGGCTGACATGCTCGCTTCGCTCATTGCGCTCAGGAAGGCGATGAGCAAGCACCCCATCCGCCACGCTGTCTCGTTTCACAGCAGCATCCAACGTGCGGAAGTGTTTAAAATCCACAACGACGCATTCACTCAAATCGCCCCCGAGTTCGGCGACCTCGCCACATACCATGTTTCAGGGGCGACTCCCACAGGCACGCGCTCACGCATTATTAGTGACTTTGCTCGCTCAGAACGCGCTCTCATCACAAACGCCCGGTGCCTCACCGAGGGTGTAGATGTCCCTGGCATCGATTGCGTCTTATTTGCAGACCCTCGCCGTAGCGCCGTGGACATCGTGCAGGGTGTTGGCCGCGCTTTGCGCCCCTCGCAGGGAAAAGAATGCGGCTATGTTATTGTCCCGATCCTCCATGATGAAAATGCTACCCCCGAAGACATTTTCGACTCTGAATCATTCAAAGAAATCCTCTCAACCCTTCGTTCCCTTGCCGCCAATGATGAACGCATTATCGAATACTTTCGTGCTGTGTCGGAAGGTCGGAAAACGACCTCTCGCGGGGTCTCTTTTGATATCGATGAGCGTATCGCCAAAAATATCGACCTCGCTGAATTTGTTCGCGAAATCGAACTCAGATGCTGGGATCTGCTTGCTAAGCTATCTTGGAGATCGTTCGAAGAGGCGCGTGCCTTTGTCTACTCGCTGAATCTCAAATCGAACCGCGAATGGCGTCAGTTTTGTAAAGGCAAGAAACCTGAAAAAGGAATGCTTCCTGCAGATATTCCTACAAATCCCAACCAAACCTATGCAACAGAGGGCTGGAAAGGCTTTGGTGATTGGCTTGGAACAGGAACAATTGCTCCGCGCCTAAGAGAATACCTTCCATTTAAAAAAGCCCGAGCGTTTGTTCGTTCGCTAGAACTTAGGTCAGGAGCCGAATGGGATGAATTTTGTAAAGGCCAAATGCCCGAAAAAGGGTTTTTGCCTGCCGACATACCAATTGCTCCGCGTTCCCTATACTGCGATTCTGGCTGGCTAGGTCTAGGTGACTGGCTGGGGACAAACCAAATAGCAACACACCTGAGGGAGTATCGTCCATTTAAAGAAGCCCGTGCGTTTGTTCATTCGCTCAAACTTAAAAACCAACATGACTGGAGAAAGTTTACCAAGGGCGAACTTCCCCAAAGGGGGAGACTTCCTTTCGATATTCCAGCAGCGCCTGATAGGATTTATGTAGTAGAGGGATGGAAGGGGTTTGGCGACTGGCTTGGAACAGGAACAATCGCTTCGCGTTTTAGAGAGTATCGTCCATTTGAAGAAGCCCGTGCATTCGTTCATTCACTCAAACTTAAAAACCAAAAGGAATGGGTTCAATTCTGCAAAGGGATGCTTCCTGAAAAGGGAATGCTTCCAACTAATATACCAATAACCCCATACACAATATATGAAAAAGAAGGATGGAAAGGCCTAGGTGATTGGCTTGGAACAGGAACAATTGCGACTTTTCGTAGGGGTTATAGACCATTTGAAGAAGCCCGCGCGTTTGTTCATTCACTCAAACTTAAAAACCAAGCTGAATGGAGGAAGTTCTCTAAAGGGCAGCTTCCTGAAAAGGGCATGCTTCCAGTAGATATTCCAGGTAATCCCCATAATACCTATGCAAAAGAAGGTTGGAAAGGGCATGGAGATTGGCTTGGGACGGGTGCTATTGCAACAAGGGAGATGGTTTACAGACCATTTTGTGAAGCACGAGCCTTCGTTCACTCGCTGAATATCAAATCAGCAAGCGAGTGGCGTCTACTTTGCAAAGGCCAGATGCCCGAGCTGGGGACTTTGCCTTCAGACATACCAGCCGCGCCAAATCAAACTTACGCCAAGTCCGGCTGGGTGGGTATGGGTGACTGGCTTGGAACAAGAACAATTGCGACTTTTCGTAGGGTTTATAGACCGTTTGAAGAAGCCCGTGCATTCGTTCACTCGCTTAGACTCAGAAGCTCAGACGAATGGCATAAGTTCTGCAAAGGCAAAATGCCTGATGATATTCCGACAAATCCAAACCGAACTTATGCAAAAAAGGGTTGGAAAGGTTTTGGAAACTGGCTTGGAACAGGAACAATCGCTCCTCGCCTTAGAGAGTATCTTCCATTTGAAGAAGCCCGTGCATTCGTCCACTCGCTGAATCTCAAAAATTCAAATGAATGGAGACAGTTCTGCAACGGCGAGCTTTCTCAAAAGGGAATGCTTCCAATTGATATTCCAGCAGCGCCGAATAACACCTATGCAGCAGAGGGTTGGAAAGGTTTTGGAAACTGGCTTGGAACAGGAACAATCGCTTCGCGCCACCGAGAGTATCTGTCATTTGAAGAAGCCCGTGCATTCGTTCAGTCCCTGAATCTTAAAAACCAAGACGAATGGAGGAAGTTCTGCAAAGACCAGCTTCCTGAAAAAGGATTTCTTCCAGTTGATATTCCATCAAATCCCAATAACACCTATGCAACAAAAGGTTGGAAGGGGTATGGAAATTGGCTTGGAACGGGAACAATCGCTCCTCGCCTTAGAGAGTATCTTCCATTTGAAGAAGCCCGAGCCTTCGCTCACTCGCTGAATCTAAATTCAGCCAGCGAGTGGCGTCTATTCTGCAAAGGGCAGATGTCGCAAAAGGGGACTTTACTTCCAAATATACCAGCCAATCCAAATCAAACTTATGCCAAGTCTGGCTGGGTCGGCATGTCTGACTGGCTTGGGACTGGTAGAAAACCTAGAAAAGACTCGCTCAAATAGCTGTAAAAAAGTCCGTGTAATACCCCGTTGGTTCAAAGATCCAATCTTCAATACAAACAAATAAATAACTCCATATATATGAACATAAAGACGATAGGGATTCTCTGCGCTCTCCTAACAGGATGCGCCACGAAAAGCGAAATTGCAAAGTTCTATAATCCGTCACTTCCGGCCCTTGCACACAAGCCAATCAACCCTTCTCATGTAAATGTCGTAGAATTCTCCAATAAAGAAGGATTGCAGGCATTCTTGAGGGAAAAGCTCTGCCAACAATCGTATCAGCTAATTGGCTGTGCATCATTTAGTGGGGATAAAGATTCATTGCCGGAACTTCGAAAGTTTGCTGCTTCAGTGGGCGGTGACTGGGTTGTGAGAAAAGCGGAATTTTTAGGGATCAAACAGGGATCTCGTATGGTTGTAGGGAGCTACACCCCAGCATCAAGCACATATACAACCGGAACTGCTTTTGGAACTGCAAGCGGAACCGCATACACAAGCGGTTCGACACCTTTTGGTCCTTACAACCAGACTACTTACGGAAGTGGAAGCAGTTTTGGGACAGCAACGGCCACCACCTTCAATCCTGGCCAAGTGAACTATGTTCGCCAAAATTTTGAATATCCAGTTTTTGATCAGGAGGTGATTGTTTTACAGTCCACGCAAGCCCAAAAAAGCAATTGGCCAAATATGCAAAAATGCTTAAATCTTGACAAAGAGGGATTCGTATTGGATTTGGCGAAGGTCTCGTCGCAGGAGCAAATTAGAAACGCGCCGCCCGCTGTTCAAGAATTGGCAAAGCATCAAAAAGCCGGAAGAATGCTCAACCCCATTGAGGCACAGCAATTTATTCGTTTCTACAGCGTGGCACAGTTTTGGCGCGATCATTGGCAAGAGATCTTAAAACGCGCCAAATAAATGCTCATATTTGCAGATATGGCAAATAGAAATGCGGTTCACGTGAAAAGAATTCGATGCAATAGATGGTCTTCGCACAGGAAAAGCGACAATTATTCAGGTTGGGGCTTATCCTGGTTGCAAATCGAGCGTAGATCACAATCTGCCGAGAACGCTCTGCTCCAAGTGGGGCAATCATCTAACGAATTTTGAACTATTGCGCATTCCGATGAATGCGTCGAATTCGAGTTCGATTGGCGAACGGCAGGTGGATGTGTAAGGAGAGCTCCAAACGGCTGATCTTTCATTTCAACTGCGGTATGAGCGAGGTCATGCTTGCCCCGACTTCAAAGAGTAGCCGGAAGTAAATCGGCATCCTTGCCACAAACGCCACTGAGCTTCGGCTTGGTGGCGTTTTTAGTTGCGTGGGCATCGTTGCACAACGGCCGAGCCGGACAATATTTGCGGCGGGTGCTGTCGCTCGCGAAGCGCAGCAGAGCCAGACGGCATCGGCATCGAGACACCATTCTCACCTTCGGCAGGGAGAGGAAGATTGTCACCAATGACACGAAAGCTTGACAGCCTCCCGCATAATGAGTGGAGCCGAGAGTCACAAAGATTCGCTGGCGAAAAATCCAAATCAAAACTTATGCAAAAACTCCGAAAAACTGAAACCCGCCTTGAAATCCTTGACCCAGAAAAAGCCGCGATCATTCGCCGCGATGCTCCAGCTCGCATGTCACTTTCCGAAGCCAGCTGCTATTGCGGGATGTCACCGCGAACACTCCGTGACAATGTTCGGAAACGCAGAATCTCTATGGTGAAAATCGGCGGACGCATTTTGTTTCGTAAAGAGCAACTCGACGCCGACCTCGAACGCAACGAACAGAAGGCCATTTAATCAAACGATCCCCAGACCATGAGAAATTACTACGTCGATATCCCAACCAACCTATGGAAAAGCCCAAGGATAGAGCGATTGGCCGAACTCATGCGCTGCCATAAAGCAGAGGCAATCGGGTGCATGATTTCGCTTTGGACAACCTGTAAAATCCACGGAGCGGAACGGGGAACTTTTCTCAATTTTGTAACTCCCTCCACCCTCGACCGACTCATCGGTAAAAAGGGATTCGGACGCGCCATGCTGGAAGTCGGAGCTATTGAACAATCCGAAGACGGACTGAAAATTCTCTGGTCGAACAAACCCAAATCCTCTCTGAAAACTATCACCCAAATCCTCCCCACGACATAACCCCCAACCAAAACCATCGGGCCAGCGTCCATTCCCAAAAGGAATCGGGCGCACGCCTGCCAGCAATGCGCCCGATAAACAATCGACACATGAATCATAGCACACCCGCGCAACCTCGCGCAACTCGCCAGCGCCATCCAGCGTCTTCTTGGGATAAGCTCCGCCTTGCATTTATCGTTCTGGATCGCGAAGAACTCCGCGAATGGCTCACCCGCCACAACTGCCGCGCACCACGGGCATGAGCTTTCACCACACCAACGCCGTGGCCGTCAACTCCAAGACAAGAGGACTCTCCAGAATTATTCTCATGCGCATTGCCGATCGCTGCGACGAACGCAACGAAAGCTGGCCGAGCATGAATTTGCTGGCCCAAGAAGCGAACTGCACCAAACGGAGCGTCATAAACGCGCTGAAGAAAATTCCTGAAGCGGAGTTGGAAATTTTTAAGCGAGGAGGAAGCGGGCGGGGAGACTCAAACCGCTACCGCCTCCTCATACCATTGGAACAGGAAAGGGTGAAATCCCCGACCGAAAGGGTGAAATCTGATTCACCAGAACTAACAAGAACCATCAATAAAGAATCCCCTATAGTCCCCAAAGGGGACAAAAAGCAAGTTGATGAAGTCTCAGCTAATCCCTCTGCACTTTTACGCATTCTGAAACTTTTTCAGATTCCAGCAAATCGTCCCGTGGATCACTTAACCCGCCGCGCATATAAGAGAAACCAGCAAGCAGTCGAAAACTTGAGTGAGGAGGAATGGGAGCTTTTGGAATGGGCGTACTCGCAGACCAAAGGTGAATCCTACGAGTTTCGCCGCAAGTCCCCATCAGCACTCATCAGCAATATATGTGCGGAAATCACTCGCGCCCGATTATGGCAGGGCAAGAACCAGGACAAAACTCCCCGACAAAGGCCAGAACCTAACGGATGGCAAGAAATGATCCTCGCGGAAGATCCAAATTTTCCCCTCACCCCTTGGGAATATTTGCCCCAAAGCATGAAGACATGGGTGCAGAACGAAGTCCGCGAACGCGCTTTCCCGCCACCGCACCCCGCCGTTGACGCTCCGGCAATAGCATGACAGCAGACGCCAAATCAAAACGACTGCACGGCCCTTTTAGCGCAAAGTTTTTCGACCAAGAATCGGTTTGCCCATGACGTGACGCTCGGAACGTGACAATTCCGTGACAGAGCAGCAAACCACCATCCACGTCACATATAAACATGACGTCGCTCTTCATCAGTCAGCTCGTCAGGACGCCCCGCAGCTTGATTCAAAACATGCCGCATCCAATCGTTCAGCTTCTTAGGCCTCGCCGCTCGCCGCCATGCATCTAGCTCGATAGAGTCGCAACTGCATGAAACTTTGACTTCCGATCTGAACCAATCCGGCGCGGTATTTTTTTTCTGAGGCATTTTTGGACAATATCACAGATATTATTTAAAACCCAAATCCCCGCCGTTTCTTTTTATGCTGCTCTATAGCGATGAAGCCCAAGGAAGCCGACCACGCCGCCTATGTACCGCCCCACCAACACGCCCTTCCTCAAGCACTCGCTTGATTGAAGACTCTGGAATAAGGATGCGATCCCCAATTCGAACATGAGGAAAAGTTCCGTCATAAAGTCTTTGCTGAACCGCTGACCTAGAAAGGCTGAGAATCCTGCACAACTGAGATGGCGAATAATGCTGTTCGATCATCACGAGAGTCTTCGCACTCTCAACCACCGCCTACAACCCCATTATATAAACTTATTTTTGAGCGCTCCGAATTTGACCTAAAAAATAAAAAAGGCGCGGCAAAGAAGGCGAGCGGCGATCTGGAAAAAGGCGATCCTCCCTTTACAAAAAATTCCGCGACCACCCAAACCAGTTCTGTATGGCGGGAGGGGGGCTAAAAAACGTGACCCCCTCCCCCCACCTTGGGAGCGAAGAGCGTTCACGCCACGTTCACAAAAACACCACTGAAAAACCCCATAATTCACCATTCCTTACCGAAATCTTAAGCAACCAACCAAGACCGCAGAACAGCCTGCAAAGCGGCTCCAGCCCTCGCTAGAGAGGTGGCGCGCCCGGATGGGATCGAACCATCGACAGCCGGTTTAGAAGACCGGTGCTCTATCCACTGAGCTACGGGCGCGTAAGAAAGAGCGAAGCACTTACGCTTTTTGTTTTTTACTGCACACAGGGT
>Ga0214919_10012834_pt1 | contig 10234 bp, 10 predicted proteins | sample LL1503_MetaG_FD_177994 | JGI IMG/M metagenome (GOLD analysis project Ga0214919, IMG submission 177994) | Freshwater microbial communities from Lake Lanier, Atlanta, Georgia, United States - LL-1503 | ecosystem: Environmental > Aquatic > Freshwater > Lake | place: USA: Georgia | collected... | reverse complement strand
TTTGCGGTTGCATTTGCGGTTGCATCTGTGGTAGCATCTGTGGTTGCATCTGTGGTTGCATCTGTGGTTGCATCTGTGGTGGCATTTGATGTTCTGGGTGCAATTTAGAAATTATTTCTTCAATAAATTTAAAAGCATTTACACCATCATATTTTTCAACTCCTCCGTCTGAGTGAACAATTAATATACACGGAACTTTTTCAACGCTTATCTTAGTTGACTTTAATATTTTATTTCTAATATTTTCATTATCAACACATAACAAATTTAAATTAATATCATTATTTTTTGATAAATCAACAGGGGAATTTTTTATAGTGTCCAAAAGTTTTTTTGAAAATTGCGAATATTCGCTGTACAACAATACACAATATGAATTCATTTTTATGATAAAAAATTTATGTTTTAAATTAATTTTATATTTTCTTTAAATAAATGAAAAATAGTTTGAAACGCAAAAGTTTAAAACGTAAAAGTTTAAAACAAAAAAGTTTAAAAAGAAAGAGTTTGAAACGTAAGAGTTTAAATAAGAAAACAAAATCTTATTCCCCTGAAGCAATAGCTGCATATACTGCAGCAGTTTTAGGATTTGGAGCTTTAGGTGCAAGTATTTATTCAATTAATAAAAATAATAAAAAAAATCTTGATTTGCAAGATAAAATAATAAAGCTTCAAAAAAGTGATACTATGAATGAACTACTTAGAAAAAATATTTCAAAAAAATTAGAAGAAAATTTAGAAAATTTAGAGATAGAAAGTGAATTTTTAAATAAAAAAATAAATCAAATTGCTGCAGATAAATAATTTTTTAATAAAAAATATATAATTTAAAAAAAATTAATAATATTAATAAAATGGGTAAACTAAAACAAATAGAAATAAATCCACAAACTAAAGTTAAGCAAGAAAAATTAAAAGTATTTTTAGATTTAGATTCAACTCTTATATTTTCAGAAGATAAAGATAATTATGATGAAAAAAAATATTTAACCAAACAATCGTTATTCAAATATAAGGACATGGATAAAGAATATAGAGTTTTTGAACGTCCACATTTAGATAAATTTTTAGATTACGTTTTTGAAAATTTTGACGTTTCAGTTTGGACTGCCGCAAGTAAAGATTATGCACTTTTCATAATTAAGTATATGCTTTTGAAAAAACCTGGTAGAAAATTAGATTATATTTTATTTTCTTATCATTGTGATTATTCTGATAAATATAAGAAAGGTACGAAAGATTTAGAAATGTTATGGGATTTTTATAAAATTAAAGATTATAATAAAGATAATGTAAAAATAATTGATGACTATGATGAAGTTTATCACACACAACCTAATAACTGCATTCGAATTAAACCTTTTGAATTTCGAAAAAAATATTCAGAATATGATAATGAATTAATAAAAATTATGGAAAAATTGGAAAAATGGAAAAAATCCAAGAAATAAATTTAAAATTTTTTAAACAATATATTGTTTAAAAAATATAAACTTTTAATATAAAATGTCTCCAACAAATGTTTATTATGCATCTTTCGCGGGTGTGATAGAAGCAATAATAATGCAACCTATAGATACAATAAAAACTTTAAAACAATGCAATCAATATCAAGGTATTAAATATCATATAAAAAATCCTACAACTTTATACAAAGGTTTAACTCCTTTTGTATCTCAAATGGCAATTAAATATTATTTAAGATTTAATACTTTCAATCTACTAAAAAGTAAAAATGATAATTATATAAAAAATTTTGGCGCTGGAATAACTGCAGGATTTATTGAATCTTTATTTATAACACCTTTTGAACTTTTAAAAACAAATTTGCAAACAAGTGACAATAAAAATCCGATTAAAGTTATTAAAAATGTTTATAATCAAAATGGGTTTAAAGGATTATATCGCGGGTTTTCAGGTGTTGCAATTCGACAAAGTATAAATCAAGGTTTTAATTTTTCAATTTATTATAAACTTAGACAACTTATTATAAAAGAAAATGAAAAACCGAATATTTTTAAAATAATGTGTGCGAGTTTAGTAAGTAGTTCAATTGGTCCAATTATAAATAATCCATTTGATGTTATCAGAACACGTTTTCAAAATCCGAAATATAATTATACAAATTTAATAGATAGTTGTAAAGATATTATAAAAAATGAGGGTGTTAAAACTCTTTGGAAAGGTATAGAACTTAGATTAGTTAGAGTCGGCGGTGGACAGGTTATTATTTTTTCTATAGTTGAGAATCTTGAATATTATTTTAATAAAAAAAATATTTTACTAAATAAAACATGATTCTTATATTAATTGGAATATTTTTATTATTTATAATTTATTTAATTGGTAATATATATTTAACAGAACTTTCTTTTGACGATTATTCTAAACCAGATGATAAAAATAAAGTTTATAATACAACTCAAATAGTTTTTGCTAGAATAACAAATATTATTTCATTCATAATAATATTTTTAATTATGATGGTAATTTTCTCTTTATATAAATATATGCACAAAAATAAGGATGACATTTTTAAAAATTCAGGTAAAAAAGCAAGTAATAATGAAATATTAAATTATTTTTTTGTTTATAAAATTGCAATTTTTATGATCGGTATTTTTTCTGCAATATATTTAATTGGTAATATTTTTTTATCAATACTTGCTTTTGATGATTATTCCAAAATAAATGAAAAAAAGAAAAATTACAATATTTTTAATATATTTTTTGCTAGATTCGCAACGATTTTTTCATGGTTTATTTTAATATTATTTTTTATTTTTTGTTTTTATCTTGCATTTATGTTTAAATATGAGCGTAACTTGGACGAATTATTAAAATCTTAATTAAAATTACCACCTTCTAAACCATCTTCTTCCACCCCACCAAGGATGTACAAATCGATTTGGATAATATATAGGTTGATTAACAACTTGAGGAGGTTTGCAATTTCTATTGCACGATTCAAAGTTTGTGTAATCTCCGGAATTTCCAGGAACTTCTACACATTGATAATTGTTGTTACAAATATATGTTGAATTTCCTTCAAATTTTTCTTTTTTACATTCTGTCTCGCATTGTTGTTTAGTATCAAATTTTCCACCAAAAAGAGTTAATTCACATTTATCTTCTTTACAGCTCCATTTTTTATTTTTATTTAAAAACCAAATTATCATCGCAAAAAATATTGTTATTAAAACAGCTTTTGTTAATGTATCTCTAATTTCTATTGTATTGTTTTGCATTTATTATAACATATAAAAAAATTGATTTTAATTTTAAGAAATATTACACGATAAATTAGGTATGTCAACTCTAATTAAAAAGAATATGAATATGAAAGATTATTCTGATAAATCTTTTGTCTTATATGGTGAAGACACAAAAAAATACAAAGAAGAAATAAAAAAACTTGGTGGTAAATTCAATTCAAATTTAAAAGAAGTCGGAGCTGGTTGGATTTTCAGTATTAAAAATAAGGAAAAAGTCGAGGAATTTCTTAATATATTTTCAGAAACAAAATTAAACGAGGTTGAAAATTCAGATGTAGATATTGAATTAAAACCATATTCTGAAAAATCATTTTTAATAACTGGTGAGAGTACTAAAAAATATAAAGAAAAATTAAAAGAGTTGGGTGGAAAATGGAATTCAACTTTAAAAGTTTGGATTTATAGTATTAAAAATGAAGAAAAAGTTAAAGAATGGATGTCGTCGCTTGTAGTTAATGAAGAAGAATATTATTCAGCTGATGAAGAAATATAATTTTATTATGTAAAAAAATTAAACTAGTAATAGTTTAATTTTTTATTTTTTATAATAAATGGATAACGATTCATTAAAATTAAAATCTGTAAATTACAAAGAAAATAATAAAAGTGGTAAAGCGTTTATGTTAAATAAAATAAATTATAATTGGAAAGAGCTTAAAAATTTTACCGAATTATCAAGTACTTTACAAAGTACAAAAATACAATATCATTCAAATTATAGTTATAATTTTTTTAAACCTACAATTATGTCTAAAATTGAAGATTATACAGAAATTGATATGATTTGCGAAAAAGATAATATTTTGCATATGAGTGTGTGTTTACCATGTTATGATGAAGAATGGTGTGAAATTAGTGGCACAATTCGATCGTTGGTAAAAAATATTTTAGTTCAAAAAAAACGACCAAATAAATCATTTAAATTAAATCTAACTTTATATCTTATTCAAGATGGTTGGAAAAAGGCTAGCAATTCATTTAAAGAAGGAATCGAAAGGGATCTTTGTTTTCCCTCAAAAAAATGGTTTAATTCCAAATTTGTTGTTAATAACGAATCAATAATTATTGTTATTCCAGAAAATGAAATTTATTATCCTGCGTACAATAATGAAAATGAGTTATGCGGAATTACATTTTATCCAATTTTTATAACAAAAAATAAAATGCACAAAAATATAATAGTCATTTAATTTTCTTTTCTTTGTGCTATTTGCAAATTCCACATTTTGTATTTTTAACAGATTGTGGTACACTTTATAATTCGGATTGTATTACTAAATTAGTTGAATGTTTATACAAAAAACATAAAAGTATTATAGGTGTGACAGCAAAACAACGTGTCATGAGTGAAAATGATAGAAATGAGATTCAACAATATCCTTTTTGGTATAAGAAAAAAAGAGATTCTTTTTGTACAAAATTATTTAAAAAAATATATTGGTGGTTTTCACCAGCTCCTTTGCAAGGATTTGAATTTGAATCAAGTTTTATTATTAATACTTTAATGTTTAATGTTTTTGGAATACTCCCAGTTTTACCAGGACCTTGTCAATTATTATGGTGGGATTATTTCCAAAATGACAGCAATGACGGTATTTTGGATGTTTATTTCAAACATTTAAATATAAATCCTTCAAATTCGAGTATTTTAAAAACAAATACATTACTCGCTGAAGATAGAATATTATCTTTTGCCATGGTTTTAAGAACATTTAATTTAAAAACTGTTTGGATAAATGGTGCGACATTTCTTTATGAACCAATGTTGTCGTGGAGCAAATTATTAGGACAAAGAAGAAGATGGATAAATGGGACAATTTCTACATTTTTATATTATCTAATAGATAAAATAGGAAAAGATGAGTTAGCTATGAGTGGTCTTGCAAATAATAATTCAATCAAAATATTATGGATTATACAATTATATCAATCAATTTTGCAAATATTTTCACCAGCATTTTTTTCTATTTCATTATATGAGTCTTTATTGCAAATAATGAAAAGATTTGATTTTTTAAAAAATTTAATACCTAATTTTTATTTTGAAGTTAAAAATCTCAAAATATTTTTATATCCAGAATTATTATTATCATTATTTTATTTTTCATTTTATGTATCATGGGTATTTGTCGCCTTGTTATTTGGTAAAAAAATGATTTTTTGTTCAAGAAATTTTTATAATGTAATAATAGAAATTGTGTATTTATTTTTTACTTTTATAAATTCTTTAGTTTCAATATTAATTTTTTACGGAATTTTTATATCTTATAAAGAACTAGGACCTTTATTTTATACTTTAGTTTTTATATGGATATTACCTTTTATTATTTCTTTATGTTTTTCTCCATCTTCGTCTTTATCTTATCTTTTATATAGTATTCCATTTTTCACTAATATTTGTCAATATGTATGTTTTATTCCTGCTTTTGCACTTGCGCGCGTGCACGACATTTCTTGGGGAAATCGCGACTCAAATATGGAAATTGACAAAAGTACAATATCAAAATACTTTAGAACAACTTTAAAAATAAATTTTTTTACAGTTTTAATAAATTTTATTATATTAATATCTTATATAATAACTGTAAATGTTCTAGGTCATAATCCAATTATGTTTATAACTATATTTATGTTATTATTTTTTTCTATGATAATACAACTTTTATTTACATTAATTTATTTTATAAAAACACTGTTTAAAAGTTGTTACAAAAAAATAAAATATAAAGAAGATGATAATGAAACAATAATTTCAAATGAGACGCAAAGATTGTCAAGTATAATTTCAAACGAAACACAAAGAACAACAAGTATTGTTTAAAGAAAAAAAATTGATTTATAAAAAAATAATTTGATAATAAAATCAAATATGGTTAATAAAAAAGGTGGTAAGAAATATAAGAAAAAGAAGACTACAACTGAAGTCGAAAGACCTTTAGAGTTTAAAAGTGAAGGTCAAGAATATTGTCAGGTTGTGAAATTGTTAGGAAATTGTCGATTAGAAGGTCAATGTTTTGATGGAAAGACTCGATTATGCAATATTCGAGGTTCTATGAGAAAAAAAGTATGGTTAATTTCTGGAGATATTGTACTAGTTTCTTTAAGAGATTTTGAAGATTCAAAATGTGATGTTATATTAAAATACTCAGTTAAAGAGGCTAGAAATTTGAAAAAATATGGAGAGCTACCAAGTAGCGTGAAAATCAATGAAGCGGTTGATAAAGCTGAAAATGAAATGGATGAAGAAGATATAGGTATTGATTTTGAGGAAGAGGATGAAGAAGAAAAAGAAGATTTTAAAAAGAATTTTGAAGAGGAATTTGTTGCTATATAAAAATTTTTTTAAATTTATTTTTATACAAAATTTTGTATAAAAATTTTCATTTTAAAAAAAAATTAGAAATAATAAATGATTAATGATATAACAGAATTTATTCCAAAATATCCAGAAACAGTTAAATATAAAAATAATATATTAAATCCGTATGATGATAATTTTTATGATGCATTATATCACAAAAAAGAATTATACGAAAATAAACTTGATAAAGTAGAAAATTTTCCAGAAAAAGGTGATTTTTTTAAAAATCAAATTAATTTTTCTAGAATATTATCTTCATATACTCCTTATAATAATATTTTATTGATGAGTGAAATGGGTACAGGAAAAACATGTGCATCTATCGCTTTAATAGAGAAAATTTTAAAAACTGAAAATAGTAATTTTACAGGAGCTGTTATTTTTGCAAGTGGAATTGGATTACTTAAAAATTATAAAGATGAACTTGTAAAACAATGTTCAAAAGGAGAATATATACCACAAAATTATAATTTGTTAACAAATGAAGAAAAAGAAAGACGTGTTAACAAACTTGTTTATAAATATTATGATTTTGGAGAATTAGGAAATAATATGTCAAATACTTTTGAAAGATTTGCTAAAAAAATTAGTAGAAAAAGTGATGATTCAATAATAGAAGAATATTCAAATAAAATTATTGTTATAGATGAAGTTCATAATATAAGATTAAAAGAATATAAAGTTGATGAACAGGGAAGACGAATAAAAAAGAAAAGTTCAACAACCGAAGATATAAATATTTATAAAGAATTTCATAGATTTTTGCATTTAATAAAAAATTGTAAAATAATTTTAATGAGTGGAACTCCTATTAAAGATAATATTGAAGAATTTTCAGACATAATGAATTTAATATTACCTTTAACTAATCAATTTCAAACAAAGAAAAAATTTATTGAATATTATTTCGAAAAAAATTCTGGTAGTGAATTTGAAGATGAAAATCTGTATAATTTAAAACTTGAAAAAATTCCTGAATTTAAAGAGAAAATTAAAGGATATATTTCGTATTTAAAAGCGATAAGTTATGATGTAAAAAAAGTATTTGTTGGTAAAAAAATCGGTAAACTTCAACAATTTACTGTATATCCAGATAAAATGAGTGTTTTTCAAAGTAATAGTTATATAAAAACATTTGAAGAAGATGAAATAAATAAAAAATCGACAGTTTTCAATATTAAAGCTAGACAAGCATCATTATTTGTTTATCCAGACGGATCATACGGAGAGCAAGGATTTAAAAAATATTTGATAAGTAAATCAAAAAATAAAATTACATACAGTATAAATTCTGAATTAAAAGAATTATTAAAATTAGGATGTTCAAACTCATATCCACCGACGGAAGATGATGTTGAAAAAATGTTGAAAAATTTGCAAAAATTTTCAAGTAAATATTCAGCATGTATAAAAAATATTTTAAATGCAAATAAAGATAACAAATTATCTTTTGTATATTGTGAATATATATATGGAAGTGGATTAATATTATTTACACAACTTCTTAATTTGTTTGGTTTTAGCGCGGCAAATGGTAAAGAAACAACTGAGGGATTACGATACGCATATTTAAATTTTGAAATGTTTACTCCAAATAAAATAAAATCTATAAAAGATAGATTTAATAATCTAGATAATTTTGAAGGTAAGTTTATCAATGTTATAATTGGATCAAAAATTATATCGGAAGGTTTTTCTTTTTTTAACATTCAAGAAGAACATATTCTTACACCACATTGGAATTATTCAGAAACTGATCAAGCTATTGCAAGAGGATATAGATCTGGATCACATAATGAATTAATTAAAAGAGGTATAAAACCTGTTTTAAAAATTTATCAGTATGTTTCAATACCCACATTCACAAAAAAAATAATTCCTGAACCAATTTCCATAGATTTAAAATTATACGAAATTTCTGAAATTAAAGATATGAATATAAAAAAAATTGAAAGAATAATTAAAGAATCGGCTATAGATTGTGGTTTAAATTATGAAAGAAATTTAAAAATAGGAAATGACGGATCTAGAGATTGTGAATATTCTAGTTGTGAATATAAATGTGATGGTATAAATTCAAATTTATTAAAAACTCAACTAACAAATAAAGATTTAGATTATTCAACTTTTCAGTTATATTATAATTCATTTAATGTTGAAAATATTTCAAATGAATTAAGTATACTGTTCAGGAATAATTTTAAATTAAATTTACAAAATATTATTTCATATTTTTCTGAAAAATATAAAGAATTTGAAGTTCTTACTGCTTTAAAAAATATAATAAATGAAAATAAAATAATATATAACAAATATGGGTTTAAATCATACTTGAGAGAAGATAATAATATTTTCTTTTTAGTAGATAGTTTGGCTGTAAATAATAATTATTTTCTAGAATATTACACAAAAAATCCTATAATTTCAAACAATTATTCTTTTTCAAATATAGTAGAAGAATTATATATTGATTATATTCCTTACATAATAAAAAAAATATTTAAAACTAAAAACGACGAAATAATTAAAAATATAGTTAATAAATTACCTTCAAATATTCAAGAATTATTAATAGAAAATATTATAATTGCAGAAAATAATATACCTGAAATAGAAAAAAATAAATATGTAAGAGAAATATTACTTGATTATTATAAAAATTTTTACAAAAAAATTAATACAAAAGAAGGTGAAATTTATATATCATCTTATTTATATGATGATGAAAATCTTTTAAGATGTTTAAATCTTAAAAATAAAAAATGGGAACAATGTTCAGAAGATAATATTAAAATATATGAAGATGAAAAAATTGACGAAATTAATAAATTAGAAAGTAATTCTTATGGATACTACGGAATTTATGATAATAACAATTTTTATATTAAAAAAGTTGATGATGTTAAAGAAAAGGAATCTGAAGATGTTGATAATAGAACATTGCATACTGGATTATCATGTGGATCTTACAGTAAACCTGATTTAATTAATTTTTGCAGAAATGTTTTTAAAATTGATTTGGACTCGTTTTTAGACTCAAACGATAAAAAAATGATTGAAATAAAAAATTATACAAAGAAAAAATTATTATCAGAAATTAAAAAAAATAAGTATTTAGAATTTATAGATGTAGATATAAATAATATTAATTCATTTGAAGATCAAGAATTATATAATATAATGTATTTATTAAAATTGCAAAAGAAAGAATTATGTGACTTAATTAAAAAATTTTTTGAAAATAACAATTTAATACTACAAAAAAAAGAAAAATAAATATTTATAATATAATAAAAATATGAAAGATTATAAATATTTTGTGATATTTTTATCATTTTTAATAATAATTTTAATATTTGGAATGATAAAAAATTCCATTAGTTCAAATACTTCAAGTGTTTCGGTTGTTAATACAACAACTCCAGGACCAAGTACATTGCAACCTTCAATAACACCTGTTGCAAATTCTATTAGTTTTGATTTATCATTATCTTTAACTCAGGGTGAAATAGAATCTAATAAAAATCAATTAATAATTGGTTTTTCAAAAATTTTTAATGTTGAACCAAAAAATATTATCATTGTTTATAAGCAACAA
>Ga0214919_10012833_pt1 | contig 10234 bp, 10 predicted proteins | sample LL1503_MetaG_FD_177994 | JGI IMG/M metagenome (GOLD analysis project Ga0214919, IMG submission 177994) | Freshwater microbial communities from Lake Lanier, Atlanta, Georgia, United States - LL-1503 | ecosystem: Environmental > Aquatic > Freshwater > Lake | place: USA: Georgia | collected... | reverse complement strand
CCTTGAGGTTCCATAACGCTTGGTCTAGCTTTATAAACTACACTTCCTTGAGTATCATATGATTTTTGTAGATATAAAACGGGACATCTTATTCCTTGACTTCTTTGCCAATCTAAAAATTCCACATATTCTTCTAAATTATTAAATTCAATTGGATTGACACCAGGAACTTTTACTAATTTTGAGTTGTAAAGAAAAAATTTACTATCTTTTTGAATTAATAAATTAGGACAATTTGCTTTTATATTTTCATGGTTGGTTAAACCTTCTTTATAACTTGGATCATTATATTTACTATAAAAATACAATCCAATTAAAAATGTAATAATGAATAATAAAAAGATAAATGTCATATATATATTTAACTAGGATAAAATTGTTTGATATATTTTAGATTTAATTATTTTTGAATCATTGAAATTTTAGTAGATGTAAAAATAAGTATATTTAATTTTCTAATGATTATTTATACATGATATTTTTACATATTGACGCTAGTAATAAAAATAAACATGCTTCTTTATTAGATAAATATATAGAACAAGGAAAAGATGTATTTGTTCTTATATACATGGAAGGTTGTGGACCTTGTAACGCTACTAGACCTGAATGGAGTAAAATAAAAAACGTTTTAGAAAATAAATATAAAAATAGAGATAATGTAGTAGTTGTGGATGTTGATCAAGAAGTATTGGATGAAATAAAAAATATAAAAAATAAACCTGCAGGGTTTCCTACAATGTTATACATAAGTAAAAATAATAATGTAGAAGAAAACTATGAAGATTGTACACATATAAAAGAAAAAGATAGAAGTGTTGATTCTTTTGTTAACTGGATTGAAAGTAAAATAAAAATGCAAAATGGAGGTAGAAAAAAAACATTAAAAAGGAGAAAATGGAGTTTGAAATATAAAAAAAGTATTAATTGTAGAAGACCTAAAGGATTTTCTCAAAAACAATATTGTAAATATGGTCGCAAAAAGGGTAAAAAATAAATTAAAATAATATAAACGATAAAACTAAGACATATTTCAAAATAACTTAAATATATTTCATACTTATAATAAAATGAAATATATTTTTACTATATTAAGTATATTATTCTTACCAATTTTATCTTTTAAAGAAATGATACCAAAACTTTGTATTAATTGTAAATATTTTATAACAGATAATGTTAATAGTAAATTTGGTAAGTGCTCGTTATTTCCAAAAAATGAAAAAAAAGAAACCGATACTTACAGATTAGTTAATGGTATTCATGAAGATGAAGTTATTATATATCAATTTTGTAGCGTATCAAGAGAAATGGAAGATATGTGTGGTAAAGAAGGAAAAATGTATAAAAAAAAATATATAAGAAAATGTCTAAAAAAATAAATTATGCATTCATAATTCCTTCTTCATAATATGTATCTGGAACAACATTACTATAACTAATAGAATTATCATAAAAAAAAGAATTATGTAATACGTGATCATTTACTTGAATATTATTATTATCAATATCTTCTCTTATTTTCCGCCATATTTTATGATCTTCTTTTGTTAAATAAATAAGAATTTCTTTCAAATTAATATTACCAGTTTCATCATTAAATGTTAAGTAAGAAGAATAAAATGCTCCATTTTCATCCATAGACTCTGTGTCTAACTTATGAATACCATTATCTTTATAAATATAAATATCAATAGGACCAACTGTTATGTATTTAATTGATTTTTTGTATTTATGATAATAACATTCGGGATTTGAAATAGAAGAATAATGTAATTTCAATAATGAATCAAAATCGGTTGAAATCGCATTTGAGCTTTTTTCATTATCAAATGTCGTGTAAAAAAGAGCATAGAATATTAATTTATTAGACATTTTATTATATTATATTATATTATAAATTTAATAATATGATATGTTTAAGTTTATTATTTTACAAATTATTCCATATACCAATTAAAAAAGGCGTTTTGAATAATAAAAATCTATTTACTTTAAAAATTGAATTAAATATATAGTCTTAAAAGTATCATATATCAATTATTTTAAAAATGGAACAAATATTCAGATTATTTGATTTTAATGTTTACAACAACAAAGATGAAAGTGATAATAGTAGTAATGAAGAAAAAAGAATATTTACAGACTCTTCTACTTTTAAAATACAAATGTTTGGTTTGAATGAAAAAGGTGAAACTTGTTCTATTATTGTAGAAAATTTTCAACCATTCTTTTATGTTTTAGTAGAAGATCATTGGGATATTTCAATGAAAAATGATTTTATTCGTAGTATCAAGACAAAAATAGGTAAGTTTTATGAAAATTCTATAAAAGAAAAAGAATGTATTATTGTAAAACGAAAAAAATTATACGGATTTGATGCCGGAAAAGAATATAAATTTTTAAAATTAGTATTTTCAAATATGAATGCTTTTAATAAAACGAAAAATTTATGGTATTCTAGTTATAATGAAGGTCATAAATTGTTAAAAAAAGGTTATTTATTTCAAAATACATATACTGAATTATATGAAGCCAATATTCCTGCTTTGCTTCGTTTCTTTCACATAAAAGATATTAGTCCATCTGGATGGATTGCTCTTCCGAATAAAACAACCAGAGAAATAAAAGGTGGGGCAAAATCCAGTACTTGTACTTTTGAATTTATTATAGATGACTATAAAAGTATTCGACCTTTAAATGATAAAGAATCGATGGTTCCTTATAAAATATGTAGTTTTGATATAGAAGCTAGTAGTAGTCACGGTGATTTTCCAATTCCAGTTAAATCTTATAAAAAACTAGCTACGAATATTGTTGATTATTTTAATAACTTGTTAATGGAAATTACTCCTGACTTATGTAAAAATATTTTAAAACGTATTTTATTAGCAGCGTTTGGTTATGAAAACATGGAAGAAATAGACATTGTTTATCCAAAATCAAATCAACTTCCAAAAAATCGCGGTGAAATAGAAGAAATGACGGAAAAATGGTTGAATCTAAAATTTTCAAATCAAAAAAAAAATATGGAAAAAATAAATACGATTGAAAAATTATTTCATAGAGTGGACGAAGAAGAAGATGTGGATGATGATAATGAATTTATTAAAAAAGGTAGTTACAAAACAACTATTGATAAAAATGCAACCATAGTGGATATTTTATGTAATAAAAAAATACCTCGTGAAGAAAAAATCAATGAAATTAATATTTCTTTAACACCTGGTATGATGTTAGATTCGTCGTCAAACAAAAAATCCTGTATATTTCCTGAATTAGAAGGAGATAAAGTAACCTTTATTGGTTCAACTTTTATAAAATACGGTGAAGTTGAACCTTATTTAAATCATTGTATAGCTTTAAATACATGTGATGAGTTACCGGCTGAAAATACAGTTATAGAAAGTTATACGAATGAAAAGGACGTTTTATTAGCATGGCAAAAACTTATTCAAAAAGAAAATCCGGATATTATTATTGGATATAATATATTTGGTTTTGATTACCAGTTTATGTTTAAAAGAGCGGAAGAGTTGGAATGTGTAGAGGATTTTTTGAAATTAGCTAGAAATAAAGATGAGATTTGTGCAAATAAAGCAAAAGATGCTAATGGAAAAGAAATGAATTTTTATAAATTAGAAGAAAGCACGATTCAAATTGCTAGTGGTCAACATGATTTGAGATATATAAAAATGAATGGACGATTACAAATTGATTTGTATAATTATTTTAGAAGAGAAGAAAACTTGACTTCTTATAAATTAGATTATGTTGCCGGTCATTTTATTGGAGATTATATAAAAAATGTTTCCAATAATGGAACACTTGTTAAAACAACTAATTTGACTGGATTGTCTGAAGATAGTTATATTCATTTTGAAGAAATTGGACATTCTATTGATTATTATGAAAATGGTGCTAAATTCAAAGTCTTGAAAATTATAAAAGAAAACTCTGAATTTATTATTGAAAGTCCTATTGTATTTAATGAAAACAAGAAAATGAGATGGTGTCTTGCTAAAGATGATGTTACGCCCAAAGATATTTTTAGAATGACGAATGGTTCATCAAAAGACCGTGCTGTAATAGCAAAATATTGTATTCAAGATTGTAACCTAGTTCAGAATTTATTGAGAAAAGTAGATGTAATTACTGGTTATGTAGAAATGGCAAAGATTTGTAGTGTTCCGATTAGTTTTCTGGTTATGCGTGGTCAAGGAATCAAACTAACTAGTTATATTGCTAAAAAATGTCGAGAAAAAAGTACGTTGATTCCAGTGTTAGAGAAAGGTTCCAATGAAGATGGTTATGAAGGTGCTATTGTATTAGATCCAAAATGTGATTTGTATTTAGATAATCCAGTAGCTTGTGTAGATTATGCATCTTTATATCCATCTTCAATGATTAGTGAAAACTTGTCACATGATAGTAAAGTATGGACAAAAGAATTTGATTTACATGGAAATTTAATCGGTGAAACTGGTATTAAAAATGAAGCAGGAGAATTCATTTATGATGATTTACCAAATTACGAATATGTAAATATTACGTACGACACTTATAAATATGTTCGAAAAACACCTTCGGCAGCAGCGGAAAAAATAAAGTCCGGAAAAAAAATATGTCGTTTTGCGCAATTTCCAGAAAGTAAAGGTAAAGCAATTATGCCTTCTATTTTAGAGGAATTGTTAGTAGCAAGAAAGTCAACAAGAAAATTAATTCCTTTACAAACCGATGATTTTATGAAAAATGTCTTGGATAAAAGACAATTAGGTTATAAAGTAACAGCTAATTCTCTTTATGGACAATGTGGTGCTATTACAAGTACCTTTTATGAACAAGATGTGGCTGCTTCTACGACAGCAACTGGAAGATTATTATTGACATACGCAAAAAGAATGATTGAAGAAACATATGGAAATGCAATTTGTCAAACAGAAAAATATGGACCAGTATTATCGAAAGCTGAGTACATATATGGTGACACGGATTCTGTATTCTTTACTTTTAACCTACAAACACCAGACGGAAAACCAATTAGAGGAAAAGAAGCCTTAGAAATTACGATTGAATTAGCTCAAGAAGCAGGACATCTAGCATCCAAATTTTTGAAAAAACCGCATGATTTAGAGTATGAAAAAACATTTATGCCATTTTGTTTATTATCTAAAAAAAGATATGTTGGTATGCTTTATGAACATGATCCAAATAAATGTAAAAGAAAAGAAATGGGAATTGTCTTGAAACGACGTGATAATGCTCCCATTGTAAAAGATATTTATGGTGGTATTATAGATATTTTAATGAAAGAAAAAGATATTCAAAAAGCAATTGATTTTCTGAGAAACTCTTTACAAAATATCATTGAAGAAAAATATCCAATGGATAAATTAGTAATTACCAAATCTTTGCGTTCTGGATATAAAAATCCGAATTCGATTGCGCATAAAGTTCTTGCGGATAGAATAACAGCACGTGATCCTGGAAATAAACCGAGTTCAGGAGATCGTATACCATTTGTTTATATCAATAATTCCAATAAAAAGGCACTTCAAGGAGAAAAAATTGAGACGCCGACTTTTATTAAAGAAAATAGTTTGAAAATTGATTATTCCTTTTATATTACAAATCAAATTATGAAACCAGTCCAACAATTATTTGCGCTTGTTTTAGAGAAAATATGGGAAATGCAGTCCAAAAAAAAATTACTTTCCAAATTCAAAAAAGATGTAGAAAGTTTGAAAAAAACTACACCTGAAGATAAATTTGAAGGTAAATTGGAGCAATTTAAAAACAAAGAAGTGAAAAAAATGCTCTTTGATGAATACTTACGCGAAACAAATAATGGGAAAGATGGGAACCAAAGTTTGATGAAATTCTTTATAAAAAAATAAAATTCAAAAGAAATTAAACTCTTGAATATTATTTACTCAAATTCACCCCTCACACTAACACTCACACTAATATAATATTTTCAAACATAGCCATGATCCGAGAGTAATCCACATATTATTTATCTGATTTCCACCATTATAAATAATCCATCTTAAACCTTGACAATGAGGAGTGGTTGTTAAAATAGGAGAAATGATGATTCCATAAATAGTATTTGGAACACAGTAGTTGGTATAAAGATGAGCAGAAACATAATGTAAAAATATCCATAAAATATAAATTCCATAAATACTAATACTTATTTTCATTGTTTTAAATAAATAATTCACCAAATAATATTTTTTATCTTCATTTTTCTCTCTTTTTTTAAATTCTAAATCGCAATTTTGTCTTTGTGTTTGAATATTATTTAAATTATCATTAAATTCTTTGTTTTCTTCTGTATCACTATTATTAGTAAGACTACTATAACTTCTTTTATTCTTTGCCATTCTTTTTAATAAAATTTATAAAATAGTTTTAATATTATATTTTATAAATTTTTATTATCATTTATTCTAAATTCTTCTATAAACTGTTTCAAATAAAAGTAAATTACTAGAATTATCATAACCATAATTAGTAAGTATTTCATTAATAGATGGAATATTATTAATATTATTATTACTATTATTTGTTTGACTTGTTGCGTTTCCACCAGTAGCAACACCATTTTCAGGGTTAGAACTTGAACTTGAACTTGAAGATATATTATTTGAATTATTTACAACATTGATATTAGTATTAAAATTTGATGTTATAATGTTATGTCTACAAACAGGACAATGAGAATTTCTTTGAAACCAAGTATTTATTTCCTCGCTTCTAAAAATATGATTACAAAAAACTATTTGAGTAACCATGTCATTCTCTTCAAAGAGTTCATGAGAAATAGCACATCTGTCATTGATAGGATTTTCTATTTCGGAATATCTAATTATTCTTGTTGACTGAGAAATTTCTTCGGCTGTTGGAATCAATGAATTTGGTGAAATGTAATTAAATAGTAAATTAATCACATCATTTAAACTATTTTCTTGTGAAGGCAAGTTTATATTATTAGTATAGTTAGATATTCTATTTATATTCGAACGTTGAGAATCATGATTATCAACATTATCAATATTATCAATATTACTTCCTATATTATTATTAGGTTCATAATTTACTTCATTATTTTCGCTTTCTTCCGTTCCTAATCCTGTAATGTAATCAATATTGTGTTTAATTTCATTCAAATTATCATACAAAGCATCAATTTGTCTTAGAGTAGAATTATACATACCTAAATAAGTATCTAAAATTAGTCTTTGATTATAATTCATATTGATTGTTTCATTTCTCCAAAATCTTGAATTTCTATTGTTACTATTATTTCTAGTTCTAGCCCAATTTCTTCTATTAGATGACATCATATAATAATAATAATAATATAATTATATAAAAAATATGTTTAAATGTTTAACATTCAAATAATATATAATTATAAAAAATGAATAATGAAAAATATGAAAATAAAGGTTTATCTGGATTAACAAATTTAGGTAATACTTGCTTTATGAATTCATGTATGCAAGTTTTATCTCATACCTATGAATTAAATGATTTCCTTGAAAAAGCAACCTATAAAAAAAGATTAAATAAAATAATTGATTCTGTATTAATAGTTGAATGGGATAATTTACGTCAACTATTATGGAAAGAAAATTGTATAGTTTCTCCTGGAAAATTTTTATCGGTCGTTCAAAAAGTAGCAAGTATAAAAGGGAATGCTTTATTTACTGGTTTTCAACAAAATGATTTACCTGAATTTTTATTATTTATAATAGACTGTTTTCATAATGCTCTTTCGAGAGAAGTAAGTATGATTATTAACGGTGATGTTGAAAATGAAACAGATAAAGTAGCTGTAAAATGTTATGAAATGATTAAGCAAATGTATTCTAAAGAATATTCTGAAATTTGGAATATTTTTTACGGTGTACATGTATCTGAAATTATTTCATTAGAAAATGGAAAGGTAATTACTTATAATCCAGAACCTTATTTAATCATTGATTTACCAATTCCAGAAAATAATAAAAATCCTTCTTTATATGATTGTTTCGACCTTTATTCGGAAGGAGAAATATTAGAAGGAGAAAACGCATGGTTAAACGCAAAAGGAGAGAAAGAAAATATTAAAAAGAAAATTAGTTTTTGGAGTTTTCCAACTATTTTAGTGATTGATTTAAAGAGATTCAAGTCTAATCATTTAAAAAATCAAGTATTGATTACTTTTCCATTAGAAGATTTGAATCTTTCCAATTATGTTTTAGGATATAAAAAAGAATCTTATGTTTATGATTTATTTGGAATATGTAACCATAGTGGTAGTTTATTAGGAGGACATTATACTTCTTATGTAAAAAATGCCAATAATAAATGGTATCATTTTAATGATACATCTGTATCAGAGGTAGGACTGATAGACTCACTAATATCACAAAAAGCATACTGTTTGTTTTATAGAAAAAAATCACCTTACTAATATATATAATGGAAGTTAGCACCGATTCTACAAGAGAAACATTAAATATGTATAATTATGTGAATAACTTTTTAACGAATCCAATGATTTATATATTGTTAGTTGCTGTTATCATTGTATACTTTATTTTTTTTTATTCTTTAGGAAAAAATAATAATGATACAGATTATTCAAGTAATAATTCAAGTTCTGAAAGTAGTAATTTTTTAACAATAATGGTAATAATACTAGTTGTAATTATATTTGTCATTAACGGTTTAACTTATTTTTTTGGAATTAATTTAATAACTTATATTACAGGTTTATTTTCTGGAAAACCTGTTGTAAATGTTGTAGTTGATCAAACCGTAACTCCAAACACTCCTGTGATACCCGAAATTAAAATAATAGAAGAAGTATTTAATATTCCTGGCAATTATTACAGTTATAATGATTCGAAAGCAATTTGTAGTGCTTACGGAGCAAAGTTAGCAACCTATGAACAAGTTGAAAATGCTTATAACAGTGGTGCTGAATGGTGTAATTACGGATGGTCGGAAGGTCAAATGGCTTTATATCCAACACAAAAATCTACTTTTGATCGTTTACAAACGACTAAAGGTCACGAACACGACTGTGGAAGACCTGGAATTAATGGAGGTTATATTGGCAATGGAGAAGTAAAATTTGGTGTAAATTGTTATGGTCATAAACCTAAAATTACAGATGAAGAAAAATATTTAATGGATAATAGTAGTCCTTATCCTCAATCTGCTTACGAATCAGATTTTCAAAAGAAGGTTGATTATTGGAAACAACATGTAAATGATATCTTGGTCTCTCCTTTTAATTATAATTCGTGGAGTAAAATATAAAGATGAGACAAAAATATATTTTTAAACTTTTTTATTTTTTTTAGTAGTTTTACTTTTACTATTGCGTCTTTTTTTTGAACCACCTTTAGAAAGTTTTTGATTATCTTTGGAAGCTAAATTTAAAAGTCGTTCATGTAAATCATCACTAATGTATTCAGAATCATCTTCAGAAATAGAATTAGTATCTAAATTATCTGTTTCACTTTCATAATCATAATTTTCTTTATCTGGATTTGGATAATAAAGTAATCCACTTGGAATAACAAAATTTTTAAATAAATCAGATACTTTATTAGTATTAATATTTCCAGTATCTTCCTCTGACTCTTCATTTTCTAAATCGGTACCCCCTTTTTGTTTATTATTATTGAAAGAAATAAATGGAGAATGTCTTTTTTTCAATAAAACAGAATTAACACTGAATCCACCACTATATATTTTATTTCCATCTTTATAAAAAATTAAATCTTCAGATGATACATTCATTTACTAATTATATATAAAGTAATTATTTATAATTACTTTATTTATCTATAATTTATTTATAATTTAATTATTGGAAAATCGCTTAATTTCAGCAACCGTTTTGATTTCTCTCTTTGATTTAACATATTCCATAATTTGTTTTACTTGATTTTCATTTCGAATTACTTCTCCTAAACATTTTTCTAAATACTTAAATGTTAATGGTGATGAAACCTTTGTGTTGGTAAATTTAAGTTTTCCATCACTAATTTGAATCTGTGAATTAAAAATATCATTATTATTAGCATAATTAATTATATTTTCATTTAATTTATTTCTTTGTTCACGAAGTAACTTTGTTTTATCATTTAATAATTTTAACTGATTATCAATTTGTACCCATTCTTTAATTTGGTTTTCAAAATTCATTTTTTATATAGTCTAATAT
>Ga0214919_10012832_pt1 | contig 10234 bp, 7 predicted proteins | sample LL1503_MetaG_FD_177994 | JGI IMG/M metagenome (GOLD analysis project Ga0214919, IMG submission 177994) | Freshwater microbial communities from Lake Lanier, Atlanta, Georgia, United States - LL-1503 | ecosystem: Environmental > Aquatic > Freshwater > Lake | place: USA: Georgia | collected 2015-03-15 | reverse complement strand
CGCACACCTTTCGGAAAAGAGCTTGCCCGCCAAGGCGTTATTCAAGAGTGGATTGCTCAAGCGCGGATTGATATCGAACAATCTCGCTTACTTGTCCTCAAAACAGCGTGGATTATTGATAATCAAGGCGCAAAAGCTGCCCGCAAAGAGATTGCAGCGATCAAAGTAGCTGTTCCCCGCATGGCCGAACAGATAATTGATAACGCTATCCAAGCCCATGGCGGTGCGGGCGTAAGCCAAGATACGCCGCTGGCTGCGATGTATGCCGCAGTAAGAGCGTTACGAATTGTTGATGGCCCAGATGAAGTTCATCTCCGCGATATCGCACGGTTAGAGCTCAAGTCATATCTCCCATGAGTGATCTCACTCCCGTTCGTGACGAAGATGCCTTTGATATTGGAAAAGTTCATAATTGGCTTGCTCCACATATAAATGAAAAATCTCTGCCAGACGTTTTTCAATTTCGAAGTGGCGCATCAAATCTCACTTACTTACTTAAATACCCAGATCGCGAATTAGTTCTCCGCCGACCACCAGTCGGTACAAAAGCAGTTTCGGCTCATGATATGAAACGGGAATTTCTCATTCAGTCTCGACTCAAACCCGTTTACAACTTAGTCCCAACTGTTATCGCGCTCTGTGAAGATCACTCAATCCTCGGCTCTGATTTTTATGTGATGGAGAAAATCCAAGGAGAATTATTCCGTCGCGACGTTCCCGAATCACTCTCTAAAGAAGATATCTCCATCATGGCGAACTCTTTGGTTTCTGGGCTCGCACAACTTCACTCCGTAGATGCAAGCGTTCTACAAGAATTAAATAAAGGTTCTGGTTATGTAACGCGCCAAGTTGAGGGTTGGTCCAAGCGCTACCGAAACGCACTTACCGACGATGTCCCTGATGGCGAAGATGTAATGCAGTGGCTTGATGCGAATAAACCAGAAGATATTGACTCATGCATCATTCATGGAGATTGGCGTATCGACAACATGGTCTTCGATTTGGGCCAAAAAAAGCTAGTGGGAGTGCTGGATTGGGAGCTAGCTACTGTGGGTGACCCGCTTATGGATCTTGGATCTGCGCTGGCATATTGGATCGACAAAGATGACGAACCAATGTTTGCATCCCTTCGCCGCCAACCAAGTGATCTTGATGGAATGCCTACTCGTAAAGAATTTATCGAAAAATATCTAGAGCTCAGCGGACGCAAGTGTGACGATTTCACCTTCTACGAAGTATTTGGACTCTTCCGTTTATCTGTCATCATCCAACAAATATGGGCGCGTTATAAAGCAGGGCAGACAACTAACCCTGCATTTAAAGGTTTCGGCATGGGAGTCAACATTCTTATCAATCGTGCGCAAGGATTAATCGCATGAAAGCTGGCCGGATAAAAGTTTCAACGAGAGAATTTAAAGTTACCGATATCCCAATTCCTAATCCTGGATCTGGTGAAGTTCGCATTAAAGTTGGCGCAGCCGGGGTTTGTTTATCTGATGTCCATTTCCTCGATGGCACTCTCTCCCCCGGTTATCTCAAAGGTGATGAAGTAACTCTTGGCCATGAAGTTGCCGGAACTATTGATCAACTTGGTGATGGCGTACATACCTACAAAGTCGGCGATCGTGTTCTTGTTATCGCCGGCGAACGTAATGAGAAGAATCAGATCACAACTCTCGGTTTTGATTACGATGGCGGATACGCTGAATATGTCATTACAAAAGCTGCACTCGTAGTAAAGATTCCTGACAATTTACCTTTTGAAGAAGCTGCCATCATCCCTGATGCGGTTTCAACTCCTTGGGCGGCAATCTCATCCACTGCCAAAATGCAGAAAGGTGAAACCGCTGCGGTTTTCGGAGTCGGCGGACTTGGAATTCACGCTATTCAACTCTTGAAGATTATCGGCTGTAGCAAAGTTATCGCCATTGATCCCCGCCCCGAGGCTCGCCAGAAAGCCCTAGAAATCGGGGCTGATTTCGCCTTCGACCCCAGTGATGATGAGTTAAAGAAGCATCGTGGACTTAACGCCGCTTTTGACTTTGCCGGCGTGACACCAGTTCGCAAACAAGCGCTCTCACTTCTTGGTGAGCAAGGTCGTTTAGTAATTGTTGGAATTGCTAATGAGCCAATCACCATCCCCAATGACATGGCTTTTACTTATATGCGCACTCAAATTCTTGGACATTACGGCTCTGAACCAGTTCACACCAAAGAACTCGTTGAATTTGTAAAGCAAGGCAAACTAAATCTATCTAAATCCGTTTCTGAAGTTCTTCCTCTTGATCAAGCAGCTTTGGCGCTAGAAAAACTCGAGAAGAAAATTGGCAATCCCATCCGCCTTGTGCTAGTCCCTTAAATTCTCTTCGGCAACACAACTATTCCATTACGATCAAAAGATTCTCCTTCATTATTCTCAATAGCAAAGATTCCTCCTCTGCGTTGCCAATCATTTACAGATAAGAGTCGAGATAAGCCGGCCAGCTCATTCACTTCATCTAGACGGAGGTGTTCAGGATCTGGAAGTATCGAGCCCGAATGATTAATTGGTGTTGAAGCAATCCACACTTGTTCGTGTTGATCTAGAAAGATTTCGATAATTCGCCCTTGTTGTGGCCAATCTATAAGTGATGCTGTTTCTATCTGCCAAAAGCCGTGACTATTATCTGGGCCAAAATAAGCCATTCGATGACGATGAGTATGTCCACAAATCCAGGCAATGACACTTCGCTCTTTAATTAAGAGTCGCTCAATTTCACTTCCGAGTACCCGCCTGGGTTCTCCTGCTGGGGAATAGTCGTTGTATTGGTCCTGGATAGGATGATGACTAGAAATAACAACATAACGATGCCGTAACTGCTCTAGTTGAGACTTGAGCCAATTGAACTGTTCCTCATCAATGGATCCCTGCCAACCCCCATAAGGATTGACGGTATCAAGAGCTAAAACTGTTACTTTCTCGAAATCTCTTCTCCAGTATTTACGACTATTCTGCACGTTGGACAAAGTCAGTCCGTTATCTTCATCTTCGTGATAAAGCTGTTCCACCCATGTCGAATCTTCTACAAAATCTCTTGAGCTATCTGCAGTAACATTAGCGGTACTGGGATCTTCAACATTCGGATAACTTGCCGGACCAATTTCACTTACATCACGGAGGGCAGAGATCGCAGTCTCTTCGGGAATGTCAATTATTTTCCAATCACTTTGAGCAATTTCTCTTAGTATAGGGCTAGGCGCTACCGTTCCTTGTAGCAGCGCGTCGTGATTACCATGCACAGCCAACCATAAGTATTTAACTCCTGAAGCAAAAAACGGTGCGCGAACCGCATGCATCAATTCAGGAATGGTTGGAAAGCCGTAAAGCTCGCGTGGATAATCATCGAGTTCGCCTCGAGGCGTACCATGAGGATTCCAATAAAACGGCGAATAAATCTTTCCTCCAACACCTTCCCATTCGTTTCTTGAACCACTATCTGGTCTTATTTTTTCTCCCTTTAAGAGAGCGGAGAACCACATCAGTTCATTGCGCTGGGCATTGTCCGTTAAGTCACCTGTAATAATCACTGAGTCAATCTTCTGTTTTGTAATTGGCGCGCGATCGACTCGATTTATGGCTTGAATCATGCTTTCCATAACATGGGCAGTGAGAGACTCTTGCGGTCGATAGGTACCTACTAGTGCGCCTAGTTTCTTCGATACCGGATGGTGTGGATCGGCATACCTATCGAGATATTCGACTCGTGCCGGTGATTGTGCATCGCAAATATGTGTGTCAGAAATGTGGATGATGTTGAGTAGTGGCTGGGCAATCGTTGTGGGAATATCACCCACATAAGATTCACGGCGATCTAAAAGGAGCTGTCGCCAACCATCTGCATCGGGTCGATTCTTAACGATAGAGTTCGAAAAAATCGGCTGCATTAATCGCCTACCAAAATTCTCTCCGCCGTTGTTACAACGGCGATTTGTTGGCCGCGCACGAGGTGGCTGATTGATTGTGAGGGCTTAGCGACACGTACAACTGTCCGTGAAGTGAGTTCAACTTCAACGATTGAAAGAGGACCGAGAAATGAAATCCCAGAGATTTTCCCTACCGCCCCCATATGATTCGGTTGAACAATTTCTAAATCCTCGGGCCTAATAAGTGCAACACGTTTCTTGCTATTCGAACTAAATGATGATTTATCATCAAGTCTGAGAGTCATTCCAAGGACTGCGACTGAGTTTCCTGAAACTATCGCTGGGATTTCATTCATATTACCTACGAAACGAGCAACGGTCGAGTTAATTGGCGATTGGTAGACCTCCTGAGGAGGGGCTACTTGAAGAAGTGCTCCGCGGAACATGACTCCGACACGGTCGGAAATCGACATTGCCTCTTCTTGATCGTGTGTCACAAAGAGCGTTGTAATATTAAACTCTCTTTGAACGCGGCGGATTTCCTCTCTTAGTTGATCTCTAACTTGAGCATCTAGCGCTGATAACGGCTCATCTAGAAGCAATAAACGTGGTCGAATAACAATGGCTCGCGCTAACGCAATTCTCTGTTGTTGACCACCAGAAAGCTGATGAGGGTACTTTTCTTGATGCTCTTCTAAACCAATCACTTCAAAAATGTCATCCACTCTCTTTTTTATTTCTGGTCGCGCAACTCCTCTCGTCTCAAGTCCAAATTCAACATTCTTTCGAGCGGTCATGTTAGGGAACAAACTATAAGCTTGGAAAACCATTCCGATATCGCGAGCAGCCGGCGGAAGATTGGTTACATCAATCGAATCAAAATAAACTTTGCCAGAATTAGCACGGATTAGACCCGCAAGAATCTTTAGCGCTGTCGTTTTCCCACAACCTGAAGGTCCAAGTAACGTGACTAGCAACCCCTCTGGAATTTCAAGTGAAAAATCTGACAGTGCGGATGTCTTTCCGTATTGTTTTGAGACTTTTTCAAGAATCACACGCGACATATCTAAACTCCTGACACAATCAACCCGCGGCTACGTCGATTAAAGGCGCTCAAAGCGCTAAGAATCAACCAGACTCCAATGAGACTTAGAATGGAAAGAGCTACAGCGGTAGATGCGTTGGACATTCCCGCGACAGCCAGCACTGTCGGGAAAGTGTCCCAGAGTAAAAGTGATGCGTAAGCAAATTCGCCAAGAACCAATGCGATCGTCAAGAAGATTGCGGCAAATATCCCCGCAGCGACATTTGGAATGAGGATCTTGCTGACTACTGTCATGAAATTCGCGCCCAGCGAACTAGCTGCATTAAATAGTGTACGCACATCAATGCTTGAGAATGCGGAATCAATTGCTCGATAACTAAAAGGTAACGCAAGAACTGTATAGGCAAATATCAGGGCATGAGGGGTTGATTTGAGCGATGTCGGCATTGAATAAAGAAATCCAACTCCCTGGACAATGGGTGGAATCACTAATGGCGTTAGTGTGAGAAATTCCACCCATGCACGTGCCCCAGGGATGACAAAGTGAAGATAAGCAATTGTTGGAATTAGCAACAATAACGTTAGCAACACCGTGCCAAATGCAATTTGCATTGTTAAGAAAAATGATCTAACTAATTCATGGTTCTCCAAAGCTGAGGAAATAGGTTGAGCAGAAAAACTCCCGTCGCTCTCTCGGAAAGCAAATATCGAAGATGCGTATATAGGAATGGCGAAAAAAAGTAACCCAATCAAAATAGTACCCAAGCGTAGCGTTACAGAAATCATCCTCAATGGCGCCATCGTGAAGACCTTTTTTCAAGGAGCGCATAACCCACAGTTGTAATCCCAACTAGAATAACCATTCCCATTCCTAATGCCATGGCGATATTTGCGCCATCAACTTGTACGTTAGATCCGATGAGCGAGGCGATCTGTACAGGTACTAATGCGAGAGATCCACTTGTCAGAGCTGCCGCAGTCGCATATGCGGCAAATGAATTGGCGAAGAGAAGAAGAAAAATGCCTAATAGTTGAGGAAAGAGAATTGGCAAAAGTACTTTCCGCCAGAAATTCAACGCATTTGAACCTAAAGTTTCTGCTGCAGCGCGCCATTCAGGCTTGATATTCTCCAATACAGGAATGGAAATCAGAATCATTAGGGGAATTTGAAAGTACAGGTAGACAATCAAAATCCCAGAAAATGAATAGAGCGTCCAAGTTCCTCCATAGATATCAATTCCTAAATTTTTCAACCACGTTGTAAGAGCCCCGTAGGTACCTAGAACTGCTATAAACATGAAGGCAAGTGGTACGCCGCCAGTGTTGGCCAATACACCCGAGGCTGTTGAAATGAGCCTTTTCACTAGCGGGACTCGTGTGTTCACTAAAGAGTAAGCGAACGCAAAGCCGAGGATGAGAGATATTGCCGCTGAGGCTAAGGAGAGCTTTGTGCTTAGCAAGAAAGCATCGAGGTAGATACCGGAGGTAATGGTTGCGAAATTTTGAAGAGTGAAATCTCCCTCTGAATTCAAAAATGAAAATCTAACGATTGCCGTCAGTGGAAGTCCAAGGAATATTCCCATGAAAATAATTAGCGGCGCTAAGCCAAGGAATTCCAATCGCTTCATTAAACTCCTTCTTATTATCTTCACAATTCAAATTACTATGACGATTAAGTAACGGAAAACCCCTCGCGCTTTCCGTTACTTATTCGTCTTTGTCGGGGAGTTTTACAACTTTGGCCAAGCCGGAGTAAGCAACGCCTTCGCCAAGAGTTGTTGTTGCAAGGTGGGGAAGACCGGTGTTACACCTTTAGGTGTAGCCGGTAGTAGTGCGAATGCAGTCTTGTCATGTTTCTTGGCTTTCACCAATGCATCGAGACGGATCGGACGTGCGCCTCCTTGCAACCACATGTTCTGACCTTCATCGCTATACAAGAATTCTTGCCACAAACGCGCTGCTGCCGGATGTGGTGAGTTCTTGACGACGGCCTGCGCGTAGAAGCCTCCGAGCAGAGCATCTGATGGAACTACAACTTTCCAATCAACCTTGCCTGATTGGCCCTTGTATTTAGCGTGGAGGTAATCCCAATCTAGGAGTATCGGGGTTTGTCCAGCCTCTACTGTTGCGGGAGTTGCAGCTACAGGTACGAAATTTCCTGATGACTTCATCTTTTGCCAATATTCAAGGGCAAAATTGATGTTATTTGCTCCAGCAAGACCTTTTCCTGCGGCAACAGATGTTGCGAAAACTGAGAGGAATGCTGAGTTAGATGAAGTTGGATCGCCATTTAGCGCGACTTGATTCTTGTAGATTGGATTTAGAAGATCTGCAAATGACTTCGGAGGAGTCTTGACCAGATTTGCGTCATATCCAATCGCAATATATCCGCCGTAATCGGAATACCAAAGTCCAGCCGAATCTTTTGCTGTGGCAGGAATATCATTCCAAGTAGAAACCTTATAGGGAGCCCAGAGACCTTCTTGCGCTCCTTGGACTGCGAACTGGAGTCCAACATCGACTACATCCGGCATACGGCTTTGGCCCTTGAGCGTGCGAACTGCAACAAGCTCTTCCGCAGAGCTTGCTTCCGGGTCAGCAGAATTTACTTTGATTCCGTACTTCTCGGAGAATTTCTTGATGATATTTCCGTAATTTGCCCAATAATCTGGCAGGGCTATGACATTCAGTTCGCCCTCTTTCTGTGCCAACTTAATGAGAGCATTTAGTCCACCAACATCTTTTGCTGATTGTGCTTGAGCAGGTTTCTTAGAAGCTGCCTGTGCTATTGTGAAATTTGAGGTTAACGCAAGCGCCAGCACCATGCTGATCGCAATGCGAAATGATTTTCTTTTCATTCGACTCCTAACGTCGGTGACGCGAGTGAAGTCGTCTGTAGTGAAAACTACGCGGAGTTTATATTTCGACAGAAAAAACTTATGGTAAACAAAAAACCCCTGACACTAGAAGTATCAGGGGTTTACTCTTTGTTAACTAGCGATTTTCTCCGACTTGGTAATCATCCAAGCGAACTGCTTCGCCGGATCCAGTAGTTTCAAATGGCGCATAGTCATACTCTTCATAAGCTGCGTAGACCGCGGCCTTTGCTTCCTCAGTGGGTTCAACTCGCACGTTGCGATAACGAGCAAGACCAGTACCTGCTGGGATGAGTTTTCCGATAATGACGTTTTCCTTGAGACCAAGGAGTGGATCGCTCTTTTCGGAAAGCGCTGCGTCGGTAAGAACGCGAGTTGTTTCCTGGAACGATGCAGCTGACAACCATGATTCGGTAGCAAGAGATGCCTTGGTGATACCCATAAGTTCTGGGCGACCAGATGCAGCCTTTCCACCCTTTTGTACTGCTTCGCGGTTGGAAGCTTGGAAACGTAGGTGATCAACTAATTCGCCTGGTAGCAAATCAGTATCGCCTGGTTCAAGAACAGTAATGCGACGGAGCATCTGCTTCACAACAATTTCAATGTGCTTATCGTGAATGCCTACGCCTTGTGAGCGGTAAACCTCTTGAATTTCATGGACGAGGTGGGTCTGCGTTGCACGAGGTCCGAGAATACGAAGTACCTGCTTCGGATCAATCGCACCGACAACCATCTGTTGTCCAACGCCAACTTTCTGTCCTTCTTCTACGAGAAGTTTCTGACGACGTGTAATTGGATAAGCAACCGCTTCGCCACCATCTTCTGGTGTCACGATGATCTTCTTACCCTTTGCATCTTCAAGGAAGCTCACAACACCAGCTGCTTCAGCAATTGGTGCAACGCCCTTTGGAGTGCGCGCTTCGAAGAGCTCAACTACACGTGGCAAACCGTGAGTGATATCGCCCGATGCAGTAGCTGCTCCACCGGTGTGGAAGGTACGCATCGTGAGCTGTGTTCCAGGTTCACCAATTGATTGTGCAGCGATAATTCCAACCGCTTCGCCCACGTCAACGAGTTTGCCGGAAGCCATGGAGCGGCCGTAGCACTTGGAGCACTGTCCAACCTTGCTATCGCAAGTAAGAATTGAACGCACCTTAACTTCGGAGACTCCAGCATCAATAAGTTTATTGATGACACGATCGCCAAGGTCAGAACCTGCAGCTGCAACGGTTTCGCCATTTGCAACGACATCTTCTGAAAGTGTGCGACCGTAAATTGATGTTTCAACATAATCGTCACGAGTTAGCTTGCCGTTGACAATGTTGCCAATCTTGAGAGTAAGACCGCGATCTGTTCCGCAATCTTCTTCACGAATAATGACATCTTGTGCAACGTCGCAGAGACGACGTGTGAGATAACCAGCATCAGCGGTACGAAGCGCGGTATCTGCAAGACCCTTACGTGCACCGTGTGTCGAGATGAAGTACTCAAGTACTGAGAGACCTTCACGGAAGTTGGACTTAATCGGACGAGGAATGATTTCGCCCTTTGGATTTGCTACAAGTCCACGCATACCCGCAATCTGACGGATCTGCATCATATTTCCGCGAGCTCCAGAGAAGACCATCATCCAAACTGGATTGGTACGTGGGAAGTTATCTTCCATCTCCTTGGCTACTTCATTTGTAGCTTGAGTCCAGATCTCAATCAATTCTTGACGACGCTCGTCATCAGTAATGAGACCCTTTTCGTATTGTGATTGAACCTTGTCAGCCTTTGTTTCATAGCCTTCAAGAATTTCACGCTTACGAGCAGGCGTAACAACATCGACGATGCCGATTGTGGCGCCAGCGCGAGTTGCCCATGTGAAGCCGAGTTGCTTCAAATCATCGAGCACTTTCGCAACAACAACCTTTGGATAACTCTCAGCGAGATTATCAACGATTGCTCCGAGCGCCTTCTTTGTGACGTCATAATCAACAAATGGGAAGGTTTCTGGGAGAACTTCGTTGAAGATTGCGCGACCAAGAGTTGTTTCCTTGGTTACCGTTTCGCCATTGATATTGAGACGAATCTTGATCTTCGCTTGAAGTGAAACTGATTGTTGTTCATAGGCCATCAAACCTTCAGCAACTGAAGTAAATGAACGACCTTCGCCAACTTGTTTATCACGCAGTGATGTCAAGAAGTAGAGACCAAGAACCATGTCCTGTGTAGGAGCGGTAAGTGGTCGTCCAGATGCTGGCGAGAGAATGTTGTTTGAAGAGAGCATCAAGATGCGCGCTTCAGCTTGGGCTTCAGCAGAAAGTGGTACGTGTACCGCCATCTGGTCACCGTCGAAGTCAGCGTTAAACGCAGTACATACGAGTGGGTGAATCTGAATTGCCTTACCTTCGATCAATTGCGGTTC
>Ga0214919_10012831_pt1 | contig 10235 bp, 6 predicted proteins | sample LL1503_MetaG_FD_177994 | JGI IMG/M metagenome (GOLD analysis project Ga0214919, IMG submission 177994) | Freshwater microbial communities from Lake Lanier, Atlanta, Georgia, United States - LL-1503 | ecosystem: Environmental > Aquatic > Freshwater > Lake | place: USA: Georgia | collected 2015-03-15 | reverse complement strand
GTCAAATTTTTTCTAGAATACTGTTGCAAACCAACAGCATTTACTTTCAGATTATTTTTTTGATACAATTCATAATAGTTCAAAAGTACTGCTTTCAATTCTTCTTTTTTATCATAAGTAAAGAAAACTCCCGTATTGGTCGAAGTAATAATTTCGTCAAAATCAGAACCTTCTGGGCCAATGGCTATAATAGGTCTTTCGGAAATCATATATTCGAAAAGTTTTCCGGGAATAATGCTCTTTGTTTCATCTGAATTGATTTCGATTAATAATAAAACTTGCGATTTTCGTTGGTGTTCCACAGCTTCTTGATGCGAAACGTAACCCAAATTTAATACATAATCGGTAAGTTTAAATTCCGAAATGGTATCCAACACTTCCTGACTCACAGCTCCAATTAATTTTAGTTTGAAATCATTTTGGAAGGTTTCATTTTCAGTAACCAATTCTTGTAGGGCTTGCCAAAGAATCTTCGGATTTCTTTCGGATAAAAAAGAACCAATATGCGCTAAGGAGAATTTATTATCTAATGGTTGTTTTTCAACGTGTTCAATATCATAGCCATTCGTAATGACTTCAATTGGTTTGGATGTGATTGCCTGAAATTCGATTTTGGTGGTTTTGCTTGTAACTATAGTTGTATCGGCTGAATTCAATACTTGTTTCTCTAAAGCTTTGTGTTTTTTTTCGGCATAAGAAGATAATTTTAGCGCTTTGTGATACCCAATGGTCGTCCACGGATCACGAAAATCAGCCAACCATTTTATATTTAATTCTTTTTTTAATTCTAAACCAATCAAATGCAAACTGTGTGGTGGACCCGATGTTACAATGGTTCCAATATTATTTTCTTGAATGTATTTTTTTAGATGCTTTACCGAAGGTTTAACCCATAAAAAACGCGCATCGGGAATGAATAAATTTCCTCGAGCCCAAAGCAAGGTTTTCTCCAAAAAGGATTGTTTTTTTTGATTGGGAATAATTCCTGAGCTGATTTTTTTGGTTTTGTCTTTTCCAAAAAATGAAGCCAAACCATAGGGTTCAAAGATTTTGTTTTTTAAAATAATAACTTTGTCTGAAACTTCACTTTCCAATCCTTTATCAACAATAGGATAGGTCGGATTTTCGGGAATATAAACTATCGGTTGGATATTAAAATCGGGCAGATATTTGACAAACTTCAACCATCGTTGCACTCCTGGCCCACCAGCTGGCGGCCAATAATAGGTGATGATTAAAAGTTTTTTTGGTTCAGACATTTATTCTTTTTTCTTGCCTTTTTTGTCAAAATAAACACCACCAATAATCACTAATAACATTCCTATTGAACTAAACAAAGCAATCGTACTTCCAGTTTTTATTACTTGTGGTTCAAACTTGAATTCAATGGTATGTTTTCCTTTTGGGATTTCAATGCCTCTTAGGGTATAATCAACTTTGTAAATTTTAGTTTCCTTTCCATCAATCGTAGCTTTCCAACCATTTTTATAATAAATTTCAGAGAAGACAGCAAAGCCATCACCTGAACTATTTGAAGTATAGATTAAATGATTTGGTTTGTATACATCCAAATTGATTGTTGATAAACTGTCAAGTGTGAATTTACTTTTAATACCACGAGGTTCAACATCGTATTCATTGTTTATTTCACTTTTATTAATAATTGCAACATCTTTGGTTTCAATATTTCCTAAATGTTTTATTTCTTCATCAGCATTGTTAACAGTTACTATTTGCTTTACAAACCATGCATTGCCATTATGAAACGGATTGACAATTGGAATATCGCCTTTTTCAGTACCAACAATCAAGTATTTTATATTGAATGCATTGATGATTGGAATACTTTTGTTGAGAGAAAGTGTTTTGGTGTCCACTATACTGCCCAAGTTATCCATACTTTTTTCTATCAAATGGTCATATACTTCTTGAAAACGTCGTGGTTTTACAGCGCTATACCCACCTATTGATTTATGAAAATAGGATGACCTTGAATTAGATAATCCGCCATCTAATTCATAAACTCTAAAGTTGGTATTGTCAGCAAGTATTAAAGAATCTGCTGGAGTTGGCTCAAAAGGGACATCTACTTCATGGGCACTTCTGAATTGTTGACCATCATTACTCACATAGTTTTTATCAATAAAAAATAAATCTCCAACCATGAAAATGCCAATCATAATTACAGCTGTATTTTGAGCAAGTTTTTCTTTGATATAAAAATAAAGCACTCCAAAAGTAACTGCAAATAGAAAACCAGAACGTAACAAATCGGCATTGTATAAATCTCTTCTGTCTTCTTTCAAAGCATCTATAAAACTTGGTCCAAATGATTTATCGGGCTGTTGTTTTAACATCGATAAAAGCTGTCCATCTATTTCTCCAACAAAATTGAACATGCTTTTACCCACAAAAAGAATTATGATAATTCCCAGAGTGGTTGCCGCTGTTTTCCATAAACTAGACCATTGTTTTTCTTTATCAGTTGTGAAAAATGATTGTAATCCCATAATAGCTAATATAGGAACACACAATTCTAACAATACTTGTATGGAAGAAACGGCTCTGAACTTATCATAGACAGGAACATGATCAATAAAGAAATCAGTTAATAAGGAGAAATTTTTACCCCAAGAAAGTAATAAAGAGAAAATGGCTCCAGCCAAAAAAGCATATTTTATTTTTCGTTTATCATGATAGAGTGCTAATACAAAAAGGAAAAAAATCACAGCCCCAATGTATGCCGGTGCAGCAACTTGCGGTTGATTCCCCCAATAAGTTATAGCATAATTATCGGTAAATTCTTTGGCTTCTTCTGGTGATGCACCATAGTTGAGCATGAAATTATAGACATGGGAGTCATCAGTAAGTTTCTGATTATTGCCACCACCAAATAATCGTGGCACAAATAAATTCAAACTTTCTGCAACACCATAACTATATTCAGTGATATAATCTCTGTCCATAGTAATATTGCTCTCTTTTTTTGAACCATCAGGATTTATAGTCAACTCACTTTTCCCACGTGTGCTAAAGTCTGCATATTCTTTGGTAGCCAATAAACTTGTCGCATTAGCACCAATGGCAAATACCAATGCAATAGCAAATGTTCCAATTATTTTTGGTAAAGCTTTTAAATCTTTTTCCTGATAAAGTTTATACAAAAAGTAAAAACTCATCACTATCAAAAGCAACAACAAATAATAAGTCATTTGAAAATGATTGGCAGTTATTTCAAGAGAAACGGCAATCATTGTTAGTATGCCGCCATGCAGATATCTTTTCTTAAATACAAGGATAAAACCAGCTATTACTAATGGCATATAGGCTATAGCATGAGCTTTGGCATTATGTCCAACACCTAAAATGACTATTAGATAGGTTGAGAATCCAAAAGCTAAAGCACCAAAAAATGCCTTTAACGGATCAATTCGTAATACTAAAAGTAGACCATAAAATCCTAAAAAATATAAGAATAAATAATCTACGGGTCTTGGTAAAAATCGCAATAGTTCATCAAATTTCCCGATATAATCATGAGGATATTTTGCTCCCGATTGGTATGTTGGCATTCCGCCAAAGGAAGAATTTGTCCAATAAGGTTCAGTGTGATATTCAGTACGGAAATCATTTTGTTCTTTTGCCATACCAGTGAAATTGACGATATCGTGCTGGTATATTTTTTTTCCTTGTATAACGGGATAAAAGTAAATTAAAGCAATTAGGATGAAACCAATGATGGCTAAAAAGTGTGGATATAACTTTTGAAGTTGTTTCATGTTTTTGGATAAGGTTTTCAAGTAACAATTATTCTATTTCTTCAAAATCTACATACTCACCAACAATCTTTTTTTCTTTTGGTTTTTCTGTATTTGAAGTTTGAGTATTGCTTTTTTGTTGATGATTTTTTTGTTGCTGTTGAAATTGTTCAGAAGCTTTTTGGACAACTTTCTTAGCTATAACAGGCAAAAATAATTTTGCTAAAAACTTGATGACATAGTAAATAATTAATAAATAAAATAAGTCTTCTATCAATCCAGCTAAAGATGCGGTTTCCATTTTATAAATAATTTTTGTCAAAAATACTAAATTCTATAATGTAATTTTCGCTTTGACTTCTTAAATAAATGATAAAATACATTACTTTTGATTAACAAAGTTGCAACACATATAATTATCTATTTATGACTAATTTAAAAAGGATATTAATTATTATTTTATTGATGTGTACTGCTACTCATTATGCTCAATACACAGATATTATAAATTCTAATAGACCAGGAAAATCTATGTCGGCTTTTTCGGTTGGAAAAACTGTTATTCAATCCGAAGGTGGTTTGTATGGTATTAAAGAAAAACACGATTTATCGCGTTATGAAGCTAATGGATTTGGAACTGAATTAGATGTGAGATACGGAGTTTTTATTGATCAATTTGAATTTGTTATGAATACTCAATATCAGTATGATTGGTATCAAGCACCTTTGATTAATGATACACGAGGTGGTTTCAAACAATTTACTTTAGGAGCAAAATATTTAATTTTTGATCCTTTCATAAAACTAAAAGACGATAAACCCTATGTTAAAACTTGGAAAGCTAATCATAGTTTTAGTTGGAAACAATTTATTCCAGCTATTGCGGTTTATGGTGGTTTTAATCTACAATTAGGAACAAATCCGTTTACATACGAGGGGGATGCTAAGTTTAGTCCAAAAGCGATGTTAATTACTCAAAATCAATTTGGAACCAAATGGGTTTTTGTAACTAATATTATTGCTGATAAGGTTACTTCAAAATATCCAAGTTATGGTATTATAGCAACTATGACTAGAGGGTTCAATATGCGTTGGTCAGGTTTTTTAGAAATGCAAAGCTATAAAAGTGATTATTATGCTGATAATATTTTTCGTTCAGGCGCTGCCTATTTAGTAAGAGAAAATATTCAGTTGGATGTTTCTTTGGCTAAAAACATTAAAGATACTCCAGCTATACTTTATGGAAGTGTAGGTCTTTCATGGCGTTTTGACAGTAATTATGAAACCAATTACAAAACAATTAAAAAAGATAAAATAGACGATAAGAAAAAATCTAAAAAAGATAAAGGCAAAAAAAGAAAAGACGAAGTAGAATTAGAAAACCTGAAACCATAATGATTACTATTGTTGAAGCTAATTCCAAAAAACTGCTCAAAGATTTCGTAAAATTTCCATTTACTATTTATAAAAATCATCCCTATTGGGTTCCGCCGTTAATTGCTGATGAATTAGAAACTTTTGATAAAACAAAAAACCCAGCATTTACTTCGACTGAGGCCTATTTTTATTTGGCTTTTAAAGAAAATAAAATAGTTGGGAGAATTGCCGCTATCATCAACTGGGGAGAAGTAAAAGATCAACAAAAGAAAAAAGTTCGCTTTGGTTGGTGGGATGTTATTGATGATATAGAAGTGACAAAAGCTTTACTTGAAAAAGTGTATGAACTTGGTCATAAAAATAATCTAGAATATGTTGAGGGTCCAATGGGTTTTTCTAATTTAGATAAAGTTGGAGTTTTGACAGAAGGTTTTGATGAAATTGGTTCTATGATTACTTGGTATAACTTCCCATATTACAAGAATCATTTAGAAATGTTAGGTTTTACTAAAGAAAAAGAATATTTAGAAAATCGTTTTCCTTTTTCGAATGTTAAACCAGAAATGTTCTCGAAAGTAAATGAATTGATAAAAAAACGTTACAAATTAAAAGCAATAAATTTTAGTAATAATAAAGATATAATGCCTTATGTTGATGAAATGTTTGATTTGTTCAATGCAAGTTATGCAAGTTTATCTTCTTTTGTAGCAATTACGGCTGTTCAAAAAGAATTTTTTAAAAATAAATATATAAGTTTTATCAATCCTGAATACATTAAGTTTATAGTAGATAAAGACCAAAAGATGATTGCGTTCAGCATTGTAATGCCTAGTTTCTCAAAAGCTCTTCAAAAAGCAAAAGGAAGTCTGTTTCCTTTTGGATTTTATCATTTGCTTAAAGCCAAAAAAGAAAGCAAGGAAGTATTGTTCTACTTAATAGGTGTTGACCCTGAATACCAAAGTAAAGGGGTAACCGCTATAATTTTTATTGAATATTACAAAACATTTAAAGAAAAAGGCATTCAAAATTGTATTAGAACTCCTGAGTTAGAAGAAAATCACGCCATACATAATCTTTGGAAACATTTTGATCCAGAGGTTTTTAGAAAGAGAAGAACATATAGTAAGATTTTATAAAAGTGTATTAGTTTTGACTTGTATTTTTGCTCTTATTTACAGAGACTAAAATCCCAATTAATAAAGCAATAGTTATAAATCCTAATGAAACCCATTCAGGAAATTTATAATAATGAACTATAATCATTTTAATTCCAACGAAAGCAAGTATGGCAATTAAGCTAAATTCTAAATAACTAAACTTTTCTAACATATTTGCCAAAAAGAAATACATAGAACGAAGCCCAAGAATAGCAAAAATATTAGAACTAAAAACTAAAAATGGATCAGTGGTAATGGCTAAAATAGCTGGCACACTATCTATCGCAAAAAGCATATCCATAACTTCAATTACTATTAAAGCAACAAAAAGAGGTGTAGCATGATTTATACTGTCAATTTTTGTAAAAAAATGTTCTTTTTCTGTATGGCTTGTTATTGGTATTACTTTACCAATAATTCGATATACTAAAGATTTCTTTGGTTCAAACTCTTCTTCATTTTTTTTAAACAACATTTTAAATGCTGTAAAAATCAAAAAGGCTCCAAACAAATAGGTCATCCAACTAAATTTATTAATTAAGACAACCCCAAAAAATATCATCAAACCTCTAAATATAATAGCTCCTAAAATTCCCCAAAACAAAACTCTATGTTGGTATTTTTGAGGTATTTTGAATGAAGTAAAAATTACTGCCATTATAAAAATATTATCTATGCTTAAGGATAATTCAATTAAATAGCCCGTAATATATTTCATTGTAGCAACAATAGGTTTTATTCCAGTTGGATTAGCTACAAATCCATTGCTGTATATCCAATGTACAATTCCAGAAAAAATAAAAGATAATATTACCCATATTGCAGTCCAAATCCCCGCTTCTTTAGGTTTTATAATATGCGGATTTTTATTAAATACTCCTAAATCTAAAGTTAGAAATATTATAATTATTGATAAAAAAGCGATCCAAACTATCATGTTCTTTTATTTTAATGATACAAATATAGTTGTTTGAATTTTCAAAATATAATTATTTATTAATACGTGATTTAAGGCAATAAGATTATATTTTTTAATAAATGTCCCCTAAAAAAGTAGGGTATATATCTTTTTAATTTAAAATAATATTATATTTGCATCATATTATCAGGGTATAACTTTTAAAATTAATTATTTATGTCAACTTTACGTTTCCAAGCATTAAAAGATGCATCGGGTAGAAAGCCCGTAAAATTTGAAGAAGCTGGTAGAAAATCAGCTATTTTCGGTGCCAATGTGTTTAATGATAAAGCAATGAAGCAGTTTTTAACTTCAGATGCATATAAAGGAGTTAAAGATGCCATTTTGCACGGAACAAAAATTGACAGAAAACTAGCAGATTATATTGCTATGGGAATGAAAGAATGGGCAGTTGCAAAAGGTGTAACTCATTATACACACTGGTTTCAGCCGTTAACAGGAGCAACTGCTGAAAAGCATGATGCTTTTTTTGAAACATCATATGATGGTTCAGATCCTTTAGAAAAATTTGGAGGTGGACAATTAGTGCAACAAGAGCCAGATGCATCTTCTTTTCCAAATGGTGGCATTAGAAATACATTTGAAGCTCGTGGATATACTGCATGGGATCCAACTTCTCCAGCATTTATTTTTGGTACTACATTATGTATTCCAACTGTTTTCATTTCATACACAGGTGAAGCTTTAGATTATAAAACTCCCCTTTTGCGTGCCTTAAATGCTGTTGATGAAGCTGCAACTGATGTGTGTAAATATTTTGATAAAAATGTCAAAAAAGTAACCGCTACTCTAGGTTGGGAACAAGAATATTTTTTAATAGATAGTTCATTAGCTTTTTCAAGACCAGACTTGTTATTAACAGGTAGAACCTTATTAGGACATACTTCAGCAAAAGGACAACAATTAGATGACCACTATTTCGGTTCAATTCCATCACGCGCTTTAAATTTCATGCGTGAATTGGAAGAAGAATGTATGTTGTTAGGAATTCCAGTAAAAACACGTCATAATGAAGTAGCACCAAATCAATTTGAATTGGCACCAATTTTTGAAGAGACTAACTTAGCAGTTGATCACAATTCATTATTGATGGATGTGATGTCAAAAGTGGGCGAACGTCACGATTTTAAAGTTTTATTTCATGAAAAACCTTTTAAAGGTGTAAATGGTTCAGGAAAACATAATAACTGGTCAATGGCAACAGATACGGGTGTTAATTTATTATCTCCAGGTAAAACACCAATGAGCAATTTGCAGTTCCTATCTTTCTTTATAAATACTATTAAAGCCGTTCAAGAATATGAAGAATTATTGAGAGCATCAATTGCTACTGCTAGTAATGACCATCGTTTAGGAGCTAATGAAGCACCACCAGCAATAATATCAGTTTTTATAGGAGCGCAATTGACAAAAGTATTGGCTGAATTAGAAGGTGTGACTAATGGCAAATTATCACCAGAAGAAAAAACAGATTTAAAATTGAATGTTGTAGGTAAAATTCCAGATGTATTATTAGATAATACTGATAGAAATAGAACTTCCCCTTTTGCTTTTACAGGAAATAAATTTGAATTCCGTGCAGTTGGTTCTTCTGCAAACTGTGCTAACGCAATGACAACTTTGAATTCAATAGTTGCAAAACAATTAAAAGAGTTTAAAAAAGAAGTAGATACTTTAATCGAGAAAAAAGATTTAAAGAAAGATGAAGCAATCTTCAATGTTTTGAGAGAATACATTAAAGAAACTAAAAATATTCTTTTTGAAGGTGATGGTTACAGTGATGCGTGGGAAAAGGAAGCTAAAAAACGTGGTTTGAGTAACCATAAAACTACTCCAGCAGCTTTGAAAGCTAAAGTATCTAAAAAAGCATTAGACTTATTCAAAGATTTAAGCGTAATGAACCACGTTGAAGTTGAGGCTCGTTACGAAATTGAATTAGAAGAATACACTAAAAAAATTCAAATTGAAGGTAGAGTTTTGGGTGATATTGCCAGTAATCATGTTATTCCAACCGCAATTCGTTACCAAAATACTTTGATTGAAAATGTTCGTGGTTTGAAAGAAATCTTCGGAAAAGACTTCGATAAAATTGCAAAAGAACAAATTGTTTTAATCAAAGAAATTTCAGTTCACATCGAGGGAATTATTACAAAAGTGGAGGAAATGACTGAAGCTCGTAAAAAAGCAAATGCATTAACAGACGCCCAAAAAATGGCTGAAATGTACTGCGATAAAGTAAAACCATACTTCGAAGTTATCCGTGAACATTGCGATAAGTTGGAATTATTAGTAGATGATGAGATTTGGACATTAACCAAGTACAGAGAATTATTGTTTACCAAGTAATTATCTTAAAAATTAATTTACACCCAGCAGTTTATTATATTGTTGGGTGTTTTTTATTTAAAATAGCTTAACTTCGTTTTAATAATTATATTTTATGAAACAAGTTTTTATTTGTTTTTTGTATTTTATTTTTGCAAGTTCTGTTTTTGCACAAGAACAGTTTGACGTTTATTTTGACAGTAATAAATTTGAATTAAATACCCAAGAAAATGAAAAACTAAATCATTGGATTTCTGAAAATAAAAACAATAAAATACTTGCAATTCACGGTTTTACTGACGAAGATGGTACATCTAGTTATAATGATACTTTGGCACAAAAACGCGTTGATTACATTTTTCAGAATATAAAAAATAAGATTAAGATTCGAGAAGATTTTAAAACCAGAAGTTTTGGGGACAGTTTTAATCAGTCAATCCATAAAGCTGAAAATAGAAAAGTTATTATTTTTTATATCCTAGAAAAAGATTTATCTCGAGAAGAAGAAATTTTGGGAATTAAAAAAGAAGTTGTTGCTGTAGATGTTAAACCCGAAATAGTTTATCCCGAAAAATTAGTTTTCGATAATCCTAATGGAACCAAATCTGAATTCAAATTAGATAGAGTTTTTATGAAGAA
>Ga0214919_10012828_pt1 | contig 10239 bp, 12 predicted proteins | sample LL1503_MetaG_FD_177994 | JGI IMG/M metagenome (GOLD analysis project Ga0214919, IMG submission 177994) | Freshwater microbial communities from Lake Lanier, Atlanta, Georgia, United States - LL-1503 | ecosystem: Environmental > Aquatic > Freshwater > Lake | place: USA: Georgia | collected... | reverse complement strand
GTGAGGATAGGTATATGCCTATCATAAACGAGATTATTAGAAATAGCGATGATGGGGATGAAGGATATACTACAACAGTAAATAAATTTGAAGAAGAAAATTCATTTGAACATTCATTTGCATCAGAGGATGATAACGAGATGGAGGGACTTTATGAGAGCGTAATAGTAAAAATGAAAAACCTTCCCGACATTTACAAAGAAATTCTTTTTGATAGAGAAATACTCCGGATGAAATATCAAGAAATAGCTGATAAGCACGGAATGAAAAAAAGAGCAGTAGCAACAAGAATCAGAAGAGCTAGATTAAAAGTTAGAGATATGTTCCCGGGAATTAATCTTACATTTAATGATTAATGTAACTTTTTAGTTTTTTCTGGTAATAATAATAAAAGATTTTATGAACTATCCATTCAAAAGAGTCATAATTGACCTAAAAAATTATTTCTTCCTCAGAAGAACCATAAAGAAAAATATGGAATCAGTTGAGTGGGCAAATTTTAAACTTAGAGTAGATTGGATCGGAAGAATCTATACAGTTGTAAATTTACCACCAGAAGTTATCTATTCACCAGATGCTCCTGATCAGATAAGACCTGCTTATGTTTTGGAAGAAACTAGGCAGTTAAATGAATATCTTACAAGATTAAATCTTCAGGAAATAGTAATGCCTGAAATTAATCCTATACCTGATTCGGCTTCTTATCTTGTTGTTTACAAACCATATTTTCAAAGATTTTCAACCAGATGGTTTTTAATGCGATTAGGACTAATTCTGGTATTGATATGGTCACAATCCAAATTTGGAACTATAGGATGGCTATTTGGATTACTTAAGCAAGTCTATGAGTTTATCTTCTAACGTCAAAATAACAAGGAAAGCATATCCATGGGGAAGAGCTTATATAGTTGAAGGGGCTGGTGAAGCCCCTTTAATTTTACCTTCTGTTACTACTGTACTCAAATTAGTAAAAGTTGAAAAATACGAAAAGCTAAGAGAAGAGTTTGGAGACGAAAAATGGGATAAAATAATGGCTAATGCTGCAGAAAGGGGGAATATTATGCACATGATGCTAGAATTATTTCTTCTTGAGTGGGCAATAAGTAAAGATGTAGAAAGATCTTTAAAAAAAGCACAAATATTTGCCATTGAAGAAGCTAGAAAAGATAACGGAGCTAATTCAAAATTAGTAGAAAGGGGAAGAAACCTTTTTTGGAATTTTTATAATGATAGATTCTGGGAAAGAATATCCGAAGTAGTAGAAAACGAAATATTCCTGTTTACTATATTTAAAGGCGGATGGGCAGGGGCATCAGATTTTGTATATAGAGATCTTGAAGGTTATTTAATTGTAGAGGATTTTAAATCAGCAACATCACCAAAAGAAGAAGATGACATTTTAAGTTATAAACTTCAAATTACTGCTTATATGTTTATGTGTGCAGAGAAATATAAGGAAGTTCCTAAAATGGGAAGAATTCGTATATCGAATGAGCAAACAGGTGATTTACAAACATTTACCGTTCATGATTACGAAATGAAAGAATACCTTAAACAATTTGTTTCATTGGTGGAAGAATTTAGAAAAATCAATGAGCTATAGAAACTTATTTAATTAACCAAGTATAAAAATAAAAAAATAACAGCAATGGCTAAAGAAATTAATTTAATGGAAGAAAACGAACAAGCTCTAGAAAAATTCGTTTCTAAAGTGGACACAGAAAAAGTAGAAGCACTTAAAACACAAATTGAAGAGTACAAAAAATCTTTGAAAAACAAAGAATATGCAGTGTCTATGGACAAATCTCTTCTTACTAGATTTGAAAAATTCATGAGAACTGAAGTTGAATGGAGATCTAAAGAAGCTCTTGGTGTAACCGAGATCATTAAAAGAATTGAATCAATTAAGAAAGAAGGTATTAAAGATGGTGTAGCTTACTTTACAAATTTGGAGGTAGAAGCATCACACTACTTTATTCTTAAGTGGAGCGGAAAAGGTGAAAAAGAAATTAATGACTTTGTTTCTTTATGGAAAACATTTGAAGAGACATTGGCTTTAATACAACAAGACAACTCCGCTCTTAAAAATCTAGAAAAAGACTTAGCAGCTGCTGAGCAAGGCATAGAAGCTGAATAAGGATGCTCTTATTATAGCTTATTTTGAAAGACCCAGTTTTACTGGGTCTTTTTTTGTGAATATATAAAGCATGAAACAGAAAATATTACCCTGGATAATAGCCCTTTCTGCATTTTCAGTATCTGGATCTGCAGCATTCTATTCCGTATCTGGACTCGGTAAAATGTTTGCTGGTGCTTCACTTCAAGTAATGATACTAGCAGGCAGTCTAGAATTTGCAAAATTAGTAACTGCGTCTCTTCTCTACGAGTATTGGAAAAGTATAAACAAAATACTTAAATACTACCTTCTTGTAGCTACCCTTATTTTAATTGTAATTACATCAGCAGGTATTTACGGATTTCTTTCTTCCGCTTATCAAGAAACTGCATTTAAAGTACAAAATCAAGATAAAAATGTTGAGCTTCTAGATAAGGATATAAAAATAATATCAAACGAGCTTTCTAGCTACGAAAAACAGGTAGAACAAAAAAGTAATAGACTTTCACAGTTAACCACAATTAGATCGCAATTACAAGTAACTCAGGATCAACTTATATCACAATCTAAATCTACTGGCTCAGTAAGAACCCAAATAAAAGATATAGATTCAGAAATTAAAAGAATTGATGGCGAGGTATCAGTACTTAACGATTCAATTTCATCAAAAAATTCTAAGATATCCTCAATAGAATCAAAGAAACTTGAAACATCATCTAATGCAGATCTTGCAAAAGAAGTTGGGCCTCTTAAATACATAGCAGGTCTTACTGGGAAATCTTTAGATCAAGTAGTAAATTGGTACATTATAGTGCTTATGCTTGTGTTTGATCCACTTGCCATTGCGTTAGTATTGGCAGCCAACTTTGCGTTCAGTAAAGCTAAAGAAAACACACAAAAACAAGATCCTATTATCAAAGAAGACAACGATGAGATTGCGGAAGAGGAAAAAATAGAGGAAAAAATAAAAGAAGCCCAGACCCAGATAAATTTGGCATTTAATGATGATCCTTCAATGGATCTTAAAATTGTGGATCTTTTAAAAGATGTGCCATTAGAAAATAAAGAGATACCATTAGAGGATAATAATAGAAATGAAGATAAATACCATGAGGGAGATTTTATAGGACATAGACATAAACATAAACATGTTGAACCGCCAAAAATAACTCACGTAAATATAGATCCTCTAAGATTAAAATGATAAAACCAGTATACACAACAAATCCACAATACATCAAATATCTGGACTGTAATCCTGGTGTTTATAAAAGAATAGTTTTTCAATCTTGTAATTTAGATATTAGAGAAGGATCTAGCATATTAAATCAGGTTTCTCTTTGCGATTTTAATTTACAAAGTTTAGGAAGCTCTGAACTTGGCGGATGCGGTGGTGTTTCTAAAAAATCTACGACTTTAAAACCAGTATCTAATTACATATTAACAGCACCAGAAGTTGGACAAGCTCAAGGGGAAGTTCAATTAATAGTGGTAAAAGCTAAATATGATACTAAACAAGATTCTGCTACTAGATTTTTAACGTGGGAATATAAAGGCAATGTTTATCCAATGAATACATTAATGGTATTAACGGGTAGAACAGAGGCAGAAATTCCTTGGCAAGGATGGGATTTGAGTTATTATTCAAATAATCCTCCTGCACCTCAATTTTCACCACACATATATCCCACATTAACTTCGCCAGATTTAACATTTGGAGGAATAATGTTTACAAATCCTGGAGGGTACTCAGTCGATTTAGAAATATTCGTATTTAACTAATGGCAACACCACCTCTAGTTTGTGATCCTATTCAGTTCGAAGGAGCAATTTTTCAAAGATGTAACTTACAAGTAGTAAAGGGAACAACAGTAATTAAAGAAATTTCTTTATGCGATACTGATATTCCTTTAACTGATTTTTACGCATTTAATGGATGTGTTTATCCAAACTCAACATTAGTGCTTAATTCAGAAGGATTAGGTGAGATATCTTTTATTATGATAAAAGCATCTTACCCTTTAACACTTCCTGTTGCTAGTAGATTTATTAATATCATCTATAATGGTAGCTATTTGCCAATGGGAAATCTTACCATATTAACAGGTAATCCAGGAGATTTACCGGGACAAGGATGGGACTTAGATCCAAACGGAAGCGACATAGAATCACCCTTCTTTTTCCAAGGAGGAATGCTTCTTTATAATCCGCACGGAGTGAGAGTAAATGTAGAAGTAGTTCTAGGAAGTGGAATATACACTGATCAATTTAATGATTTCTTTCTAACAGACGAAAATGGAGATTATTTAGTAGATCAAAATACAAACTACATAACGATATAAAAAATATATAAATACAAATGGCAAATCAAAAATTACCGATATCGCAGCTACCGTCCGCTACAGGGTTTGGAGCATCGGACTACGTTGTAGGATCAAGTAACGGAATAATATCAAAGATACCGCAATCTCTTTTAGTGGGGGGAACAGGATCTGGAGCTACTGGACCTACTGGACCTACCGGACCTACCGGTGCAGAAGGGGGAATTGGATCCGCAATAGAAATTACTTATGGCGATTTAGTAACATCAATAAGTGGATCACAGCTTATCCCAGGTGCATCCTATTTAATTACAGATTTTAAGACATGTTACGATGTTCCTGAATACTATGTAAACGGTAACGCTAAAGGAAGTAATGCAATAGAATACAATCAAAGTAACGTTGAACCGATTATAGTCTTAGCAACAAGTACGAATACAATTAGCTCAACTGCGTATCAACCAGCATATCCAAATGATAGAATACAATATGATTGGACCTGGAATACAACTGAAATTACCGGGGGTGCTGCTTATGGAAGGATAACAGAAAGAATTGACGAATTTAACAATAGAACTGACTACGATCACAGAACCATACTTTTTAATAGATTCCAGTCGTATAATAAGGGTACACAATTAACTGGATATTTAGAAAGCTATAGCAGCGGTGGAACTGGATCGGTAATTGGAAATGGTACATTATTTGAATCTGAGATTTCTCCAAACGATGTATTGCTATTTGATTATCAAAATGGATTAGCGGGGTTTAAAGTTGTTAGTGTTAATAGTAATACCGAATTGAATGTTGTTGTTGATGATTTATTCGGTTATGGAATAAACTTTACAGGAGGAACTATTCCTTTATATAGCTCAGATGCAACTGGTAATTATAATGAATATAAAGAAGTATATGTTGGGCAAAAAAATGAAGAAGATTGGGATAATTTCTTAACTTTTAATCTAAATGGAGGTTCATTACATAACTATATTGGTGACTATTCTAGATTTTATACTAACGAAGTGTCATCTAACTCAGGATTTTTACTAGCTAATAATGTGTTTTACGGAAATAACATCTATTCAAATACAATTGGTGATAGATCATGGAATAATACTGGAAGATATTGGTTTGTAAGAAATACAATTGCTGGTAGATTTTATAATAATGTAATTCATCAGAATGGTTTTTATAGTAATACCATTGGAGAATATTTTGACAATAATATTATTAAAGCATCGATGTATGAAAATACTATTAAACAAGTATTTGAAAATAATGAAGTCTATTCACAATTTTATCGTAATTTAATTGGTGACGGTTATAATTATAACACCATATATTCAAATTTCTTTGAAAATAATATTGGAAACAGTTTTGACAATAATACTATTGGAACTAATTTAACCATTGGAACATTTGATTTTAGGGGAAACATAATTAATAACATTTTTGAAAATAACACCATTTTAAATTTGTTTGAAAATAACAAAATTGGTAATGAGTTTAAAGGAAATTTAATGTCAGGCGAATTTGGATTAAATGATATTGGTTCTTTTATTGGGAATAATCAATTTTTTGGTGGTGCTTTTGGAAATACAATTGGCTCATATACAGATGGGAATGATTTTTTGGGTTACACTGCAGTTAATACATGGAAAGGTGAATTTTTGGGTAATACAATAGATACTGGATTTTCGGCCAACAATTTTGATTTCGGTGTAATTAATAATACAATAGGTAATGGATTTGAATCTAATGAAATCGGGAGTGGTTTTACTAACAATGCTATTGGTGATAATTTTGGTTACGGATTATCTGAGCCTCAAGGTAATAAGATAGGTAATAATTTTACAAATAATATAATTGGTGAATATTTTTACAATAACAATATTCCTGATAATTTTAATTACAATACAATAGGTAATTATTTCCAATGGAATGAGTTTAATACAAATATTAATCACACTAATTTTACACTTAATTACGGAAAAATCACAGGATTTACTTACACTTCTGGTGGAACTGGAGGAGTTACTGGAGGATATTTAGGATTAACGGGATCTGTTTCAGGGGGACCTGGTTCAGGTGCATCTTTTGATGTTACAGTATCAGGGGGAACTGCTACTTCAGTTACTTTAAGTGCTACCGGTTCTTATGGTAATCAATATAGTATAAATAATACTATAACTATATTAGGAACAGCTATTGGTGGGGTTACAGGGGTTATTGATGTATTTAGTAGTGATGCAATAGGAAAGACTGGATCAGATGGACTTTACACAAATGTTTTTGCAAACGGAACTGGAAGCGGAGAAAATGCCTCATTTGATATTACAGTTACCAGTAATTTGGTTAGCGACATACAATTAAATGCTGGAGGTGGTGGTTATAAAATTAATGATCCTTTAGTAATACCTGGATCACAATTTGGGGGTACGGGAAGTAGCGATATTTCAATATTAGTTACCGACACTTATTCCGATGATGTTGTTATTACTATTACTGAAGTTACCGCAGCTTCTTTATTCTATGACCATTATACAAAACAAATTTTTGAAAGAAGATTAGGGGATAAAAGAGTTTCATATTATGATGAGGATGATATTCTAAATGTTGATTCGATCTATGTTAGTTCAGGATATATCCCAGTGTATAGTCAGGCATTAACATTCCCAATCAATTATGTTAGTTTCAATTTCCATTGCGATGGTGTGTATAGCAATGATGGAGGATACACAAGTCAAACTGTAAATAATGTTCAGGAATTGGTTACAGTGTTTAATGCTAACTTTAGAGCATCTGGTTATTTCTTTGATAACAACGACGGAACTCTTGGTTTATACATTAACCCATTATTAAAAGAACAATACTGTCCAACTGGAACATATTCAATTTATGTATTTAATGATTAAAAAAATAAAAATAAAAAATGGCAACAAAGTATATTATAAATAATCTAGCTAACCAAACAATAAGTGGTGATTTAGATATTCAAGGGAAATTAAAAAGTAATGGTACAGGTGTATATAGAGCATTATTATCACAAACCGGTCCTATTACAGGAGATGGTTTTGATTCTAATTTTATCAATGGCTTAATAGTAGGAGAAACATACGAAATTACGGATTATGTAGCTGGAGATGATTTTAGTAACGTTGCAGATGTACAAAGTGGAAGAATTATTACTTTTGATTCTTTTTGGACAATACCTGAATCTAACTCATATTATCCAGGACTTACCGGAACAACAAATGGATCGGGTAATGGGGCAACTTTTGATGTTTCGACAAATGGTATCGGAGGGGGATCACTTAGTATTAATTCTGTCGGGATTGATTATGCCATAAATGATACAATAACAATATTGGGTACTGATATTGGGGGTACGACTCCTCTTAATGATATAATAATCACAATTACTGAAGTTACTCCTCTAGTTAACGCAACAGGATGCGTTTTTATAGCAACAGGAACAACGCCAATAATTTGGGGTAATTCAGTACTAACATCCGTTGGTAATATAGTTGCTAATGTTTTAGAAAACACTCTTGGAGATGACATAGTGTGGTTTGACGACGGGCCATTCTCATCGGGAGTTTACGTTGGATTTTTTAATGAATATATCAATAATAATTATAATTATAATATACCACCAAATAAAACACAAATAACTACACCATCAGCGATTGTTCCTATTGGTTATTCTCCAGACCAAAATGTGTTAACTATGGCATCTTTTGTTGGTTCTTTTCTTTCTGATTCTGATGCAATAATTTTATCAGTACTGGATGTCTCTGGTCTACCATTCACTTATGTCCCAGATTCTTTATACTTAACACCCATCGAAATTAAAATCAATACACCTCAAGAAGAGACACCATTAATTTCGATTGATTGGTTCGCCGAGGGAGGAGATACTGATTTTGATACTTACTATATTGAATTTCCACCAATTCTAAATGTCACTAGGCTTACAACAAGTATTCGTGGTATTGCGACCGCACACGTTCACGATGATTTTGAATCCTCCGACCTCACAATAGATTTATATGACAACTCAATTGAAGATTGGGTTACAGTATGGTCATACACATTAATAAATCAAAATTATGATGCTGAAAGTAGCGCAGATCTACACTTCCCTGGTAATATTGATGTGACATTTTCAAATATCCCATCAGTAAGTGGTATTAGAGTGACTTCAGACCCTGGATCTAATCAAACTTACCATGATTGGGGAGGATTACATTTCAATTTTTTTAATTAAGAAATTTGACCTTATATAAATTAAAAATAATATTATGATAAATTTAATAAAAAGAACAACAGATAACAAATACCTAAAGTCGGTTGAAACTGATATTTGGGTTGATAGTATAAAAGAAGCATTTGAAATGACGTATAGGGAATGTAATACCGCAAAAGAAGTATTATTAAATACTTATACAGAGGAGCAATTAGAAGTTATTGTTGATATGAGAAAAAGTAAACCTATTTCAACAGAAGAAAAGAAAGAACTTATTAATTTACTAAAAAAATAACACTATGAGAATCTGTATACTATGTGAAGAATCTAAGGTTCTTCAAGCAAGAGAAAAAATGAAAAATGATAATATCTTAAGAATAGATTTATCGCCTACAGGAGAATTGCCAGCAACACATAAATTATGCGTATTGGCAGTTACTGATGAGAAAGCCAGACAAATGATAAATTCTGCAGAATTCACTATAATCGAGGCAATGAACCCAAAAGAGTTTTTAGAAAAACACGGTCTAAAAAAAATTAACACTAGAGGTGGATTCGGAGAACTATAAGTTAATAAGAAACTTCATAACAAAAGATGAAGCTAAATTAATATCTGAATGGGTAGTCTCATTAGAACAAGAAGGATATGTAGCAAACCATCATTTAAACGAATTATCTAAAGATCTAAATGGGAGGTCTTTTATTTTTGATATATCTAAAACAGATGTAACAAAATACATAACAAATTTCCAATCAATCTATAAGGTTTCCTATAATATATTACCGGATTTTATAAACATAATAATTAATAGAATATCGGAGGAATTTAATTTTCCAAAAGAACATACTTTTTTACAAGCGGTTAATATGAATAAAGGTGGAAAAATTACTCCGCATTATGATGCTTCCGTTACTGGGTACATAAATTATAAATGTAATATAAGTATTGATTCTGAGGATTATGATTTTTTTATAGATAGAAAAAAAATAAAAATAAAAAAAACAGATCTATATGGATTTGAAGCATCTCTATATAAGCATTGGACTAATGAATTTAATTCAAAAAGAATATTTCTAAGCTTAGGTTTTATGGTTCCTTACAAAACATTAAACCGAACGGAAAATGACCCAAGAGTAAGATTGAGCAGGAGAATAGAGAAATACTTTCAATCGAAATAAATATAGGAAAGGAATCTACAAAAGATTAGATATATACTAAAAAAGCGAATCAAAAATGGAAAAAAATAATAATCCAGAGATCAATAGACTTAACATGGAAACCTCTAAACAAATTGCAGAATCCTTAAGAGGATGGGCAGGTTTAGATGCTCCAAAAGCTCCTGTTGCTTCTTCATTCCTTAACGGATCAACTGCACAGACAATAAACGAATCTAAAAATTCTGATTTTTCGCCAAAATCTAAGGAAAATACAGTTTTTAGCTTTGGTTTAATTAATACAGTATCAGCACTTAAAAATTCTAGTTTAGTTGATTTACCAGCTGGTAAAATCATGCTAGAAAAATATGACGGACTACTTATTCAGAAAAATATCC
>Ga0214919_10012826_pt1 | contig 10239 bp, 4 predicted proteins | sample LL1503_MetaG_FD_177994 | JGI IMG/M metagenome (GOLD analysis project Ga0214919, IMG submission 177994) | Freshwater microbial communities from Lake Lanier, Atlanta, Georgia, United States - LL-1503 | ecosystem: Environmental > Aquatic > Freshwater > Lake | place: USA: Georgia | collected 2015-03-15 | reverse complement strand
GAAAAAAGTCACTAAGAAAAAAGAAATCAATAAGACGAAAAAAGTCTCCAATAAGAAAATCAATAAGACGAAAATCAATAAGACGAAAAAATAAATTTAAATACGATGGAGTTATTATTGATGAATTCCCAGAAAGACCATTTGAAATGATACTTAGTTCTTTAGAAAAAAACGATATTGACAATTTACGTCAAGTAAGTAAAATTGTTGAAAAGATTACTAAATTAAATTCAGCGAAACTAAACAAAAAAGAATCTTTAAAATATATAAATAATACTGACAATTTTAGAAAAGAAAGTGATAATTTAGATTTTAAAGAGAAGTTTGATAATTTTCTTGATAGAAAAATGATTACTAGCTTACATTTAAATTTATATAAATGTAGCCTTAGAGATTTTCCATCTTTTGAATCACCAAATGAAAAAATAGTAGTATTAAATTTAAGTCGTAACTATATAGAAATTATTCCAGACGATATAGGAATAAAATTACCTAAATTACGGATATTAGATTTAAGCTATTGTATATTAACAGATTTTCCAAATTTTGAATTACATGAATTATTAGAATTAAATTTAAATGAAAATGATATAAAAACTATTCCAGATGACATAGGTATAAAATTACCTAAATTAGAGGTACTTAAATTAAGTTATTGTGATTTAAGAACTTTTCCAAATGACATAGGAATAAAATTACCTGAATTGCAAAAATTAGATTTAAGTAATTGTAAATTGACAGTTTTTCCAAACTTTGAACCTAATTTAAATAATTTAGTTGAATTAAATTTAAATAAAACTATGATAACAACTATTCCAGATGATATAGGTATAAAATTACCTAAATTAGAGGTACTTAATTTACGTAATTGTCGTTTGACATCTTTTCCACATTTTGAAGCACCTTTAAATGAATTAATAGAATTAGATTTAAATTTAAATTCTGGTATAACAACTATTCCAGATGATATAGGAATAAAATTACCTAAATTAAAAATACTAAATTTAAGCTTTTGCGGATTGACACATTTTCCAAGTTTTGAATTACTTGAATTAGTAAAATTAGATTTAAGTTTTAATGATATTAGCACAATTCCAGTTAATAGATCCGGAAAACTTATTTCTTCAGGTATAATATATTCAAAATTACCTAAATTAGAAAAATGCTTATATTAAGGACGTTATAATTTTTTTTATTAAAATTATAACTTATTTTTAGAAACATTTCATAATATACGCCAAAACATAGTAGGGAGGAATGTTATTATGTGCAGATCCACCACCATCATTGCTTATTGAATGATTATGTGTTCCTGATGCATAAATAGCTGGATTCGTAGTTAAACTAACTGCAGCATCAACCGAAGATGTTCCTGTTCCTCCTTCTCCTGTAACACCACCGTGATTATGAACCGGCATTTCACTATTAGTTACTGTATGTAAAACTTCCCCACCTATTAATCCAACGGTTCCTGAGAGCGAAGTTTCTGTTCGCGCACCTGTTCCAGTATTAGTATTACCACCACTAGTTGATGATCCGTTGACACCCGCGGCATCATTATTATATCCCAGAACAAAACGACCTCGAAGATCTGGAGTTGTTACGTTATTTAAGATTCCACCATCGCAAAGTCTCCAACCTAAAGGAATATTAGTTTGGTTTCCACCCCACATTATTATGGATCGTTTCGGTAATGTATCACCCGAACTAGATTTCACATACCATTGCCCACCATAACTAATCAACGATACACCTTCAGAAAACCAAAGATTTCTAAAAGAATTATAAGAAGGATAATCATACTGTAGAATAATCAAACACACATTTTCACGAAAACCATTAGATTCTCCATTATTTCTAATAACGATTGTTTTTTCAGTTCCGTCAGGTATGGAATCGTTATTTTCTAAATAAATTTCTCTACCAAATCTATAGTCACCATTATTCACAGTTCCATATCGATTATATTTAATCAAGAAAATATCATATGTGTTAGATTCACTTTCATTATTGATAGTCAATGCAATATCATCATTTGGATTCATAGTTAATGTCGATCCTTGATAAACATTTATGAAATCTGAATTAAATTCCCCTCCAAAATATACATGTCCATCATTAGTTGCAACTACGCTTGAATTTTCAGCAGATTCGTCTGAACCAGAAACTTTACTACACCAATCTAAATTTCCATCATCAAAAAATTTGACAAGAAATGAATCAAAATTATTTGCAGTTAAAGTTGCTGTCGAATATGGCCAACCACCATTACTACCACTACCGTAAATATTAATAATCCCAGGTTCTCCGGTTCCAGAAAATGATCCGCTTAAATAGACACTATTTCTATTGTTTCCTCGCACAAATCTATTATCAACACAAATATTAGGAGTTGTTGAATATCCGGAAACAAAAGTATACCATTGAACAATACCATTTTTATTATATTTAGCGAAAAATGTATTTTCTGTTCCATTTGTTGGAATTGGAATAGTATATCGTACATCATCTACATTTCTTGTATCAAAAATATAAGCATCGGTTCCATCCATTTGAACTGCTAAATAATAATTTCCGTATAAATCAACAGCACTTGAAGGTAGATAAGATTCACCCGAGTTAGAAGAACCCAATCGATTAGTCCATAAACATTTACCATCGGTGTCGTATTTAACCATGAAAATATTAGTAGTAGATACAGATATTCTGTTAATATCACCATAATTTCTAATAGCATTACCAATACGATTATAAACAGTAATTGTATCAAATTGTGTACCTGAAATTGTTACATTTCCTTCTTGATCACAAACAATGGACAAAAAAGCATCTGTATTAATTCCACTATATAATGGAATACTCCAAACATATTTACCGGTTTTGTCAAATTTAACAATAAACATACCATCACTGCCGCCTAATTCATCCATTATACTATCGGAAGTATCAATTATTTTAACACCACTGGAATCAATAATAAAACCGGCCATATAAACATTTCCATTTTTGTCCGCAACAGCTTTAGTTCCATACGTTCCAGAACCGTCAGTAAAATGCGCATTTATGCGTATATCCCATAAGTAGACACCATCTTTGTCGTATTTTATAAGAGATGCACCATTACTTGTTAAAGTAACAGTTTTATAAATAGAACTATTATTTCTAGTATCGAAAATATAAAGATTTGAGAAACTTCCGCTATTAGTTTTGACTACAGTCACATAACTATTACCTTCGGCGTCTGTATAAATAGATGGGGATCCAGTGAAGGTATCATCGAATCCTATTTTAGTCACCCAGCTAATCCCTCCATTAGATAAATATTTAATTATAGCAACATCTCTACTTGTCGAATATCTATTCAAGATCTCATAATTAGAATTAAAGTAATAATACGCCTGTAAATTGTCACTATCGAAACTACATACTGCATAGATATTATCATTTTTATCACAACTTAAACGAAGGTTCTGTTCATTACCATCACCTGAAATTGTAGTTGACCATGACAGATAGTTTAAATCATCATAATTTAACATACTTAATTTCGTATTAAGATCTATTACATCCACGTCACTACTAATACTAATTTGGTCAGCTTGAATCTTGGGAATCCAGATACCATTATTACTAACTAAATCTAAACTATCAGTTAATGTAATTGTTTTTCTAAAATTATAACCATATCCTGATGCAACTTTTTCCATAATATGACAATTCACTGGTCCATTATTAGTGTTATGAGTTATAACGATAGATTTTTCAAACGCATTTGGAATATTTGGCACATCTTCTAAATAAATATCTGGGTGTGTATTATTCCCATTAATCAATCCATATCTATTATATTTAATAAAAAAACAATCAAAGTTATTGATATTATCCAAATAACCAACTTCATCATCATTGAATCCATTTGTTGAAACATCCCATATATATAATGTGTCTTCATCATAATAAGAACCACTTATATACACATGACCCGATCTATCAACTTGAACATTAACAGCTGAAATATCAGTTTGACTTGAATATCCAGCAGCAGTAGTTGCCCATTGGAAATTACCGTTGGAATCATATTTACATAAGATTGAATGGGTTGTAGTCTCTCCCATCCAATAATCTTTACTTGGTAAAGTATAAGCTATAGGTGACGGCAAAACTGTAATAGAACTAGCGTTGTAAAAATTAAAACCACCTCTATAATTATCTACATATCCGTTAAAATGAACATAAATATTCGGATTATATTGTCCTATTAAATAATTATTGTCACATGTAATTACTGGACGAAAAACTAAATCGTCGCCAGATTCAATCTCTCCAGCATTGATGACATTATTCCATTGATATATTCCATCATGATTAAATTTTACGATAGATACAAAACTATCATTCAAAAATTCGTCGTTGCTAAATACGTACACTGGTTGAGAAACAACTCGTGTGTCAAAAATTGAATAATCAAAGACATAACGATTTGAAAACGATACGTACAAATTTCCATCCGCATCTACGCAACTTGAAGATTCAATAGTACCAGAAAACAGTTCAAATTCAAAATCAGCATTTGATGAAATACTATTATGCCATATATACTCTCCAGAACTATTATATTTAATAGAAAATAAACCGATATTGAATCCTTCTTCGGTAAACAATGACGCAACGGGTGCTGTACTATTTGGATTATACACGGTAACAACGAAATAAAAAGTGGAAGTTAAAAATATATTTCCATAAGAATCGGTATTTAAATTTGTTTGAATAATCTTAAATAAGTCTGGATAAAGATCAAATATTTGATTATTTGGAATCAATCCGCCTTCTAAATGATTTACCCATAAAAATTTACCCGTGTAATCGAACTTTAAAATAAAGTAAGCACCTGGGCCTCCGTCTCCAGAACGAGTGAATACTTTGACCGGAACTTCATCGTCACCAGTATCAAGAACTAAAATAGAATCTCCGTCAAAATATCCACTAATAATTAAATTTCCTTCTAAATCACCGGTTACTACAGCGGTTGATGTGAAACTATCACTTTCTCCTATTAAAGCAATCACACGAATATTCCATTGAAATTCTCCTTTATTATTATATTTTACAAAAATGGTATAAAACTCACCAGAATTCGTTCCCGATAATGTTTTAACTGGATTTTGTTGATTATTCACATCATAAAAATTCACGTCTCCGTCATCTGAACTTTGCATAGTAATAAACAAATCACCATTTCCATTTACAAAAACACTCGGTTCTGATTTTGTTTCATATCCTCCTATTCTAGTATACCATTTATTAACACCTGATTGATCATATTTAGTCAAAAATAATGATTGATCGCCATCAAGTAATAAACTACCAACGGGAACTGTGTTATTTGTAAAATCATAAATTCCTAATTCCGAACTTTCGTAAACCCCCGCTAAATAAACATTATCATGCTTATCTAAATACATTTGAGGATTCAAATCATTACCACCTCCTCCTATTCTCGTATAGAAAGTGTTTTGAAGATTTTGGTAATTTACAAAACTTGTTTTCGTATTTACATCTATAACATCCAAATCGTTTACATATTCATATTGATCAGCTATAATTTTCGGAATCCAAATACCATCTTTAGTAATAAGTTCTATAGCTTCTGTAATTAGAACATTTCTACGAACTGAATATCCATAATTTTCTCTATGTAAAATTTGAAGATTCACTATTCCGTTATGGTCATTGTTAGTAAGAATAACTTCTTTACAAAAACTATCAGGAAGATCTGAATTATCTTCGATATACAGCAATTTAGGATTCGATGTATTTAATAATCCATATCTATTATATTTAATAATAAATATATCACCTTGATATGTTTCACTATTTGCTTTTGTTAAAGTCGCAACAGGTTTATCATTATTTTGGGCATCGTAGATATTTAACTGATATTCGTAACATCCCATCAAATAAACATGACCATCCTTATCTGCGGCAACTGCTAAATTGAATACATAGGCATAATCTTCATCATTAGTTGCAGAGCTTAAAGCTCTCGTTGCCCATGAAAATTTACCATCTTGATCAAAACATGATATGAATCCATGAGATGAATCATTAATTACATCATAAGGTAAAGTATATGCAATATATGATTCATTATTTGAGTTATAAAAATTTATATTTCCATAATATTCTCCCACTAGGTATATATTTGAATTTTCAGAACCTTTAATGTATCTATTATCTATTACCACACATGGTTCATATTTACTTGAGTAACCATCTACTATGGTTGACCATACAAGTACTCCGTCTTTATTATATTTAACCAATAATAAACCTATGTTACCTTCTTTTGCGTTGATAGTCTTAACAGGGCTAGTAGTATTTGTAGTATCGAATAAATAAGTTCTTTTATCTCTAGATCTAAAAGTGCAATAAATATTATCTTCAGAATCAGTGATAGTGTTAACATGTGTTACATCATTATCATCTGCGGCTACTTTAGTACACCAAATTACACTTCCATTTGGATCAAATTTGATTATAAATATATTATCATTTCCGTAACTATCTTCCGATATTGCTAAAGTGGCATCTGGAACTACTAGTGCTGTATTCAACGGATTCCATACATTCAAATTACCTTCTGAAAAGTTTCCAGTTAATATAACATTGCCATCAATATCATTATCAATAAAACATTGAGGATCGTAGTCTGAACCACCTGTCAATTCTACATGATTTACCCATTTCAACTTTCCTTCCTTATCAAATTTTATTGTCACATAATTATAATTACTCAAACCAGTATTATATGTAAAAATTGGCTGGGAAAACCTTGTATGTCCTGTATGAAAATGGTCTATTACCACACAAAAGAAATCGGCTGGGTGAGGAATATATTCTTCGGGTGTCTTATCATATATTTTCAATTGTCTTGCAAGTAATTCATGACCCAAAAAGACATTTCCGGAAACATCACATGAAATTCTTGGAAGCACATCGGAACCACCATCATAAACTCCATCTACGTGAACTGTCCACTGAAATACTCCGTTTGTATCATATTTTACTATAATAGAACTATAATCGGCTGCATCAGTTATTGTTGACACTGGATTGTAATTATCAGTTGTATCATATATTAAGACATCATTATCACTATCATTATCATTACCAAAACTAACAATTACATTTCCGTCATTATCACAAACTAAAGACGGATAATATTTGGCATAATATCCACCAATATGTGTTGACCATTGAAATTCTCCTAAATGATTATATTTAACAATAACTGTGCCAATATCTGAAGGATCTGTAGATGTCACTAAATCAGCAACTGGAACATCATTATTTGTTGAATCATATATATTCACGAGGTCGCTAACAGAATCAAATATGACATATAAGTTATTATCTTTATCTATACATTTGTTATTTTTATAAATATATTCGTCGCTACTTCCTCCTATTTTAGTATAGTATGTTTTCGAAAGATTTCTGTAATCCACGAAACTTGTATTTTTATCGGTATTGATGACATCTTGATCATCAGTATAAGCTGATTGTAATATATTTACTTGGTCGTCAAAATAAATTACTGGATCTTTGGTATCACTGGTTGTAATATGTCCATTACTAAAATTTACTTTACCTACTGAAAAATCATTTGAAACGGTTAAATTTTTCATTCCCATATACTTAGATTGACGAAGTTTGTTCAAATTTTCATCAGAAGTGATATTTGAATAATCGAGTTTGAATGTTGACATTTTTTATTTTACATAACATAAAAATTTAATAAAAATGTTTCATTTACGTATTTTATTTTTATTTTTTTATACTTAATTTTAAATATCTTTTATTTTCTTAGTTTCTTAACCATTTTTACAAGATTAAAAACTTTTGTATTAGATTCCACTTTATTTGTTAAAGTGGGATCTAAAATAAAGCCTTATGTGGGGTTTGAACCCACGATTACAATAATCACATTTAAAAATATTATTAATTAACAATCCTTGTATTTCCAAACAGTATTTTGCTGTTTTTTTATGTGCTTTTACACCCTTGAAGATTTAAAACGCCGGTTTGGTATTATAATCTTTAATTCAAAGTTAGATACAGCAGTCCATGTAAATTTTGGGAATTGCTAGTTCCGGTACCGATGTAGTACCACTGAGTAGGCTGCAACCTGTATTTTACATTTTTTATTTATCAGCTATTTTTTTATTATTTTTTTAACAATAAAAATGTTTAGGTCGTCTGTGAAAACGATTACATTTAATACAATTTACATATTTTCTATTATTATCGCAACGATTCTTATAAAAAAAATATCCTAATATATCTTTTTGAATTCTCTTATCTAATACAGGATGTGCATACATCATTATTTTCAAAACAATTTCCTCAGGTAAAAACATTTATAAATTGATGTATGTATTTAAATTAATTTTATTTTATGGATCTACTTTTTTTATTTCGATTATTTTTTATGGATCTACTTTTTTTCTTCTTTTTGGGTGATTTTTTATTTTTTTTTCTTGATATTATTTTTACGGTTTTTTTCCTTAACAATTGTTTACTTGAACTTATATCATCTATTACGACATTGTTAAATTCATTATCTATTTTTTCTGAAATTTTTATATTTTTTTTATATTTTAAACTCTTTTTTCTATCAATTTCAAAATTGGCTTTTATTAATAAATAAGGAATACGACCTTGCTTGGCTTTAACTAATTTACCATATTTATTATAGTAATCATTCCACCATTCACAATAATCAATTTCAATATTTTTTTGGTGTAATTTTCCTTGTGAAATAATCAAAATTTCATTTTCATTTTGAATAGTGCATATATTTAAAGGTAATACACGAGTTCCTTTAGGTAAAGTTATTTCAAAAATTACACTTTTAAATATTCGTTCATCATAAAACTTACTTTCTCCATATGGAGAAAAAGCAAATTGTTGAGCACTATCTAAACTTGTTGATGTGCTTGTTGTTCCTTTAAGTTCAAAATTTATATCTTTTTCTATATTTATATCATCGTCAATATTTTTTTTTATTCTTAATGAACGATATACTATTGTATCTTTTTGTAATATATAAGATAAATCATAATTAGTTAGTATATTATGCATATCTAAAGTTATTTTTTTTAATACATCAATATACTCTGATAATTTTATTTTATTATTATTGATAAACATTTTAAAAGGGCTTTTATCAAGTTGTTGTTCTATGCAAAATTTATTTTTAAAATCACTGTCTGAGTACATCGATTTTAACCACATATCGTGTGTGCTAATATCAGAAACTATATCATTTGCATGAGATAGTAATTGGAATCGAGGGAATATTTTATTCCTATATATGTAATTCAAATAAACATCAAAATGATAAGAATATAATCTAGAAACATATGATATTTTTTGTTTATCTTTGTCTGAAAGATTTTGAAACCATGATGCAATATATTTTTTTTCCAAATCCATTTTTTTAATATAATAAAAATATTAAAAAAAAGAAAAAATTATAAACTATCACCTAATTCTCTAAGCATTTCATCATCGCTGTTATAATATATATTTTCCTTGATATTCTTTTCTACATTTTCAATTTGTTCAATAGGAGTTAGTTTTTCTTCTTCTTCAATAGGAGATGGTGTTTTTTCTTCTTCTTCGATAGGAGGCGGTTGTGGGTTTTCTTCTTCTTCGATAGGAGGCGGTTGTGGGTTCCCAAATACATTTTCCATAATACATTGTTCCCCCTAATGAGATGGAGCCATAAATAGATCATCGATCGTTACGGTTGGCGCGATAGCTCTGCATGAACAAAATTTCTAAATCTTCTTTTTCTTTTTAAAATTTCTAAATCTTCTTTTCTTTTTAAAATTTCTAAATTTCTTTTTTTAAATTTCTAAATCTTCTTTCTTTTTCTTTTTTTAAAAATTTCTAAATCTTCTTTTTCCATTTTTTTATTTTAATATTAAAATAAAAAAATTATGCTAGTAAACAGATTACAATAAAAAAAAATAAAATATATATACCATTCTTATTATTATTTACATTATTTACAATTGCTTTTGCAGAAGTCTGAGTTGTTGTCATCGTTTTTGTTGTTGTAGTAAAATTTTTAGGAAGTTGATTGCAAACATTTCCACTATTATCTTTGAAACAAAAATTTCCGTTTCCACAATCTAAATCAATACCTGTTGGACATGATTTAGTACAATC
>Ga0214919_10012823_pt1 | contig 10241 bp, 8 predicted proteins | sample LL1503_MetaG_FD_177994 | JGI IMG/M metagenome (GOLD analysis project Ga0214919, IMG submission 177994) | Freshwater microbial communities from Lake Lanier, Atlanta, Georgia, United States - LL-1503 | ecosystem: Environmental > Aquatic > Freshwater > Lake | place: USA: Georgia | collected 2015-03-15 | reverse complement strand
CGACCCACTGACAGACGCAGACAAGCAGAAATTGCTGGGCTTTCTCAAAGCAAGCCATGGCACAGACACGTCAGAGCGTAAAAAAATCACGCTGGTGAAAAAATCCACGTCTGAAATCAAGCAAGCTGATGCCACTGGCAAAGCCCGCACGATTCAGGTGGAGGTCCGTAAAAAGCGTACCTTCGTCAAGCGTGATGAGGCTGATTCCACCGACGCTGAAGACCCACCGCAAGTTGTGACGCCAGCCGCACCTATTCTGGATCAGGCCGAGCTGGCCCGACGCGAAGAGGAAGCCCGCAGGCAGGCTGAATTTATCCGCCGTCAGGAAGAAGAGCTGGCTGAAAAACGTCGCTTACGTGAAGCACAAGAAGCCAAAGAACGAGAGTCGCTGGCTGCTACGCCTGTGCTTAGCCCTGACACAGACCTAGCAGCCGAGCAAGCAGCGCAGGCACAAGCTGCAGCGGCTGCACGCGAAGCAGTTGCCAAGGCCAGTGCAGAGGAGGACGCGGTTCGAGCCAAAGATTTGGATTCACGCCGTCGTACCGCCTTGGCTGAAGCCGAAGCCATTCGCACCATGATGAGTACACCTAAAAAGGTGTTGGCCGCTAAAAAACCTGTGGTTGCTGAAAAAGCAGCCACGCCAGACCCCAAAGCCATCAAAGGCACGTTGCACAAACCCGCGGCAGGTTCAACCGCTCCTGCACGTGCGCCAGGCAGTGCGACCACCACCAAGGAAGGTCTAAAGGAAGTTAAGAGCGCCAAGTTGTCATCCAGTTGGGCTGACGAACAGGCCAAGAAGAAAGAAATCAAAACCCGTGGTGACGCCAGCGGTGGTGTAGGTCGCAACAGTTGGCGTGGCGGTCCTCGCGGCAAGCGCGAGCGTGACCGCGAAGAAACCCCTGTGCAAGCCGCACCTGTAGAGGCGCGCATTATCGAAGTGCACGTACCCGAAACCATCACCGTGGCTGAACTTGCCCACAAAATGGCAGTGAAAGCGTCTGAGGTCATCAAGCAATTGATGAAACTGGGCCAAATGGTGACCATCAATCAGCCCTTGGACCAAGACACCGCCATGATTGTGGTGGAGGAGATGGGGCACAAAGCCATCATCGCTTCACTAGACGATCCCGAGGCCTTCACTGAAGAAGAAGCATCCGCACACCACGGTGAGTCGTTGACGCGCGCGCCAGTGGTCACCGTCATGGGCCACGTCGACCATGGCAAAACCTCTTTGCTCGATTACATACGTCGTGCCAAAGTGGCCTCAGGCGAAGCTGGTGGTATCACTCAACATATCGGCGCTTACCACGTCGAAACACCGCGCGGCATGATTTCATTTTTGGACACACCTGGTCACGAGGCGTTCACCGCCATGCGTGCGCGGGGCGCCCAAGCGACTGATATTGTGATTTTGGTGGTGGCTGCAGACGATGGCGTCATGCCGCAGACCAAAGAAGCCATCAAGCATGCCAAGGCGGCAGGGGTTCCTATTGTGGTGGCGATCAACAAGATCGATAAGCCCGATGCCAATTCTGATCGCGTGAAAAGTGAACTGGTGGCTGAAGAGGTTATCCCTGAGGAATTCGGTGGAGATGCGCCTTTTGTTCCCGTGTCAGCCAAAACGGGTCAGGGCATTGATGAATTGCTCGAGCAAGTGCTGTTGCAAGCCGAGGTGCTGGAACTCAAAGCACCTATAGATGCGATGGCAAAAGGACTGGTGATTGAAGCCAGTTTGGACAAAGGTCGCGGTCCGGTTGCTACCATTTTGGTTCAGTCCGGCACATTGAAAACTGGTGACGTGGTTTTGGCGGGTCAAACCTTTGGTCGCGTTCGCGCCATGTTGGATGAAAACGGTAAAACCATCAAATCGGCGGGCCCTTCCATTCCTGTAGAAATTCAAGGTCTGACTGAAGTGCCACAAGCGGGTGATGAATTCATGGTGCTGTCAGATGAACGTCGCGCCCGTGAAATTGCCACTTACCGTGCCGGTAAATTTCGCAATACCAAACTGGCCAAACAGCAAGCCGCCAAACTGGAAAACATGTTCACCGACATGGGCTCCGGCGAAGTCAAAAACCTGCCCATCATCATCAAGGCCGATGTTCAGGGCTCGCAAGAAGCGCTGGCGACTTCGTTGCTCAAACTCACCAACGAAGAAATCCGGGTGCAATTGGTTTATGGTGCGGTAGGCGGCATCAGCGAATCCGATGTCAATTTAGCCATCGCCTCCAAGGCCGTCATCATTGGTTTCAATACCCGTGCTGATGCAGGTGCGCGTAAATTGGCTGAGAACAACGGCGTCGAAATTCGTTACTACAACATCATTTATGACGCTGTAGACGAACTCAAAGCAGCCATGTCAGGCATGTTGACGCCAGACAAAAAAGAAGAAGTCATTGGCATGGCCGAAATTCGCCAAGTCTTCCGTATCAGCAAAATCGGTGCGATCGCAGGCTGTATGGTCACCAATGGTGTGGTGCGTCGAAATGCGCGTCTGCGCTTATTGCGTGACAACGTGGTGGTGTTCACCGGCGAACTGGAGAGCCTTAAACGGTTCAAGGATGACGTGCGCGAAGTCAAGGAAAGTTTCGAGTGCGGCTTGAACCTCAAAGGCTATAACGACATCCAAGAGGGTGACCAACTTGAGTTCTTTGAAATCAAGGAAATCGCCCGCACGATTTAATTTTTTCGCATGCCAGCCAAGAAGTCGTCCACAGCCCACCGCGGTTTTCGCGTCGCCGACCAAATCCAGCGCGATTTGTCGGAGTTGATCCGCGAACTCAAAGATCCGCGCCTGGGTATGGTGACTATCCAATCGGTTGAAGTCACACCAGATTACGCGCATGCCAAAGTGTTTTTCAGTGTGTTGTTAGGAGACGCCGAAGCCTGCGCCGAAGGTCTGAACCAAGCGGCAGGTTTTTTGCGCAATGGTTTGTTCAAACGCTTGCATATTCACACCGTTCCTACTTTGCATTTTCAATACGACCGCACCCCCGAGCGCGCCGCCGATATGAACGCGCTGATCGCCCGTGCCGTCGCCTCCCGCGCCAAAGAAACCGACTGACCATGAACTCGCCACGCACACGGGTGCAACGGCGTCCCGTGCATGGGGTGTTGTTGCTCGATAAACCGCTGGGACTCTCCAGCAACCAGGCTTTGCAAAAAGCCAAGTGGTTGTTGCGTGCAGAAAAAGCCGGCCATACCGGCACGCTCGATCCCTTGGCCACTGGCGTGTTGCCCTTGTGCTTTGGAGCAGCCACCAAATTCAGTCAACTGCACTTGGACGCTGACAAAACTTACGAAGCCGTGCTGCGCTTGGGTCAGCGCACAACAACGGCTGACGCTGAAGGCGAAGTCATCGCCGAAGCCACTGTCGATTTCACGCCTGACAAATTGCAGCAAGTACAAGCGCTGTTCACGGGTGAACTTATGCAGTTGCCGCCCATGCACAGCGCATTGAAAAAAGACGGCAAGGCCTTGTACGAATATGCGCGTGAAGGTGTGGACGTAGAGCGCACACCACGTCGTGTCACTGTTTATGCGTTGCATTTGAGCGAACTGCCGACTGTGGACGGCGTACGCAGCGTCGCTTTGCACGCGCGTTGTAGCAAAGGCACATACATACGCACCTTAGGCGAAGACATTGGCATTGCGCTCGGTTGCGGCGCATTTTTGTCTTCTCTAAGGCGAGTTCAAAGCGGCGTTTTTTTAGCCAAAGATTGCGTCACGCTGACTGATCTTGAGAGCTTTGCAGAAGACAAGCGCCACGCTTCTTTACTGCCTGTCGATGCCTTGCTGGACAGTCATCAAGCCATCACATTGCCAAGCGAAGATGCAGGACGTTTTCTCAGCGGCCTGCGCCGCCGTGGTGATTGGCCTGACCATGCGCAGGTGGCTGTGTATGGCAGCAACCCGCATTCATTGCTCGGCACCGCCCATGTGCGTGCCGGTGAACTGATACCAGAACGCTTACTGAACCCCCAAGAAATCCAATCCTTACTCGAGAGTGCCGCATGACTTTACAAATTAGAAACATCGCCATCATTGCCCACGTTGACCATGGCAAAACCACCATGGTTGACCAGTTGCTGCGCCAGTCCGGCACGTTTGCTGAACATGAAAAAGTGGTGGATACCGTGATGGACAACAACGCGATTGAACGCGAACGCGGCATCACTATCTTGGCAAAAAACTGCGCGGTCAGCTGGAAAGGCACCCACATCAATATTGTGGACACCCCTGGACACGCGGACTTCGGCGGTGAAGTCGAGCGTGCATTGTCCATGGTTGACGGTGTGGTGTTGCTCATCGATGCACAAGAAGGCCCGATGCCACAAACCCGTTTCGTCACCAAAAAAGCTTTGGCGCTGGGCTTGAAGCCCATCGTTGTGGTCAACAAAGTGGACAAACCTGGTTCACGCCCCAGCGTTGTGATTAACCAAGCGTTTGAGTTGTTTGACAAGCTCGGTGCCAACGATGAGCAACTCGATTTCCCCGTGGTTTACGCCTCTGGCATCAACGGATGGTCATCGCTGGTCGAAGGCGAACAGGGCGAGCAGTGGGGCCCTGACATGTCGGCCTTGTTTGAAACTGTGTTGAAACACGTGCCACCTCAAAGCGGCGACCCGACTGCACCTTTGCAATTACAGATCTCCGCGTTGGACTTTTCCACTTTTGTGGGTCGTATCGGTGTAGGCCGCATCAGCGCAGGCACCATCAAACCGAATATGGATGTGGTGGTCGTCGCAGGCCTGGATGGCACGCCGGTCAAGGGTCGCGTCAACCAAGTGTTGAAGTTCCAAGGTTTGGACCGTATTCAAGCCACCGAGGCCGGTCCTGGAGATATTGTGCTGATCAACGGCATTGCCGAGATAGGCATTGGTGTGACTATCACCGATCCGCTCAATCCCAAACCCCTGCCCATGTTGAAAGTGGACGAGCCTACGTTGACCATGAATTTTTGTGTCAACACTTCCCCGTTGGCGGGTCGTGAAGGCAAGTACGTGACCAGCCGCCAAATCTGGGACCGTTTGCAAAAAGAACTGCAAGCCAACGTCGCGTTGAAAGTGAAAGAAACCGACGAAGACGGTATTTTTGAAGTCTCGGGTCGCGGTGAATTGCACTTGACTATTTTGTTGGAAAACATGCGCCGCGAAGGCTATGAGTTGGCCGTGTCAAAACCGCGCGTGGTGTACCGTGAGATTGATGGCGAACGTTGCGAACCCATTGAGTTGGTGACCGCCGATATCGAGGAACAACACCAAGGGGGCGTCATGCAAGCCTTGGGCGAGCGCAAAGGCGATTTGGTCAACATGGAGTCTGACGGACGTGGTCGTGTGCGATTGGAATACCGTATACCTGCGCGTGGTTTGATTGGTTTCACGACTGAGTTTTTGAATTTGACGCGTGGCTCAGGTCTGATCTCAAATATTTTTGACCGCTACGAAGCCCACAAAGGTGAGATTGGCGGACGCAAAAACGGCGTGCTGATTTCCATGGATGACGGTGAAATTTTCACCTATGCCTTGGGCAAACTCGACGACCGTGGCCGTATGTTTGTCAAACCTAATGATCCTGTGTACGAAGGCATGATTGTCGGTATACACAGCCGCGACAACGACTTGGTGGTAAACGCCACGCGTACCAAGCAGTTGACCAACTTCCGCGTCTCTGGCAAGGAAGACGCGATCAAAATCACGCCGCCCATTCAACTGACATTGGAGTATGGCGTGCAGTTCATTGAAGACGACGAGTTGGTCGAAATCACGCCTAAGAGCGTGCGACTGCGTAAACGTCACTTGAAAGAGCACGAGCGCAAACGCGCCAGCCGCGAAGCCTGAGTTTTTGCAATGAACTTCAAGCTGAGCCATGCACAAGCTTTGGGGTTGATGGTGTTGGCCACTTTATTGTGGTCAGTGGCTGGCATTGTGTCTCGACAAATCACACAGGCACAGGGTTTTGAAGTCACGTTCTGGCGCAGTTTTTTCACCTTGCTCGCATTGGCCTTGGGTTTGACATGGGCCACTCAAGGCAAGGTGTGGCGATTGGCTCAGTTTCATTCACGCACACTCTGGCTGTCGGGGCTGTGCTGGTCGGTCATGTTCACCGCCTTCATGCTTGCCATGACCATGACCACGGTCGCCAATGTGCTCATCACTTTGTCACTCGGCCCCTTGCTGACCGCTTTGCTGCACCGATTGTTAGGCGGACAGACTTTGTCTCGCCAAACCTGGGGCTCGATTGCGTTGGCAGCGGTGGGCATAGGCTATATGTTCTTGTCGCAAATCCAGTTGGATGGCGGTCAACATTTAAAGGGTATGTTGGTGGCTGTGTGCGTACCCATGGCTGGTTCGGTGCAATGGAATCTGATGAAAACGCGCCAACAAGACGCAACACAAATGAATATGCTGCCAGCTATTTTGATTGGCGCGGTCTTGTCGTGTTTATTCACCGCCCCTCTGGCTTTTCCTGCCACCGCTAACGCCTCTGATATGCAATGGTTGGCTATGTTGGGCGTGTTTCAATTGGCGTTGCCATGTACTTTGGCCGTCTTGAGTTCGCAGGTCTTGAAGCCGCACGAGGTGGCTTTGCTGGCTTTGCTAGAGGTGTTGTTCGGCATCAGTTGGGCGTGGTGGGGTGCGAATGAAGCGCCTGGCTTGCCCGTGATGTTGGGCGGTAGTCTGGTGCTGATGGCGCTGGCTGGAAATGAATATGCAAGTTGGAGGCAGCGCAATGAATCAATCACCTGTTGAATTGCCAAGCGGCGATGTGTTGGCGCAGGTCGACGGACACGTAGGTTTGATCACACTCAACCGCGCCAAGGCTTTGAACGCCTTGTCTTTGTCCATGGTGCGCGACATCACACAGGTCTTGCTGGCCTGGCAATCTGATGACACAGTGAAAGCTGTGGCCATGCGCGGCATGGGTCGAGAAGGCACGTTCGGTGCGTTTTGCGCGGGTGGTGACATACGTTTTTTTCACCAAGCTGCATTGGCTGGTGACCCGCAACTGGAAGATTTTTTCACCGAAGAATATGCGCTGAACCATTTGATTCATCGCTACACCAAGCCCTGCATGGTGTTCATGGATGGCGTGGTCATGGGTGGCGGCATGGGCTTGGCACAGGGCGCGAGACTGCGCATTGCCACCGACAAAACCAAAATGGCCATGCCCGAGACCATGATCGGTTTGTTTCCCGATGTAGGTGGCGGTTTTTTCCTCAGCCGTTGCCAAGGCGCATTGGGTGAGTATTTGGGTTTAAGCGGGCAGATGTTGAACGGTGCAGAAGCTGTGTTCGCAGGTTTGGCCGATGTGTTGTGCCCGAGTTCTGATTTGCCCGCCATGTGGGACAGCTTGCCCATGCTTGATTGGCAGCACCCCGACAAGGCCTTGCAACAACTGACGCAGCCTTATACAGCCGCTACTGCATCTGCCCAAACCCACACACCTGCTTGGTGGAACGCGCAGTTGAATAACGTGTTTGCACTCGCAGACGTACACGCTATTGCCAACGCGTTGGCTGCTGCCGCTGATGAATTGTCGGCAGCCGCATTGCAAGCCTTGCACAAACGTTCACCGCTGATGCTGGCCGTGACGCTAGAACAAATCAGGCGTGCTCGCCACATGGGGCTGGCCGATGAATTGCGTATGGAGCGCGACATGGTGAGACACAGTTTTCACCCCGTTCATTTGCAGCGTGCCGCCGCGCACAGCGACACGGTCGAGGGCATTCGTGCGCTGGCGGTGGACAAAGACCATGCACCCAAGTGGCAACCACCGCGCTTGGAAGACATCAGCGCAGACATGGTGCAAGCATTTTTTGACAGCGCATGGCCAGTGCATGCGCACCCGCTAAGGCATTTGGCAGACCCAGTGGCCTAAGGCATTAAGCTAAAGACTAAATCCCCCCAAAGTTGAGTGAATCGATGTGTATCCTTTAAATGCACACCCAAAGAAAGTAGTGAATGGCCTCCAGCCCTAAAGTATTGTTTGGTTTTCATGCGGTCGGTGTGCGACTGAAAACCACGCCTGCGTCAGTGATTGAGGTGTTCTTCGATCCTAGCCGTCGTGATGCACGCATGCGGCAGTTTCAAGAACGCGCCAAAGAAGCCAAAGTGAAACTGGTGGAGGCCGACGGCATGCGACTGGCGCAACTGGCGGGTAACCACGGCCACCAAGGCGTGGTGGCGCGGGTGCATGCGATTGACATTGCCAAGTCATTGGATGAATGTCTGGAGGCATTGCCCGAGGATGAACCGGCGTTGATTTTGGTGCTGGATGGCATCACCGATCCGCATAACCTAGGTGCTTGTTTGCGTGTGGCTGATGGTGCCGGCGTACACGCGGTGATTGCGCCCAAAGACCATGCCGTAGGCATCAACGCCACTGTCGCCAAAGTCGCCAGTGGTGCCGCAGAAACCGTGCCGTATTTCATGGTGACCAATTTGGCGCGCACCTTGAATGAACTGAAAGAACGCAACATCTGGATCACCGGTACCAGCGATGACGCGGACAAAACACTTTACGACGTGGATTTGAAAATATCAACCGCTTGGGTGTTGGGCGCTGAAGGCAGCGGTCTGCGTCAACTGACACGCAAGACCTGCGATCAACTCGTTCGTATTCCCATGGCGGGCGGCGTCGAGAGTTTGAACGTGTCGGTGGCAAGTGGCATTTGTCTTTACGAGACAGTCAGGCAGCGCATAGGTTGACCTCAGTCGATGTGCTTGCCATTGACACACGCAATTTTTCAATACGAACTGGTGGGTTTAATCCGCAAGCAGCGCCCACCTTTCATGGTCACGCCACTGACCGTTCTTTTTTAAAAAACGTGGACTCAAGCCTTCTTTGCTAAAACCGCAAGCCCGCACCAAAGCGATAGAAGCCAGATTTTCTGGTTGTATGTTGGCTTCGAGTCGGTGCAATTTCAATCGATCAAAAGCGATAGGTATCACCAGTGACACGGCTTGACGCATCAAACCCTGTTTGAAATGCGGCTGAAATCCGTAATAAATCAGGTAGGCGTTTTGAAAGTCGCCGTGGAAAATATCGCGCAATTCCACCACACCTGCCAGTGCTTGGTTGTCCGTTCTGATCACAGCAAATGCTTTGTTTTCACTGGTGTTCATTTCTTTCACGTAGCGCTGAAATGCGGGGCGCGATAAAGGTACTTGAACCCAGGGTTTAAGGAATTCGCGACTGATGCGAACAGCTTGCATGAAGGCGTCTTCATCGGCGGCTTTGAGCGGGCGCAATCGAACACCAACCGTATGGTTTGTGGTGAGTGTTTGGTCGTTCACTTTGTCACAACCCGAACACGCCTGCTGCCAATGCGCCCACCAACATCAGCCAAAGCAAATGAATCCGCGTGAACAACACCAACAAGGTGCTGATGCCACACATCACCATCAGTCGCCAATCCATGATCGGGTTACTGGCAGACTCGAGCAGCCAACCGGTAGACAACATCAGTCCTGTGACCAGCGGCAACATGCCCGTCTTGAAGGCACGCACACCCAAGGCGTGTTGATGTTTTTGCAGCCAAGTGCTCATGGTGAATGTCAATAAAGACGAGGGGATGACGGTGCACAGCAGTAACAACCCTGCGGTGAATAAACCGACCAACACTACAGGCACGCCTTGGGCAATAGACGCTGCATGTTGATTGCCAATGTTCCAACCCATGACTGCGACCAACAAAATATTTGGGCCTGGTGCAATTTGCGACAGGGTCAGCGATTGACTGAACAATGGCTCAGACATCAAGAAATGTTCGTTGACCAGATACCTGTGCATTTCAGGCACGATGGACAAAGCACCACCCACAGCCAGCACGGACAGCATGGCGAAATGCGACAACAAATCCAACCACTCATAGGCAGTCATGCTGGGCTACCTTGGTAAAGCCGCCAGCCACAAACCACACACGACAGCAAGCCGACGCTAGAGATGACTTGCAGCAAAGGCCAGTGCCACACTGCCGCCAAAAACGCGCTCAAACCTGCCAAAGCAAAAGCCATTGGCCAGCCCAGCACATGTCGTCGCAACAAAGGAAAAAATCGACACCCTGCCGCTACGACCATGCCCGCAGCGGTGACACCCATGCCATGCAACGCATGTTGAACAAAGGCAAAGCTGCTCAGAGATTGAAAAACATAAACCACTAACAGCATGAGCAATCCGGGCGCCAGTAACAAACCTGATGCGGCCACCACCGAACCCCAAGGGCCAAAAAATCGGTT
>Ga0214919_10012822_pt1 | contig 10241 bp, 11 predicted proteins | sample LL1503_MetaG_FD_177994 | JGI IMG/M metagenome (GOLD analysis project Ga0214919, IMG submission 177994) | Freshwater microbial communities from Lake Lanier, Atlanta, Georgia, United States - LL-1503 | ecosystem: Environmental > Aquatic > Freshwater > Lake | place: USA: Georgia | collected... | reverse complement strand
ACATAAGCAGTAAATTTGTTTACTTAAGATTCACACCAAAAATTGGGCAATTAGCTTGAAATAGTTTAAATTTGCAAACAATTGTTAGTTTTTGGATTTATTGATTTTAAATTAGTTAAACTATGTTGAGAGCGCGCTGGTGGAAAATTCTATCCATAATCTTGTTATTGTATACTTGTACTTACGGTTTCCTCGTTAAAATACCTAAACTCGACGACCGTTTGCAAGAATCTATCCGAAATTTTTTCTTTCATGTGCCTATGTGGTTTGGCATGATGATTTTATTATTTGTCTCTTTAGTTTATGCCATCAAATATTTACGAGGTGCCAATCCTGTCAATGATGTATATTCCATGGCTTATGCTTCTGTTGGTTTGTTGTTTGGATTTTTAGGAATTATAACGGGTGCTTTTTGGGCCAATTATCAATGGGGTAGTCCTTGGGTGGGCGATCCAAAACAAAATGGAGCGGCTATTGCCTTATTGATTTATTTCGCCTATTTTGTTTTAAGAGGAAGTTTAATTGATACAGAGAAAAGAGCAAGACTTTCTGCTGTCTATAATATATTTTCTTTTTTTATGTTATTCCCTACACTTTGGATATTGCCAAGATTGACCGAATCATTGCATCCAGGTGGACAAGGCAGTGATGGTAATCCAGGCCTCAATGGGAAAGATATGTCGGCCAGCATGCGCACTGTTTTTTATCCAGCAGTGATAGGTTGGACTTTGTTAGGTGTATGGATTAGTACTTTGCAGATTAGAATACAATTATTAAAATTAAAAAAAGAGGGTCTTTTATAATTCACAAAAAATTATTTCATATGTTTCAATTATTACAAACAAAAGCAGTCAACAACAATAGCATCATGGTTCAAGACGGTAAAATATATTTAGTCATGACCATTGTTAGCATTATACTTATTGGTCTTTTTATTTATGTTGGAAGCATTGATAAAAAAATTAGTCAATTGGAAAAGTAAATTTTCCAGCTTGTTTATTTATTTATTTTAAATTTCAATACCATGTCAAAGAATGAAGAATATAGTTTTTTCCAAAGTGTAGAAAGAAGTTTTGACAAAGCATCAAAGTTTACCAGTTGGGAAACAGGTATTTTAGAACAAATCAAAGCATGCAATAGTATTTACAGTATGCGTTTTCCTGTAAAAATGGATGATGGCCATATTGAAGTAATTGAAGCTTACCGCGTTCAACACTCACAACATAAGTCTCCATGCAAAGGAGGTATTCGTTTTAGCATGGCAGTGAACCAGGATGAAGTGATGGCTTTGGCTGCATTAATGACCTACAAATGCGCCATTGTGAATGTACCCTTTGGAGGCGCTAAAGGGGGTATTAAAATTAGTCCTAGAAGTTTAAGTACTTATGAACTAGAAAAAATTACAAGAAGATATACTTCAGAATTGGTGAAGAAAAATTTTATAGGTCCTGGTATTGATGTACCAGCACCAGATTATGGAACCGGTGAAAGAGAAATGGCATGGATCGTAGATACTTATCAATCTTTGAAGCCAGGAGAAATTGATGCAGCAGGTTGTGTTACAGGTAAACCTATTTCATTAGGTGGTGTGAGAGGAAGAAAAGAAGCTACGGGATTAGGGGTGTTCTTTGGCGTAAGAGAAGTTTGTTTAATGGAGGAGGTGATGAAAAAACAAGGATTGACTGTAGGTATTGAAAATAAAAAAGTAGTGGTTCAGGGTTTAGGAAATGTAGGTTATCACTCTGCAAAATTCTTTAGAGAAAATGGGGCCATGGTTGTTTCCATTGCAGAATTTGAAGGAGCTATATACAATGAAGCGGGTTTAAATGAAGAAGAGGTTTTTCAACACCGTAAAAAAACCGGTACCATATTAAATTTTCCTGGTGCTACTAATTTAAAAAATAGTGGGGACGCTTTGGAACTTGATTGCGATATTTTAATTCCTGCGGCTTTAGAAAATGTAATTGACGGAACGAATGCACCACGCATTAAAGCAAAAATAATTGGAGAAGCGGCCAATGGCCCTCTAACACCTGAAGCCGATGATATATTAGCTGCTAAAGGCGTACTAGTAATTCCTGATATGTACTTAAATGCAGGGGGTGTAACGGTTTCTTATTTTGAGTGGTTGAAAAATTTAAGCCATGTGAGGTATGGTCGTTTAGAAAAACGATTTACAGAAAACGCCAACATTAATATTCTGAATCAAATTGAAGAATTGACGGGTAAAAAAGTAACAGAGTCTGAAAAAGAAATCATTGCACATGGTCCAGATGAAATTGATTTAGTGCATAGTGGTTTGGAAGAAACCATGATCAACGCTACTAGAGAGATCATGGATATTTGGAAAGCCAATCCTTCAATTCCAGATATGCGCACTGCGGCCTATGTTTGTGCCATCAATAAAGTAGGAACTTCTTATGCTGAATTAGGTATCTTCCCTTAGGTAGGGTGGAAGAAATATTTTTATAAGTAATCGGGGAAATTTTGCAAAGCATGCAGTTTCCCCGATGCTATTTTAGCACCCATCGTTTCATGTCCATTACTTATAAATAAATACTGCGCCGTTAAAACTTGTTGGTATTGTAAAATTTGCTCCATTGTTTTTTTATTTAGGGCCACCTTGGCTTCTTTACATTCAATAATCATCCAAGGCAAATCATTTTTATATATTACGATATCAAAACGCTTGGATAGCTCTCCTAATTTAATTTCTTTTTCTACTGCAATTAAACTAGCTGGATAGCTGACAGTTTGAACAAGGTATTGTAATAGGTTTTGTCTTACCCATTCTTCGGGCGTAAGCAGTACCCATATTTTTCTAAAGGGGTCAAATATTTGATCCTTGCCATTGATGGCTTTTATTTTGAAAGGGTAGCTTGGGTAATTCAGTTCTATCATTTAGATTAAAATTCGTATTTTTATATAATACTTCGTCCAAAGATAAGTAGGAGAAACCTTAAAATTCGATTGTATGAAAACAAAAGAAGAAATCGTAGAGAATTGGTTACCAAGGTATACAGGGGCAAGCTTAGACCAATTAGGTCGCTTTGTACTACTCACCAATTTTAGCAATTACGTGAACATGTTTGCAGAAATGCATGGGGTAGAAGTAATTGGTAAAGACAAACCTATGCAATGTGCTACTTCAGATGGCATCACCATTATTAATTTTGGTATGGGTAGCCCTGGGGCAGCCACTATTATGGATTTATTAACGGCTATTCAACCAGAAGCGGTTTTATTTTTAGGAAAATGCGGAGGCTTGAAAAAAAGAAATAAAATTGGAGATTTAATATTACCCATAGCAGCCATTAGAGGAGAAGGTACTTCGAATGATTATTTCCCACCAGAAGTGCCAGCACTTCCAGCCTTTGCTTTACAAAAAGCAATTTCTACCACCATTAGAGATAACGGTGTCGATTATTGGACAGGTACCGTGTACACTACTAATAGAAGAGTTTGGGAGCATGATGAAAAATTCAAAGAATATTTAACTGATATCAGAGCTTACGCCATTGATATGGAAACGGCTACTATTTTCACCGTAGGCTTTTACAATAAAATTCCTACAGGTGCTTTATTATTAGTGAGTGATTCTCCGATGGTTCCAGAAGGGGTGAAAACAGAAGTAAGTGATTCAAAAGTAACGGCTCAATTTGTCAAAAAACATTTGAACATTGGAATAGAATCTTTAAAGCAGCTCATTAATAACGGACAAACTGTTCGTCACCTACAATTTTAAGCCACATAAAAATAAAATTATTAAAATATATTTTATTTTAAGCATCTTATTTTTCCTACTCTTTCCAAAGAAAAGGAAAGAGGATATAAGAGAGGGCAATAATCATAATATCAAAGCCGCACAATAAACCTACTAATTGAGATAATCCATTTTGTACTACATCGGCAAAAGCAATATTAGCAATTTTCATTAGCAACATTAACTGAGGAATAATTAATGGAAAACCAAGGATGGCCATGATGGCCGATGGTTGTTGTGCCTTAGAGGCAATGGCTGCTAAGAAACTAAAGACTAAGCTTAAACTAATTCCGCCTAAACAACTCATGCCAAAAAATAAAAGTGCATGTTCTAGGGGGTTGCCTAACAATAAAATAAATAATAGTAAGCTTAAGCCACTCATTAAACACATGAGTAAGCTGTTGTATATTAATTTTGAGAAGATAAAATCTACAGGGTGGGTGGTGATATAAAAATAAAGCATTCGACCTTTGCCTTCTTGCAAAAAACTTCTAGCCACCGTATTGATACAAATAAATAAAAGCGTCACCCAAAAAAGGCCATTCCAAACCTTGTCATCGGGCTGGCCCATAGTTAAATAAATAACAAAAGTGGTGGAAGCGATGTACAATAAGATGCCAAAAAAAGTATACTGTTGCCTAAACTCTAATAAAGCATCTTTTTTGAATAGGGTATATATGGATTTAATAGAGTTCATTATTTACTAGAACAAATTCTACAACGGGGTTCGTAATTATTTTTTTCTCCCAGTACCACCGTGCCTGCTTCATCACTGGTTCTGTAGGAAATATTGGCTAAATGCCCACACTTTACACAGATGGCATGTAGTTTGGTAATAAAATCTGCGATGGAAAATAATTGTGGCATGGGTCCAAAAGGGTTGCCTAAATAATCCATGTCTAATCCTGCTACAATCACTCTTTTGCCTTGCATCATTAAAGTTTCGCATACTTTAATAATACCTGCATCAAAAAATTGTGCTTCATCAATGCCTATCACATCCGCCCCTTTGGCCAAGGCTAAAATTTCATTGGAATCTACAACTGCAATAGAATCGATAGAATTAGCATCATGACTGACCACTTTATTTACATCAAAACGTGTATCTGTGGCAGGCTTGTATATTTCAACTTTAAGGTTCGCGATTTTTGCTCTTTTTAATCTTCTGATCAGTTCTTCGGTTTTGCCACTGAACATGCTTCCCCCAATGACTTCAATCCAGCCTCTTCTTTCTCCGGTAATATTTTGTTCAATAAACATATTCTGTACTAAATTATTATTTTATCAATCAGCTTCTTGGTCAAAAGTAAACAATCCTAGGGTATTAGTTGCTGGTCTTTAATAAATTGGATTGTTTTATGGGTAGCCCCTGCATTTTTAGTAATATTTCTTTTGGCATTTGCAGATGCTTCCTGGTATTTTTCTTCATTGGAAATCAATGCTTGTGCAAGTATGATCAATTCATTGGCAGATTTTATTTTAAAGCCACCTCCTGCATTTCTGAGTCCAACTGCTTCAATGTATTTTTCATCTTTTTTCCCCCAGATTACTGGTTGTCCAAAAGCGGCTGGTTCCAATACATTATGCACCCCTTCTTTCCCAAAACCGCCACCCACATAACTCATGAAAGCATACTGGTATAAATTTCTTAGTAGTCCAATTTGATCAATGATGATGATTGTAGGTAATGTAAAATGTTGATGAGAATTTTGTAATTCTGTTAAGGTAATGGCATTCGGAAAATAGGTTTTACATTGCTCAATAGCATTTGGATCCACATGATGCGGTACAATAATCCAATTTATTTTTTGTAAACTTTTTGAAGCGTTGGCTAATAAGGCATGGTCTTCTTTCCATGTACTTCCAGCAATAATTATTTTATTTTGGCTTAATTTTTGAATCCAATCAAATTTAGTAATTGTTGCAGCAGTTCGAACCACTCTGTCATATCTTGTGTCTCCAGAAATTTCAACTTTTAAATTTGGGGCTATACTTTTTATTAATTCAAAAGAGGTTTTGTCTTGTACCAATATGCTTGTAAATAAAGACAATATTTTTTTATAAAAACCTCCATAGAATTGAAAGAAAATTTGACTTGGTCTAAAAATTGCAGAAACCAATAGGGTGGGAATATTTTGTTCTTTGGCTGCTTGTAAATAATAATACCAAAATTCATATTTAACAAAGACAATTAATTTGGGTTGCACTATTTGTATAAATCGAGCAGCATTTTTTTTGCCATCAAAAGGTAAGTAGGTAACAAAATCAACTGAAGGATCATTTTTTCTGTACAGGTAGCCAGAAGGAGAAAAAAAAGTTAGCCAAATTTGATGATTGGGATAACTGCTTTTTAAGTTTTCAATAATAGGTAATCCCTGTTCGAATTCTCCATAAGAAGCACAATGTATCCAGATAAGGGGTTGTTTGATGGTTGGGGCCAATCGATCGATTTGATCCCAAACCTCATTTTGTCCAATCAACCATTGATGGGCTTTTGCATTAAATGGGCTAATGCAGCGAGCAATCAATGGATACAACCATAAAAAGACTTTGTACAAATACATGGGCTAATTCTTAAGGCAAAAATCAATAAAAAATAGCATATCTATTCAAATTGTTTTGGAGCAGCTTATATGGGTCAGAAATTGACTGAATTAGCCATTTTATTGTAAATTTGCACAAATTCAAAGGATGCGAAAAATTCAAATGGTCGATACTAAAAATCAGTATTTGGCCATCCAATCAGAAGTAGACCAAGCCATTCAGGAAGTTTTGGATAGTGCTGCCTATATCAATGGGAAGGCCGTAAAGGATTTTGCTCAAAATTTAAGTACCTATTTAGGAGTGGATCATGTGATTCCTTGTGCCAACGGAACCGACGCTTTACAAATTGCCATGATGGCCTTAGACCTAAAACCTGGTGATGAAATCATAACACCTTCTTTTACTTATATCGCTACCACGGAGGTCGTGGCATTGCTTGGATTAAAACCTGTTTTTGTAGATGTGGATCCTATTACATTTTGTATGGATGTTGAAAGTTTGAAAAAAGCAATTACGCCTAAATCAAAAGTGATAGTGCCAGTTCATTTATATGGTCATGCTGCTCCGATGGAAGAAATTATGGAAATAGCCAAGGCAAATAATTTATTCGTGATTGAAGACAATGCGCAAGCCATTGGATGTGATTATACTTTCTCCAACGGAGCTACTAAAAAAACTGGAACCATTGGGCATATTGGTGCCACTTCTTTTTACCCTAGTAAAAATTTAGGTGCCTTTGGAGACGGAGGTGCCTTATGTACTAACGATAAAGCTTTAGCGGATAAAATGACAATGATTGCAAACCATGGTCAGTCTGCAAGATATTATCATGATGTAGTGGGATGTAATTCAAGATTAGATTCTATCCAAGCAGCTATATTAAATACCAAGTTGAAAAAATTAGATGCGTATAATAAAGCAAGGTTAGCAGTGGCTAAATATTATTCTGATGCATTTGCTTCTATTCAACAAATAGTAGCACCTTCTCAAACAAAATTTAGTACGCATGTGTATCATCAGTATACTATACAATTGAAAGGAGTAGACCGCGATAAGTTCATTGCGCATTTATCTGCCAAGGAAATACCTTGTATGATTTATTATCCGGTACCTGGACATTTGCAAAAAATGTTTGGCGAACAAAAAAAATCTAATTGGAATTTGCTGGTAACAGATCAATTAACTGCCTCTGTATGTTCCTTACCAGTGCATACCGAAATGGACGAGGAGCAATTGTCGTATATTGTAGAAGGTGTAAAATCTTTTTTCAAATAAAATCATTTAAATGAAAATTACAGTCGTAGGAACAGGTTATGTGGGCTTAGTAACAGGTACTTGTTTTGCTGAAACAGGAAACAAAGTAAGCTGTGTAGATATTGATAAAAATAAAGTAGATAAATTAAGTGCAGGTCAGATCACTATTTATGAACCAGGCTTAGAGAAAATATTTTTAAGAAATATTAAAGAAGAACGTTTAACCTTCACTACTCAATTAGAAACTGTTTTAGACGATGCGGAAATAATTTTCTTGGCCTTGCCTACACCTCCAGGTGCGGATGGCAGTGCCGATTTAAAATATGTATTGGGCGTAGCCGATCATTTAGGAAAAATAATGAAAGGGTACAAGGTAATTGTCAATAAAAGTACGGTACCCGTGGGTACTGCGGATAAAGTAAAAGCGGCTATTGCCAAAAATTACAAAGGGGAATTTGATGTAGTAAGTAATCCTGAATTTTTAAGAGAAGGGGTAGCGGTAGATGATTTTATGAAACCAGATAGAGTAGTAGTAGGAACCAAGTCGGAGAGAGCTAAAAAACTAATGAGCGATTTATATGCGCCCTTTGTAAGACAAGGTAATCCCGTTATTTTTATGGAAGAGCGTAGTTCTGAATTAACGAAGTATGCAGCTAATAGTTTTTTAGCCACTAAAATTTCTTTCATGAACGAAATTGCTCAATTATGTGAGCGCATGGGCGCCGATGTGGATATGGTAAGAAGAGGGATTGGATCGGATGAAAGAATTGGAAAGCGTTTTTTATTCCCAGGTATTGGATATGGTGGATCATGTTTTCCTAAAGATGTTCAAGCATTAATCATGTCATCGGATGAAGTGAAATATGACTTTGAAATTTTAAAAGCGGTGGAAAAAGTAAACGCGAATCAAAAATTACATTTAGTTGAAAAAATAAAAGCACATTTCAAAGGAGATTTAAAAGGAAAGCATATTGCCCTTTGGGGTTTGGCCTTCAAACCCAACACCGACGATATTAGAGAAGCACCTGCTTTAAGTATTATAGACGCTTTAACTACAATGGGCGCTACCATTGCAGCCTATGACCCTGAAGCCATGCCCAATGTAAAAGCGCAAATTGGAGATAAGATAAAATATGCAGCTAGCCAATACGAGGCATTGACTGGAGCTGATTTTTTAATTATTGCCACAGAGTGGAGTGAGTTTAGAACCCCTGATTTTGAAAGAATAGAAAAAGAAATTAAAAACAAAATCATATTTGATGGCCGTAATCTTTTTGAAGTTTCAAAAATGAAAGAATTAGGGTATCATTATGAAAGCATTGGAAGGGCTTCTGCCACAAAATAATTACTATGAGTCAAAAAAGAGTTTTAATAACAGGTGCTGCCGGATTTTTAGGATCACATTTAAGTGATCGCTTTATCAGCGAAGGCTACTATGTTATTGCCATGGATAATTTAATTACGGGTGACCTTCAAAACATCGCACACTTAAGAGCTGATCCCAATTTTCAATTCATACATCATGACGTTACTACCTTTATTGAGATAGAAGGAAAATTGGATTATATTTTACATTTCGCTTCACCTGCTAGCCCTATCGATTATTTAAAAATTCCCATTCAAACCTTAAAAGTAGGTGCGATGGGTACCCATAATTTATTAGGCTTGGCTAAAGCAAAAGGGGCAAGAATATTAGTTGCAAGTACTAGTGAAGTCTACGGTGACCCATTAGTGCATCCTCAAACAGAGGAGTACTGGGGCAATGTAAATCCAGTGGGTCCAAGAGGTGTCTACGACGAAGCAAAACGTTATATGGAATCCATCACGATGGCTTATCATACATTCCATCATGTGGAAACTAGAATTATTAGAATATTCAATACCTATGGTCCAAGAATGCGTTTGAATGATGGCCGTGCACTACCTGCTTTTATTGGTCAAGCATTAAGAGGAGAGGATATGACCGTGTTTGGAGATGGTTCACAAACAAGAAGCTTCTGTTATGTAGATGATTTAGTAGAAGGCATTTATAGATTATTATTAAGCGACTACTCAAGTCCTGTGAATATTGGCAACCCCAATGAAATTAGTTTAAAAGATTTTGCTGAGGAAGTTTTGAAATTAACAGGATCAAGCGTTAAAATTGTGTACAAGGATTTACCTGTGGATGACCCTAAACAAAGACAACCCGATATTACCAAGGCAAAAACATTGTTAGGATGGGCGCCCAAAGTAGATCGTGCAGAAGGTTTGAAAAAAACCTATGATTATTTTAAAGCATTGCCACCTTCTGAGTGGACAAAATTACCTAAGGAGTTTATTTCTAAATAAAGTACATGCGAAAAATATTAGTTACTGGCGCGAATGGTCAGTTGGGTTGGGAGTTAGGTCAGTTGGCAGCAAGCTACCCGCAATATGAATTTATTTTTACAGATAGATCGGTGATTGATTTATCAAAACCCGAAACCTTAGCCGCAATCATAAATGAAATGGCCCCCGATGCTATTATTAATACAGCAGCGTATACGGCAGTTGATAAAGCAGAGGCTGAAAAAGAATTGGCACAAGCGGTAAATGTACAATCGGTAGAAAAAATGGCAGCTATAGCTTTTGAAAGAAAAATTCCTTTCATTACTTTTTCTACAGACTATGTATTTACTGGAAACGCAACCACACCTTA
>Ga0214919_10012821_pt1 | contig 10242 bp, 14 predicted proteins | sample LL1503_MetaG_FD_177994 | JGI IMG/M metagenome (GOLD analysis project Ga0214919, IMG submission 177994) | Freshwater microbial communities from Lake Lanier, Atlanta, Georgia, United States - LL-1503 | ecosystem: Environmental > Aquatic > Freshwater > Lake | place: USA: Georgia | collected... | reverse complement strand
ATCGCTAATTTGTTGAAATTGAAAGATGATTCCGATTTATGCGAACGCAGATTAAGTAAATCACAGTATAGTAACAAAGAAGTTGAACAGTGTTTTTATTCTTCAGAGGCAGTGAATTTAATCCAGCGCCAGTTAAATGAAAGAAAAGCCTCATGAATAGAATGCGAGTTGAATATTTTGGTAGTCAGCCAGTACGTTTCGTAACTGATTTTGCTGGTGAGGAATGGGTTAACCTTAACGATTTACGTAATGCTGAAGAATCGTCTTAAACTTATTAGTGCTATAATAACTTTTTTTTTAAGAAAGGGTTAATAGTGAAAAAAGAAGATATTATCGATGATGAACTAGAGGAAACAGCTAGGGTTATTAGTGTTGCAGAAAATGGCGAGGTAACCGTTTTTCAAGATTATTTTAATGGTCGGATGGTTCGTTTTCTGGAATATAATGAGCGACTATATGTCGATGCCGATGATTTAGCGTTGCTCCTGACCAAGCCAACCAAACATTAACCAGCCGCCTTCGGGCGGTTTTTCCGTTATGGGAATTCCCATAACGGTACTTTATTGGGGTATTTATGAATTTTGAGATTAAGGCATTAGCTAATAATGAAGCTGAAGTGCATATTTATGGTGTTATTGGAAGGGAAGAAAATAATCCCAAAGATTTTATCTCACAATTAAAATCAGTAAAATCAGAAACGCTTCATATACATATCAATAGTCCAGGTGGTGACTTATTTGCTGGTCATGTTATTTACGGTATCATCAAAAATTTCAAAGGCAAGAAAATTACTTATATTGACGGTCTCGCTGCAAGTGCTGCTAGCATCATTGCAATGGCTGGCGATAAGGTAGTAATGCCAAGAAATACGTTATTAATGATCCATAATGCTTCAACTGTTATTCATGGTGATAGCCAAGAATTTGCTAAAGCAGCTGGGACATTAGAAAAAATGAATGCAACTATGCAAGCAGTTTATCATAATAAAACTGGGATAGCACATGACGAAATTGCAACTATGATGAATAATGAAACATGGTTTACCGCCGATGAAGCACTTAAACTTGGTTTTATTGATATCGTAGTTGATGATATTGAATTAGATTCTCATTATGAAGATAATGGAAACCTGATATTAAATGGCATTGATTTTGGCAATGTTTATGCGGAAAAAATCAAACAACTTTTACCACTACAAATAGCTACCACTACTCCGGTAGCTAATTTTTTACCTAAAGGAGCAACTATGCTAACAATTGAAGCACTACAAAAGGATAACCCAGACATTTATGCCAAAATCTTTGAAGCTGGCAAGCTCTCTGGTGTTGAGGCTGGTAAACAGATTGGAATCAGTGCCGAACGGCAACGCATCAAAGATATTGAAGAGATGGAAAGCAACGGACATGCTGATTTGGTAGCCAAAGCTAAATTTGAGACGGGCGATAGTGCGGGTAGTTTAGCCGTTGCTATTCTCAAAGCTGAAAAAGACCAGCGCAGCAGTTTACTGGCGGTCAATCAAAGTGAAGCAGACGCTGTCAACAAAGTAGTTGCGGCACAGCTTGATCCAATAGCCGGAATTGATCCTCGGGCAAAAGCCGAGGAGGCATTCTTTGCCGGTGTTAAAGATTTTGCGGGAGTTAAATAATGCCACAAAAATTAAATACACGCAGTGAATCACTGTCTGAAAACTTACTGGCGGGTGCAATTGAAATGCCAACGGGTACAGTAACGCTTAAAAAAGGCTTCGCGTACAAACGAGGGCATGTTTTAGGATTTATCGCAACTGAAGAGAAGTGTACTCCTGTTAATAAGGCAAAAACTGATAACTCCCAGCTGGTCTATGCAATCGCGGCAGAAGATGCCGATGCTACAGACAGTGATGTAGTTGCTGCGATATATATGGCTGGGGAATTTATCAGCTCACAGCTAATTTTTGAAGGCGGCGATACTGCTGCAGATCATCAACTAAGTGCCCGTCAGGTTGGCATTTTTTTTAAATAGGGAATATGATGTTAAATGATACTTTAATCAGTCTATATCAACCACGTCAAATGTTACGTGCATTGCAATTATTGCCTGCACCCTTAACCTTTATTCAGGATACGTTTTTTAAAGAACGTGTCGGTGCAACTGCGGAAGCGGTTGAGGTTGATTTTTACAAGGGTAAACGCAAGTTAGCGCCATTTGTCAATATGAAAGTAAATGGTGAAGTAGTCGAACGCGATAGCTTTGTTACTGACACTTACAAACCACCATTAATTGCACCGGAAATGATTATTACCGTTGAAGATTTACAGAAACGAATGGCAGGTGAAACTATTTATGATGGCTCAGCTAGCAGTGGTGCAGATCGGGTTAATCGCCGTCTTGGTGCGTCTCAGGCAAAAGACCTAGTCGAAATGCGTAATTCAGTAACCCGACGGATTGAATGGATGTGTTCAACCTTGCTGTGTACTGGCAAGATTCCAATCAAGGGTAAGGGTGTTGATCAGGAGCTGGACTTGTCCAGATACTGGAACTATCAGGATTTAACGCAAGATCCAAAAACTAACTGGGATAATCTTGAAGTGGATATTTTTGCGCAAATCAGAAAGTGGAAGCGTAAATTTGTTTCGCAGTCTGGTCTGACCTGTGACATTATGATTTTTGGGTCCAATGCGCTTGACCGTCTCTATGCCAACAAAGAATGGAAAGAGCAGCAAAAATATATTCAGACTAAACTTGGGGATTATCAACCAAAAATTCAGAGTGAAGGCTTAATGTTGGTTGGTGTTGTTCTTGGGGTTGAGATTTATACCTATGAGGAGGAGTATCTTGATGATCAGGATTTAGATGTATTGGGTCAGCCAAAAGCTAAGCAAATGATTGATGTTAACAAGGTGATTATTTCATCAACTCAGGTTAGCAATAAGATCATATTTGGTTTGCTGTATATGGTAGATGGTCTTGGCACGACCAATATCCCATTGGTGCCAGAAACATTTATTGATAAAAAAGCTAAAAATCTCTTGCAGCGCTTATCATCCAGACCGCTACCTGTTCCGACGAATATTGATGGCTTTATTACTGCCACGGTTTGTACTGGTGGGGATTTTTTAGCGGCTAAATCAGCTGATGGTGGTAATCGGGAAAGTGAAGCAGACTCGGCAAATGCGCCTAAGAAAGCGACCAAGTAAGCTAAATTAATCGGAGGTGCAATGCACCTCTTTTTTATTGGGTATTCTATGAGTTCATTTAAAGAGCAATTAGCTAGAGATGTCAAGCAGGTTTTTATCAACACTAATGAGTTTGCAGATTACCATATTCTTGATGGTATTGAATTAGATTGTGTGGTTAACTCAAACAGTATTGGCAATCGTCAATATAATCGCTCATCTTCATTTAATGAAGGCATTTTTGAATATGATATTGAGGTGATTTATAAATTTGATGATTATCCATATCGGATAGTTTATGGTAATAATATTGAATTTGACGGTGTACATTATAAAGTAATTAACTTTGCTGAAGATGACAGTGTTTGTACTCTTAAATTGGTTGGGGTTGCAGCATGAGTGCTTTTATTACAATTGATGCTAAAAAACTTGATTTGGCACGAATCGTCTTGGCGGAAGTCAAAAACGGAGCGCCACGAGCGATTCAAGGGACGATAAATACCTCTCTAACGATGGCACGCCGTAAAATTTATGGACAGATAGACCAAGAATTTGACCTTAAAAAACAGAATACTCGTGGTAAAAAGGTGCTGGACACCCAGCGTGCACGACCGGATAATTTAGTAGGGATGCTTATGTTTAAAAGTGCGGCTCTACCTCTTTATAACTTCGGAATTAATCCACGTGGACAACATCTTGGACCGTATTCAGGGAAGCTTCTTAGAGCAGAAGTTATTAGAGGTGAAGTCAATCAATGGCGGCATGCATTCACTGCTAGAATGAAAAATGGACACTGGGGAGTGTTTACTCGCTCTGGTAAGTTTACTACAAGAAATAATCATAATAAAAAACGTAGCACATGGAGAGCAGGGAAACGGCATAAAGTAGAGATTATTAATCAACGTTATAGTGTCTCGGTACCGCAGATGGTTAACCGTGTGCTTGAGCATAGCCCCAACTTAAGGACAGATATTCAAGCGGAAGTGGATAATAATCTTGACCGTCAGCTAGAGCGGCTGTTAAAGGAGCGTATTTGATGATTCATGAAGCCAATGAGGTTAGTCTTGTCATCCAGCTACAAAAAGCAGTTACTGAATGGGTAAAAGATATCCGTTTTACGCTAAGCAAAATCAGCTCGGAAAGCCCAACGCTTGCCGAAATGTCAACCACACCAAAAGTTTATAAATATTATTTGCCTGAGCGTACACCTGATAAAGCAGAGCTGAGGCGAATAAGAGCTGATGACAAGCAGTTTGCTCCTGATGCTACACCGTTATACCCGGCGATTATAATTAGACCTAGTGGTGGCAGTGAAGATGATGATAGTGACAATGGTACTAGTTACGCTGAAACTAAGATTGATATTGTGATTTTAGTGAGTGAATATAATCAGGAGAATAGATACAGTTTTTTATTACTAGCAAATAAATTAATTCGCCAACAGTTAAAGCGAATACCACGCAAAGTCTTAGCTCAGGCATATGTGCTTCAACCGTCTCTGGATTGGCAGATTTATGACAATGATCAGGATCCACTGGCAAGCTTAACCTTAACCACAACTTGGCGTTATGATATGCCAGCTGGTAACGTTGGAGATTTTGAGGGATTTTTTAAATAAGTTTTACGAAAGATAAATTATGTCTGAATATAAACATGGTTCATTCGCCGAGGAGCTGGCTACTACCATTCAGGGAGTTGTAAGCACTAAAGCGAATATTACTTTTATTGTTGGTACTGCACCAATTAATCTGGTTGATGAAAATAATGTCAATAAATTGGTGCGTTTAACTAATCTTAATGAAGCGGTAAGACTGTTTGGTTATGATGATAACTTTAAACAATATACGCTTAGTGAGGCTATCTTTGTATTTTTTGCGCTGTTTCGGGTTGCTCCGGTGTACTTTGTGAATGTACTGGATCCTGCTAAACATAAAAAATCTGCAGAGCAGGAAACGCAAACTCAGGTTAATAGTCAGGTTATTTTATCCCAGCTTGGTGCGATTAAGTCCAGTGTTGTAGTTAAGGTTGGCAGTGTAGATAAGGTGTTGGATAGCGATTATAGTTTAGATTTTAATAAGAGCAACCATTTGGTGGTAAAGGTTTTGAGTGAGGGCAGCATTAAACCTGCAGATAAGCTCGTGATTGATTATGAAGTGTTAGACTCCTCAAAAGTAACGGCTCAAGATATTATTGGAGGCATTGATAATAAAGGTAACTATAGTGGAATTGAACTGGTGCAGAAATGTCGCCCGCAATATCGTGAGCTACCGGGAAGTTTAATCGCGCCGGCATGGTCCAAAGATATCTCAGTTAGTCAGGCACTGTTATCCAATGCCAAAGCTTTGAATACGAAGTTTATTGCTAATGCCTTGGTTGATTTGGACACCAGTAAAATAGTAACTTATGCCGATGCGGTGGATGTTAAGGCTAAAGCAGGTTTAAATGATCCTCATTATAATGTTTGTATTGGAGATCTGCTTGCTGCAGGTGTAGTTTATAATCAATCAACATTTCTAGCGGCCGTTAAGCAACGTATTACGGCAAAGAATAATGGATTTCCGAATCAAAATCCATCAAATAAAAGCTATGAAATTAATGGTTACCAGATCAACGGACAGGATGTATTTTTGGATGAGGCGCAAGCTCAGTACCTCAATGGTAATGGTTTAATTCTGGCAATCAATAGTGATAATGGATGGGTATGCTGGGGTAATCGCACGGCTTGTTATCCCGGTAATAATGATGTCAAAGATTTTGATATTGCAGTGCGTGATTGCGGTAATTACCTGATTAATTCATGCATAATTGCCTGCTCGCCCAATGTTGATGAGATCATCGACCGTGCTTTTATTCTTCGGGTTGAATCTAAATTGCAAGCGTGGCTGGATGGCTTAGTTGGCAGCCGTAAATTAATCAGTGGCAGCATCTCATTTCCGCAGGATGAGAATCAATTGGATGCGTTACTGGCTGGCAATGTGGTGTTTTTACTGGATTATTGTACTTCCACCACCGCATCCTCCATTACAACCAAGGTTGCATTTAATGTCAATGATTTAATCAGAGTTTCTGGAGAGTAAGATGAGTGATTCTACATTTATCGGTGCACAAACCCGTGAATACCGGGTTTATATTGATGGTTATGACTTACTGGGGGTGGCAGAAGTAAAGCTACCCGAGGTTAAGTTTAAATCTATTACTTTAGAAGGTACCGGTGTCCTCGGTGAAATTGAGATACCCGGCACTGGCTCAGTAGAAAAGCTTGAGCTGGAGGTAAAGTTTAATACTGTTAGTCAGCCAGCATTTAGACTGTTAAACCTCAATAACAAGCTGCTCGAATTTAAAGCAGTTATTAACGGTGTTGATTCTGCAGATCATACTATAAATGGTCAAGGTTTGTATATATCAGTTCGTGGTAGTTGCAAAGGGTTTAACCTTGGCACCCTAAAAATGAATGATATGCTTAACGTTCCATTTACACTGGAAGCTACGGCATTGGAAGTTAAGCTTAATGGTGAACAATTATATAAAATTGATAAACTTAATGGCATTTTTGAAGCTGCCGGCAGGGCACTGGTTAAAAAGCTTGGGGATTATTTTTAAAGTGCTGGTTGGCGATGCAAAGAAACGTCCGCCAAATTTTTGGCTCGCGTGGAGAAGTGGTTGGACAGAATTGCTGACGCTTTGTGAGATGTTGCCGAGATAAAACTATCCAACCAGCGAAAAATTTCGCTCGTTATATAAGAATTTAAATAATTGTGTTATTGAGGAATAAGTATGAAACATAAATTTGCTAAACCATATCAATTTAACGGTAAAGAATATAGTGAGCTGGAGATTAATATTGAAAATATCACCACGCTGGATTATGAAAAGGCTGAGAGTCAGTATAAAAGCATCAATCCCGGATTTTCTGGACTAATTGAAGCTGAAACCGGATTTACCAAACAGCTGATTATCAATGCGACCAAGCTTCCGGCTGAATTTTATAACGGATTGCCGCTTGGTGAATTTATCAAATTAAAATATGCGGTACAGGGTTTTTTGTTAGGGTCAATCGGGTCGACCAACTCAGAACAGCCTGCTTAGTATTATCAGAGCATGGTTTTGTAGGTTACTGGGAAAGCGTGCCAGTGTGGAAGCTTAACAAGTATTTGGAGTTAAAGTCTAAATTATAGCCACTTGGGAATTAATAACCTGAGTGGTTTTTTAGTTTTATTACGGGTGAGATTAAGAAAGTCAAGTATTCTCATGGCAATAATGCCCGGGTAAACAACAAAAATAAGTCCAAGAATTCCAGCAATAAATAATAAAAATGGTGCAACTAGTGCAAATAGCATCACACTAAGCGCAATGAGAGTAATTGCCAGAATGCAGCTTAAAATAAATGTCATTACAAACTCCTGTAATTAGGAGAAAATTATAGCATATAACGATGATTTGTTTGAAAGTTTAGGTAAGTTACTATGTCAAAAATTCATGACGTATCATTTCAGATTCAGGCACAAATAAATAATTCATTTACCAAGGCATTTGGTAGTGCCAAAGATAAATTAACCCTGATGCAAAATCAACTGGGTAATTTGTCAAAACAAAATAAGCTGATTGAAGAATTTAAAAAAGTTGAGGCAACTACTACCAAACTGGGTACTGATGCCTATCACGCCAAAGCAGGCGTCAATGAGTTAACGCAGGAAATTGGCAGAATTGGAACGCCAACAAGACAGATGGCGTTAGCCTTGGCTCAGGCGCAAAAAGCCAGCGATAAACTGGCAAAAGCTCATGCTTATGAATCTGAACGTTTAACCAACTATCGGCAAAAAATCAAAGATGCGGGCTTAGACATTAATAATTTGGCTGATAAACAAAATAAACTGGCTGCCAGTACTGAAAAGCTGCAAAGTAAAATGGCTAAGACTCAGGTTAGAGGCATGGTTTCGGAGCGACTGCAGCAGGAGTCACAAAAGCGTTTCTTTTTGGCGACTGACATTATGATGGCAAAAAAGAGCTTCTCATTTTTGCAGCAACCAATTGCGGATGCGATTAAGTTTGAATCGGTGATGGCGGATATTCGTAAACTTGTGCACTTTGATACGCCGCAAGAGTTTGCCGAGATGGGTAATCAGATTAAAGATCTATCTACCCGTGTGCCAATGGCGGTGGAGGGACTCGGACATATTACTGCTGCCGCAGCTCAGGCTGGTATCGCAAAAAAGGATTTGATTGCTTTTGCTGAAAATGCGGCACAGATGGCGGTTGCATATAATGTCAGCGCTGAAGCTGCTGGTGATATGATGGCTAAATGGCGCTCAGGCTTTCATTTAAACCAACAACAAGTGGTGGCGCTGGCAGACCAGATTAATATTCTGAGTGATAATTCTGCAGCCAGTGGCGCACAAATTGGTGAGGTTGTTACGCGTATTGGTGCACTCGGTAAGATTGCGGGCTTAACTGAGGCTCAGGTAGCTGCGCTGGCAGCTACTTCAATTGGGGCGGGTGTTGCTCCTGAAATAGCAGCTACTGGTATTAAGAAGATGATGACCACCTTAACCTCATCAACTGCAGCAACTAAAAATCAGGTTAACGCATTTGACCAGCTAGGTATAAATGTGGCTAAACTTGGTAAGAGTATGCAGACAAACGGTATGGAGTCATTGATTGATGTCCTGCAGCGAATTAAGAAGCTTGCACCAGAAAAACAAGCACCAATTTTAAAGCAAATCTTTGGTGAAGAATCAATTGCACCGATTGCCGGACTGATGAATAATTTGCCGGAAGTGATTGGCAATATTCAACTGGTAGGTGATAAAAGCAGGTATTCCGGCAGTATGATGAGAGAGTTTGCCTCACGCTCATCTACTACAGAAAACTCCCTGCAGCTTTTTAAAAATAATCTGGCAGCAATTGCCATTACAATCGGTAACACATTTTTACCAGCTATCAATGAAGTTATAAGAGATGTGAATACCTTGCTGAATCAAACGATACGCCCATATATTGAAGCACATAAAGAGGCTTTCTTGGTGATGGGTAAAGCGGCGATTGCTCTCGCTGGATTATCGGTAGCTTTTACCTCTGCACGAATTGCTATCTCGGTATTTAATACCGTGATGTTATTGAGCTCTGGACTGTTTGGTGGATTTACTAAGGCGCTCCTGTGGTTTATCCCCCTACAAACTAGAGCGGCGCTGGCAACTAAGTTGATGTCATATTGGCAAGGGATTGTTAACGTGGTGATGAATGCAAATCCAGTATTTAGAATAGTTACTGGTATTGCGCTTTTGGCTGGTGCGATTTACTGGGCGTGTACCCATTGGGATGATTTTGTTGGCTGGCTAAAAAAAGCTTGGGCAATGCTTTCAGGTTTTTATGATACGGTAATGAAGGTAGTCGGTGCGGTTAAGTCTTTATTTGACGGTAATGATGGTAAATCATTCAAGGTTGATATTAACCATGAAATCAGCCAGCCAAAACACTTTGCCGGTAATTTGGAAGCAGCGACAACCCAGCAACAAAAACAGATGTCATCATTAAAAGCAGCACAAAACATCAGCTATAGTCCGGTACAGACCTTTAATATTACTGGTAATACTGATAAGGGCATGATTCAGGAGGCACTAAATGAACAGCAAGCTAATTTTACTAAAATGTATGATTCAAGATTGGCATATTAAATGACAACTTATACAACTAGGCACGGCGATATGTGGGATGCCATTGCCAAAAAGATGATGGGGGCTGAAATGTACGCCAATCAGCTGATAGATGCTAACCAGCGTTACAGTAATATTGTTAAATTTGATGCCGGAGTGGTATTAACCATTCCAGAAATTGTGACGAGTAAAAGTGCGGTTAATTTACCACCATGGAAGCAAAGAGGGTAATTATGTTAGATACAGCAAAAACCGCGCGGAAGGCAAAGGTTGAGATCAAAATTGCTGGTAAAAATGTAAGTGCTGATCTGGCACCTTATCTAACCAGCTATAATTTCAACGATAAGACCAGCACCGAGGTTGATGATATTACCTTGACCATTGATGACCGCGCCGAGCTGTTTGTCAGCGACTGGATGCCGGAACGTGGTGATAAG
>Ga0214919_10012819_pt1 | contig 10243 bp, 8 predicted proteins | sample LL1503_MetaG_FD_177994 | JGI IMG/M metagenome (GOLD analysis project Ga0214919, IMG submission 177994) | Freshwater microbial communities from Lake Lanier, Atlanta, Georgia, United States - LL-1503 | ecosystem: Environmental > Aquatic > Freshwater > Lake | place: USA: Georgia | collected 2015-03-15 | reverse complement strand
CTTGTAGCACTACGGCCGCCAGCACGTCCCCGTTGTCCGGATGCTCGTCCAGCGCTTCGTCAATCGCGTCTTCTAGTTCCTGGGCGTCGCTGGGCAGGGTAATGAACTTTTCCGGGCCGCGATACACCTGGCGCCGTTCAAAGTCCATGATGCCCCGGCGCAGTGCTTTGTAAGCGGCTTCCTGCTGGGCGCTGTTCACCGTGGTGATCACATCTAGGCCGCGTGTGTAAGTTTCGTCGCCATATTGGTCGTACATAAGCTGGCGCACCATTTCGGCCAGGTATTCGGCATGCACCTGTGGGCGGCTGGCGGCGGTTTGTACCCGCAGGACCTCTGCCTTTGCGGCTTTGGCTTCGTCTGCCGTAATAAAACCGTTGTCCAGCATGCGCTCAATAATGTATTGCTGGCGGATACGTGCGCGGCGCGGGTTCTTGATCGGGTTGTACGCCGAGGGCGCTTTGGGTAAGCCAGCCAGCATCGCGGCCTCGGCAATACTGATATTTTTCAGGGGCTTGCCGAAATAGGTTTCGCACGCAGCGGCAAAGCCATAGGCCCGATTGCCCAGAAAAATCTGGTTCATATAGATTTCCAGAATCTGGTCTTTGCTCAGGTTGTGTTCGAGCTTAAAAGTCAGCAATACCTCGTAAATCTTGCGGGTAAAAGTTTTCTCGGACGACAGGTACACATTACGCGCCACCTGCATGGTGATGGTCGATGCGCCTTGGCTCTTGGAGCGCCCCACATTAGCCGCAGCCGCGCGCACCATGCCCACATAGTCAATGCCGCCGTGTTGAAAAAAGCGCGCGTCCTCAATGGCCAATATGGCGTTTTTCATCACCAGTGGAATTTCATTAATCGGAGTGAGCGTGCGGTGCTCCTCGCCAAACTCGCCAATCAAATCCCCTTCGGATGAATACACCCGCAAAGGCAGCTTAGGGTGGTAATCCTCTAAATCGGAAATATCCGGCAAATTAGGGTAGGCCAGCGCCATGACGATGGCGACCAGAAAAAGGATAGAGGCGAGACCGGCCGCAGCCAGCCCGGCTAGGGACAGGACGATAAAGCCCATCCAGCCCCAAATCGTTCGCACTGGGGCCTTTTTTGGCCCGGCAGGCTTGGGTGAGGCGGATGGGGGCAGTTCGGCCATGGATGCAAAGGTCTAGAAAGTGAAAACGCGAGTCCGCAGTGCGTGCCAAATCGGGGAAATAGTCAAAACGACCGATTCTGCTTTGGTATGCGACGTGCCGGAAACAGCCAAAGGCTAATGGTAGCGCAGCCGAACATCTACAAATCCACAAAGATATTTGTAATATTTGCTAAATTTAATGGTACTATTGATAAACATTAGGCTAAAAATCATTAAAATTTAGGCAATTGAGGTGTAAATAATGGATCTGAAGTCACTCTTTGGCCGACGTCAGGAAGAAATTATCGGGATGGATATCAGCTCCTGGGGCATCAAAGTCGTGGGGCTCAGCGGATCCATGGAGCAGCCTGTTTTAGAACTGTTGGCTAGCGCCAGGGTACCAAGCGGCCATATTGTTGACGGTAATGTGGTCAAGATGAACGAAGTGGCGGAGGTGCTGCGTTCCTTGTTGCGAAAAAACCGGATAAAAGCCAAAAAAGTCGCCCTCGCATTACCTACATCCGCAGTTATAACCAAAAAGATCATGGTGGAAGGGAACTTGAGTCCGGCGGATATGGAGTCGCAGGTTGAAGAGGAAGCGCGTCAATATATTCCATTCCCTTTGGAGGAGGTAAGCCTGGATTTTTGCACCACAGGCCCCAACCCGCAGCGACCCGAAATGGATGATGTGCTGATTGCAGCGGCACGCCGTGACCGTGTGCAAAACCTACAAGAGCTGGTGGAATTGGTGGAACTCGAAGCCAGCGTTATTGAAGTGCAGTCCTATGCATTGCGCTTGGCGACGCAACGCTTGGTCGATATTCATTTACCCGGGCAAGATAAAGCGGTGGTGCTATTGCTCAAAGTGGGCGCGGGCCGCACGTTGATGCAGGTTTCGGTAGGCGACGCCATTGTGTATGAGCGCGACCAGGCGGTCGGCGGCGAACAACTGACCCAGCGCATTGCCGCCCATTACAGCTTTTCTAGTGATGAGGCGGAAACTAAAAAAATCTCCGGTGCACTGGCGCAGGATTTCGAATCCTCGGTACTAGCGCCCTATGTATCGACCACCGTTCAGGTGCTTGAGCGTGGCATGCAGTTTATTTACAACAGTACGCCCTACAGCAAGGTTAATCAGATTTTTCTAACAGGCGGCGGCGCGATGGTTCCCGGCTTAGCCGCTGCCATATCCACTGCACTGCAGTCACCTTGCACTTTAATCAACCCGTTTGAGGGTATGAGCCTGGCGCCCCAGGTGCGCAATAACCTGCGCTTGCAAGACGCACCGCTCTTTATTGGTGCTTGCGGCCTGGCCTTGCGGAGGTTTAGTTTGTGATTCAATTTAATCTCTTGCCGCACCGCGAGGCGCTGCGTAAGTTCAAGCAAGACCAATTCAATGCGTCCATGGTGTTGACGCTGATCCTTGGCGGAATAACCGCCTTTGCTATTTACGGTTCGCTCATTTCCTCTATCGACGCACAAAAAGACAATATTTCGGTTTTGGAAAAAGAAATTAAGCGCTATGAGGCGCAAATTGTTGAAATCAAAGATTTAAAAACCCAGATCGACGCGCTGCTTGCCCGTCAAAAAGCAGTGGAAGATATTCAGGCTGATCGGAACACGCCGGTGCGTTTGCTTACGGAGCTGGCCAACAATCTGCCGCAAGGTGTGGCCCTTAGCAAGTTAGCCCAAAGAGACCAGGAGTTAACGCTGGAGGGTATGGCCCAAACCAACGAAAACTTGTCGCAATTTTTGGATAACTTGGGTAAGGCGGGCGGTTGGTTTTCTAAACCGGAACTTCAAGTCAGCGAAGTTCAAAGCCTTAACCCCACCGGCAAGTTGCCTGTGAAGACATTCAAGTTTTCCGTCAAGGTTCTGTTTTTGCGCGCCCAGGACGCATCTGCTGCCACTGGAGCAGCTTCCCCGGCTGCTCCGTCCAAGGCGGCTTCTGGTGCTTTACCCGCCGACGCCGCATCTAAAGCGGGGCCAGCGGGCGTCCCCAAAGTCTAAGACTTCTGTATTGATGGCCTAAGCTAGCTATGAATAAAAACTTTTTCGCGTCATTGGGCTCGACCATCGCCGCACAGTTCCGGGGACTGGATTCAGGAAATCCATCTTCATGGCCACTGGTGCCGCGATTGTTTTTGCTGCTTGTTTTGTATTGCCTGACCGTAGGCTTGCTCTGGCTCTACCCTTTGAGTGATTACGCCACTGAATTAGATAAAACGGTTGAAAAAGAAAACACCTTACGCGCCGAATTTACCGACAAGTTGGGCAAGGCAGCTAACCTCAATTTGTTGAAAAAGCAGCGGGATGAAGTGGCGCTTACCGTGGAGGGCTTGGAAAAGCAATTACCCAATAGCACGGAAATGTCGGGTTTACTTTTTAGTATCAGCCAGATGGGGCGCGGCCAGAACTTGCAGCAGGAATTATTCAAACCAGACGCGCCTATTTTTAAAACCTACTACGCCATCATTCCGGTCACCTTTCGGGCGAATGGGGGCTACCATGATTTCGCCCGCTTTGCCGCCGATGTGGCGAACCTGCCGCGTATTGTCAACCTTAGCAATATGACCATATCGCCCAAGGCAGAGGGGGCCTTGACGCTGGAGACCACGGTCCGAACCTACCGCTACCTAGACCCGGGTGAAGTTGCGGCACAGGCCAAGACTCCCAAGGAGGGCAAATGAGGCAATTGCCGTTCGCGGGCCTGACGCTAGCGGTAGCGCTGCTATCGGCCTGCGGATCCTCGCGCCAGGATGATTTGCGTCAGTGGATGGAGGAGCAGCGCAAGGCGAATGTGCCTAGCGTCAAAAAAATTCCTGCGCCGCAGCCTTTCAAGCATTTGTCCTATGAACAGGGCGAGCGCAAAGACCCGTTTACTAAGCAGTACTTTGTAGCACTGGCCAATGCAGAAGCGGATAAAGCCAACCCGGATTTGAGCTTGTCCCAAAAATCCCGCGCACGCCAGCCCTTGGAAAGTATTCCCCTGGAGTCCATGAACTTCGTGGGCATGCTGGAAAAACAAGGGCGCTCTGTGGGCCTGTTACGTGCCAACGGCATCGTGCATCAGGTAGTGCCCGGTCAGTACCTAGGGAAAAATTTCGGGAAGGTGTTGCGCGTGGATGAGTCGGGTATCCAACTGCGGGAAATCGCCCAAGATGCCGGTGGCAAATGGTTAGAACGCGACATCTATCTGCGGATTCAAGGGAGTAATAAATGACTATAAAGAGAATGATGCAACAGGCTGCCGTGTGGACGGCCTGTCTGTTGACTTGCCTGCTTGGGGCTCAGCTAGCCTATGCGGAAAATTCGGTAACCGCGATTACCGCGCAGCGCAGCGGCAATTCCGAGCAAGTACGTATCGAATTCGCGCAGGAATTGACAGCCTTGCCCAAAGCCTTCGCCACCCGCAACCCTGCGCGTATTGCACTGGACTTCCCTGGCCTGGGCAGCGCCCTGGGCATGGGCCGTATTGCTATTACCCAGGCCTTGGTGGACTCGGCCATCGTCGCCCAGTCCGATGAGCGTAGCCGCGTGGTGATCAACCTGCGCCAACCCGCCAATTACCGCCTGGATATTGTGGGTAAAAGCCTGATCGTGGCTTTGGAGCCAATTGCGGGGGCTGTGCCGGCGCAGATACCTGCGGCAGCGGTGCTGGCGCCGGCACCGGCTCCCAGCCCTGCGGCGAGTAGTGCGCTTGCTGTGGCGCCCACCACGCAAGCCGTTGCCCCAACCGCTAACGGTCCCGCGCCTATCAGCGATATCCAGTTCCGCAGAGGCAGCGATGGGGCGGGGCGGGTGGTAGTCACGCTGCCCGGCAAACAAGTCAGCGCCGATGTGCGCCAGGTGGGCAGCAACTTAATAGTGGACTTTAGCAACGTCAGCCTTCCCGAGCGGCTGCGTAAAAAGCTGGATGTGACCGACTTCGCCACACCGGTTCAATCCATCACCACCAACCAAAACGCGGGGCGCGTGCGCATGCAAATCACACCGCTGGGCGCGTGGGAACATACCGCCTACCAGACCGATACCGAGCTGGTCCTGGAAGTGCGACAGGTCATCCAGGATGCTAAAAAGGCCGCGCAAAAAGACGCGTTCACTGGCGAGAAGCTATCGCTCAATTTTCAGAGCATCGATGTGCGCCAGGTGTTACAAGTGATTGCGGACTTCACTAATTTCAACGTCGTTACATCCGATTCGGTGAGCGGCACCGTCACTTTGCGGGTGCAAAACGTGCCTTGGGACCAGATACTGGACATCATCATGCGCAGCAAAGGCCTGGCTATGCGGAAAAACGGCAACGTCTTGTGGGTCGCACCCAAAGACGAGATTGCCGCCAAAGAAAAACTGGAGTTCGAGTCGCAAATTACCAATGAAAAAATCGAACCGCTACGCACCCAATCCTTCCAGCTGAACTACGCCAAGGCGTCTGACGTAGCGCCGCAATTGATGGCCGGCGGTGGTGGTGCCGAAGGCGGCGCAGGACGTATCCTGAGCGCGCGCGGCAGTGTGATCGCGGAGCCGCGTACCAACCAGCTATTTGTCACCGATGTCGCGGGCAAACTGGACCAGGTGGCCCAACTGATCGCCAAGGTGGATGTATCGGTGCGCCAAGTGCTGATCGAAGCGCGCATTGTGGAAGCCAGCAGCGATTTCGCCAAAAACCTGGGCGCTAAATTAGGCGGCATGGACCGGCGTGCGATTCAGGGCGGCGACGGTGGCTACCAGCTCTCGGGCGAAAACCGGGTGGCCTTTGGTACCAACTACGCCAACGCGCTAGGCTCTTCTGGCGCGACGACCACCATGGACGCCAGCAGCAATTTTGTGAACCTACCCGCTGGCGGTGCCGGTGGTTTTGGTGCCGCCTCCTTTGCGGTGACCTTGTTCAGCGCTGCCTCCAACCGCGTGTTGGCCCTGGAATTGTCAGCCCTCGAATCCGACGGGCGCGGCAAGATTGTGTCCAGCCCACGCGTCATTGCGTATGACAAAACTAAGGCCATCATTGAGCAAGGCACCGAAATACCTTACCAAATGGCCACCAGTAGCGGTGCCACCGCCGTCAGTTTCCGCAAAGCAGTACTCAAGCTTGATGTAGTGCCGCAAATCACGCCGGACGGCAACATCAGCCTCGAGCTTGATGTATCCAAAGACAGCGTGGGCAGCATCACCGCATCAGGCCCCTCGATTGATACCAAACATATTAAAACCCAGGTCTTGGTGGACAACGGCGGCACCGTAGTCATAGGCGGCATTTATACCGAGGACCAAACAGAAAGAGACACCAAAGTGCCTTTCCTCGGCGATTTGCCTGGCGTAGGCTTTTTGTTTCAGAACAAATCCAAATTTACGAAAAAGAGCGAAACACTGGTGTTCATTACACCTAAATTAATCAATGATTTAGTGGGTACGCGTTGATTTTGAGTCGGTGTGTTTTGTGCGTAAACCCATCGACGACCTGTCAAATTTGGATGTGAAAAAAACGCAGGCGGACTCGGTAGCGGATTTAGCAGTGGATAAGGCGCCCTAAATGCGTCGCAAAGTGGCAAGTCAATGCCGAGCCAAAAGGGCAATGGAAAGGGAAGGCGGTATGAAAAAAATGAAATGGCTATGGCTGATCGCAGTAGTTTGGACGCTCATCGCTTGCGGTGGCGGTGGGGGGAGCCCCGGCACCGTTGGTTCGAAACCTTCAGGGTCTGGGAGCGGCGGTAGTACTGGCGGCGGATCGTCGGGGTCCAATAGCACGGGTAATGGGGATAGCGCTTCTACTACGGCCACAGATTTTCAAATTGCATTCGACAAACGTTACATCAGCAACAGTGGGTCCGATAGCGCAAAATTGACGGTAACGGCACTCGACTCCAATAACAATGTAGTTGCGGGTGTTCCTATTGTGGCGAAAGTGGATACTGCGACCTTTACCCAGTCGGCTAAAGTAACGGATGAAAAAGGAAAATATTCAGGTGTAATTGAAATAGGGCAGGATAAAAGTAACCGTTCTGTGACAGTAACCATATCTATGGGTGCCCTACGTAAGTCAAGTACGCTTTCTGTCATCGGAACCGTCATAACTGCTAACCTAATTCCAGCAAATCCTTCCCCTGGTCAGACGGTCAATTTAGAACTCGCCGTTAAAGATAGTCTAGGTAACGCCATTGCTGATGCACCTGTTGATATATCCGGCACCTTAGTGCCTTCAAAAACCTACACCGCGAATGAGTCTGGCACCATTAGTTTAAGATTCCAAGCGCCCAATAGCACCGGATCTTACAAATTACTCGCTAATGGGATGGGCGCGACTTTGGCCAGAGACGTTCAGGTCAATTCAGCACAAAGTATTCCTTCTGCCCAAGGCGTTATAAGTTCGGCATCATTGAGTGTTGCGCCCACCGTCATAGGCCCGAACACAAGCGGGTCGACGGCCAATCGCTCGTCCATCAAAGCAAAATTTTTAGACACGTCAGAAGCTGGCATAAAAAATATTCGCGTGCAATTTAAGATTATTTCCAACCCCATCTCAGGTGAAGCAATTTCGGTGGGCGATGGTGTGGTTTATACCGATGACAATGGCGAAGCAACAGCGGACTACATCCCGGGTTCTACGAGCAGCGCTAACGACGGGGTTGAAATCAGGGCTTGTTACAAGTCCACTGACTTTTTGGATCCGGATTTACTAAACAACTGTGCCAATCTGAGAGGAACTCGTAATGCTGGTGTCACCGAAGGGCAAAAATTAACGGTTGCGGCCGAGCCAGTTAGCATTGCAATCAGCGATTATTCAAAACTAGAAAAAGGTACATCGGGGATCGATTACCTTGACAAGTTACTGATTCAGGTCACCGATGCGGCTGGGCAGAGCGTTGCCGACGCGGTAGTTTCGGCTAACGTAAATATCACGCATTATGGGAAGGGCGTGTACGACGGAGACTATGACCTTGGCTTCATCCCGCCGCCAGCAAATTATGCGTCTCAGGATACCGTGACGCCAACTCTAAGCCGTCGAATCTGGTGCTCTAATGAAGATGTCAATAGAAATGCCGCTATCGATTTAAATGAAGATAAAAATTCGAATGGTACTTTGCAGCCCGAACAGGCTGCTATTTCTTTAACCTATGCTGACCCAAAGAAAAAGACGGACGCCAACGGTCAAATGCTTATCAAACTTTCATACGGTCAGCGATTCGCTACCTGGCTGGCCTATACGGTGACGGTGACTACCAAAGTGAAAAACTCGGAGGGTAGTACCTCAATGCGCTTTATTACGTCCTATACGGAGGACGACAAAGATAAGGGAACATTCCGTAAGCCGCCTTACGGTACTGGCCGGTGCGATTCGCCCAATTAAAGTCCATAGTAAAGCCACCATAAGGCGAACTCGTGGACTTTAAAATCGCGGGGTAAAGAGCTAAATAAGTCTCGTAGACTGTGTTTGGTTATTGATTTCTACCTTCGCCCACCTTCCCTACAAAGCCCTATTTTGATCATCCTCATCGGCCTCCCAGGTTCCGGCAAATCCACCGTTGGCAGACATATGGCCCGGCGCTTGCAGCTGCCCTTCTTGGATTCGGACCAGGCCATCGAGTTGCGGCTGGGCTGCTCTATACGGGAGTTTTTTGAGCGGGAAGGCGAATTGCGCTTTCGCGATATCGAGCAAGAGGTGATCGCCCAGCTCTGCGCCCAAGCACCGGGCGTGCTCGCAACCGGCGGGGGGGCGGTCTTGCGCCCCGCCAACCGCGACGCCTTGCGCGCCGCCGGAACGGTGGTGTACTTGCAATCCCAGCCCGAAGACTTGATGCGCCGCTTGCGCCATGACCACAAGCGACCCTTGCTGCAAGTGGCCGACCCCATGGCCCGTTTGCGCGAATTGTTCGCCGAGCGCGACCCGCTGTACCGCGAAACGGCCCACCATACGGTCGAGACCGGTCGCCCCTCGGTCTCCAGTTTGGTCAATGCCATTTTGGGCCAGCTACAAATAACCCCGCCCAGACGCCTAAACTAGTGGGCTATGACTTCCCCGCTTTTGCACACCCTATCCATCGCGCTGGGCGAGCGCAGTTACCCCATCCAGATTGGCAGCGGTTTGCTCGCGGATGCGGCCAGTTTTGCGGACCTTCCTAGGGCTTCGGCAGCGCTGATCGTGAGCAATAGCACGGTCGCCCCGCTCTACGCCCCGGCTCTGCAAGCCGCTTTGCAACCGCATTACGCCAGCGTGCATTTGGTCGTCTTGCCCGACGGCGAGGCCCATAAAGACTGGCAAACCCTGAACCTTATTTTTGACGCGCTGCTTCAAGATAACTGCGACCGCAAAACCGTTTTGTTTGCCCTGGGCGGCGGCGTGGTCGGCGATATGACGGGTTTTGCCGCCGCCAGCTATATGCGCGGCGTGCCCTTTGTGCAAGTGCCCACCACGCTCTTGGCGCAGGTGGATTCCTCGGTGGGCGGCAAGACCGGCATCAACCACCCGCTGGGCAAAAACATGGTCGGTGCCTTCTACCAACCGCAGCGCGTGCTCTGCGATTTGGATACCCTCAAAACCCTGCCCGCGCGCGAAGTCAGTGCCGGTTTAGCCGAGGTCATCAAATACGGGCCAATTGCGGATATGGCTTTTCTGGATTGGATCGAAGCCCATATTGACGCACTGGTTGCGCGTGATGTGCAGGCCCTAGCCCACGCGGTGCGGCGTAGCTGCGAGATCAAGGCGCAGGTGGTGTCACAAGACGAACGCGAAGGCGGCTTGCGCGCCATCCTCAATTTCGGCCACACCTTTGGCCACGCCATCGAGGCCGGCTTGGGCTACGGCGACTGGCTGCACGGCGAGGCCGTGGGCTGCGGCATGGTGATGGCAGCCCATCTCTCGCAAGCGCTGGGCCTGGTGGACGCGGCATTTGTGCAGCGCCTGACGCGCCTGATCGCCGCCGCTGGTCTGCCGGTGCGTGGCCCGGTGCTGGACGCCACCGACAACGCCGGACGTTACCTGGCGCTGATGCGGGTGGACAAAAAAGCCGAAGCCGGTGCCATCCGTTTTGTGCTGATCGACGGGCCGGGCCGTGCCTGCATGCGCGGCGCCGAAGATGCGCTGGTGCGCGCGGTGATCGACCGCTGCTGCGCTGCCTGATG
>Ga0214919_10012817_pt1 | contig 10245 bp, 2 predicted proteins | sample LL1503_MetaG_FD_177994 | JGI IMG/M metagenome (GOLD analysis project Ga0214919, IMG submission 177994) | Freshwater microbial communities from Lake Lanier, Atlanta, Georgia, United States - LL-1503 | ecosystem: Environmental > Aquatic > Freshwater > Lake | place: USA: Georgia | collected 2015-03-15 | reverse complement strand
AAACATCAATGAAATACTAGGATCCGATTCAATATCAGGATCAAGAGTAACTCTTAATTCAAATTTTTTAATTCTTCAGAATTGGATAAATGGCTACGTTAGTGTATTTGGTATAGATACAACTAATGGAATATTAAATCTAAGCGGTGCTTCAACAGGAAGTGTAATCGCTAAGATTGGTAGATTCGATAGCGTGTCTCTACCCTCAACAGGAACAGCAAAAACATCATTTAATTCATTAGGTGGTGGATCATTTGTTGATATACAAACAACAACATTTACTGCATCTGGAGCGGTGGTTCTAAACGGAGCAATATCTCTTGGTACTGGATCAGCATTAGTTGCTGGCGGAACATCAACATTCAATGGGCCATTAAATGCAAACGCTAAATTCAATTTAGGACCACAAGGGCATGTGGTTAGTGAAAATACCACGTATGCAAGTGGAACAGCGGGAACACCATTCCCAATAAGTTTAAATTCAACTGGTGGTGGTGTAGTAACATCCATTGATTCACCCTATGCTGTTACCGGATTGGAAGATGTGATATATGCAGCTTGCGGACCGACTGGATTCTTTATGAAAGTTTGTGATGGAGTTGGTGCAGGGGCAACACTGCCAGCAATACCACAGGGAAAAAGAATAACCATAGTTAATACATCTTCATATTCAGCAACAACCAGAATATACACGGGAGTTACCGGTTCCGCCAGTACATACTATACCGGGTTTAATACTGATACCAACTATGCACGTTACTCAACAACTGGAATAACAATATCCTCATTAAGACCGTATAGATCATCGATAACTCTGCAATGGGAGCCAAGAATAGCTGCTGGACAGGCAACACAGAATGGATCTTGGATAGTGCTTAGCGCTATTAACATGGCAGTATAATTAAAATTTAAAAAAATACAATACGATGGCAAAAACACCATTCATAAGGCCACTCCAAATACAAGGTGGTACATTTTATACATTTTCTTCGTCAGCTGAGGATCTTTCTTTTACATTCAATAATTCGGTTAATAAATTCAGATTTTCTAAATTTGCACTTCTTAATATACCCGATATAGATAACAGTGCAACTTCACAGACAAACACAATAAGACTGAATGGACCAGATAGTGCAATGATTGATTGGGCATCGAATTCGAAGAAAATAATAACAGGTGATGCTAATGTTGATTTTTCTCAAAGTTTTCAAAGTTATTGTTTGAATGTTGAATCCACAATAACTGGAACTGATGAATATGACTCCTCACTAAAACAGAATGTGTCGGAAAGAGTTTTCTTTAAATGGCTTAGAGAAATTGGTGCTATTAGATTTAGACCTGCTAATTCAACGGAGGTTGTTGCTACATTAAACCAAACCCAGGTTACTACAAATTCATTAGGCTTACCTGTAACACAAAAAAGATATACAGAAGGCGATACTTCACCAGGAACCACCGGGGCATATGGGCTAACTGGTGGTGTTTATAATAGAGTTGTTCAATATGTTGGTAATCTCGACATTGTGAATTCAGTTAAAAATTCAACAAATACATACTCCGAGGTTTATGTGTATGTTCCAACAAGAGACGGTAACTCTCCTTATGTTCTTTTTAAGAATGTGGTTGATAAAAACTATTACCCCGATTATCAATGGTCAAATACACCTAATAATCCTCTAAATAATGAATATTTGGTTGGTAGAAATTATGACGAAACAAATCCTAGTGGGCTAACAACATTGGCCATTTTCGATGATGATGTTCTTGGTGCACCAACTGCATCTTACATAGATACTGGAATAAACACTACAGTTATACCAGGTAACTGGTATTCGCCGAGAGACACAGCAAATACATATTTTACCGATTCAAGTTTCGTTGACTGTTCAAATTACATATTAACTAAAACCTATGCAACGTATCCTAGTACTCTAACTTATGTTAGAAGTAAATTGGATTCCATAGGAATTGATTTTGATCCAAATTCATATCAAAATATAATAGCAGATCCTAATATATCCACTCTGGAAGAGTTTAATGCAACCGCAGATGCAGCAGATTTTGAGTTTAACGCAGTATTAATCTATTATGATGTATATGATCCTGCTAATCCTGCTGATGTCGCTACGAACTTGTATGGAGTTCTTTTTCTTGATGATGTTAACGTGTCTTCCGGTACTGATTTCATTCCTAGACTTAAGAAATATAGACCTAATCCAGTTACCAAGCTAAATGGGAATTCGTATGGATTCAAGATAAATTTAAAATTTGATACTGATATAGATCAAACTGGTGTGGAGCAAGCCATAAATGACTATTCTCCCTTTTCACTGTCCATGTTTATGGATTCTATGAATGTTCTTCAGGATGCTAGTTCAACACTGAATAATGCGGCAGCTCAGTTTATTGACTTGAGCGATCGTGTTACTTCTCTTGAAAATGTAACTCTTTCATCTTCAACCAGTGCAAACATGGATAGAAGAATAAACATGTTGGAGCAATCATTTGCTGCTAATCAGGCATTGTTTAACAATACCAGCTCGATAATGGGTCTTATAAATCAAAATTATGATTTAGTTAGATCGATTATAAATAATCAAACTAGCGTTGAAATATCATATAACCTGGATCTTTTGAAACAGGGCAATGGTGTTACTCTGGATAGAACAACACCAAACGAGGTTAAAGTTAATAATATAAATCAGGACTTTAATGTAGGAGGTGATCAGGGTCTCGGCATATTAACACAGAATGGGGACAATGAAATAACCCTTTTACCGTTCTCTAATTACTTTAAGCACGTTAACGGTGGAACATCATTAACACTTAATGGTGATTTATCAATAAAAATAAAGGACAACCCGACAACATGGAAAGTTGGACAAAGATTTAGATTAGCTTTCGGAGATAAGGTTTACCCAGGAAACTATATAATAAATGTACTTACTGATTCATTAGGTAAGTACCCGATATCAAACCCAGTAGGAGTTGCATATTCGAAAGTTGTTATATCCTTAAACGAGGAGATATTTGCAAAACATGAATATGAACCAGTTTTTGATATAGTTTGCGTGGATGATCAGAATCTAAAATTCCAAGTTGATGTTATAGGAATGAGCTTAACAAACAACCAATAAATAAAAACCAAAAGAAATGGCAGGAACACAGAACACGATAAGTTCTTTAGTAGCACAATTTTTAAGACTTCAAAGGAACTCTCTAGAAATAATAAACGGACTTAATGAAGTTGCAGTTTCAACGAACGATACTGTAAGTATCGAGGTACTTGATGAGCAGGGATTACCCAAGACTGCAAACATACCTTCTTATGGGTTTCTTAGGGGAGAAATACAAAGACTAGATACCAACATAAAATCTTTAGCTGGAATTGGTGATTCGTCATCAACAGTTAGAAATCCGGATGGAACATATTCACAGGTATTCAAAGTGGAAACTCTAAAGGAACCAAAAAGTCTTAGCAATCTAGCTGTACCAAGTACATTTGGAGTTAAAGATAATTGGTTTTTCGAAAGCTTTTTAAGCCCATTGCTTTATATAAATATAAATGTAACTGGCCAAATAACTGATGCCGCTGATCGTATAGTTGTTAAAAGAGTTATAGCTAATACACAAACCGATGAGCAAAAAGTTTATTTTGATAGTCAGTTGAAGGGAAGAAATGATCTTACTTATGATCAATATCTCAAGTTGCTTGCCGATAACGGTATAGGACATTTTGTTGATGAGGACATCGTCCAATTACCATTGAGAACTATAAGATACATAGGTAGTTTTAGCGTACTTGGATATTATGACGACACAGTAAATTTAACTGATCTTGCTGGTAACTCATTCCAGGAGATAAGAAGAAACTATAAGGTAGACAAATTAACTTACACTGACACCATAACTAATGTTACTGACGGTAAGAGTTTGAATGTTGGTGACAAAATAGCTACTGGTGACGGAAGTTTATATCAACTAACCTCAATTAACAGGGATCAGGCATCATTCCAGGCGAAAAGAGTATCTGGTTATCAACCTATATTAGTTGGTGCAAATACAATAAGCATATCATCGACTGATTTTGGTCCTAGATATGTTCAAATTAATGTTGGTTATAATGAAAGACAGGGTGTATTCTTTAAAACTATAGATGATAATTTTAATATAGTTAGCGCATCTTGGTCAACTGGAATAGTATTTTGGAGTAATGAATTACAAACAAAAAATTCAGCAGGTGAACTAGTCAACCTTGAGACTTATTATCTTAATGAGGTTTCTGATTTGGGCAAGGTTTTTCTTGGTACTGCCAAAGAAAACAAGATACCAGCAATACAAGGTCTACAACCTGCTGCGCCATTGGTAACTGCTTCAAATTTTAAAGTTGTACAAATAAATAAACAGGTAACTGATTCAACATCAGCAAATGTGGTAAAGGACAAGCTTAATTTAAAAACTGCTCTCAAAAGTGAACTTGATGCTCTTGATTCTGCAATAAGCGAAGCTAGACTTGAATTGAATACAGGATTATCCCGTCATAGTATACCTAGAACCAGAAGAAGATTTGGATTTTCTAGATATATCGACGAAGGCACAGGTGAAAATCAATTCAATGATCCATTTATGATGTCTGGTGCAAGTAACATAACATCTCCACCTGGTGTAAACATAGCTTCCCTTAGAGCAAATCTAAATAGCCTTATTGACGAAAGAACCAAAAAATCACAATTATATGCTTCCCTGGTTGACGAAATCAATACGTTGGTTAAAGACGTCCCTCAGGTAATATCACCAGCTAAATATAACGTTAGAGGATTCTGGCCATTTCCAGCACCTAAACCTGATCCAAGTACAGGAACTCAACAGGTTATACAGTTTATAATTAAATATAGATACTTGAGTGATAGCGGTTCTGCACAACCTGCCGCTCAGATAGAATTTGTTGATAATGATGGAATGAAAAAAAATGCAGCCTTTTCTAATTGGGTTGAATTGAAAACCGACATAAGAAAGAAAGTTTATGATTCAACTAAAGGAGTATATGTTTGGGCTGACGAGATTGCTTCCGATGCTAATGTGCAAAATGTTAACCAATTGGACATACCTATAACAAAGGGTGAAAAACTAGAAATTCAGATAGCTTCTGTTTCTGAGGCTGGCTGGCCGGACAATCCGCTAATTTCTGATTATTCTGAGTCTGTTGTTATACCATTTCCTGATAATCTAACGATAACTGGTGTATCTGATACATTAACAGCAAACAACCAGGATGCTGCTGTTGTTAAGATGCAAAGAACATTGGATTCGCAAGGTCTTCCTAGTCACTTATCTCAGCAATTTACTTCCGGCGATAAAACATATTATCATGATGCTACTGGTTTAGCTAGTGGATTCTATACATCAACTGGTGTTGTTATAAATTTATTCGATAAAATAACAGATTTACAAAATCAAATAAATACACTGACATCTCAATTAACTTCAGCTAAAGGAACCCTTGAAGTTTACCTATTGGATTCTTCTAATAATAAAACTAAAATTTCCAAAGGTTCAGTTATAAAGGTTGTTGCTGGATTCTATAGTGATATATTCTCTGATCCGTTAAGTGCTGATGCGGGTAGAATTGCATCATTTACATACAGTATACAATTATATAATGCACAAGCTTCCGCTGTTGAATTGGCATCGACTATTCCTGGTGGATTAGCAGAGAGAGCACCTTCGAGCATAGCTGGGCAGACAAGCTATAATACGAATCTTAGATATGGTGACTGTCCAATATCGATAACAGCGATTTCCTTGAATGATGTTACTAATAATCAAAGTTTCCGACAAGCTCCGCCATTTGCTTCGTATAGTTCATATTCACAATTCATATATCCTAGATATAAAAGTGTTGGTTACGATCAATATCTCTATAATGATGGATTTGGGTCAGATATATTTAACTCAATTAGCTCCGGATCATCGTATCAATATGGCGGATCAACAAATACAAATTTTGGAATACAAGGATTGTATCCTCAGAATGGAACCATTATGATCCCGTATGATCCTGCTACTATAACACCATCATTTCCTACCGGTGCGATTACAAGTAACGTTTGGAATGGTACATACAGCGGGACCACCGGTGGTACACCGAATGGTGGTGGTAAATTGAACGAGTTTTGTATGGACATAAGACATCCTTATTTGGTTTCTGTTGGTAACACCAAATCTTTTACAACCTATACTGATTTAGTTAAACCATACTCAAGCAGCACCAACGTTTACCCTCCATTCAGACACACACAAACTTTCTGGGGAGATACCACTTTAAATTACTATTGGGCTCAGCAAATCTATAGACAACCAGCAGCATTTACTTCAATTTCATCCGATCCTAGATCTGATGATATGTACAGCGATAAATTAGGGTTCAATAACAATGATCAATTCCTCATAGGTAAATACTCTTGTGGAGCTTATCTTTTCCTTGGCCCTTCTTCTGCATCTAGCGTTCAGGTATCAGGGAATACCGCTTTGTCCACTGCAACTATAGGAACCGGTGAAAGTAATGCCATAGTAGTTCCACTTATTTTTCAATTTAGAGCGGTAGATAAGGCTGGTTATGTCGGCGGATGGAGAAAATCTGGGAATCTTTCTAACATAACTTATACTAAAAGAATAGGTATAGATATACAAGTTAGAAACGAGGACATTTTTTCATTCGATGTACAGATGACCGGATCATACAAAAATGATACATTAGTTGCACCTAATTTCGATAGCGGAAACACAAACCAATAATAAAAAAATTATAAAATGTCAGGAACAGCAAAACTCTTTGATTATAATACATCATTTTCCGTTATAAGAACAAATCCTAAGTTAAGCGGTAACTTCAGAATAACTATCGACTCGGAGGGGAAGGTTAGTCTCAATTCTATGAGCGTAAACCAAACTTTGAGCAACGACAGATTTAAAAATTTTAATGTAACTGGTGAGAGTAGTTTTGCTCTCGATCTTTTCAATTTTTTCGATAAGGGACAGTTGAATGCAAGTACAATTTTTCAGGTTGGCCAGTTTACTAAAGGAAGTAGAGAGCCGGTTAAAAAATATCAGGATCAGTATGATTTCTTTTATGCCAGTGGTGCATCATCTTTGATTGATAAAAATTATGGCGAGTCATTTAGTTACTTTGCGCCTCTCTGGTTAAAAAGTGAAATTCCTGACTATTTCGTTATATTTAAAATACCTGGCCCAATAAATTACCCATATTCTAAGAATCAAATTCTTATAAATCCTGGTATAAAATACAAGTTGGTTCAAAATTATGATAGCGACGCGGATTTTGTTATATCATACGGTAAAGATCCATCAGGTAACGAGATATTATATAGAAATAGTAATATATTCACTGGTACCAATGATTATACTTACTATAATATAATAAGTGGATCTGGTTCTGTCGTTATCTTTAATGAATTGGAATATATCGAAGAATCCAATGATGTGGAGACAATATTCGGAAAAAAAATATTGACCAATGCTAATGTCATAAAAACATTTGATCTTGGTGAAAATACTAAAATAGGTAAGTATATAAGATCGATATACAACGATAAAAATTTTACAAACTCGCCAGTTGACGTTAGTTTCGGTCCTAACGCATATACATACTATAATGGAATTTCTGTGAATGATGGACTTTTCACAAGAAAGGGTGAGATTCTATATGATTATTTTGTTAGCGATACAACTGATAAGATGATCGATTTTGAATCGTATATTACTGACGGTTTTTCTAGAAATGGTGTGGTGTGTCCAAATCTTCTAAATCTAGAATTTCTTTTTGATGATATAGATTCTGATCTGTATACCATAAACAGATATGTCGGATTTTACGTTTCCAAGAACGAAATAGCAAAACTTAGATTGAATGGTGATTATTTCTATAAATATAGAGATATGGCGGGCAATAACGATATGCCCAAACCACCTAGAAATGCATTTGGTTATTATTACGATAATGAGAGCTATGGAGTAACTGCAGATAGCGGAGTTAGACTTTTTTATGAATATAGTGATCCTGATTATAATTACTATCTCCCTGGATCGAATGACGTAAACATAACTGATTTCAATAAGTTATATTATTTGACGGATAAGCATAATAACTTCCATACGTTAAAAAGAGATGAGAACTATATAACAGTTGATGGTAATCCTTCCGCTTACGTATATGGACCGTATGACCCGTCTACTGACTCGTTCGTTGCTACCGGCGGATATGGATATAAAACAGGAACATTGGTTTTACAAGATACCAGAATTGATCTATTAGATTTTACTGGAACGAGCGATAAAATTGCAACAGTTGGAGGCACACCTGGCGACGGCGCGGGAAAGGCATATGTTGAAATAGAGTTTTTAAAGAAACCAGATCCAACAAAAACTTTGACTTTTAAGATAGTGTGGCCAAATGGATCGTTAAAGGACGGAAACAGAAGGTATGATATAGTAAGCAGTGGTGATTATTCATCCACATTAGTTTGGGTAGATGGATCATATTACTCATCCGGATCAAGCCATTACTTTAATGCTAACAGTGGAACTTTGGAGGACGTGGCGACAGGTTTTGCCAATGTACTGAAGGATGTTGACACAACAACCTGGGACAGTGGATCCAATCTAAGCTCAACCATAATAAGATTAAGAGATGCCGGCTTATATGGCAACACAGCATATACAATTTCGGTTTTTGATGACTACGAGAGATTTGATAGCTTATTTAGAGGTGTTTGGACATCCAATTCAACATATTTACCTGATTCTATAGTTTTATATAATGGTGAATATTGGTCTTGCGTATTAAACTATCCAGGTATTCCACCTGATCAGATGGGATGGAACAGATACCAACCGTTTAGCCAAATCGATTGTATATTAGTAAATGGCAAGGATGCATCAGAAATACTTGGACCTACAAACTTTATCGGTGGTACGAGAACAAGGAACGGAAGGATAATATTTCCTGCTGAGGAGGATTCCTTTGTTAAGTCCGGATACTTTGTAAAGACCGAGGCTGGATATTCGAAAATACTGAGTGTAACTAAATATGTTGATGAACCTAAAAGAGATCCGTTAAGTGAGAAAATAGTTGGCTTTGATAACTTTACATATTATAGAGTTGCTAATATAGAAGAAACTGATTCTCCTGTTAATTTTGGATCAACCAAATCATTCAATACCTATTCAGAGGCTTTTTTGGAACTTGGGGTATTTACATTTTTTGATGTCAAAGAATTTGATTTTGATTACTGGAGTTCCAATTATAACTACACTCCAACACCGGAGACTATACGATATTACCAGATTCAACCAGGTATTAGTGGATCTATTCAACCCGGTGCTTCATACTTAATTAAGCAGGGACAGATACAATATGGTCCATCCGGTGCGATTTACCCTGAAATTGGTACCGGTAATAATTTGTTCGTTGGTTTGACCGGATATAGTTCGTTCACTAATGTAAATCCTGATTTATTTAAGGATCTTATAGTTTTCCCTGCCGAATATTCCGACACAAATCCAGCAGGAATTACAGCATATACAAATATAGGATACAATAAGGATCTCGACTCATTTAATGGATTTATAGGAATTCAGAGTTTAACACCAGATACCCTTAACGCTGATTCAAGTAAATTGCAGATATTCAACAGAGGTAAATTAAAAACCGAATATGAATACTTACAAGAAAATTACACAACAAATACATCAAATCTTTCCAGAATAGTTCCATTTATAAATAAATGGGGATATTCAGGTGGAACTGATGCGAGGGGAAATGGTTATAGATTAAATCTAAGTCCAGCATTTACTCCTACTAATTTCTCACCAAGTTTTGATAGAGATTCAGCAGATTCCAGATATCTTACTCATGAATGGTTTCTCCTTGAATATCCACCAAGAAATTTCCCAGTTTCCGCTATGCAATACCAGAAAAGCTATCTTCCGGAAAGAATAGATTTGGACAAAGCAAGATTATGTGGACCTCAAAATTCCCAAGTAAATCTATATTTGTCATCATATTTTACGGTTGAATCTAGCGATTATCCTTCCGGGTACGTTGATAGTAAATCGTATACAAAGGAACTATTTACAACTTTCACTTATGATAAATCTAGTGGGTATTACGAAACAATATTTAGAGGGGTAAAGGTGGTTCTTAAAAAAAGATCAAACCTTTCAAAT
>Ga0214919_10012816_pt1 | contig 10246 bp, 10 predicted proteins | sample LL1503_MetaG_FD_177994 | JGI IMG/M metagenome (GOLD analysis project Ga0214919, IMG submission 177994) | Freshwater microbial communities from Lake Lanier, Atlanta, Georgia, United States - LL-1503 | ecosystem: Environmental > Aquatic > Freshwater > Lake | place: USA: Georgia | collected... | reverse complement strand
CCACGGCCAAGGTTTTCAGCAGGTTGCGGCGAGAGGGTGCGGTTTTCATGAAGTCACCTCAAAGTTGGAAAGGGTTGACGCGGGCCACAACTTCGGCCCACCCTCGCATTTTCAAGGGCTTGGCTCATGGGTCATACAGGGTTCATATGGAAGTGAAAACCCCATTCCCAATAAAGAGCATTAGGCCCCATGCTTCGCACTGTTGCTCCTGCCTTGTTTTGAAAGTGCCGAAGATGTACAAAAAATTGTTGTTGGCCTATAACGGCTCTGTCGCCGGTCAAAAAGCTTTGCTCGAATCGCGCGAGCTGGCCCAATGGGGTCAGGCCGACTTGCACTTGGTGGCGGTGATGCCCATGGCGCTCAATGCCGTGGTGGCCGAGGGCATTGTGTTTTCCACCGAACAAGAAGCGGCGCACCGCAAAGGTTTTGAGCAGGTGCTGGCGCAAGGCTTGTCGGCCTTGGCCGACCAAGGTTTTGCCGCCACGGGCGAGTTGCTGCTGGGAGACCCGGTGCATGAAATATGCGCCTGTGCCAAGCGCATTGGCGCCGACTTGATCGTGGTGGGTCACCAACACAAAAACAGTTGGGTTCAGCGCTGGTGGCATGCCTCCATCTCACCGTCGCTGATTGAGGAAGCCCCCTGCAGTGTGTTGGTGTCCATCATCTAGGCCGTGGTCGCGCTGATAAGGCCAGTTTGAAACCGCGCTGATGGTTTATTTGTCCACCGATGCGCTCCAGCGCTCGTCCCAACCGTGGCGCGCTTGCTCGAGTTCGCGCCGATCGCGCTTGGTTGGGCGACCTTGCTCTTGGCTCAAAGCGGGTTCGCGGGCGTAACGCTGTTGCAAGGCCAGCTTGGCGCGTTGTTCGATGCTGTCGGCGGTTTCTTGGTACAGCAATTGGGCCACGGGGGCGGGCCCCCGCTGGGCACTCAAGCCCACAATCAACACCATGCGCTGCACGGCACCTTGGCGCACTTGAACCGTGTCGCCGGGTTTGACTTCGCGCGAGGGTTTGGCGGTTTGCCCATTCACCTCGACCCGTCCTTTGTCGATGTCTTCGCTGGCCAAAGAGCGGGTTTTGTAAAACCGGGCCGCCCACAGCCATTTGTCGATGCGCATTTTCTCCATGGCGACATTGTCACCGCTGGCCGCCATGGGCAGGCGGACTTGAAGGGAAAGGCACCTTAGGGGTTGGCCAAACCCAGTCAATGTCCTTTGGGCCGCATGGCCCTGTCCAGGTCGGTTAGGCTATGCCCCCTATGCAACATATGCTGCCCCGACTCACCCAAGCCCACGCCCCATTGACCTGCCCCGTGCAAGCGGTCAACGAGCACGGCCAAACCGAAGACTTGTCCATTCCGGCCGAACGCGCCCTCACGGTGTATGTGGACAAGCGCGAGTTGGTGACCTTGATGACCTTGGGCGCCCACCCCGAATGGCTGGTGCTGGGCTATTTGCGCAACCAGCGTTTTATCGATTCACCCAGCGCGGTCGAATCCATCACTGTGGATTGGGATGCGGGCGAGGGCGGCGCAGGGGTTGCAGCGGTCAAAACCCATGGCGGCATTGCCGACCTGAGCGCCAAAACCGCGCAACGCGTGGTCACCACGGGTTGCGGACAAGGCAGCATGTTTGGCGACTTGCTCACCGATTTGGAGGGCCTGAGCCTGCCACCGGCGCGATGGCAGCAGCAGGCTTTGTACGCCATGGTGGACGCCATTCGCCTCAAGGAGAGCACCTACAAGTCGGCCGGTTCGGTGCATGCCTGTGCCCTGTTTCACAACAGCGATATGCGTTTGTTCGTCGAAGACGTGGGCCGCCACAACGCCATCGACACCATCGCCGGCTGGATGTGGATGAACGGCATCGACCCGGCATTGGCCCCCGCTGATGCCCCTTGGGCTTTTTACACCACCGGTCGCCTGACCAGTGAAATGGTGCTCAAGGCTGCGCAAATGCAAGTGCCGGTGGTGGTGTCGCGCAGCGGTATCACCCAAATGGGTTTTGAGATGGCCCAGCGCTTGGGCTTGTGCACCGTGGGGCGCGCCACCCACAAACGCTTTCTTTGTTACACCGCGCCCCAGGTGCTGCAATGGCAACCTGAATTGGCCCACACCCCTGTGAAAAGAGCCACCGCATGATGCGTTTATGGGCTTTGGCTTGGCGCAACCTGTGGCGTGATGCGCGGGCCGGCGAGTTGCGACTGCCCATGGTGGCCGTGGCCTTGGGCGTGGCTGCGCTCAGCTCGGTGGCTTTTTTGGCCGACCGCATGCAAGCCGGGATGGCGCGCGATGCGCGCCAGTTGATGGGCGGCGATGTGGTGGTGGTGAGCGATCAGCCCACCCCAGCGGCGTTTGTGCAAAAAGCCAAGGCCTTGGGTTTGAACAGTGCCACCACGCTGAGTTTTCCCACCATGGCACGCGCCAGCGACGAGCGCGGTGGCGCCAGCCGCTTGATTGCCCTCAAAGCGGTGGAACCGGGATACCCCTTGCGCGGGGCTTTGCAGGTGTTGCAATCCACGGCCGGTGGTTTGGCGGGCGCTGTCTTGCCAACACCTGGAATCCAGCCTGGAACGGTGGCCGCACCCAACAACCAAACGGCTTACGACGGCCCCTCCGTGACGGTGCGCACCATCCCAGCGCCGGGACAGGCCTGGGCCGAGCCAGGCCTGTTGGAAGCGCTGGAATTGCAACCGGGTGACAGCTTGTGGCTGGGCAAACACCGCGTGACCTTGTCGCAGGTGCTGACCGGCGAGCCCGATCGGGGCGCGGGCTTCATGAACTTTGCCCCGCGCTTGTTGATCAACATCGCCGACCTGGACGCCACCGGTTTGGTGCAACCGGCCAGCCGCATCGCTTGGCGCTTTGCGGTGGCCGGGCCAGACAAACAGGTGGCGACCTATATGCAATGGGCCCAGGACCAAGTGGGCCAGGCCGAGGTGCGCGGCGTGCGCCTGGAGTCGATGGAGGCGGGACGCCCCGAAATGCGCCAAACCCTGGAGCGCGCAGAAAAGTTTCTCAACCTGGTGGCCTTGTTGGCCGCCTTGCTCAGCGCGGTGGCCGTGGCCTTGGCCGCGCGGGGTTTTGCGGCCCGCCATTTGGACGACTGCGCCATTCAGCGCGTGCTGGGGCAAAGCCAACGCCAGATCGCTGCGGTGTATGCGATTGAGTTTGGTTTACTGGGGATTGGCGCGAGCTTGATAGGCGCGGCATTGGGCTATGGCTTGCACGAGGTGTTTGTCGGCTTGCTCAGCGGCTTGATTGAGGCCGACTTGCCCACCGCGGGTTGGCGGCCCCTGGCCTATGGTGTGGGCACCGGCCTGACGCTGCTGGTGGCCTTTGGCCTGCCACCGGTTTTGCAACTGGCCCGGGTGCCGCCTTTGCGGGTGATCCGGCGCGATGTGGGCAAACCACAAGCCGCTTCGCTGTGGGTCATGGGGGCGGGGTTGTTGGGCTTTTCGCTGCTGCTCATGGCGGTCAGCCGAGACCTGGTCTTGGGCCTGTGGGTGGTGCTCGGCTTTGCCGGGGCGGTGGCTTTTTTCGCGGCTTTGTCGTGGCTGGCCGTGCGCAGTTTGCGCTGGGCCGTGAATGAGGCGCGGGCCCCGCAATGGCTGAGTTTGGCCACGCGCCAAATTTCTGCCCGACCGGTTTTTGCCATGGTGCAAGTCAGCGCCTTGTCGGTGGGCCTGTTGGCCCTGGTGCTGTTGGTGTTGTTGACCACAGACTTGGTGGCCAGTTGGCGCAATGCCACGCCAGCCGATGCGCCCAATCGCTTTGTCCTCAATGTGCAGCCCGATCAGTCGCAGGCTTTTCAAGACCATTTGCGCCAAGCCCAGGTTCAGCGTTACGACTGGTACCCCATGATCCGGGCGCGCTTGGTGGCCGTCAACGGCCAAGCCGTGTCGGCCCAAAATTACAGCGACGAGCGGGCCAAGCGATTGGTGGACCGCGAGTTCAATGTGTCGCACAGCGTGGCTGCACCGGCGCACAACAGCATCGTGGCCGGTGCTTGGTTGCCCGAAGAGCCTGAGGCCTTGAGTTTGGAAGAGGGCTTGGCCAAAACCTTGGGCCTAAAAATGGGCGACCGTTTGCGCTTTGACATGGCGGGCGTGACCAGTGAAGCGCGCGTCACCTCGATTCGTCGGGTGGATTGGACGTCCATGCGCGCCAATTTTTTTGTGATGTATCCCCTGTCGCACATGCCCGACGTGCCCATGACCTACATCGCCGCTTTTCGCGCCCCTACGCTGCGGGGTTTTGACAATGCCATGGTGGCGCGCTTTCCCAACATCACCAATGTGGACTTGGGGGCCAGCTTGAACCAAGTGCAAAAGGTGTTGGCGCAGGTGGTTCAGGCCGTGGAATTTTTATTTGTTTTCACCCTGGCCGCTGGTTTGGTGGTGATGTTTGCCGCCGTCACCGCCACCCGCGAGGAGCGGGCCCGTGAATATGCGGTGTTGCGCGCTTTGGGTGCTTCCAACCGTTTGTTGGCGCGGGTGCAAGCCGCCGAGTTGGTGGGCGTGGGGGCTTTGGCCGGTGCCCTGGCCTCGCTGGTGGCCTTGGCCGTGGGCTGGGGCTTGGCCCGGTATGTGTTTGAGTTTGCTTGGACACCGCCGGTCTGGGTGCCCTTGGGGGGCACGCTGGCGGGGGCGCTGTTGGCGTTGTTGGCCGGTTGGTGGGGTTTGCGGGAAATCTTGCATCGTCCCGTGGTGCAAACCTTGCGCCAAGCCACGCAGTGAGCCAACCGGGGACACCGCATGGATGAACAAGACAAGCCCGACGGCGTCACCGCATTTGACATGGTGGGCGGCGAGGCCCAGGTTCGTGCCCTGGTAGACCGGTTTTACGATCTGATGGACTTGGAGCCGGCCTACACCCATTTGCGCGCTGTGCATGGCAGCGACTTGCTTTCGGCACGGGACAAATTGTTTTGGTTTTTGTGCGGTTGGTTGGGCGGCCCGTCACACTACATTGAGCGCTTTGGCCACCCGCGCTTGCGCATGCGCCACATGCCGTTTGAGATAGGGGTACGCGAGCGCGACCAGTGGCTGGCGTGCATGGCCCAGGCCATGCAAGAGGTTCAGTTGCCAGAAGCCTTGCAAACCCGCTTGCAAGAGAGCTTTTTTCAGACTGCAGACTGGATGCGCAACCTCAACGGGGCGTGAGGTGGGTCGGCGCGGACCCAGGGGCCAACAACACCCGCAAAGCCCCAGCACCGCCTTCCGAGGGCGTGGCTTGCACAAACGCCAAGACCTCGCTTTTTTGCACCAACCAGCGCAGCACTTTATTTTTGAGCACCGGCGTTTTGCCTGGTGACCCCAGGCCCTTGCCATGCACCACGCGAACGCAGCGCCAACCTTGGCGGTGGGCTTGGCGGATAAAGCCACCCAAGGCCTCACGCGCCTCATCGCTGCGCAAACCGTGCAGGTCAATCTCCCCTTGCAAAGCCCAATCGCCCTGGCGCAGTTTGCGGATCACATCGCGGCCCATGCCGTCGCGCAGATAGCTGAGTTGGTCGTCGGTTTCGATCATGCTGCTGATGTCGATCTCGTCACTCATGCTCTCGCGCAGCACCGCCTCTTGGTCGCGCTGCAATTGCAAGGGTTCGGGTGCGGGCGCCGGGGTTTGCAAGCGCACACGGGCTTGGGGATTGAGCGGTTTGACGGCCCCGACCGCACGCACAAACAGCTCTTTTTCGGCCCGTGCTTGGCGTTGCGCTTCGGCGCGGGCTTGGGCCGCCAATGCCGCTTGCGCCTGCTGCTGGGCCAATGTTTGGCGCAACGCATCAAGGTCTTTCAGGGAGCGCGATTTCATGGGTGGCAACACAGGCTGGGGTGGGGTCGATGCCACGCAGGTGGCGGACAACATGGCTGGCATCATAGCCAGCCACAGCTCTGCTTGATTCGCCCTGTTGCGGCGTGCCTCAGGATGGCAGACCGATGCATCTCATTGGATGCCAAAGGAGGGGCTTTTTTAGATCCACCCCGCCTCGGCCATGGACAAGGCGCAGCCAGGGGCCACGATGATGTGGTCCAGCACCCGCACGTCCACCAAGGCCAGGGCCGACTTCAGGGTTTGCGTCAGGGCTTTGTCGGCGGCCGAGGCTTGCACACTGCCACTGGGGTGGTTATGGGCCAGCACCACCCCACTGGCGCCCACATCCAGCGCGAGTTTCACCACTTCGCGCGGATACACGCTGGCTTGGCTCAGTGTGCCTTGGAACATGGCGCGGTAATGCAACAAATGGTGTTGGTTGTCGAGCAACAGCAGTGCAAACACCTCATGGCCCAAATGGCCCAATTGCAGTTGCAAATACTGCTTGACGCGTTCGGGTGAATCCAGCACCGGCCGTTGGCGCAGTTGCTCGGCCAAGGCGCGGCGGGACAGCTCCAACACCGCCAGCAACTCGGCCCGCTTGGCCGTGCCACCCAAGCCTTTGAAGCGCTGCAAGTCCTTGGCCTGGGTTTGCAGCAAGCCTGAGATGCCGCCATATTGCCCCAGCAGCTCACTTGCCATTTGCAACACATGTCGGCCGCGGGTTCCGGTGCGCAGCAGCAATGCCAGCAGCTCGGTGTCGCTCAGGGCCTCAGGGCCACGGGCCAGCAGCTTTTCGCGGGGGCGCACATCGGGGGGTAAATCGCGCATGGGGGCAAGGGTGGAGTAATTTTGTTCTAATGCCAACCGAACCTCAAACGTTGACAGGCCAGCCTCAGGGATTTCTACAATGGGGTGTGAACCCCCAAAGCTTTATGACCACCCCCATCACCGAACCCCCTGTGCATGTCACGACAGGCGCCTTTTTGACCTTGCACTACCGCCTGACGGGGCCGCAAGGCGACATCATCAATACGTTTGGCGGCAAACCCGCCACCCTGTCCTTGGGGTCGGGCGAGTTGTCGCCTGCCCTGGAGCAGCATTTGATGGGCTTGGCCGATGGCGCGCACACCACCTTCGACTTGGCCGCAGGTGAGGCCTTTGGCCCGCGCAACCCCGACATGATCCAGTGGGTGAGCCGCGATATGCTGCGCCAACTCGGTGACCCTGATGAGCGCTATGCCGTTGGCGACGTGGTCGCTTTTCCAGCGCCCGATGGGGCTGGCAGTTATGCAGGCGCGGTTTGCCAACTGGGTGACTCGGCGGTGTTGTTTGACTTCAATCACCCCCTGGCCGGGCAAGCCGTGCAATTTGAAGTTCAACTGATAGGTGTTTTATGAGCGCTGTGTCGCCATCTGAAATCATTTTGGCCGAACCCCGGGGTTTTTGCGCCGGTGTGGACCGTGCCATTGACATCGTCGAGCACGCTCTGAGCAAATTTGGCGCCCCCATTTATGTGCGCCATGAAATCGTGCACAACACCCATGTGGTCAATGACTTGCGCTCGCGGGGCGCCATCTTCATTGAAGACTTGAGCGATGTGCCCCCCGGTGCCACCTTGGTGTTCAGCGCACACGGGGTGCCCAAAGCCGTTGAACACGAGGCCGAAAGGCGTGGGTTTCGGGTGTTTGATGCCACCTGCCCCTTGGTCACCAAGGTGCATGTCGAAGTGGCCAAACTGCACCGCGAAGGCTATGAGTTCATCATGATTGGCCACAAAGGCCACCCCGAAGTCGAAGGCACCATGGGCCAATTGTCCGAGGGCATCCACTTGGTTGAAGGTGTGGACGATGTGGCCACCGTCCAACCCCTGCAAACCGAGCGGCTCGCCGTCGTCACCCAAACCACTCTGAGTGTGGACGACGCGGCCGAAATCATGGCCGCTGTACAAAAACGCTTTCCGCAAATTCGCCCGCCCAAACAGCAAGACATTTGCTACGCCACCCAAAACCGCCAAGATGCGGTCAAGTTGCTCAGCCCCCAAGTGGACATCGTGATCGTGGTGGGCAGCCCCAGCAGCTCCAACAGCAACCGTTTGCGCGATGTTTCGCAAAAGTATGGCACCCCCAGCTATATGGTCGATCATGCCGACGAGTTGCAAGCGGCCTGGTTTGAGGGCAAACAACGCATTGGCCTGACCGCAGGTGCATCTGCACCTGACATCTTGGTGCAGCAAGTCATCACCCGCTTGCGAACGCTGGGTGCGGTGTCGGTGCGCACCTTGGACGGTATTCAAGAAACCATCAAATTCCCGATGCCCAAAGGCCTCAAACCCGAAGCCTGATGCCGGCAGCCGTCGCCGGGCCCGATAAAAATTACAATCGCCCCCCATGCTCGATATCAATTTGCTCCGACGCGACTTGCCGCATGTCTTGGAGCGCCTCAACGCCCGCAAGTCCCCGCAAACCTTTTTGGATGTCAACGCCTTTCAGGCCCGGGAGGGCGAGCGCAAAACCTTGCAAACCCACACCGAGGAGTTGCAAGCCCGGCGCAACAGCTTGTCCAAGCAAATTGGCCAGCGCAAATCCAAGGGCGAAAGCACCGATGACATCATGGCCGAAGTGGCCAGCATCAAAGACGATTTGGAGCGTTCGGCCCAGCGCCTGGAGTTGCTGCAAGCCGACATGCTGGCCTTGCTGCAAGCCCTGCCCAATTTGCCCCATGTGAGTGTGCCGGTGGGCAGTGACGAGCATGGCAATGTCGAGTTGCGCCGGTGGAGCCCCGCGGATGGTTTGGGTGGCCAAGCTGCACCCTTGGGCTTTGACGCCAAAGACCATGTGGACATTGGCGAGCCCTTGGGCCTGGACTTTGAAACCGGCACCAAGCTGGCGGGCTCGCGCTTTAGCGTGCTCAAAGGCCCCATCGCCCGTTTGCACCGTGCGTTGGCCCAGTTCATGCTCGATGTGCAAACCCAAGAGCACGGCTACACCGAGTGCTACACGCCCTACATCGTCAATGCCGAGAGCCTGCGTGGAACGGGGCAGCTGCCCAAGTTTGAAGCCGATTTGTTCGCCGCTAAAAAAGGCGGCCAAGACGGGGACGACCCCACGGCCCTGTACCTCATCCCCACCAGCGAAGTGCCGCTGACCAACTTTGTGCGCGATGAAATTTTGGCCGAGGCCGACCTGCCCATCAAGCTCACCGCCCACACGCCGTGTTTTCGATCAGAGGCGGGCAGCCACGGGCGTGACACCCGGGGCATGATTCGGCAGCACCAGTTTGACAAAGTGGAGATGGTGCAAATCGTCCACCCTGACAAAAGCGAACAGGCTTTGGACGACATGACCGCCCATGCCGAGGCCATCTTGCAAAAGCTGGGCCTGCCCTACCGCGTGATGCTGCTGTGCACCGGCGACATGGGCTTTGGCGCGGTGCGCACCCACGACCTGGAGGTGTGGTTGCCCGCGCAAAACACCTACCGCGAAATCAGCTCGGTCAGCAACTGCGACGCCTTTCAAGCCCGGCGCATGCAAGCCCGTTTTAAAAACGCGCAAGGCAAAAACGAATGGGTCCATACCCTCAATGGCTCAGGTTTGGCCGTTGGCCGTGCCTTGGTCGCCGTGCTCGAAAACTACCAGCAAGCCGATGGTTCGGTGCGCATGCCAGACGTTTTGCAGCCCTACCTCGGGGGCCTGAAAACCCTCCAAACCTTGAAAGCCCTCCCATGAAATTCCAAACCTTGTGCCCTCTATTGGCTTTGTGTTGCCTGGCTGCATGCAGCACCACGCCCATGGGTGCAGACGGCGGCCCGGCGGCTTTGCCCATCCAAGAATTGATCGGTCAAACCCAACTGCCACCGGGCAGCCGGGTGGTTCACGAGCAGTCGCTCATCTTGGGGGCAGGCGACAACTGGGTGGGCCGTTTGGCCCTGGATGTGGGGCGCGACACCAGCACCGCTTACAACTACTTTTTGGACCAATACCAGCGCAATGGCTGGGGCTTGATCTCGGCCAGCCGCGGCAAAACCAGTTTGTTGGTGTTCACCAAACCCGACCGCAGCGCCACCATTGAAATCTCCGAGGGCGGGGCTCTCAGCGGCCCCAACTTGGTGATGACCATCACCCCACGCAGCGCCAACACGCCCCCTGTGGCGCGACCGGGTGCGGCACCTGTATCGGCCACCACCGCTGTACCCACACCTGTGCGGCCCTGAAACAGGCTGCATTGAGGGGATGGGGCGCTGATAGAATCTTGCCCTCGACACCCGGAGAGATGGCAGAGTGGTCGAATGCGCCGGACTCGAAATCCGGTATACGGTTTTTGCCGTATCGAGGGTTCGAATCCCTCTCTCTCCGCCAAGCTATCGGCCGCTTTTTGAAATTCAGTATTTCCGCAGACGTTAATGCGGAACCTTCTCCTAGGCCGTTAAAGGCT
>Ga0214919_10012815_pt1 | contig 10246 bp, 9 predicted proteins | sample LL1503_MetaG_FD_177994 | JGI IMG/M metagenome (GOLD analysis project Ga0214919, IMG submission 177994) | Freshwater microbial communities from Lake Lanier, Atlanta, Georgia, United States - LL-1503 | ecosystem: Environmental > Aquatic > Freshwater > Lake | place: USA: Georgia | collected 2015-03-15 | reverse complement strand
TATGCCTGATGACCATAGCGACGTGGTACCACTCCTTCCCATCCCGAACAGGACAGTGAAACGCGTCAGCGCCGATGATAGTGCGGATCCCCGTGTGAAAGTAGGACATTGTCAGGCTATTACAGCCTCAGAAAGCCCGATTCGAAAGAATCGGGCTTTTTGTTTCTGGGAAAACCTACTTCGCTAGGAATTAAAAATAATATGGTTGTTCTTGACCAAAGCTTTTTTAAATAAAAGTTGCTCAATAACGTCTATTACCCAATGGACAAACTCTGCATCAAAATATTTTTCATGAATAGAGGTTAGCAAATGAGAATCAGAACACCAGTTTAAAAGGAAACTGTACTCACATTGTTGCAATTCCATCATTTTGAATTTAATCAGGACTTTTGCTGCGTAAAGCGCGTGTAGTTTCGGTGTTTTATGAAATTGTTCCAAACGTTTTCTGGAAAAATCTAGCGCCTTTTGGGTGTCGACAAACAAAGGGCCGTGGCCAGGTAAAACCATGGCAGGATTGAGAGACTCAATCAAATCATAAGTAGCAGCTACGTTATCAAAACCAATGCCGCCCACAAACTCTGGAAAGATAACTGATGTTCCTTCTTCCCAAAGTGCATCTGCTGAAATCAATATTCGATTGTCTGGCTGAAAAAAAATCAAAGAATCATTGTCGTGGCCAGGCGATGAATATACCAACCATTCCAAACCGCATATGGTCAAAGAATCCCCAGATTGGATTCCATGTGTAGGACTAAATTGGTTGCAAGTTTGACCTGTGATAGAAAAAGTCAGTTCTGATTCATCCCAAGTGTTGGCGATATAAAACTGTGATTCTGGAACATGTACCTGAAGATCGGGAAAATGAGATTGCAAAAGCGCATTGCCTCCACAATGGTCGCTGTGCAAATGCGTATTGATTAAAACATCCAGGCATTGACCATTAAGGTGTTGATTAAGAATCAATAAAAGCTGATTTGCATGTGTAACATAGCCTGAGTCGAACAAAAATGCAGAATTCTGATCAGATATGAGTAAACTGTTGGAAGACAACCAGTCACGTTGAACAAAAATAAAACCAGATGGCAACATGATTGAATTTAAAAACAAAGCTATTAATAGCATAGTGTAAATAAAATCTAATTGTGAACCACAAACAAAAATCTATCTATGAAAAATTTATCCAGAGTAGTTGGATGAGGTTTATCGCCGAAAAATTCTTAAGCCCAGTCAACAGCAGGGAACAATTGATAGAAATTATTAAATTGGCTGGCAAAAAAGGCTTGGTAGGACATGAAAGTCAAATCATGTTTGAGGGGGTGATGAAAATCAGTCAAATGCATGTGGCAGAAATTATGATTGCAGCACCCAAGATGGATTTGATCAATATTGAAATGCCCATTGACGAAATGATGGACAAAATCATAGATATTGGCCATTCAAGATACCCTATTTATGAAAATGATAAAGAAAATATCATTGGTATTTTGATGAGCAAAGATTTGCTGAAATGGCAGAGAGCACCAGAAATCAATTTAAAAGTATTTTTAAGAACAGCGGTCTTTGTGCCAGAAACTAAAAATTTAGTAGATTTATTGAAAGACTTTAAAAAAAATAGAAACCATATGGCAATGGTGGTGGATGAATTTGGAAGAATCTCTGGCTTGGTCACATTTGAAGATGTACTGGAAGAAATTGTCGGTGAAATTGAAGATGAATTTGACACTGAAGAGGACGGCGGCGACATATTCAGTTTGGTTGACAAAACATACCGCATAGCAGGGCACACCACATTAGAAAAATTCAATCAATATTTTCAAATTGAATTATTGAGCGATGATGAAGAACAATTTGAAACTATCGGAGGACTGATTGCGCATCTGATGGGACATGTTCCAACCAAGGGAGAACATTTCGATATCAAAGGATGGCGTTTTGAAGTCATGCATTCTAAAAGCGGGGTTGTTAAGTGGTACCGTGTTAAAAAAATAGGAAATTGAGTACCGCTTCAAAACTACTGTTCGCAGACAACAGACTGAGCATTCTGTTTGGGGCCTTGCTCATGGCCACTGCAGCCAATCGTTTGTGGTCTTCTTATGCAAATGGATTCATTCAGATCCTTGGGCTCACCATACTCTATGCGGTGATCACTGACAACAAAGTAAAAAATAAAATTTTTTTAACTTGGCTATTTACGACACTCTGGTTAGTTGGATCGGTTTGGTGGTTATACATAGCAATGCATCAATTCGGTGGACTGCATCCTGTGTTAACTGTTGTGGCATTGCTTCTTTTATGTGGCGGACTGGCAAGTTACTATACGGCGACGGTATATGTATTGATTAGCACCTACAGGTATATTCCAAAAATCGGGAGAGCTTGGGTTTTTGCAGCCTGCTGGACCTTCGCAGAATTAGCCAGAGCACAGTGGTGGACAGGTTTTCCTTGGGCTGCCATTGGCTATGCGCAAGTAGATACCTCGCTCTCTTTAGCTGCACCTTGGTTGGGTGTTTATGGTGTGGGATTTTTGTCGGCGGTAATCAGTGCCTTGCTATGGGAGTATCAAGGAAAAATCAAAATAATATTGATTTTTTCCTTGCCAATGGCGTTTTACCCCATTATCAATTCGACATTGACAGCAGAAGTCAAAGACACAGACATATCCGTTACGCTTTTACAGGGAAACATCAAGCAAGACGAAAAATTCAATATTGCTAGACAGGACGCAGTAAAGTGGTATTTGACTGAATTAAAAGCCAATGAATCAAATCTTGTTGTCATGCCAGAAACAGCTATTCCCTATATAAAAGAAGAATTGCCTAAAGAATTTTGGACTGTCTTGAGAGAATCAACTGAATTAGAAAACAAAGTAGCCATCATAGGAATACCCACCAAAGATGAACTCAAAGGCTATGGAAACTCAGCCATAGGCATTGGATTTAACCAAGAATTACAGTATGACAAGTACCATTTGGTACCGTTTGGAGAATTCACGCCAAACATATTGAGATGGTTTACAAGATTAATGAACGTAGACTTTGGCGATTTCAACAAAGGGGATATCAACCAAGCCTTGTTTCATTGGAATGGACAGAGAATGGCCATGACTATTTGTTACGAAGATTTGTTTGGTGAAGATTTAGCTGTCAGGTTTAAAGAAGAAGAAAACGCACCGACACTTTTTGTCAATATAAGCAATATTGGATGGTTTGGGGATACAAGTGTGGTGGGGCAACATGTAGATATTGCACGCATGAGAAGTTTAGAATTTAAACGACCCACCCTACGTGCCACCAATTCAGGTGGCACCGCCATCATTGCGGCCAATGGAGAAATAGTCAGTCAACTCTCGCCCTATGTTCGAGGTAAATTAACAGGGCATATTCCAGCAACTCAAAAAGAAATTACCTTTTTTGCACGCTGGGCAGGTAAGTGGGGGTTGATGCCTTTATGGATACTTACATCCTGTGTGATGTTGTCGGCCCTATTGATCAAGAGATTTAATTTATTCAGTGAATCGGTAAAATGAAAACATGCTGACATTTCAACAAATGATTCTCCAATTGCAAAACTACTGGGATGCTCAAGGATGCGCCTTGTTACAGCCCTATGACATGGAGGTTGGTGCTGGTACATCACATACGGCGACATTCTTAAGAGCAATTGGTCCAGAACCTTGGAAAGCAGCATATGTTCAACCTTCTAGAAGACCCAAGGATGGCAGATATGGAGAAAATCCTAACCGATTGCAACACTATTACCAATATCAAGTAGTGCTCAAACCAGCACCAGCCAATATTCTGGATTTATATTTAGGATCATTGAAAGCGCTTGGATTTGATTTAAATAAAAATGACATCAGGTTCGTCGAGGATGATTGGGAAAATCCAACATTAGGCGCTTGGGGATTAGGCTGGGAAGTATGGCTCAACGGCATGGAGGTCACGCAATTCACCTATTTTCAGCAAGTAGGGGGTATCAATTGCAAACCCATCACAGGCGAAATCACATATGGTTTGGAACGTCTGGCAATGTATTTACAAGGTGTTGACAATGTATATGATTTGAAGTGGACACAAGATCTCAGTTACGGCGATGTGTATTTACAAAATGAAAAAGAACAATCCGCTTATAACTTTGAACACAGCGACGCTGAATTTCTTTTCACCGCATTTGCCTCGCATGAAAAGCAAGCACAATATTTAATGACACAAGCGCTTGCATTGCCCGCCTATGAACAGATTCTCAAAGCGGCACATTCATTTAATTTATTAGATGCCCGTGGCGCTATCAGTGTGACTGAACGGGCTGCCTATATAGGGCGCATCAGAAATTTAGCCCGCAGCGTAGCGCAAAGTTACTTTGAAAGCAGAGAACGACTTGGTTTTCCAATGGCGCCCAACGCATGGGTTCAAGATGCACTGAAAGAGAAAACTGCATCATGAACACACAAAATTTATTGGTGGAACTGTTGGTCGAAGAATTACCGCCTAAATCCTTAGATTTGCTGAGTCACAATTTTGCGGCAAAACTATGGTTGAGTTTGACGGAACAAGACCTGGTTGATGGGCAATTAAAAATAGAGGAATGTGTTCAAACATACTCGACTCCTCGAAGAATGGCGGTCTGGATTAAAGATGTTCGTGCAAACGCAAATGACAAAGTACTGCAACAAAAATTGATGCCAGCCAGTGTGGGATTGGATGCGAATGCAAATGCAACACCTGCTTTGATAAAAAAATTGCAGGCATTGGGCGTAGACACATCTGATTCCTCAAAATTGGTGGCTGGTCTCAAGCGTACGTCTGATGGAATATTGCAATACGAATACACAGCCAAAGGGGTAAGTTTGCAACACGGTTTGCAAAAAGCAGTTGAACAAGCTTTGGCTAAATTACCCATACCTAAACTCATGCAGTACCAGCTTCATGAACATTGTGAAATGCCAGGTTGGAGCACAGTCAGTTTTGTACGACCAGCGCATGGTCTGGTGGCTATGCATGGTGTCCAGATTATTCACATCACAGCGCTAGGATTGAACGCAACTGCTACTACTTTAGGCCATCGATTTGAAGCACTAACCACACCGGTTCACATACATACTGCCGACAGCTATGAAGAAGACCTCTTAAAAAATGGTGCTGTGGTCGCTTCTTTTGAAAAAAGAAGAGCCAATATAGCCCTTCAGTTGAAGTCCGTCACGGAAAGCTTAGGCCATGATTTTCATTGCGAGATAGATCCTAGTTTGTTGGATGAAGTCACCGCCTTGGTAGAACGTCCCAATGTCATTTCTTGCCATTTTGAAGAGCAGTTCTTGAAGGTACCTCAGGAATGCTTGATTTTGACAATGAAAACCAATCAAAAATACTTTCCTGTACTGAACAGCAATGGCACATTGACCAACCACTTTATGGTGGTGAGCAATATTTCCGCCAAAGACATGTCTGCAGTCAAAACAGGTAATGAACGTGTGGTTAGACCGCGACTGGCGGATGCGAAATTCTTTTATGAGCAAGACTGCAAGAAAACGCTTGAATCTCGCATCAATGGATTAGAAAAAGTGGTCTACCATCACAAATTAGGTAACCAGTTACAAAGAATGCAGCGTGTAACCACGGTAGCACATCAACTGGCATCTATAGTGGGTGATGCGCAATTGGCTTTGAAAGCATCGACTGCAGCACGATTGTCAAAAGCAGATTTGTTGACAGACATGGTGGGTGAGTTCCCGGAATTGCAAGGCATCATGGGTGCTTACTATGCTAGAAATGATGGCGTTGCACCCGACGTCGCGCAAGCCATTGAAGACCATTACAAACCGAGGTTTGCTGGTGACCAATTGCCGATGAGCATGGTTGGTCTTGTCGTGGCAATGGCTGACAAAATGGAAACCCTCGTGGGAATGTTTGGTATAGGAAATTTGCCTACTGGCGACAAGGACCCGTTTGCATTGCGCAGACATGCATTAGGCGTGATCAGAATGCTGATAGATAAAAAAATACCCATCGGTATTCAACAACTGATAGATATTTGCGCAAGCAGTTTTGAAAAGCAAACGATTGCGGAGTTTGACAAAAGTAAGTTAGAACAATTTTTTCTTGAGCGTGTGGCGAATTTACTAGAGTCTGAAGACGTGATCCCTAGCCATGTCTCGGCAGTCATGGAATCAGTGAAGTTGAATACCTGGAGTCATGTCAGAGAACGTTTAGAAGCTGTCGCACAATTCTCTCTTTTGCCTGCCAGCGAAGCCTTGGCTGCTGCCAATAAACGCATATCCAATATTTTGAAAAAGAGTTCAGACTTTATAAATGCTGAAGTCAATCAATCTTTGTTGATTGAAAAAGCAGAACAAGATTTGTATACCCAATTAATCAACATAGCTGAAAAGGCAGATACATGTTTTAACGCAGGCGATTACAAAGCCAACTTGACTGTGCTGGCCGGCTTGCGAGATTCGGTAGATGCATTCTTCAATGAAGTCATGGTGAATGCAGAAGATCAAGCCATCAGACAAAACCGATTGAGCTTGTTGAATAAGCTGCACGCACAGATGAATCAGGTTGCGGATTTGTCAAGGCTTGCTTCTTAGGCGTTTGATGAACTCAAAATTAATTATTCTTGACAGAGATGGCACCATCAACAGAGACAGTGATGAATACATCAAGTCGCCAGACGAATGGTTGCCGCTACCCGGCGCTATTGAAGCCATGGCAAGAATGTACCAAGCCGGTTGGCATATTGTGATCGCCAGCAACCAATCTGGTCTGGGACGGGGATTGTTCGATTTGGCCACTTTAAATTTAATGCACGACAAAATGAACAAACTGCTTGCAACAGCAGGTGGGCGGGTAGATGCCATTTTTTATTGCCCGCATATTCCGCAAGACATGTGTCATTGCAGAAAGCCTCACGCTGGCTTGTTTGAACAAATCGGGGAGCGATTTGCTGTTCAGTTAGAACAGGTGCATGCAGTTGGAGATTCATTACGGGATGCTCAAGCCGCTGCCGCTGTCGGTTGTATGACACACTTGGTGTGCACTGGTAAAAGTGAACATTGGATAGAAAGTTATCCGCCTGAGCCATACCCGCCAGCCACCAAAGTGCATGTCAACTTGTCAGCCTTCGCAGATTGGTTGCTTACTCAAAATACGCATGAACATACGTTAGGTTCTAAAAGCAATTAATGTCTGCGATCAAATCAATACTTCATATGCTTTGGATGCTGGTCACTGTGGTGCCAGTTGCTGTGGTGTTATTGAGTGCAGCTGCTTTCCAATTCAATGGCCGAGTCTTGTACAAAATAGCTGTGTTTTGGTTGTCTTTGGCGATCCTAGGTGCGCGCCACATCCTGGGAATTCGGTATGTAGTGCAAGGCCGCGAACACTTGCCTACACTGGATCAGCCATGCATTTTGTTGGTCAAGCACCAATCAACCTATGAGACATTTCTCATGCCCGTCATCATGCCCAAAGACTTGGCGTATGTATTCAAGCGAGAGTTGTTATTTGTGCCTTTTTTTGGATGGGCGATTGGTCAGCTTGACATGATCCATATCGATCGGAAAATGAAATCTCAAGCTTTTCAAAAAGTCGTACAACAAGGTAAGGATTTATTAAACAAAGGCATCTGGGTCATTATGTTTCCAGAAGGTACGCGTATCCCACGTGGCCAAAAGGGAAATTACAAATCAGGTGGGGCACGCTTGGCCATTGAAACAGGCGTACCGGTCATACCTATTGCAGTGAACTCCGCTACATGCTGGCCACGAAAAGCATTTGTCAAAAAATCTGGGTTGGTGACTGTATCCATAGGGCCTGCCATCTCAAGCCACGGCAGACAAGCAGATGAATTAATGGCAGAAGTTGAGCAATGGATTGAAGATGAGATGCACCAACTTGATTTCGCCGCTTATGACAAAGTCTCTCAACAGCCATGAGGTCATTCGTACAACTGGCGCTCAACTGGTTTGAACAACCGCAAGAAAGTACGTCAACTGCTGATTCAATGCACGCACCTGAGTCTATATCCAACGTGATGGACACGACGACGCAATTTCAACACCCTCGCGCCAACCGTCATATTCGTTTAGGTATAGGCAACGTAGATTACAGATTAACGCGAAGCAGACGTCAAACCATAGGAATGTCTGTAGGACCTGATGGACTGGATGTGCGTGCGCCGCGTTGGGTCAGTATTGCTGCGATTGACACTGCATTACTAGAAAAAGCCGACTGGATATTGCGTAAATTACAGGAAATGCAAGAGCGACACAAGGATATGCAGTCGACCATCATTGAATGGCGTGATGGATCTCGCTTACCTTTTTTGGGTGAGTCGGTGGTGTTGAAACTGGATGCAAGCCATTTGTTCAAGGATGTCGGTGCAAGGCTGGAAAAAAACGACATTTTGGAAAATGGAGAACGAGCGCATGTATTGAAAATTGCTGTTGCACAAAACGCAAACACATCGCAAATTCGCGATGCAGTTCAAGCTTGGTTAATGCAACAAGCCAAGCAGTTGTTCATAGAGAGACTAGACCATTTTGCGCCTGTATTGGGTGTGCAGTGGCGCAAGCTTTCACTCAGTAACGCAAGCACCAGATGGGGGAGTGCAGCATCGGACGGAAGTATTCGTCTGAACTGGCGCTTGGTCCATTTCAAAATGGAAACCATTGATTATGTGGTGGTTCATGAACTCAGTCATTTGCGAGTGATGGATCACAGCCCCATGTTTTGGGAAACTGTGCGCAATGTGGTTCCTGACTATGCCCACAGAAGAGCCGAACTCAAGGATGAAGCTATACCAAAATGGGTTTGAAAGAAATCCATCCGTTTGCATCTCGCGTTTTTTGTAGCTCGCCCTTGTACCAAAGGTAGTGCAAATGCGCCAATGCTTCTCCAAGCGCAAATGTGGTTTGATGAGGATCAAGTTCTCGTTTAAATAAAATACCCATAGCTTCAAAGGCATTCATACCTTCATCTGTGTAACGTTCGCGCAAATCATTCAGCCTGTCTTCGTGGTGTTGTAGCAATTGCTTAATGCGCTGGTGAACGCCAATGAATGGTTTACCGTGGGAGGGAAGTATCAAGCAATCATCCTGTAAGTGACTGTATTTATGCAAAGACTGCATGAATAAACCCAAAGGGTTGGCCAAAGGCTCTGTATCAAACACGCTGATATTGCTGGAGATGCGAGGTAACACCATGTCTCCGCTGATCATCACATTTAGCTCGGGGCAATGCAATGCAATATGTTCTGGGGCATGACCGTAACCGCTGATGCAATGCCATTGGTGATCGCCAATAGATAAAATTTGGTGGTCAATCAAGCGTACAAATTGAGACGGCAAAGCAGGCACCATATGATTGAATTGCAAAGTGCGTTCAGTCAATGCATTCAATACCAGTTCATCCTCAAGGCCGTGGGCTCGAAAAAAATCATGCGGTTGTTGATTTTCATGCTTTGCAGTTGTATAGATCAAGGTACGCGCTGTGTTATAATCCGTCGCGCTGATATACAAAGGCACTTTCCAAAGTTCACACAACCAATGCGCCAAACCCAAATGGTCAGGATGTAAATGCGTGGCAATGACGCGCAACACAGGCAAGCCCATCAGTGATGAAGTGAAAACTAGTTCCCATTGCGCCCTGGCAGTCGGGTTGTCTAAGCAACAATCCACAATGCACCAACCGTCTAGCCCATCGACTTTGTCACGAATAAGCCATAAATTGATATGGTTGAGTGCAAAAGGCAATGTCATCCTCACCCAACGTATACCTGGTGCGACAGACAAATGAAAACCTGGGTCTGGCAAGGCGTCGCCAAGCGGGTAAAGCAATTCTTTTTCTTGAGGATTCATAGGCGGTCATTTTGCTTGATAATTGACGTTTACGTAAACGTTAACTAAAGCAAACTGTCCACATGGCGACCCAATTCAGCATCCGTGATCTGGCCAAGGAATTTGATTTGACCACCCGTGCCATTCGTTTTTACGAAGACATGGGGCTGTTGCGGCCGGAGAGATTGGGTCCTGGCGGAAGAAGCCGCGTCTACAGTGCCAGAGAGCGAGCCCGTTTGCGTTTGACTTTGCGTGCCAAGCGTCTGGGTTTGTCATTGATGGAAGCCAAAGACATTATCGACATGTACGACAGCCCCAGGGACACCGTACCCCAGTTGGAAAAATTCATCAATGTGCTGGCTGAGCATAAAAAGCAACTTGAAAATCAGATGCGTGAAATTCAGGCCAACC
>Ga0214919_10012814_pt1 | contig 10247 bp, 7 predicted proteins | sample LL1503_MetaG_FD_177994 | JGI IMG/M metagenome (GOLD analysis project Ga0214919, IMG submission 177994) | Freshwater microbial communities from Lake Lanier, Atlanta, Georgia, United States - LL-1503 | ecosystem: Environmental > Aquatic > Freshwater > Lake | place: USA: Georgia | collected 2015-03-15 | reverse complement strand
TAAATACAAATATTACGGCAGTTCCAAATATAATTCAAGCAATTAATGAAAATTTAGCAGAATTAACACTAATTCAAAATGAATTAAATACAAGTAATAATATTAATCAAGAAATTTTAGTTAAAAAAGATCAATTATTAAGAATGAAAAATGATGATTTAATGAAACAATTAAAAGAACTTGAAATTATTGAATCAAATATATCAAATAAAAATAGAATAATTGAACAAACTAATTATAATATTCAGACCCAAAATACTGGTATTAAGAATTTAATAATTTCAGTAGTACTTGCGCTAATATTATGTATATCAGTATTTTTATATGGTTCTGGTAAATTAGATAGTACAAAATTTTCAATAGTATTAATTGTAATCATTTTATGTTATATATTTTTATATTTATATACATATAATATTTTTTATTTAAAAGATTCTCTATCATATTTATTCAATGCAAGATCTATTCAAAGTTTAGAAAATAGACTTACTACATGGTCAACAGCAGTAAAAACTGCAGTTTCAAATGAACTTGACGAAATGGAAGAAACATGGAAGAAAAATCATTGTTTATGTCCAGTAGTTGAAGAAGAAATAAATAAACCTGATATTTATGCAGTTGATCAAAATGTATTTTCTAAAGAAATACCTGGTTATTTCTATTATGATGGAACAGCTCCTGCACAATTACTTATTCCTACACCTGACCCTAAATTAGGATTAAATCAAAAAATAGATTGGGTAGACTATTCATCTAATGGAAATATGTTATATAATCCAAATACTGATAAAATTTCATATGATAATAAATCTTATTATAATTATAAAAATAATACTGATCCTACAATAGCATTGAGAAAACAACTAAATAATTTTAATGCACATGCGAAAGGTAAATCATTAGTTGATAGTGAAACATATAGTACAAATTTTTAATTATTTTATATTTTTTTTCAAATAAATAATATTTATTAATATTATGGATAATAATAAATGTATTTCGGATAGTGATTGTGATGATAATAATATATGTGCTTTTAATAATAATGAAATGGATCATTATTGTATTAGTAATAATATTAATGATTTATATTATGGATGTATGGATAATATAACAAAAATAGATTCTGTTGAATCTAAATCTAATTTAGATCATATAAATTATAAAAATTGTATAAATTTTTCGAGAAGACAAATAAATAATGAAGGACTAGAATAAAATTAAATTGTATTTAAACCAAAAAAAAATGCATATGTTGATACTTCAACTATTAATATTTATCTAAAATGTGAAGATGAAATATTGGTTATAATACCATATAATGATTATTTTAATTTAAGATGTGATGAAAATCGTGAAAATTGTATATTAGAATCAAAAGAATCATTATTGAATTTTATTGTTCAAAATAGTACTAAATGCAATAAAAAATTATATTTAGACGTTATATATGAATGTGAAAATGAAGGTATTAAAAAAAAAGAAAAAATACCAATATATTTAGATAATTTTAAAGATATTAAAATTAAATTAAAATGTCCTATTGATGATAATAATGATAAATTTAAATCTAAATGTGAAGCAGTATATATAAATAATTTTGATAAAAAAAATAATATAAATGAATTAATAGATGTTAAAAAAAGTTTATATGAATGTAAAAATCCTGTTTATAATGTTCCTATACTTACAAAAAATATTAATAATTATAAAAAAATAAAATCAAAATATTCTAACCTAGAATTAAAAGATTATGATAATAAAATAAATGAAAAAATAAATGATCTAAAAAAATTAGAAGCTGAAAAATATATTAAATTAAAAAAAATACAAACAGGTAATGATGTAACAATGGAAGAAGCGTATGAAGCAGTAAATAATTATTCTCTTGATAAATTAGTTAATAATTCAAAAGAAAAATGGAAATTATATAATGAATATGATGCTGTTCAAAATTTATTTAATGAAAATAATACAGATAATAGATTAATAAAATATTATGGTAAAGTATATACAATAGATGATGCTATTAAGATTGCAAATGAAAATGAACAAAATTTTTTTGTTTGGTATAATAATTCATATGAATTAGATAATTTTGCAAGTAAATTATATTTTATTGATATATATAATATTGATGAAGATATATATAATAAAACAAATTGGGTAAAACACGAAAGTGTAATAACCGGAATTTTAAAATATGATTTTGAACATTTTACTGATGAGAATAATGTAGAAGATACTAAATTATATGATACATTAATGCAATCAATAAATGAACAAAATAGTGCAAATGAAGAATTAAAAAATATTTATTTAAATGTTATTGAAAATTTAGATACTAAAAATTTAAATAATGTAATAATTAAAAATTTAGATGATAAAATAACACAATATGGTCAATCAATTAGTATGAATAATTATGAAACTAATATAAATAACAAGATTTTAATTGCATTAACTATAGTATTATTTTTTATGTTTATGATATTTTTTGTTATAATTGTATTTTATAATAATAAAACGGCAGGTAAGATAAAATTAATCGGAATGTAAAAACTAAGTGGATATCTTTAAAATTTTTTATATTAGATAAACAAATTTTATTATTTATATTCATAGAAATAGTTATTAGTATTTATATAATAATTTATAAATATCTACGTTATATGTCATTATTATATAATATTATTATATTATAATAACTGTTTTCATTTTAATTATATAATATTATTATATAATTAAAATGAAAACAGTTATTATAATAGGAGGAGGAATATCAGGATTAACTGCTGCACATGAATTAATTGAATTAAATTATAAAGTTACATTAATAGAAAGAAATGATATAGTAGGAGGACTTGCCCGTACTTATGGAAAAGAAAAAATATGTCCATACGAATATAGTTGGAGAGCTTATGGTCAATGGTACCAAAATGTTTATAATTTAATGAAAAGAATACCATTTAGTCATAAAGAAACTGTTTATGATAAATTAGTTGTATTAAATGGTGGTAAAAAAACATGTGATAAAAAAATACCTAATTATGAAAACACATTTTCTAATATTAATATTTTTGATAAAATAAAGATGTATAAAGAAATATTTAATTTTTTTACTTCATGTAATGAAAGGAATATAACTAATTTTTCTAAAATTGGTATTAAAGATTATATATTAAAAAGTTATGTATCAAAAGAAGCTGAAGACAAAATAGGAAAAATCGTAGGACCTTATTTAGGATTTGATTATAAAAATGCAAGCTTATACGATTTATTATATTTCTTTGAAATGAATCTAAATAATTCAGATAAAAAAAATAATTTTAATATTACTTCACTGCCTACAAATTTTTGTTGGTTCGATCCTTGGGTTAAATATCTAGAAAAAAAGGGATTAACTATAAAATTAAATAATGAAGTTAAATCATTAACTCTAAATAATAAAAATAATATAACTAGTATTATAGTTTATGACAAAATAAATAATATAATAAATGAACTAAAAAGTGATTATTATATTAATTGCACAGGACCAGAAATATTAACACAATTATTAGTACCTTATAAATTATATCCTTCTATAAAACTTTTTTTTAATAATATAAAAAAAGTAGAAGATAATGGAAGACAAATACAACTTTCAATTTATTATTATTTAGACAAAAAAATTTTTTTAAACAATAATAATACTCTTGCTTATTTACCAAATACACCATGGTTATTAATGGTTTTACCTACTGGACATATTTGGGGAGATGAACATTTATCAAAGTTTTGTAAAAAAGAAATAAAAGAGGTAATCTCTGTTGGTATTTGCGAACCCTATGTAAATGGATTAAAAATTAAAAAACCTTGGTCAAAGTGTACAGTAGATGAAATAAGACAAGAAGCATGGTATCAACTTATAAATGATTCTGATTTTAAAAATAATATTTGTATTGAAGATAATTTGGATTTAAAAAATATTAATATTATAGAATTCAAAATGTGGGATTCTTATAAGTATAAAAATGGTAAAATTGATACATATGAACCAAAATGGGCTAATAATATTAATACCGTTCAATATCGACCAGATACAAAAACTCCAATATATAATTTATTTATAGGGGGTTCATATAGTAATACAACAACTGGGTGTTATTCTATGGAAAGTGCTGCTGAATCTGGTAAGATTGCTGCAAAAGAATTATGTAAATATGATAAAAAAGAAGAAAATATTTATTTATACACAAAACAAAAAACTTCAATAACAAAATATATACGATTTATAGACTATTTTGTTTATAAACAAAATTTACCAAAAAATATAACATACTTAATTTTTATTATTTTATTATTAATATTATTTTATATTTTTTATAAAATATGTTTTATTTTATATGGTAAAAAAAAAAAAATTTATAAATTTATAAAAAAAAAGTTTTATTAACTTTATATAATATCTTTAATTCTTTAAAATAGGAAGGGGTACGTTTAGGACAACACCTAGGTTTCATCACTAGGAAGGTACGTGTAGGAAACCTAGGTTTCCTCACTTTTATGAAATATTTCTATCAGATATTTTTTGTAATAATTCAGAAATATATTTCATTTTCGTATTTATAGTCTCTAATTGATCGTCATATTTTTTTTTATAATATTGATTAATTAAATACATTGAAAAAAATAATATTATAAAAATAATACATGTCATTTGAATAACTTCAAATTTCATAGATAAATAAATTATTATTGAACATAATAAACTAAGATAAAATATTGCAACAATATCTTCTAAATATGGAATATTATATTTTCTTTTAATATATTGTAATATTGATAAATTATCTTCCATTATACTATATTAAACAATGATTTAATTTTAATTATATACTAATTAAATTATTTGTCAATTAATATTTTTTTAAAATTTCTTTATTTTTTAATTACTCTCTTTTTTATGAAGATAAAATCTCTAAATTATTTCATCATATATATTATGAAATAACAGCCTTAATATTAATGATCACTCATCAAAATATACAATAAATTTAATTATATTTTAAATTTATAAATACTTATCAGAAAGTTTCTACTTAAAGATAAATACATTAAAGATAAATACATTATTAATGATAACTGACTATGTATATTGGAACGACACAGCAATTGCTCATTTATTTTCGAGATTAATTACTAAAACCAATCAGCCTTATAATTGTACTCCATTAACATTAGATGAATTTAATAAAGATTATAATTTGTTAAAAGACTATATTGAGTGGAGAAAACAATATGTAAAAAAAGGTTTTTCATTATATAATTTTACATATGACAGTATGATATCTTTTTTACATTTAATTAATTATGATATAAATAATAAGGATGAATTAATTAAAATGTGGAAAGACACAATGATGAATAAAATTGAAATAAAAAATTAATTATCACATATTACGCAAAATTAAACTATTATTAATTCTTTGCCACTATAAGATTTGATTAGTGCGTATAATGTAGAATATAAAAAATAAAAAATGTTTTGAGTGAATTAATAATGTAATATAGGCAGAATCGATATAAAACTATATAGTGTTATTCCGATTAATTTTATATGTAAAAAAATTTGTAAGTTTTATACATGCATGTCCTTACAAAAACTGTTATTAAATGCTTTAACTTGAAAATAGGCATTTTAAATATGCATATAAGAGTGTTTGTTACTAAATTTAAAATTATATATAAATAATAAATAATTTTTAAGTTTATTTTTTATAAAATGTTTTTATAAAAAATATTTTATAAAAAGTTAATAATTATTTTTAATTAATATCCTTGCATTAAATGCGGTTCTGTAGATTTTTTTTCATATTTAAATTTAAATTTAAATCCTTTAATTTCAGTTGTAGAAATACGTTTTGTACCATACTTTTTCTTTAAATATTTCTTAAATTCTATTTTAGAAGGATATTTATGATTACTAAATGTATCCTCAAACCAAACCTTAAATTCATCGTATAATTGAGTAATATCAATTACATCTGAATTTTCTTTAGTTTCATCTAAATTTTCAGAAATAAAATCTGTATATAAATCACATTGTTTTTGATATTCTAATGTAAATTTAATAACTTCAATCGGTACTTTAATACCATTTTTTTTATATTTTTCATAATATACATCTAATAACAACGCCATAAACAATTCCTTCCAATTTTTCAATTTTTCTGATAAATATTTATCAATCGGAAATTCATGACTTTCTTTAGGATTTTCACAAAATCTACTTTTAAATTCTATTACTTCCATTCGTCTCCATGTACCACTATCATTTGGTGGTACTTCTGGCATTTCATTACAAAGCAATGCAAGTTTGAATTGAGGTTTAAATTCAATGGGTTCTTTATGTAATCCACGTGCTTTGATTTTATCTCCACCCGTAAATTCCTTTAATAAACCTGCATTAATACGCTCATTTTCACTTGGTTCTTCAAAATATCCAAAACGTTTTCCTTTTGATTGAACAATTTCCGGCGTACATGCATTAGATGCTGCTCTTTTTCCCGTTAACATTGTAATAGGAAATTTAATAGAGTACATTCCTAAACAGTGTACAAAAAGTTCAAGAATCTTACTTTTACCGTTAGAATTATGAGTTACTATATTATTACCCATAAGATAACAATGATTACCATCTAGTTCAAATCCATAAAAATAATTATTATCTACTTTTGAATAAATAAATGAAAATAAATCTTTATCTTTATTAAATAAGTAATAAATATCTTTATTTTCTAATTTAATAAAATTTTTAACCGATATTTCTATATAATTTAATATATTATCTTGTTTTTTGTAAAGACATAAAATATGATCTCCATTTACAATAAATGATTTAAATAATTCTCCTTTAAATTCATACATATCACTGAAACCATGTTTTAGTTCAAGTACATTTCTTTCTTTTGAATCATCGCCCATTATTTTATCACCAACTGTGATATCTTGTACTTTTTTAGTAGTACCGTCAAACATCATAATATCGGTGTCAAATGCATGGCAACCAACACCCGTCCAAATTCTAAATTTTTCTTCAGCGTTATGTCCTTGCAGACACGATGCAAAATATGTCAAAAAATAGTTTCGAACCTCTTCATCAAAGAATACTGTATTGATAAAATTTTGTAAATCAAACCATTGTTCATGATTTTCATCAAAATCAATTTTATCAATTTCAGTACTCATTTCGATATAATCATCGGGTCTTCCATCGCGCAATTCTCCCTTTTTAAGGTCATAAATACCATTAGAAAACCCAATTAAATAAGGATTTGCATCAAGTTTTTTTACAAAATCTTTGTTAGAAAAAAGTTCTTTACACTCTTTCATAACATTTTCTTTAAATGCCGTTGTTTTAAGTTTTTTAATAACTTCGAGAACAACACAATTCTTTTTTTTGTATTCTTCTTTTTCTTCTTCTGTTAATTCTTGATTATTAATTAAAATTTGTCCACTTGCAACTTTGTTGTAATAAGACATTAATTTAGCGTAATTTTTACAAAGTTCATTTGAAATTTTTTGTCTTAATGACATGCCATCATTTTCACGATGCCAAACATGATTTTTATATATGTACCAATCATTTTCGCAATAAACGAAATCATATTCATACATTTTAAATAAAACATATGCAATATCATAATTAGATTGTGTTTTTATACTTGCATCAATTAATTTACTAATATCTTTTTCTTTGAATTCGTCATATTTTTTCTTATTATCAATTTTCGCCCAATAATGGATACATGCAATTGTTAAACCTTCATTTTTACTTTTTTCCCATATTTTTTCACATTCGCCTTCTTTAAATTTAGAAGATTTTTTACTAAAATCAATCCAAATATCAAGAAGTTCTTGTGAATTAGGGTCAATATTATGAAGTGCCCATCCAAGTTCCAACCACTGGTTGTAATTTTCAGCACGCTCATTATTAAGTATAAAAACAAGTTCTCTAATTATTACTGGATCATAATTTATATTATTTGCCACTTTTTTTGCTACTTTTTTTTTATTAGTATTTTCAATTAAGTGTATTTTATCATCCCTTATATTAATAATTTCTGATTCTTTTTTATCTCTAATAGATAAAAACTTTGCAAGATTAATATATTGATTACCAAAATAAGTGTCAATTGATAAATTATTTGAATTTCCATCGTATATATATTTCAACTTATATGGATTTCCCTTAGGTTTATCTTTATTACTTCCATAAAGTAACCATAATGTATTTGGAGAAATAACTGATCTATCAACAATATCTGGAATAATATTTTTTAATCCCATATCTGAAATAACATCACCAATTTTCTTTAATATATTATCACGAATATAATACTGCACTGCAGGATATGTAATAATAAATGGAAACTGTATATGTATACCATCTTTTGTAATTCCCTTAGCTTTATAGCTTTCATCTCTTTCAAAAATAAAAGAGGTTAATTTTGGATCATCTTTATTAATATTTAAAATATTAATAATTTCATTAGTATACAAGTCAATGATTTTTTTAATATGTGATTCATTATGCTTTCTTTGAAAAGTTTCTAATTCATATTTAAAATCTAAATCTATTGTCATTGGAAAAAATTCCTGACGTTTTTCAGTAATATGAAGTTCAATACCCGAAAGTATTGCTGTTTCATATAAATCATAAAATATATTTAAATCAGATGATTTAATAAAATATGAAGCTTTAGGATTATGCATTGATGTATGTGTATGAACTTTGCCATTCTCTACAATATGCTCATCAAGGAAATTAAAAATATCGTATTTAGATTCATTATTTGTTTCTATACTCATTATATGGTATTTAGATATATTTTTTTAAATTAAAAAATTCTTAAGAATTAAATATATCAATTTTTTTTAAAATTATTAATAATTTATAGTTAAATTATTAATAATTAATATTATTATTGATACTATTGATAATATTTATAATATTTATAATATTTATAATATTTATAATATTTATAATATTTATAAAAATATGTAAAATTAAATATAAATTATATTATTCTCAATATATATAAGAAATGTCAAACCTTTTTTTATTAACAATAATACTTTTTATAATATTTATTATATATCAAATTTATTTTTATTCAAGTATTTATAAAAAAAATGAAGATTTAATCAAAAAAGTAGAGAGTTTTCAATCAACATTAGATCATATCGATAATAAAAAAGATTATTTATTAGATGATTCTTCAATTGAATTATTATTAGATGATTATAATAAATTAAAAAATAATATCTAAATTATTTTCTTAATTTATATTAGTTATTACTTATGACAAGTACTTTTTCTAAATTAATAAAAGGATCTGAAAAAGAATATATATACCCAATTTATAATAATTCAATAGATTTTTATAATGATATTTTTATGAATAATATTAATAATATAATTGATAAAAGAAAGAAAAATGTTAGAACAAATTTTATTACTATAGATCCTAAAAAAACCAATAAATTAGAAGTAACTAGAATTGAAAAAGTAAAAGATAAACAACGTGAAAGAATTATTAAAGATTATTTAATTCCACTATCTTATTTAATATACTCATATATTTATCAAAAATTTTACATTGTACAACAAAGAAAAGATATTATATTAGAAAATAAATTAAATTATAAAATGTATCAATACTTTTTTAGTCATAAAAATCCGATAATTAAAAAGGTTAATGTTTATTTTTATAATTTATATAATAATTTATTACTAAATAATGGTAAAAATAATAATAATTCAAAAAATAATAAATTACAACTTAATAGTGATGGTGATATTATATTACCAGAAGAGATTAATCAATATATAATACCAGAAATTAGAAAGGGAAATACAAAAGATGAATTAATTATTTTTTTAAATGAAGTAAATAATAAATTTAAAAAAGATGATTTAGATTTTAATTTAATAATACAAAATTTAAATAAATTAGAATTAAAAACAAATGATATAAATAAAATATTTTTAAATATTCTTGTAAAATTTAAAAAATATTATGATGATGCATATATATTATATACTAGTAAAAAAACTGAATACGATAATTTATCACAAGAAAATAAAAATTTTATAAATAGTAAAATTATTGATACAGAAGATATAAAAAAAATAATAAATGAAAGAGATACTAAAAAAGCAGAAATAGATAAATTAAATACAGAAAAAAATAAGTTAG
>Ga0214919_10012810_pt1 | contig 10248 bp, 10 predicted proteins | sample LL1503_MetaG_FD_177994 | JGI IMG/M metagenome (GOLD analysis project Ga0214919, IMG submission 177994) | Freshwater microbial communities from Lake Lanier, Atlanta, Georgia, United States - LL-1503 | ecosystem: Environmental > Aquatic > Freshwater > Lake | place: USA: Georgia | collected... | reverse complement strand
CAGATTTATTTAGTTTTCTGCAAATTATGCGGTGTGCCTGCAATGGATTCCTGCGCAAAGTCAATACCGTAAAAGGGTGTCAGGTGTTGTGCATCCAGTAGGGCCAAAGCCCCCAACCGTTTATTGGCGTCGCAGAGCAGTCTTTGTAGTTTTAGTTCTACTAACTCTCTATTTATTTAGTCGCGCAATCTTTGGCGGAGGCAGTTCTAATGGCAATCCGGTAGCCGCGCCTTCCCCGACAGCCTCCAAAACAGCATCAGCTTCGAGTGCGCCTACACATTCGGCAAAACCATCAGTTTCACCAGATGTCGTAGTTGATCCAATCACTCAACAGAGTGCTTCGCCAATTGCTACTAAATCTCAGCCACCAGGAACCTGTGCCGACAACGAAGTAAGTGTCAAGGTTTCAATCAAGAAAAAAGTCGTCAAAGTTGGTACTGGACTAGACATCAACATGGCGGTAAAGAATATTTCAGATCATCCCTGCAAGCGAGACGTCGGCTCAGGTGCAAATGAGATCACAATCATTTCTGGACCTGCCTTAGTGTGGTCTACCGATCATTGTGGTGCTGGAACCGAGAGTAACTATGTTGATTTAGTTCCTGGTGAAACTTGGTCTGTTCATGTGCTTTGGAATGGAAAACTCTCGGCACCAAATTGTCAGGTTCTGGCAAATGCGCAGTACGGCGCGTACTGGGCACATGCCCGAAACGACGCGGTTGTTAGCTCTGGTGCAAGGTTTGTGATTCAGTAACTGCGCTAAACGTAGCGCTCAAGCAAACTTGATTCGGCTAAACGAGACAAGCTTTCCCGAATTTTTCGCGCCCGCGCTTCACCAACGCCCTCAACATCGCGTAAATCTTCGACAGTTGCTGCCAAGATTTTTTGCAATCCACCGAAGTGGGTAACTAGTTTGTCAATCACTATTTCTGGAAGCCTTGGCACCTTAGCCATCAGACGGTAGCCACGTGGTTGAACTGCAAGATCCTGCGAATCAATGTCGCCCGCAAGTCCAATTGCAACTGCAACCTGCCCTAGATCAAGAAGGCCTGCCGAATCTAACTCAGAAATCGCAAGCAGTGCTTTCTCAACGGCTTTATTTCGACGAGTAAGGTTCGGGACATAGTCCTGAATAACTAATCGTTGTTCGTCTGCTGTACCTGCAATTAGTTCATCGTGCTGTAGCGAAAGCAAACGACCATCAGTACCAAGTTCAACAACATAGCTAGCAATTTCTGCAGCAATCCGACGAACCATTTCATGACGTTGCGCCACGATGGCGACATCGCGGATGGTTACTAGATCTTCAATTTCTAAAGCTGAAAGCGAGCCAGCTACTTCATCAAGGCGCTGCTTGTAACGCTCAAGAGTTGCTAGCGCCTGATTTGCTCGAGACAAAATTGAAGCTGAATCTTCAAGAACATAACGGCGACCTTCGAGGTACAAAGCAATGATGTTCATTGACTTACTCACACTTACAACTGGAAGCCCAGTTTGGCGGGACACGCGATCTGCTGTGCGATGACGTGTGCCTTGTTCATCAGTAGGAATCGATGGATCCGGCAACAACTGAACCGCAGCTGCGATGATGCGAGTTGCTTCACGATCGCACAGAACTGCGCCGTCCATTTTGGCTAATTCGCGTAAACGTGTTGCAGTGAATCCGATATCAACATTGAAGCCACCACTACTAATTTGATTTACGGTTTTGTCTTCACCGAGCACAATTAGGGCGCCGGTACTTCCGCGTAGGATTCGCTCTAGGCCGTCACGAAGCGCAGTTCCGGGAGCTACTTGGGCTAAAACTGAGCGCAATACGGCTTCAGTATCAACAGTCTCTTTCGTTGGCACAGCAAGGTCCTTCTATAAGCGGGTGCAACAGAAGTCTAGAGCGGAAACTCAAAAATCAAAATGCCGATTATTGAAAAATAGTTAGATTTCTACAGTTATGCGTTACAGGTGACTGATAGCCGCAGTCAGATTGGCGACTTCAATCAACTTCAGCCCAGGTACATTGGCAGTTTTGCTAGTACCACGAGGCACAATCGCCGTTGTGAAACCTAGTCGGGCGGCTTCGGCAAGGCGTTGTGCCAACCCAGGAACTGGACGAACATCACCACTGAGCGCCACCTCTCCGATGGCAACTAGGTCGTCAGATAGTGCCTGATCGCGCGCAGCTGAAGTCAGCGCAAGGCACATTGCCAGGTCCGCGCCTGGATCAGAGACTTTAGCGCCAGCCACAGTCGCAAGGTACACATCTTTATCCCAAAGTTTGATGCGAGCCGCTCGTTCAGTGACTGCGGTCAACATTGCAGCCCGCGTGTTATCCAAACCTGTTGTGCGACGAAGTGGATTGTTAGCCGAACTCGTTGTGGTTAGCGATTGCACTTCAACCAGTAATGCCCGACGGCCTTCAAGTGTGATTGTGATGCATGTTCCAGGGATAGCAGCGTCACGATTTGATCGGAACAAACTAGATGGGTCGCTAACTTCTTGGAGGCCATCGTCTGTTTGTTCAAAACATGCGACTTCGTCTGCCGGACCGTACCTATTTTTATTTGCGCGAAGTAAGCGTAGAGGAGTGCTGCGGTCTCCTTCGAAAGTGAGCACAGTATCTACAAGATGTTCAAGCGATCTTGGCCCTGCAACAGAGTTATCGCGTGTTGATTGCCCGATAAGTAGCAATGGCATACGTCGGCCTTTTGCGGCGCGGGTCAGCACTTGAGTGACTTCACTAACTTGCGCTACGCCACCAGCTCGGCCATCAAGTTCTGACGACGCAATTGTTTGCACACTGTCCACTATGAGTAAGTCAGGGTCGACATCCTCTACATGGCCGAGCAGAACTGCCAAGTCTGTCTCGTCAGCGATCAAAACGTTTGGCGACATCGCACCAATTCTGCGGGCACGAATACTTATTTGTTCGGCAGATTCTTCGCCCGATACATAAAGAACTTTGCGAGCTTTGCCATTGCCGTCTGCAAAGGTATTGGCAGCTGCAAGAAGCAAAGTTGATTTACCAACACCAGGTTCACCAGCAAGTAGTACGCACTGACCAGCGACAAGTCCGCCGCCAAGTACTCGATCGAGTTCGTTGAGACCAGTGTGTGTGCGCTCGACTTCACCAACTTGGATATGTGAAACCGGTCTGGCGGGTTGAATTGGGGCTATGCCTTGTGTTGTTGTCTTTAGCCCAGCCCGATTTGTTGTGCCACCGGATTCAACTACAGAACTCCAGGCCTGACACTCGGGACAACGACCTACCCATTTGGCGCCACTCCAACCGCATTCGGTGCACTTGAAAGATGCTCGTGGTGTTTTTGCCATGTGCCTAGATTACGACTTCAGTACGACAAGCGTGTGGCGAGTGTTAATTATGTGCGCGGTTCTGGTTTTGGATCAGCGGGATGCACAGCCAGGATCTTGAGTAACTGGCGATCTCCGGTGTTACGCGCCGCAGCTAACGTGACTTCGCGAGCTTCGCAGTGTTGTTTCAAAATTTCGTAGGCTTTGGCACCCATCAAGGTAACGAGTTCGAATTCGTACGACTGGTAAACCGCTTTACTAGCAATGTGCGCTTCAGTTGCGGTGCTGCAGTACCAATCCAAATCCTTGCCACCAGGGCCCCAACCTCGACGGTTGTATTCACCGATTACGACTACATCGATGTTTGTTCCGTCGCCGCGATCTTGTTCTTCAAAAGTTCGGCGGATAGGCAACTGCCAACAAACCCATGGCTTTGTCTCAACTGGATTCTTGCCTTCGCGAAGAGCCAGTATGTGTAGCGCACAGCCGTCGCCACCTTCGAAGCCACCTCGATTGTGAAAAATGCAAGCGCCATTAAATGCGCGGGTTTTCTTGTCGCCGTCATCATCGCGTTCCATGAACCCGTTAGTTCGGCCTTCTTCGTAGTTCTGCCAAATATCAGGAGTTAGTTGTTTTGCGAAAGTGCGAGTCTTCTTCTCATCATCTTTATCGGCCATGTGTGCGCCATATGTGCAACAGCCAACATCTGGACTGTCCTTATCAATACCTTTGCAGCCTTGGCCCCAAATGCAGGTCCAACGACTCGTCAGCCAAGTGAGGTCGCATCTAAAAATATTGGTTTCATCGTCTGGGTCCGGGAACTCAACCCAGTGGCGAGGGAAATCAAGTTTCTTTTCTGGCACAGGGTGAGCCTATCTGAAATTCCTTGTTGCTACACATAAAGTTAGGGTAGAAAATTATTTCGGGGAGTAGCCAAAATGTTGCGCAGAGTTGTGCAGTCTGTTTTAACAAACTCACGAGTGCAGTCTTTGGTCGAAGCGTCCTCTGTCGGTGAAGCCACAGCTGCACAATTTATCGCCGGCTCGCATGTCAATGACGCTGTTGACTCCGTTCTTGCGCTTAAAGAATCTGGCTTGCTTGCAACTGTTGAGCGATTACTAGAACCGGCCACCGACGAAGCTGATGCCCGCACTAATTCGCTGAGTTACATTGATTGCATTCGGGCGTTAGCCGGCGCGGGGCTGGGGCAAGATTTAGACATCACTGTGCAGTTGAGTGCACTTGGTTTGGCGCTGCCTAATGGCGAAGTGATTGCTACTGAAAATTTGAGCAAGATTTGCCAAGATGCGCAGGATGCACAGATGTCTGTGACGATCGGCATGGAGCAACTAACTGATGTGCCAACAACATTGCGGGTTGCGCACACACTGAGCGAGAAGTTCACAAACATCGGCATTACTTTGCAGTCTTCTTTGCTGCGAAGCGAGCAGGATGCTGCCGTATTTGCTGCAAGTGGCGCTCGGGTTCGGTTATGCAAGGGTGAATTCACTCAAGACCCAGAGCACGCATACGTTGATCGCTCTGAAATTGATAAAGCTTTTGTTCGGGAAATGCGAACCTTGCTGCGTTCATCTGCCTACGTAATGATTGCAACGCATGATTCACGCCTGCTCCAAATTGGCCAAGCACTTGCGCTCAGATCAGGCCGGACAAAAGATTCGTTCGAGTTCCAAATGTACTTAGGTGTGCGTAAAGATGAACAGCAACGATTAGTTGGCTTGAATCATCGCGTACGAATCCATGTCCCGTTCGGCGAGCAGTGGTATCCGGTGGTAGCCGACCGCCTTGTTCGCCAGCCAAAATCAATTGGCACGGCATTTGGTTCGTTAATCCGCCGTAAGTCCTAGGCTTACGCTAGAGCTACCGCGAAAGGTTGGGCGAAATGAAAATTGCACTTATTGGCGCAGGAGTAATGGGCGAGTCCCTACTTGCTGGGATTCTGCGTTCTGGAGTTTCACCAGCTGACATCAACATTGCTGAAATTCGTGAAGCGCGTTCAGCAGAATTAACCGATAAATATGGCGTAACTTGTACCGATGCACATGCTGCAGTGGCCAATGCAGATACGGTTCTTTTGGTAGTTAAGCCCCAAGATATCGCAGGGGTGCTAATCGATATTTCGCCTGTATTAGCGCCAAATAGTTTGATCGTTTCGCTGGCCGCTGGCATAACAACTGCTTCGATGGAAGCAAACTTGCCTGCTGGTCAACCTGTAGCACGAGTGATGCCAAACACACCTTCGCTCGTGGATCAAGGTATGGCGGGAATTAGTGCTGGCACTAATTGTTCAGATGTGCATTTAGAGCGTGCGGTTTCATTGATGAACAGCGTTGGAAAATCAGTGGTTATTCCAGAAGACCTTCAAGACTCTTTAACAGCTGTATCTGGTTCTGGACCGGCTTACATTTTTTATGTAATTGAATCAATGGTTGCTGCTGCAGTTGAACTAGGCATTAATCGTGAGATGGCTACTGAACTTGTTGTGCAAACTGTGTTTGGCGCAGCAACTTTGATCAAGCACACTGGTGATGAAGCGCAAACTCTGCGCGAGCGAGTTAGTTCGCCAGGTGGAGTGACAGTGGCAGCAATTAACTCACTAGATGAGCAAGGTGTGCGCGAAGCTTTTAAGGTAGCGATGTTGGCTGCGACGAAACGTTCAAAAGAACTTGGCCAACCAAGTTCTTAATTACATCAATGTAACTATCTGAAATCGGTTTCACGCCTGTATCAATAACCACTATGGTTGGGTTCTACTTGAAATAAATGTGAGTCCACCCCAGAGGGGTTGCTGGTGGTGGCTCACACCAAGAGTTAAGGACGCAATGTGAATTCAGTAAATGACCGACCACTGTCGGAAGTTAGATTTTTAACCATTGCTGAAGTTGCAAGTGCAATGCGCGTATCGAAAATGACCGTTTATCGTTTAGTCCATAGTGGCGAACTCCCAGCCGTTCGTGTAGGTCGATCATTTCGAGTACCTGAACAAGCAGTTCACTCATACCTGCAGGATTCATTCGTAGAAGCTGGCTAATTGCAGGCTGATGTGCATTACCAGCAGGTAAATGCGTAGACTTTCTATCCGTCAATAAAAACAACTTATGAAGGTGGTCGTGTGGGCTCCGTTATTAAGAAGCGCCGCAAGAGAATGGCGAAGAAAAAGCATCGCAAGATGTTAAAGAAGACGCGTTCAAAGCGTCGTAAGTAACTCTAAGAATCTTTTGATCGGGAGCGGCGCATGGCAGCAACTGCCATGCCTGCTCCCGCTCCTATTAGGGCCAAAGCTGTTGTTGCAGCTGGAACGGCATACCGCTTCACTAAGTGTTCGCGTCTGAAGTCGTGGATTGGCCAAGAATGAGTTTGCGCAAACTCTCTTAATTGCGCGTCAGGGTTAACTGCAGTTGGGTTACCAACACTTGTAAGCAGTGGGATGTCATTGTGCGAATCTGAATAAGCAAAACTGCGCGCTAAATCTAAGTTGTGTGATTTAGACAGGTTGATTACAGCCTGTGCTTTTTGCGGACCATGCATTGGTTCACTTTTCAAATTTCCGGTGTATTTTCCATCGACAATTTCGCTGACAGTTGCAACGGCTCCCGTCAGCCCTAACTTGGTTGCGATAACTTGTGCTAGTTCAATTGGCGCAGCAGACACTAGCCACACTTGATGACCAGCTGCTCGATGAGCATGTGCCAATTGCACGGTGCCTGGCCAAACTTTATCTTCCATAATGTCGTCATAAATTTCTTCAGCCAGGGCAGCAAGTTCATCAACGCTGCGACCGCGGACAAAGGACAAGGCATTTTCCGTGACTTTAGCCATGTCAGTGAGATTTTCTTTGCCAGAAATCAGGAACTTGCCTTGAGTGATTGCATAGTCTGCAAGGTCTTTTGGGGTGAGGATGCCACGAGCAAATAGACCGCGTGCCAAATGGTAGATGCTGGCCCCGCGCATGATTGTGTTATCGACATCAAAGAAGGCCGCGATTTGGGCACCAGAGGGACTCTGAGCAGGCAACTCATCATCGGGCTCTCGCTTTATCTCATCCACGACTCTCAGCGTACTCTTGCCTTGTAGAGCGCGACGCGGCCAGAACAATTGCCGCCAGGAGAATTATGGCTAACTTGGTACAGATCATTGGGAAACCTGACTGCCACCTGTGTGAACAGGCCCAAGTTGTGGTTGCCCGCGTGTGTGCAGACCTAGGTGTGGCTTGGGAACTTGTCTCGATCTCTGATCAGCCGAACCTAGCCGATTTGTATGCCGAATTTATTCCGGTGGTCCTCATCGACGGCAAAGTCCATGATCAATTTGGGGTCAATGAAACCCGACTTCGGACTGCCTTAGCTTGAGTGGGAAGAAATCCGCCAAATAATAGGTTTTTTCGCCGAGGGTTCGTTTTCGAACTTTTAAGAGCTAATTTTTGCCGAATCGCATACCACGAATATGCCCTTAAGCGCCAATTTTGTCCCTAGGGAAAATGTGCCTAATGTGAGTGCCATAACCTACGTGCGGAAGTTGGTTTTTATGCCACTGTCAGAGTCGCCTCGAGCGTCTACGCACGTGCGTTCAGGTATTCCTGAAGCAACCGTGACTCGACTCCCGATGTATCACCGCGCACTTGTTGTGATGGCGGCGCGTGGCACTGAATTAGTTTCGTCTGAAGAACTTGCAACAGCTAGCGGAGTTTCAAGTGCAAAACTTCGTAAAGATTTATCGTTCTTAGGTTCGTATGGAACACGTGGCGTTGGCTATGACGCAAACTTTCTTTTGTATCAAATTGCGCGCGCACTTGGCTTAACGCAAGAGTGGTCAGTCGTAATCGTTGGCGTAGGAAATTTGGGGCACGCACTTGCTGGCTACCCAGGTTTCGCATCACGCGGCTTCCACGTTGTTGGGCTTTTCGATACAGATCCAAATCGAATTGGGGAAACAGTTGTTGTCGGTGGCGCAGATGTAATTGTTGCAGACATCAAGACTCTACCTTCGGTAATGCAAAAGACCGGCGCATCTATTGGCGTGATTGCAACGCCTGAAAGCGCAGCCCAAAGTGTTAGCGATCTACTTGTCCGCCACGGCGTGACAAGTATTTTAAATTTCGCACCTGTCCTGCTGGACGTTCCCCAAGGTGTAGACGTGCGACGTGTGGATTTAGCAACTGAGTTGCAAATCCTCGCGTTTCACGAACAACGCAAGGCCGAAGTGGCCTTGGGAAGCAGCAATGTTGGCTAGTCCAATGATGAATGAGGCAGGTACAACAATGAGTCAGGTAGGTGCGTAATGCCATCCACCCAATCAATAGCAACATCCGGTGTTGCATTTGTCGTAGCAGGTCCAGGTGAAAGCGACCTATTAACGGTACGAGCACTTCGGTTGCTTCAAACCGCTGATGTGATTATCACCGACAGCGAAGTCGTAGCGTTAGCTCAGGAAGTCGCCCAAGGCGAAATTCTGATCGCGCTAGATAACGTTGGTGCTCCGCTATCACTTGCGGCACGGACAAAAGCAGTAGTAGATACTCGCAAGACTGGTAAGTCAGTCGTTCGATTGCTTTCAGGTGACCCGGTTATTGATGGTCGTCTTGCAATGGAAACCTCCGCGGTTGCAAAAGCTGGTTTCGTATTCGAAGTAGCTGCAGGCGTTTCACCGCTTACTGCGATTCCCGCACATGTTGGCTTCTCATTAACTAGTGGCCGCACTCGTGAAGTGCGCATCATCGATGCTGATTCGCCAACCGTTGACTGGACTACTCATACAGATCCAACAGTTACATTGGTCGTTCACAATGCTGCCGATCGTGCCAATGAAGTTTCTAAAGCACTGGTAAAAGCAGGCCGCGACCCACAAACCCCAGTAGCAATTGTTCGTGATGGTGCCACCATCGAGCAGCGTTCACTGCATTCAACTTTGGAAGCACTGCCCGCAGCAATGAAGTTGGCCAAGCATTCAGGTGCTGGCCTAGTAATCATCGGCGAGTCAGCTGCAGAGCGCACGCCATGGTTTGAAAGCCGCGCGCTGCATGGTTGGAAAGTGCTTGTTCCTCGTACTAAAGATTCAACCGAGAACTTGCAAGAGATGCTTCACACACTTGGCGCAGTTCCGTTCGAAGTTCCAACTATGTCGGTTGAGCCACCACGCACCCCACAGCAGATGGAACGTGCAATTCATGGTTTGGTATCAGGTCGTTTTGAATGGGTTATTTTCACCAGCGTTAATGCGGTGCGAGCAATCCGCGAGCGCTTTGATGAGATTGGTCTAGATGCTCGTTCACTTTCCGGTATTCGCATTGCAGCAATCGGTGCTGACACAGTAGATGCACTTGTGGCGATGGGTGTTCGTCCAGATCTAGTCCCAGATGGCGAACAAACAACAGCTGCGCTTCTTGAAGAGTGGCCAGAGTTTGATTTGATTACCGATCCAATTAACCGCATTTTCTTGCCGCGCGCTGACCTAGCTACTGAAACTTTAGTTGCTGGTCTAACTGCGCTCGGTTGGGAAGTTGAAGATGTTACGGCTTACCGAACAGTGCGAGCAGCGCCACCACACGTTAGTACCCGTGAAGCGATCAAGAGCGGTGGCTTCGATGCGGTGGTATTCACCTCAAGTAGCACTGTGCGTAACTTAGTTGGTATTGCTGGCAAACCACATGCTGCCAGCGTTATTGCTTGTATCGGTCCGGCAACTGCCAAGACAGCACAGGAACACGGACTTCGGGTTGATGTATTGCCAGAAGAACCAACAATGACAGCCTTGGTACAGGCGCTTGCGGCACACGGTGTGGCACTACGTGATGAAGCGGCGCAAGCTGGCGCAGTTGCGTGGCGACCATCGCGTAAGCGTTCGGCATCTCGCCGACGCGCCACCTGATTATTAGGAGTAAGCCATGAGTGATGAACGAACTATTGTTCATTTGCTACGCCATGG
>Ga0214919_10012806_pt1 | contig 10253 bp, 4 predicted proteins | sample LL1503_MetaG_FD_177994 | JGI IMG/M metagenome (GOLD analysis project Ga0214919, IMG submission 177994) | Freshwater microbial communities from Lake Lanier, Atlanta, Georgia, United States - LL-1503 | ecosystem: Environmental > Aquatic > Freshwater > Lake | place: USA: Georgia | collected 2015-03-15 | reverse complement strand
ATGTGTGCAAGCTGAACTTCAACGTGCTGCACCATTTCTACGACCAGCTCTGCCCCGCGTGCGCGGAGTTCAACTACGCGAAGCGCTCGGAGCTGGCGGACCTGAGTGGTCGAGTTGCGCTGCTGACGGGCGGGCGCGTGAAGATTGGCTACCAGGCCGGCATCAAGCTGCTGCGCGCGGGCGCGCACCTGATCGTGACCACTCGATTCCCACGTGACTCGGCGGCGCGCTATGCCGCGGAGCCGGACTTCGCCGAATGGGGCCAACGACTGGAGATCTTCGGACTCGACCTCCGGCACACGCCGAGTGTCGAGGCGTTTTGCCACCAGCTGAATGCAACGCATAGCCGGCTCGACTTCATCATCAACAACGCCTGCCAGACCGTGCGGCGGCCGCCGGAGTTCTACCGGCACATGATGGAGCGCGAGACGGCGGCGTTTGGCCATATGCCCGAGCATGTGCAGAAACTGCTCGGTGCGTACGAAGGGGTTCGCGCGTACAACATGCTGCCCGGCAGCACGGCATCGGGTTCCGATGGAGTCAGTGTCGAGGCCAAACGCTTCAGCGAACTCGCGGGCCTCACGCACGCCGCTGAGTTATCGCAGGTGGTGAGCCTCCCCGACGATGCTGGCCCGCAGGCCCATCTCTTTCCGGAAGGCAAGCTCGACCAGGACATGCAGCAGGTAGACCTGCGCGACCGCAACTCGTGGCGCATGCTGATGGCCGATGTGCCGAGTGTCGAGTTGCTCGAAGTGCACCTGGTGAATGCCGTGGCGCCATTTCTGCTCAATGCGCGACTCAAGCCGCTCATGCTGCGGTCGCCGAATCGCGACAAGCACATCGTCAACGTGTCAGCGGTGGAAGGCCAGTTCTACCGGAAGCAGAAGACGACGCGCCATCCGCACACGAACATGGCGAAGGCCGCGCTCAACATGATGACGCGCACCTCCGCTACGGACTACTTCGGCGACGGCATTCACATGAACGCCGTCGACACCGGCTGGGTCACCGACGAGGACCCCGCCGAAATCGCGGCGAAGAAGGTGGCCGATCATCGGTTCCATCCGCCGCTCGACATTGTTGACGGCGCTGCCCGCATCGTGGATCCCATCATTGATGGCCTCAACACGGGCAAGCACGTTTGGGGGCAGTTTCTCAAGGACTACCGGTCGATCGACTGGTAGGCGTGGTGTAGTCGCGCGCTACCGCCGGTTGATCCCGTTCACCGGCCCGCCGTTGAAGAACGCTCCCGGCGTCATGACGCCGCCCTGCTTGAACACCATCCCGTTCTTGAGGACGAACTGCACGTCCCGAAGCACGTCGATGTTGTCGAGCGGATTGCCGCGCACGGCGATCAGGTCGGCCGCCATCCCGACCTTGATCGGCCCGCGCGTACGCTCCGTCTCGCTGACCTCGTAGCCGGTGACGGTCATGGCGCGCAGGATATCGGGCGCCGGGATGCCGGCGGCCTTCCACGTTTCAATGAACGAGATGGCCACTTCGCCGCGCGTCTTGCCCGGCACGTAGTAGTCGGCATCGGTGGAGAAGGTGAGCGGCACCTTGTTCTGCCAGGCGTTGCGCAGCATCTCGACGGTGAACTTGTACTGTGCCGGCGTGGTGTGGCCGACGAGCGAGATCGGCGTCTCGGTGCCGGCGCGGAAGATGTGCTTTTGCGCCATCACCTTGTGAATCGAATCGGTCATTCCGCGGTCGTGCGCGATGGACCAGATGCCGGCGTCCACGGCGCGGCGCGCGCCGTCGACCGTCTGGACGTGGCCCTCGACCTTGAGTCCGGCCTTCGCCGCCTCGCTGATGAACAGGCGAATTTCGTCAGTCGTGTACCCCCAGGGCTTGCAGTCCACACAGATCTTGATGACGCGAGCGCCAACGAGTGCGTTCTGCCGCACGGCCTTGATCATCTCGTCGCGCGTATCGGCTTCGAGGTATTCGGGGTAGACGATCTTCTTGTCAAACGCCATCTCGGGCGTGGGTGAGAACTGCCCGCCGAGTCCGCCAATGATGAGGCCTGAGGGAATGATAGTGGGGCCGGGAAGCCAGCCCTGCTCGATGGCTTTCCGGAGCGCGATGTCGGCGTAGTTGCCGTTGTTGCCCATGTCGCGCACAATGGTGAATCCCGACGCGAGCATCTGAATGCCGTTGGATGCCGCCTGAATGGCGCGGAACGGCGTGTCCTCGAGGATGTGCGTGAGGTAGTAGCTGTTGCGTTCGGGGTCTTCCTTGTAGGTGAGCGCGAGGTGGTTGTGCGCCTCGACCAGCCCCGGGACCACGGTGAGTTGCGAGAGATCGACGACGGTTGCCCCGGCCGGAATCGCGACGTTCGCGCCGATGGCCGTGAAGCGACCATTCTGGATGAGAATCACCTGGTTCGCGGCGCTCGTGCCGGTTTCCGGGTCAATGAGCCGGCCGGCGCGGATCGCCGTGATCGGGGCCGGCGGCGCGGCCGGTGGTTGAGCGGAGGCTTGAGCGGCGAGGAACGCCGGAGCGCATATGACACAGACCAGTGCCGCTACGAACGCGGCGCGACGATTCGGATTCATCGGGTAGTCCTTGCTGTGGTGGGAGTTGGGGCAACTGAACGGTAATCCAATGCGGGCGCGGGAGGTTAATTCAGAACTGGGTCGAGACCGGTGGTTCCGATCAGCGATGCCAGCATCACGGTCATTAACGTCAGGCCGAAGTAGGCCTTGTCGAGTGCGCGAGACTTCTGCGCGTGGTCGGCGGAGTCGGATTCCTTGTCGGGCTTGGGCTGCGTGGGTTCGGTCTTGCGCCAGAGGTACGAGACGCAGCGGGTCTGTGTGGAGTGGAAATCACTGACCGGCAGCGGGTATGCCAGGACCACCGCATCAGGAGCAGGGGAAGCAGCTGGCGGCCCGCCACCTACCCCTTCTTAGATTAGACCGATGGTCCGAGCTCTGCCTGGGGTAGCAGCACCGTCCGCGATGATCGTCGCGGGCCTGCTTTTCTGCGTGTCAACGGCGCTTGCGCAGTTCCCTCTGCGGGTTCGCGTCGTGGACGCCGAGTCGGATCGCCCGCTCAGTGGTGCGCTGATGTCTGCGGTTGATGGGCCAACGTCGACTGCTGGAACAGCGGCCACGCTCGTCGGCGGCGACGGGACAGCAACGCTGCGAGTTCCGGCAACGGGCCTCTACCGGATTCTCATTCGGCGGATTGGCTATGCGCCGTTTACATCGGACACGGTGCGGGTAAGTGGCACGTCCAGTGTGGCGATCACGATCAAGGTGCCGGCCACGCGCATCGCGTTGGCAACGGTTCGCGTGACGGCGAGCCGTGCCTGCGACGGCGACGCAATGAACGTTTCGTCGGAAGCGGCGCCGCTCTGGGAGGAAGTGCGGAAGGCGCTCGAGGCGAGTGTGCTTTCGCGAGGCACATCGTTCATCGTGACGACGGGTATGAGCTACCGCCGCATGCTCGCCAACGATGGCAAGTTGATCAACGAAGACACGACGGCGAAGGGAACGGCGGGTGCGCGCCCCTTTTCGGCGGTGGATCCTGCGCTGCTCGCACGCGGCGGTTACGTGCAGGGGAGCTATCAGTCGTCACTGACCTTCAATGCGCCGGACGAGCAAGTCCTGCTCTCCGACGGTTTCAGTCGTCGGCATTGCCTCTCGATGCTGTCGGCAACGCGGCGCAGCGGTGACACGACGCTCATCGGTCTCGCCTTCGAGCCGCGCACCGACAACCAGCTCTCGGAAATTCGCGGTACGGTCTGGGTGGATAGTGCCACGAGCGAGCTGCGCCGCCTGGAATACACCTACGTGCGCGCACCACTCCCATTCCCGGTGAACGGGCTTGGCGGCGTCGTCGATTTTCAGCGGCACCGGAGTGGCGCGTGGTACGTGTCGGGCTGGACCATTCGCATGCCGCGCTGGCGTCCGTCGACGGTAGGTGGGGGTGGAGTGGCGCTCGCGGGGTACGCCGAAGTCGGCGGCGTGGCATCGGCGTTGCGCGAGGTGGCGGCGTTGCCGGCATCGCAAGTGCGCATGGTAACGGGCAACGTGTTCGACTCGCTTTCGACCCGAGATATGCCAGGTGCTGTGGTGAAGATTCCTGCCCTTGGGCGCGAAACAACGACCGATTTTCTCGGTCGCTATCGGTTCGACAGTGTTGCCGTTGGGATCTGGGACGTGGTTGCCGACTATGCGCCGCTGGCGGGCACCGGCATGGTGCAGATGCATGCCATGGCCGACATCGTCGAAGTCCAGCGGGCGGACATTCCGCTGGCGGTTCCGTCATTCGCGACGCTGTGGAAACGGGCGTGCGCCGGCCAGGGGCTGCCGAGCGGGAGCGGCGGATTTGTCATGGGTCAGGTGCGTGCGCCGGATGGCACACCGGTTTCGAGCGCCGCCGTGGAGTTTAGCTGGAAAGAGCCGCCGCGCGATTCGACCCGTCGGATGCAGTTGGTGGCCGACAGCGCCGGGAACTACATGATGTGCGTGGGTAATGGGTCGGGCGTCACGGTGCGGGCGATGGTGGACTCGCTCTCGTCCGTGCCCGTGACGTTCTCGTTCGTGCCGGCGCGCGTGGCGAAGCGCGATCTGGTGATCGCCACCGATGAGCAGGCCGCCGCGGTACGCGTGGACTCGACACAGATCGTTGAGGCTGTTCCGGTCGATGTCGGCGGTGTGGTGGACGGCTCGGTGAAGGACCCCAGCGGGCGCCGAATCAGCGCCGCGCGCGTGCGGTTGCTCGATCTGGTTGGCGAGGCGCGCGTCACCGGAACGAATGGCGAGTTTGCCTACCGCGGGGTGCCGCCGGGGCAACACGTCGTGTCGATTGAAGCGATTGGATTTGAGCGCGTGCGGCGGGTGGTGAATGTCGGCGCCGGTGACTCCGCGCATGTCGAGGTTCGGCTCGGGCGGTTGGCGGCGCTTGGGGCCGTCAACATCAGTGAGCGTGCGCGTGTGACGGCGATTCGGAAAGACATTGACGAACGCGTGCTCGCTGGCAACGGCTATCTCACGGACTCGCTGAAGATTGAGAAGCTGCCGTTCATCTCGCGCGCATTCGAGGCGCCGGGCGTACGCGTTCGCACCGTGGGTACGTCGTGGACCGTTGAAGTGCCGCGCGCAACATTCAGCAAGGGATTTCAGGGCGTCCGATGGTGCACGGCGCAGGTGTTCATTGATGATGCGCCGAGCGATTTCGACAAGCTCAACGGCATGAACAAGCAGAATCTCGCGCTCGTCGAGCTCTACTCGCGTGCCGCGAACGCTCCACTCAAGTACACGGGCTCTGGAACGATGAGCAATGGTGGCTCGAACGACGGGACCTGCGGCGTAGTGCTGGTGTGGACGAAGCAGTTTCTGCGGGCGGCCGACATGATGGGAAAGCCGCTCAAAAAGCCGTAGTGCAGCGGGAGTCTGCTGGCGCGCCGGGCGTCAGTACCCGCGTTCCCGATCCACGGCCCACTTCGGCGTGCGCCCCGCCTCGAGCTCGGCGACGCACTCCAGGAATCCCTCTCCCGCGCCGGCAATCGTCGTCGGCCCCGAGATGTGCGGCGAGACCATTACGCGTGGATCATTCCAGAGCGGCGACGATTCCGGCAGCGGCTCCACTTCGAACACGTCGAGGGCTGCGCCGCGGAGCCAGCCCTTGTCGAGCGCTTCCGGAAGCGCTGACTCCTCGACCACCTGCCCGCGCCCGGCATTGAGCAGGACTGCCCCTTTGCAGCGCGAGAGAATCGCCCGGTTGATCAGCCCGGTGGTCGCTGCCGTGATCGGAAGAGTGACCACAATCCAATCGGCGTCTCCCACTAAGTCGGCGAGCTTGTCCACCGTGTGCACCGCGCGAAAGGCGGCCGACGGAGACTTCCCGCTGCGCGACACTCCGGTCACAACAACGCCAAGTGCCGCGAGTTGAGTCGCGACGGCCGTTCCCACGTCGCCTGTGCCAACGAGCAGCGCACGCGTGCCGGCCACCGGCTTCACCTCGCGATGGGCCCAGCGCTTCTCGGATTGTGCGCGGGCCACATCGAGCAGTCCCTGCTGAAACGCCAGCATCCGCGAGACGGCCCATTCGGCGATCATCGGGCCGAACGATTCCGGCGTCCGCGTGAGCAGCACGGACCGGTCGAGCTCGACTGGTGCGAGCCAGGAGTCCACGCCGGCACCGGTGCAGTGCACCCAGCGGATCGAGCCCATGCTGCCGATCATGCCAGATGCGGCCGCTGCGTCGGCCGCTGACGGCGGACGTTTGAACCCGATGTACGCGTCGCCCCACTCGAGGTCGGCAGCTGGTACGTCGGTGAACTTCGCGCCGCGGATTTCGATATCGGGCCGGCGCTCGCCGATGAACGCCTTGAGTTCGGCGTGCGCATTGGCGCCGATGACGAGTCGGCGGGGGGAGAAGGGCAGGGGAATCCCGGTCACGGCCAGAAGTATATTCACAGTCGCATCTTGAATTTTCCCCCACTGCTGTGAGCCGCACCATGCGTATCCCGACAGTCGCGATGCTTGCGCCGTTCCTGATGACCTCGATCGCCATCGGCCAGGGCGGCCGGATAGGCGCCGCGCCACCGCCGTCTGCGCGCGCGATACGGTTCAGCACCGACGAAGGTACCTGGGTTTCGCTCGACGTGTCGCCGAACGGACGAGCGATCGCGTTCGAGCTGCTCGGTGACATCTATATCATGCCAGTGGGCGGCGGTCCGGCCCGCGCGATCCTGACCGGCACGGCGTTCCAGTCGCAGCCGCGGTTCTCGCGCGACGGCGCATCGTTGACGTACGTGAGCGACGGCGACGGATCGGACAACATCTGGATTGCAGGGCCGGGTGGTGAGCACCCGCGTGCGCTCACCACCATGCGACGGGCAACGATGCTGTCGCCCGAGTGGTCAGCCGATGGGCGCAGCATCTACGCCACGGTGTTCGAGGGCCGCACAGCCGACCTCTGGCGTTTCGACGTGGCCACCGGCGCCGGCGAGAAGATTGTACCGAATGCGAATGGCGCCGCGTCACTTCTCGTCTCCACGCCGCCCCCCGGTCCATACGGTGCGCATGTCACCGCTGATGGAAAATGGCTCTACTACGCGAGCGTCACGCCGAGGCCGTATGGCAGCCGCAATGGGGCGTCGAGCCGGCTCGTGCGCCGGGATCTCGCCACCGGTCGCGATGAGCCGGTAACCGTCGAGGAACCGGTTGCCATGAAACCGGTCACGTCGCCGAATGGCGCGCTGCTGGCCTATGGCGCTCAGGCCCGAGGCCAGACCGGCCTTCGAGTCCGCGACCTCGCCACCGGCAGCGAACGGTGGTTGCGATTTCCGCTGCAGCGGAACGAACTCGAGGCCCGCGCGTCTCGCGACGTGCTGCCGAACTACGCGTTCACGCCGGACGGCAGCGCCGTGATCATCGCGTTCGGTGGACGAATCCACCGGATCGATGTCGCCACCGGCGGCGATGCGGTGATTCCTTTCCAGGCTGATGTGGCCCTCGACGTGGAGGAGCGACTCAACTTTCCGCGGCGAGTGAGCGAAGGCCCGGTCCGCGCGCGGATCCTGCAGCAACCGGCCGTCGCGAGGGACGGCCGCGTGGCCTTTTCGACGCTGGGCCGCATTTACATCACCGGAGCGCCAGGTACCGCACCGGGACGGCTGACGCGCACCGAACATCCGCGAGAGTTCATGCCGGCCTGGTCGCCCGATGGCGCGTGGGTCGCGTTCGTCACATGGGGCGCTGACGGCGGTGCCCTCTGGAAGGTGCGTGCGGCTGGCGGTACACCGGAGCGGCTGTCGACGACGCCCGCGTTCTGGGCCGACCCGGCCTGGACTGCGGACGGGACGCAGATCGTCGCGCTGCGCGCGCCGGTCAGCTCGGCCCGCTCGCAACCGCTTGCGATTCCCTCGGACGCCGCGCTTGTGCGCATACCGGCGGCGGGCGGCGCACCCGTGACGATTGCCGCGGCTGCGGGAGCGCGTCGCCCGCACTTCACCGCGGACCCCGCTCGCGTGCTGGTCTCGGCGCCCGACGGACTCGTGTCCGTGTCGCTCGATGGTCGCGACCGGCGCATCTTGGCGCGGCTCGCTGGTGCGCGCGGTGGTGGTCCCGACGGGCCATCGCTGGTAGCCAGCCCCGATGGACGGTTCGTCGCGGTACACAGTGGTGGGCGACTCGTTCGCATTCCCTTGCCTCAAGCCGGCACACCCGGCGGGCCGGTCGAGCTGAGTCTGAGCGACGGAGCGGCCGTTGAGATCTCGCGAGCGGCGCCAACCGGATTCGCCTGGTCGCCGGATGCCAGTGTGCTTGGCTGGATGACCGGGTCGAGCTGGCGCGTGGCACCGACGGTCGGGGGCGCGACGCGGTCAATCGTGCTCAGCGCGGAAGTTCCGCGTGCCACATCGGCAGGAACCATCGTGTTGCGCGGCGCGCGGGCGATCACGATGAAAGGGAGCGAGGTGATTCCGGCTGCCGACATTGTCATCACGAACAACCGGATCACAGCGATCGGCTCGCGCGGCACAGTGACCGTGCCGCCAGGCGCGCGAGTCATCGAACTCGCGGGCAAGACGATCATTCCGGGTATCGTGGACATCCATGCCCATTGGCAACTGCGCCGCGAACTCCTCGAACCCGAGGCGCCGGCGACGTATGCCAACCTCGCGTTTGGCGTCACGACGATTCGCGATCCGCAGACCAATCCGGAAATCTTTGGATACGCCGATCTCGCCGACGCCGGCGAGATGGCCAGCCCGCGTATCTTCTCCACCGGCCCCGGCCTCTTTGCGGAGACGGATTTCAAGTCGCTCGACGATGCCCGCGCCCTGATCACGCGCTATCGCGACGACTACGGCACCCGGCTGCTCAAGTCGTATCAGGTGGGCAATCGTCAGCAGCGACAGTGGGTGGTGCAGGCGAGTCGCGAGCTGGGAATGATGCCGACGACGGAAGGCGGCGCCGATACGAAGATGAACCTCACGCACGCAATGGATGGGTTCAGTGGCAACGAGCACGCCCTGCCGACCGCGCCCATCTATCAGGACGTCATTCAGTTGCTCGCGCGCAGCGGCATCACGTACACGCCAACCCTGCTCGTCTCATTCGGCGGTGCGCTGCCGATCTTCCGGATGCTGGCCGGGGAACGGCCGTTCGACGATCCCAAGCTGCGGCGTTTTTTCCCTGAGGACGACCTCTTTCAGCGCACGGCGACGCGACTGCTTGCCTTTCCTCCGGAGGACTACAACGACAAGGAAACTTCGGCGGGCGCTGCGGCGGTGCTCGCGGCCGGGGGCCGTGTTGCGCTGGGCGGGCACGGGGAGATGCAGGGGATGCAGGTGCATTGGGAAATGCGCCTACTCGCGTCTGGCGGCATGGCGCCGCACGACATTCTTCGGGTGGCCACGCTGAATGGCGCCGAGGCCATCGGTCTCGCGCAGGACATCGGCAGCCTCGAGGTCGGCAAGTTGGCCGACCTCGTCGTGCTCAGCGCAAACCCGCTCTCGGATATTCGCGCGACGTCCGCGATTGACCAGGTGATGAAGGATGGCGTGCTGTACCGCGGGGCAACGCTCGACCGCGTGTGGCCTCAGCCCGCCCCGCTCGCTACGCCCTGGTGGAATGCCCCGGCAAACGCGGCGTCCGCGTTCAGCCCCGACGCCGTTGACGCCGTCGTACGCGACGAAATGGACAAGCAGCGGATTCCGGGCGTCGGCGTGGCCGTCCTGCGCGGAAACACCGTCCTTGTTGCCAAGGGGTTCGGCTTTGCCAACCTCGAGCACCAGGTTCCCGTCGGGCCCGAGACGATGTTCGAGTCCGGGTCCATGGGCAAGATGTTCACCGCCGCCGGCATCATGTCACTCGTCGAGGCGGGCAAACTCTCCCCGGATTCGTCGGTACGCGTGTACCTCCCCGACGCGCCACCGTCGTGGCAAGCGATCACGATTCGCCACCTGCTTTCGCACACGTCGGGGATTCCGGACTACACCAGCGACTCATTCGACTATCGCAAGGACTACACGGAGGCCGATCTCGCGCGCCTGGCGTACGGTCTGACGCTCGAGTTCCCCGCGGGCACGCGGTGGAACTACTCAAACACCGGATACGTCGTCCTCGGCGTCGTGCTGTCGAAGCTGGGCGGGCGCCCGTACTGGGAGACACTGCGGGAGAAGATCTTCACGCCGGCGGGCATGCCCACGGTGCGCATCATCTCGGAATCCGATATCGTGCCGCATCGCGCGTCCGGCTACCTCCCGACGGCCGACGGATGGCGCCACCAAGACT
>Ga0214919_10012805_pt1 | contig 10254 bp, 14 predicted proteins | sample LL1503_MetaG_FD_177994 | JGI IMG/M metagenome (GOLD analysis project Ga0214919, IMG submission 177994) | Freshwater microbial communities from Lake Lanier, Atlanta, Georgia, United States - LL-1503 | ecosystem: Environmental > Aquatic > Freshwater > Lake | place: USA: Georgia | collected... | reverse complement strand
TTACGCTCCAGGTTTGGGCTCTAATTAAAAAAATCTTTTAATTATTAGTCGATAAACGATACCAAATTTTGTTTTCATCCCGGGCCTGGGCCCGGGATGAACCGTATTTTTCCCAATCTAGAGAGATAAAGTAGTCTGAATCTTTTGGACTCCACGTAACTGTAGCAACCCGTACCTTGAATTCAGACATTCCGTGAATCACCAGAATATCTCCAATATTAGGTAGGGTTTTCATATGGCGCATTTTTATCGTTTAATCGAAGGGGTCGGGAGTACACCGTAATCTTTTGTGTAAGGGTCTGGCAGCGCATATGGATCTTCGCCAGTCGGAGGAACAGGACCCCATGTTTCTTCTTCGGGATAATCTGGTTCTCGTAGATGGGGAGATGTTAGATCTTCTTCATCTGTATCTTTTGTGCTAATACGGCCGAGTTGCTCTCTATCTGAAAATTCTGGGCCCATTGCGTTTCTAATCATCGGTAGTTTGGGCAATGTCGTCCCTCCTCCGGATTCAATGATAACTGAACGAATGATCTTTTTGAGCTCAGATAAAGTAATTTTCATAGTAAATAAATATGTTCAATCGCGAAGAAAGGTTTTTACGTCGACTTCTTCTTTCTCTTCTTTTTTGCAATTGCAACTTTGCGGAGGGAATTTTTTGTAACCTCCCCCAATTGAAATGAATGTGGTGTTAACAGTGAGTATTCCCATCATTCCAAGGATGAATGTCATCCACGGATGTACATCGATCCAAGATTCAAACATGTTTAATTTCTCTTTGTACGTACATCATTTTCTCCAAGTCACGCGACCCCTGCTTGTATCATATGGGCTAACTTCTACGGTTACATAATCGCCAGGTAAAATTCTGATATTATTTTGTCGAAGTTTCCCTGATAGCGTTGCAAGTATTTGTACACCACTTTCCGTGATTACTCTGAACCATGTCCCTGGAAGGGCATCATCAACGATACCGTGTAATTCCATTCGATCTTCACGATCTAGGTTCTCTGTCTCTGACCCGTACCGTCCATTGTGGTTTTTCTTGTTCTTCGCCATGCTTTTCTTGTTCCTCTTCTCCTTCATCCCCCAAACCTGATGGGGGTAAATCCTTGTATTTCTTTAAAGAGCTAACGCCACCTTCGCCACCAAAACCTGCGTTGCGTATGAATACGATGGTTCCGACCTGTTCTCTAATGATTCTGCGTAGCTCATGGAGAGTTATTTTCATGTAGATAATTAATCTGCAATGTAGCTCCTTTAAGAGCATTAGTACTTTTTTCTAGCATCCATTCAACTTCTACATGAAATCCTGGTGCTTCTCCAGGCCATCGTCCGTCGACATTCTCAAGAAAAACTTCTCTTCCGCCGGAGGTTGGTACAGCTGGACCATCTGGAATATGAAATTTTCTTGCATCAAAAACCATGACTCTGCCAGTTAATGTAACAAGGGTGATTTTTCCGTCTTGCGGATCGCTTCCTGCTGCTATGACGATTTTATTTTTATCGTTGATATCATCAACAATGTTTTCAGGAGATAACCTCGTCATATACTTTGGAAGCTCGAATTCACAGCCAGACCCAAATTCGATATCCATCTCTTCAAGAAGTTGTAATTCCATTTGTCGATTGTTTTAAGCGTAATTCTGAAGTGTAGTATGGACCACAATAACCAGCTTGCGGAAAAAAAACATAATATATGTCGGTTGAGTTTTTCAAGTGCTGCTGAGAATGATAAGACAAACACAAAGATTTTGAATTAGCCTTATCAACTCTAACAATAACGCCAAAATCTTCACCGATTCTTTTTACGACAAGATCTCCTATTTGATATCGCAAATTCTTTCCTCAATCTTGGTTAAAGTCTCTTTAGTGACTGGTAATAAGGCGTCATGTAAATGATACTTCATTTTTACACCTTTGTCTACAGTCCACATAACAAGAAGTTTATCAGAAGCACCTTCAAATGATACAACAATTCCTAAACGATTTGAATATATGTTCCATCGAGACCTGAGAACAACGAGTTTCCCAAGGTAATTTTCCACAAATATAACTATGCATTTTTGCTTTTCCTAATCATTCGCTGCATGAATTCAGACAACTCATTCTTGGCGTCGTCGGCCGAAGTATAAAGGTCAGATTCTGCTAATTTTGAAATAAGAGATTTAAAGAATTGAGATCCGATTAAAAAAAGAATGATCGTTTTGTTCTCGAGGTCGAGCAATGACATTATCAAACAAATTGTCATCATTAGAATTAAACTTCTAATATTCGAAAGATAGGAGCCTGTTGCATGTACAGCTTTCCTAGATAGATTGATATATCGAACGTGTTCTGTTATGATAGCAGATTTATCAGATTCTGATAATAAAACCCAGTCTATATCAAAAATATTAACATCCGAGTCGTCATCAAGGTTCAAGATTCTTCCTCCACGATGACTGTATCTAGATTTAGAAAAGTTGTCGCAACAGAAGAAGCATTCTTAAGGGCAGTACGTGTTACTTTGACCGGATCAATTACGCCCGATGAGATTAGATCTTCATAAGATCCATTTGCAGCGTTGTAACCCAAAACAACATCTGGATTTTTCATCCTGTTTAGCTCATTAAAAACTACATCGCCACTTCCACCAGCATTTTGTACGATTCTTCGTAAAGGAGCAAGACAAGCATCAGAAACGATGCTCATTCCGGCGTTAATACCTTGGGAAATTTCTTCAGTCTTTAATTCAAAGATAGACCCTAATGCATTGAACAAAGCCATTCCACCGCCAGGGACGATTCCTTCTTCTGCAGCCGCCCTGGTCGCATTAAGAGCATCTTCAATTCTATATTTCTTTTCTATCATCTCAAGTTCTGTTGCTCCACCAACCTTTACAACAGCTACGCCGGATGAAAGCTTTGCGGCACGGACTCTTAAATTCGAAAGTTCATCTGAAGAAAGAGCCGCGTCTTGCATTTGGAATCTAAGCTCTTTGACTCGCTCTTCTACGTTCGATTTTGTAGTACCTGTCGCAACGAGAGTCGTTGATTTAGAATCAACTACAACTTTTTTTAGAGTGCCTAAATCTTGTAGCGTCGTCGACTCCAACTTAAGACCAGTTGTTGATGAAACCAATTTAGCTCCAGAGAGCGTAGCAATATCAGAAAGTAATTCTTCTCTATGCTTTCCAAATCCTGGGGATTTTATCGCAACGACAGGTAAATTTGCATTCAATTTATTAAGTACTAAACCTTGTAGAGCCTCTCCTTCGACATCTTCTGCAATTATTAGAAGAGGAGTACGAGTTTGAACGATCTTTTCAAGAAGAGGGATCATTTCTTTGAGACCGCTAATCTTTTTATCAGTCAATAGAACCTTTACATCATGAAAAACAACGTTCATCTTTTCTGAAGATGTCACGAAATATGGACTAAGGTAGCCTCTATCGAACTGCATACCCTCAACAATTTCGAGAGATGTTGTCATTCCTTTTGCGTCTTCAACGGTAATGATTCCATCCCGACCAACTTTTTCCATCGCTTGTGCGATCAAGTCTCCAATATTTCTATCGCCATTCGCGCTGATTGTTCCAATTTGAGCGATTTCTTCTACGGTGGTTATTTGTTTTGCAGAAGATTTCAAGTGATTTAAAACTTGCTTAGTTGCTAATTCTATTCCAGAACAAAGATCTTGTGCTGAGTAGCCAGCCTCTAAAAGTTTCAGTCCGGATTTTACCATAGCATGCGTCAAAACGGTTGAAGTCGTAGTGCCATCACCCGCAACTTCATTTGTCCTATTAGCGGCTTCTCTAATCAATTCTGAACCCATCCTTTGAAGAGGATCCTTTAAATTAACTGACTTACTTACCGTAACGCCATCTTTTGTAATGATCGGATTTCCACCATCTTTTTGAATAAGAACAGTCTTTCCTTTTGGACCAAGAGTACACATCACAGCTTCTGCCGTGATGCTAAGACCTGCAAAAAGCTCTTTTCTTGCTTCTTGAGAAAAGACAACTCGTGTAAAAGATTTTCCACCCGTTTCTAGAGAGCCATTTAACATGGTTTAGATTATAGGCAAATAAAGGTACGTTGTTCAACCTTTGGTTACTTTAACCCAGATTGGTTGACCGCGCTTCCATGCTACAGCAACATTACCCAAAATATAATCTTTCAGCAGAGCAACAAGAACAAGCTTCTGTTGAACGTCCGAAGTTTTTTTGATGTACTGCATGAGACGGTACTCTGAATAGTCATGGACCTTTTTCAAAATTCCATTGAAAATCGTTTGTTGCGATTTGTGCAATTGAAACTCTGTAGATTCAGAGGGCTTAATAGAGGTATTCTGCGGAATATTTATGAACATTGAATTGAGATGATCATAAATAACCTTTAACTTAAGCGTTTATAAAGAAATTGAAAATTGCTTCTTCATACGAGCAACTGAAATATTTTTCAGCTTTGCTTCAATTTCTACATCGATGGTATCATTTTGTAAGGCAGAAAGCTGGACATTAGGAATATAATGAATCATATTGCTATGCTTTCTACGGTCCATAAAATTACCATTTATGAGAGAAGGTTCTGTGTTACTAAGATGCTGCAGCGGTTTAATCCCGCCAGACCATGTTTCATTCGCCGCCGCAAAAGCATATTCCATCGAAATATCACCAGTGTTAAACGTGTGGTGATGAGAGTCAAAAACTATCGGCGTACCTGTTTCTTTATAGACCGATAACAGATCAACAACATTATAGGCTGATTCGTCATTTTCAAGAGTTAAGCGTTTTCTTACGTTGTCTGGTAAAGATTTAATTTGTTCGATTAGACGAGAAGACCTGTCGGATTTACCGCCGTGGATATTGATAGCGTATTTTGGAGAATGATCTAGCTCCATCTTGTCGAACATCCATCCGTGGACGCTTAATTCTACGAAAGCTTTCTCTACTACTTTATCTGAATCAGATGATAGCACACAAAATTGACCAGGATGAGTCGTGACTCTCATTTCATGCGACTTGATATAGTCACCTGCAACTTTGAGATAAGAAATAACATCTTCGTTATCCCAGAGATCTCTATCTACTTGATCAGCCAATGGAAACATTGCAGAAGAAATACGAAAGAGCTTTGTTCCAGACCGTTGAATCTTTGGGATCATTTCAGAAAGCCGCCGAGCGTTGTGGATGAACGTCCCCCGGATCATCTCTCTAGAATATTTTCCTTGACGATATCTGCCGAGCTGCAGCATTTTTTCGTTAAAGACGTTGATCAATTCTGTTTTTCCGCTTCGCGGTTTAGTACGCTCTTCGAGCCAGTGACAACAAATACCCGTAGCCATAAAGTTATATTAACACTTGCATATCGTAATTTGCATTACTTTTGACACGTTGGACACCACCACGATGTCCGCCCATCCGCTGTTTCTTCTCGATGTACATCATGATCGAATGTGCATTTTTTCTGGTTATAGATCCTAAAGTAGAATTGCGCTTGGCCTTTGTTACCCTCTACAGTTTTATAAGTTCGGATCGAAGCTCCATGATCGGTGTAGGATTCGTTCGCGGCGGCCAATAACTCTTCATGCAACTTTACGATCTCACTGGATTGTAGATCAGTTACGATACGTAGAGGGGATACCCCTGATCTGTATAGAGCTTCTGCTTTCAAATAATTACCGCAACCAGAGATGCATCCTTGATCCATAAGGGCTTCTGAAATTGTCCGATTGGGTTTCTTCAATATCCTTTCTGCGAATATTTCTGATGTCATTGGAGCGTCATCAAGAATATCGGGACCCAAAGATTTTAGCTTGGAAGTAAGGTCTTGCTGGTTAGAGATGAATTTGATTGTTCCGAATCTTCTCTGATCATTAAAGAACAACTTTTGCTGGTCTTTGGTAATCAGTTGTCCCGAATCGTTAAATTCAACAATAAATCCAGCATGTCTCCCAGAATAAGGAGACCATTGTCCTGACATTCCGTAAGTAGAAAACATATGCCACGTCCCATTGTGACCTTCAAGCGTCCACCACATGAACTTGCCCTTGACATTAACTCCGGTTACTTTCAACGGCAAATTGGATTCTGCTAATTCCATCCCAACTGGTTTTTGGTTCTTATATCTACCATCTGTCGTGGTAATGAGCCGAGTAACGGACTTACCAAGAATTAATTTTCGTAGAACATCTCGAGAATGTTTTAGTTCTGGGCCTTCCGGCATCTTGACTCTCCTAATCCCGTAAGGACATTATCATATATGGCAAACGTTTTTCAAAGTTTTTTATCTTTCTTAAAACAATAAAAAGATTATCGATTATTTATATTAGGGTAGGGCACGACTCATGAGCATCTTTCGTGAACATAAAACAGTGGCTGATAGGACAGCATCAGACCGCCGTCGCCATAAACAAAAAATCGAGAAGGCTATCCGAGAGGGTATACATCATATCGTTGCTGATGAAAGTATCATTTCTAAAGATAACAAACAAAAATACAGAATCCCGGTTCGAGGTATTAAAGAATATCGATTCGTTTATGGAAGCAATGGTAAACAGGTCGGGTCAGCCCCGGGTAGAGATGTAAAAAGAGGTCAAAAGATTGGCGATCCTCCCCCGGATGGGCAAGGTGGACAGCCAAACAAGGCTAGCGGTGACAAGGGTGAAGAATATTACGACGTTGAAATAACTCATGAAGAGTTAGCAGAATACCTTTTCGCCGAGCTCAAACTACCCGAACTTCAGAAACGTCAATTAAGCAATATTGACACCGAAAAACTTAAGCGTAAGGGTTATCGTCCACAGGGTATCATGCCTCGTCTCGATCGGAAAAAATCAGCGATTGCTCGAATTAAGCGCATGAAAGCAGCTGGTTTTAATCCTGAAAAGGCAGAAGAGGGTGAAACATTCTCTTTCCATGAAGATGATCTAAAGTATCGTCATTATAAAGTAACAAGAAAACCCTGTACGAATGCTGTAATCTTTTTCGTAATGGACGTTTCTGGGTCGATGTCGCAACAAAAGAAATTTCTTGCGCGTTCATTTTTCTTTCTTCTCTATCAGTTTCTTCGTCTTAAATACGAAACGATCGACATCGTCTTTATTTCTCACGATACCGAAGCAAACGAAGTGGAAGAAAAAGATTTCTTTACTAAAGCTTCTTCAGGCGGAACAAAAGCTTCAACTGCTTTAGTGTTAGCAAATGACATAATTACGAAAAGATATCATCCATCTTCGTGGAATATCTATCTCTTCCAATGCTCGGACGGAGACAACTTTCAAGAAGATAATGAAAAATTCCTTGAAGAAGCACGAAAAGTAATATCGGTTTCGCAGCTTTATGGATACTGCGAAATAGAGCCAGAAACGAGTTGGATGGCGGATCCAGGTAAACTTTTTCAGCTACTAAGACCATTACAGGGACAGAAGTTAAAAGAAGTAAGAATTAACAAACAAGAAGATGTTTGGTCTGCATTCTTAAGCTTGATGAATGGCGCAAAGGAGGATATCTAATGGATTACAAACTTGAAGATCTCAAAGTTTGGGATGACAAGATTGTTGACCTGGCAAAAGGTCACAAGTTGGATTGGTATGAGCTTGACTATGAGGTCATCGACTATCAAGAAATGATCGGAGCCATGGTCCATCACGGCATGCCGTCCATGTATTCACATTGGTCTTTCGGCAAGTCTTTCGAACAAACGATGAACCGCTATAACGTGGGAATGGAAGGCCTTCCCTATGAGCTCATTATCAACAGCGATCCTTCGCTGGCGTACCTCATGAGGGAGAATCCACTCTACCTACAGATCCTCATCATGGCTCACTGTGTCGGTCACTCTGACTTCTTCAAGAATAATAGGACGTTTAAGAGCACCAGACCAGAATCTGTCATCCAACGTCTAAGAGCAGCCAAGAAGAGAATCCAGAGCTATGTTGAAAATCAACACATCGGCATCGAAAAGGTCGAAAGAACGATTGATGCATGCCAGGCTCTACAATTTCAAACCACAAAATACGGACAAGTTCGTAGATCTCATGAAGAGATGTATGCAGAATATGTTGAGATGATCAACAATGATAAAGATGGTCGTTATAAAAATTTTAATCTAGACATGTATCCGTTAGAACCAGATTATGACCTTCTTGGATTTTTAGAAGAAAATTCCGACATCCCTGACTGGCAACGTGACATCATCCACGTCTGTCGCGAAGAAGGTCAATACTTCTGGCCACAAATTCAAACCAAGATAATCAATGAGGGATGGGCTTCTTACTGGCACTACACTCTATGTCATGAACTTGATCTTCCAGGAGAACTACACCTTCCAATTGTCAAGATGCACAATGCAGTGGTACGTCCTCACATCGGTGCAATCAATCCTTATCACCTTGGATTCCACCTCTTTCAAAAGATCAAGGAACGCCACGGTATAGAAGAATGTTTCTTGGCTCGTGAAGTTTGTTATGACGTTTCATTTCTTCGTCAATACCTTACGGAAGAAGACTGTATAGAACTCAATCTTTTTAGTTATTCTTCTAAGAAAAAGTCTGGGATTTCTGTGGACGATGTTTCGGACGATCGTGGGTGGAAACAAGTAAAAGAAGATCTCATCGCTAATGTCGCGGGAGGATCTATTCCCGTTGTATACGTCGATGAGCTAAAAAGAGATGGTACGTTGATTGTTCGTCATGAACACGACGGTAGAGATTTAGAATTAAAACATGCGAATGAGGTCGTCGAACACATCAAACACCTCTGGAATGGTCCTATTAAGTTTTATACAATGATCGAAGAAGAACCGTGGGAAATCGATTAACTTCACCTTCAAGAAAGAATAGATATAATACCATGAGCATCAAGAAACAACTTCTACAACAGATTAAGGCTACTCGAGACGAATCGAACAAAACAAAAAAGTTTTCAGGCAATCTGATGGACTATATTGAAATGGTTGAAAAAGATCCGACCATAATCAAGCCCGCTCATAAGCGTCTCCACGACGCTATCGAGGAGCATGGTTCCTATGTGATGCCAGACTCTGACTCTCGTAAGTTCAAGATATATGATGGTGAGAACATCAAGATCCACAAGTACTTCGAAGGTGAGTTCTTCGGAATGGAGACTGTCATCGAAAAGGTCATGAGCTTCTTGTCTTCCGCGGCTCACAAGGGTGAAGAATCTCGTCAGGTCCTCTTGCTCATGGGTCCTGTCGGTGCCGGTAAGTCAGCATTAACAGAGCACATCAAAAAGGCGCTCGAAGGAAAGAAATACTACACCCTCAAGGGAGATCCTCACCGTGGTGAACCTCTACAACTCATCCCACGTTCTCTTCGCCCATCAGTCGAAGCAGCCCTCAATGTGAAGATTGATGGTGATATCTCTCCGGTCGTACGCCACAAACTTCTCAATGACTACGCTGGAAAGTATGAAGACTTCGAAGTAGAAGAAACAACTTTTTCGCAGCGTGGCCGCCGTGGTGTTGCTTCCGTCCCTCCAATGGACGCAAATTCTCAGGACGTCTCGGTACTCATTGGTTCTGTCGATATCTCGAAGCTTGACAAGTTCGCAGAGGACGACCCACGATCTCTATCGCTAAACGGCGCCTTCAATGTCGGTAACAGAGGTATCGTCGAGCTCGTCGAGGTTTTTAAGAATGAAATTGAGTTCCTCCACACCATCATCACAGCAACACAGGAAAAGCGAGTCCCATCTCCTGGTAAGTCCGACATGCTTCACTTCGACGGTGTTATCCTAGCACACTGCAACGAGGCTGAGTGGAATCGCTTCCAGTCTGAACACACCAATGAAGCCATCATGGACCGCATTGTGAAGATCTCCGTTCCTTACTGCCTTGAGCTAAACCAGGAAGTCAAGATCTACGAGAAGATGCTCGGTAAGTCTGATTTCAAGGCTCACATCGCACCGCACACCCTCAAGATAGCTTCTATGTTCTCAGTCATGTCTCGTCTCAAGGAATCTGCTAAGTGCGATGCATTGACGAAAATGCGCGTGTATAACGGAGAAGAAGTACTTGAGAAGGGAAGAGTTCGTAAGGTCGACATCAAGGATCTTCGAGAAGAAGCGAAGCATGAAGGTCTGGACGGTATTTCTACGAGATTTATTACGAAGGCTCTTGACAATGCGTTAACAGCATCTGACCAAAATATGATCACTCCGGTTTCAGTAATGGATTCTTTGGTAAAAATGGTCAAAGAACAATTGGTAGATGAGCAATTCAAGGCAAAATGTCTTGAATTACTTCAGAA
>Ga0214919_10012804_pt1 | contig 10255 bp, 11 predicted proteins | sample LL1503_MetaG_FD_177994 | JGI IMG/M metagenome (GOLD analysis project Ga0214919, IMG submission 177994) | Freshwater microbial communities from Lake Lanier, Atlanta, Georgia, United States - LL-1503 | ecosystem: Environmental > Aquatic > Freshwater > Lake | place: USA: Georgia | collected... | reverse complement strand
GTGGCCAAAAAATGGCTCAAAGCGCAATACGGCACCGAATTTCGTGGCTGTATGACGCAAATCGGAGAGATGTCGATTGGCTTTGAGGGCTGGGACCACGTGCCAAACAACCCGTTTTTTGCACCAGTGGCCGACGTTCAAGCGCTAGAAGACTACATGGACGCGCTTCGCAAGACGGGCGACTCGTGCGGCGCGCGCATTCGTGTGTCAGCGTCCAATGTGCCCGTGGGGCTGGGCGAGCCGCTGTTTGACAAGATGGACGCCGATATCGCCTACGCCATGATGGGCATTAATGCCGTTAAGGGTGTAGAGATTGGTGCCGGTTTTGCCAGCGTGGCACAGCGCGGCACCACGCACGGCGACTCGCTGTCACCTCAGGGGTTTGTCAGCAACAACGCCGGTGGCGTGTTGGGCGGCATCAGCACCGGGCAAGACCTGGAAGTGAGCATCGCCATTAAGCCAACCAGTTCTATCATCACGCCGCGCGCTTCCATCGACGTGGCAGGTCAGGCCACCGAGGTGGTGACCAAAGGCCGCCACGATCCGTGTGTGGGTATCCGCGCCACGCCCATTGCCGAGGCCATGCTGGCTCTGGTGGTCATGGACCACGTATTGCGCCACCGGGCCCAGTGCGGCGATGTGCGTACGGCACTTGCGCCCATCGCTGCCCAGGCGCCTGCGGTTTAACGCTGCACGGATTTTTTTTCGAACCCCGCGCCACCCCCTTGGAGCCCGCATGAAAACTGTCTTGGTACTCAACGGACCTAACCTCAATTTGCTGGGCACGCGCGAGCCTGCGGTGTACGGCAGCCAAACGCTGGCCGACGTGCAGGCGCTGTGCCAGCAAGCCTGCGCCACCCACGGTTTTGCGCTGGACTTTCGTCAAAGCAACCACGAAGGCGTTTTGGTGGACTGGCTGCACGAGGCCGGGCGCCTGCATGCGGCGGGCGAATCGGCCGGCGTCGTATTGAACGCCGGGGCCTACACCCACACCAGTGTGGCGCTGCACGACGCCATCAAGGGCACTGGTATTGTGCTCATTGAGTTGCACATCAGCAATGTGCACGCACGCGAGGCGTTTCGCCACCATTCCTACATTTCGCCAGCCGCCAAGGCGGTGATGGCCGGATTTGGCGTCAATGGTTACGCCTTGGCCATCGCAGGCTTGGCGGGCCTGCAATAGGAGAGGCCCCTTAATTGATTCATCGAACACCACCATGACCACCACGCTCAAAATCGACTTCGTCTCCGACATTGCCTGCCCGTGGTGCGCCGTGGGTTTAGGCGCCCTTGAGGGCGCGCTCCAGCGTCTGGCGCCCGAGGTAAACGCTGAACTGCATTTCCAACCCTTCGAGCTCAACCCCCACATGCCCGTGGGTGGCCAAGACTTGGGCGAACACATTACCGAAAAGTACGGATCCACCCCCGAACAACAAGCCCAGATGCGCGAGACCATTCGCCAGCGTGGTGCCGAGGTGGGTTTTACCTTCAAAGCCGGTGGTCGGGGCCGGGTTTACAACACCTTTGACGCGCATCGCTTGCTGCATTGGGCTGGCTTGGCCGGTGTTGAGGGCCCGCAATACGCCCTGAAAAAAACACTCCTGGAGGCCTACCAGGGCCGCGCCGATTGCATCGAGTCGCATGAAGTGTTGCTTGCAGCGGTGGGGGCGGCAGGCCTGGACGTGGCGCAGGCGCAAGCCATTTTGGAAAGCGATACCTACAGCGCCGAGGTGCGCGCGATAGAGCAGTACTACCAGCGTGCAGGCATACGCTCGGTGCCCGCCATCATCATCAACGACAAGCACCTGATCTCCGGCGGCCAGCCGGTGGAGGTGTTTGAGGAGGCATTGCGCCGGATTGCCGCAGGTACTGCCTGAATGGTGACCTTGGCGCCTGCCACGGGCCTGCGGGCGGTGGTGCTGGGCGCCAGCGGCGCGCTCGGCGCTGCGTTTGTGGACCTGCTGCGGGCTGACTCCCGGTTTTCCCAGGTACTGGCCCTCTCGCGCAGCAGCACACCCGCCTTTGACTTGGAAGTAGAGGCCAGCATCCAACAATGCGCCCAAGAGGTGGGGCAGGGCGGCGTAGTGCATTGGATGATCGACGCCACCGGCGCTCTGGAAATCGACGGTGTGGGGCCCGAAAAGCGGCTTGACGCTCTCAGCGCCCAAGGCTTGATGCGGTCCATGCAGATCAACGCCATTGGCCCAGCGCTGCTTATGAAGCATTTCATCCCCCTGCTCGCGCCCGATGTGCCCACGGTCTACGCCACGCTGTCGGCGCGCGTAGGCAGCATCGAGGACAACCGCAAGGGCGGCTGGTACGGCTACCGTGCGGCCAAGGCCGCGCGCAATATGCTGCTGCAAAGTGCGGCGGTTGAAGTGAGCCGCCGCCGTCCGCTGGCCGTCTTTGCGGCACTACAACCGGGCACTGTGCGATCCAAACTCAGCCGCCCTTTCGTGGCGCCCAGCGACGCCATGGCGCCTGACTCGTCGGCAGCGCAGTTATTGCAGGTGCTGCAGGCGTTGCGGCCCACTGGGCGGGCGCAGTTTGTGGACTACGGTGGCGCGTCCATTCCCTGGTAGCTTGGAAGCAATATGGAATTTAGAAGTGCAGGCAGGAGCGCTTAGGGTGACCGTTCGGGACTTTGTTTTTGATTTTGGCGGTGTCGTCTTTGACTGGAACCCGGCGGCGATGGTGCGCTCGCACTTTCGCGATCACTGGCAGGGCTTTGAGAGCGCGGAGGCACTGGGGCGGGCTATTTTTGTGCATGCCGACTGGCTGGCCTTTGACCGGGGCGAGCGCACCTTGCTGGAAGTGGCGGAGCAAACAGCACATCGCCTGGCAATTCCGCAGCCGACGATACATGGGTTGTTGGCACCCATTGCTGAACAGTTGCAACCCATCGGCAGCACGGTAGCACTGCTGCAATCCTTGCGCGAGCGACGTGAGGCCGGAGAGGACCTGCGACTGCTTTTTCTTTCCAATATGCCCGCACCCTTTGCCCGTACCTTGGAGCAACGCCATGCCTTTATTCAATGGTTTGACGGGGGCATATTTTCTGCCGACGTACGGCTGCTCAAACCGCAGGCCGAAATCTACCAACTGCTGGAGCGGCGTTACCGCGTGAAGCCCGGTACCACGCTGTTTATTGACGACCACAGGCCCAACGTGCAAACCGCTGCCGCCCTAGGCTGGCAAACGCTGCACCTGACCGATCCAGCCGAACTCTCCAAGCAAGTAGCCTTGCTTTAAACGGCGCCTGTCCTGCGCGGCACAGCTTGGGCGGAGGCGCAGGGCGACAATGCTTCGCCCCAGCCACCTTGGCGGTGCGCCTTTTTTCTGTCCTGTAATGCCTTTAAAAACACCCTCCATTCCACAGGAACCACTGCCCCGCGTGCTTTGGTCTCTGTTGTTTGGCAACTTTGTCATTGGTACCGGCGTGATGGTGGTGCCGGGAACGCTCAATGACGTTGGCAGTTCGCTTGCGGTCTCGGTGGCGGTGTCTGGGCAGTTGATCACGGCTGCGGCGGTGATGATGTGCCTGGGGGCGCCGCTTTTTGCCAGCTTGGTGGCGGGTTGGGATCGCAGGCGCCTGTTGGCGCTGTCCATGCTGTGGTACGCGGCCTTCTTGGGCTTGAGCGCACTGGCGCCAGACTTTGGCTGGCTAATCGTATTGCGCGTGCTGGCGGCGGTGTCGCCGGCCATTTTTACGCCCCAAGCAGCCGCGTGCATTGGTCTGCTGGTGACACCAGCGCAGCGCGGGCGGGCGATTACCTTTGTATTTTTGGGTTGGTCGGTTGCCTCGGTGGTGGGGGTCCCGTTGGGCGCCTGGATAGGCGGCACGCTGGGCTGGCGCAGTGCTTTTGGGTTTGTGGCCTTGCTGAGTTTGTTCAGCGCGGTCTGGGTGTGGCGTAGCTTGCCTGACGGCGTGCGGCCCCCCGCCTTTTCCCGCTCCGCATGGGGCGAGACCTTACGGTCCCGCGCGCTGATGCTGTGTGTGGCGGTGACGCTGCTGTATTCGGCTGGGCAGTTTGTGCTGTTCTCATACTTCGCACCCTATTTCAAGCTGCACTTGGATGTCACACCGGCCGAGTTGAGCGTGTTGTTTGCCTGCTTTGGTGCCTGCGGCTTGATCGGCAACTTGGTGATGTCGCGCCACATTGACCGCATAGGCGCTCCACGCGCGGTGATGTGGGCGGTGGCCAGCATGGGTTTGAGTCTGCTGCTATGGCCCCTGGCGAGTAGTTTGGCCTTGGCTGCGCTGATTTGTGTGCCCTGGGGTTTAGGGTGTTTTGCATCCAATTCGGCTCAACAAGCGCGCCTGGTTGGCATTGCGCCTATGCTGGCCTCGGGCTCGATTGCTCTTAACAGTGCTGCCATGTACGCCGGTCAAGCCTTGGGTGCAGGCGGCGGTGGATGGTTGATTGCGCAGGGGGATATGGATTCTTTGCACTGGTTCGGTCTGGCGGGCCTGCTGGCAGCCATGGCCATGAGCTGGTGGGCGACCCACCAGCCTGCGCACCGCACAAGCGCTACTACCTAGAAGTTCATCGCCAGGGGCTTGGGCAGTTTGTCGTCGGGGTAGAGGCTGTATTCGTCCCAAATGCCTGCGCCGTAGTGCTGGTCGCACAGGGCCTCGATGTCGTCCAAGGTGGTCAGCACGGTGCTGAACATGGTGTCGTAGAAAAATGGCTGGTCGGTGTGTTCTCCGGGGCGCACTTCGATGTGGTAGCCGTGCACCCATACCCGCTTGCCCGCATGCTTGGCAGCGAAAGCGGCCCGGCGTTTGATCAACTCGGCCTCTTCGTATTCGTCGTCGGTCAGGCGGCGCAGTTGGTAGGTGTTGCCGTGCAAGGGGTGGGCCCCGTCGAGCTGCAAATCCACCATTTCCCAGTCCGGCGAAATCTGGCCGGCCACGTTGGCCAATTCCTCTGGCGTGATGTCGCCTTCCCAATGCACGACGTCAATGCAGCGCGATGCGCCCACTTCTCCGTCCCAAATGCTGGCGCTGTGTTTCATGGCTTTTTTACGCATGGTCTCATCCTTGTTATTCGTCGGGGTGGCTTGATCACCGATGGGCTGATTTATTACCTAAAGCAAGCGCCAATGATGCCCTATCGGGCCTTTGCCATACGCTGTGCCATGTCGGCCGGCAAGCCAAAGGGCAGGGTGCGCTCAAACTGCAGCGCGTCTTGGTATTTGCGGTTGGCGGCTTCCGCCAACAAGCGCTTCACAATGCGGTTGGTACCGCTGGAATTGGCCACGATCTCGGCGACCAGGCCGGCAATGAAGTCGTCGAGCTCACCGTCTGCAACACAATGGTCTACCAAACCCCAGTCTTGCGCCTGCCGACCCGTGATGCGGCGGCTGGTGAACATCAGTTCCTTGGTCTTGGAGCGCCCAACGCGCTGGGGCAAGCGCACCGACATGCCCCACACCGGAACCAGGCCCCATTGCCCGTGGGTGTCACCCAACTTGGCCGACTCCGCCGCGACCAAAATGTCGCAGCCCAATGCCAATTCCAGGCCACCCGTCAGGCAGTGGCCATGTAAACGGGCGATGGTGGGCTGGGGCAGGCGTTCGAGCGCGTCAATCGTTTCGGCCGCAAAGGCCTCGTCCATCTCGGCGCTGATGGTGGAGAGGTCATGACCGGCACAAAACGAGCGCCCCGCACCTTGCAGCAGTACGCAGGCCACCGATTCGTCCACGGCGATGGCGTCCAAGTGGACACGCAAATCGACAAAGCTCTGGGGCGAAAGGGCGTTGAGTTTGTCTGGCCGGTTAAGTGTCAAGGTGGCCAGGCCTTGGGCGTCGTGCCGGGTCAGTAGTTCGGTGTGCATGGGGCGGTAGCCTGGTTGGGGATGAAAAACCATTCTAGGACTGTGCGCTCCTGCCATTGGGCGGTCCGTTTGGTGCCGCGGTCTCAACACACGCTACGTTGGGCGAGCGCCAAGGCACTGCGCTCGCGCTTGCGGTCGAATTAGGGCTTTGGTTAAGCGGCCGGCGGCATGTAAATCCCGTTTTGCTTATCGTTTTCTAGCGTCAGGCCTTAAATGAAGTGGTATTTGGTTCGAATTAATTACAGACTTCCTTGTCAGATTAAAAATACGCCTTGGCGTTTTTGGCTTACGGATTGGGTAGTATGCGAACATGATCGAGCCCCTAAACCTGGCTGGCCCCGCGCCGCGCCGCGACCTGTGCACTGACTGTGGCGTCTCGCGCAGCAGCAAGCCCAAGCGCTGCGCTAGCGCCTGCCAGTTCATCCAGCCGGACTATCCCCGGCTAGAGGTGCAGGTGCATGGCCGTACCCGTGACCCGGCGCGCCCCAACGAGCTGCACTTTGGCCCCCACTTGCACACTCTGCGCGCCACCTTGCGCCAACCGGCGGTGGGCGCGCAATGGAGCGGCATTACCACCCGCATTGCCGAGCGCCTGTTAGAGACCGGCCAGGTGCAAGCCGTGCTGGCCATGGCCCCCGACCCCCAAGACCGCTGGAAACCCGTGCCCGTGCTGGTCACCCAGGCCCACGACATGGCGCAGTGCCGGGGCATGCGCATGGGCTACGCGCCGCTGCTCGCACTGCTCGAGCCCGCGCGGGCCCAGGGCATCACCCGGCTGGCGGTGGTGGGCGTGGCCTGCCAGGTCTACGCCTTGCGTGCCCTTGAAAAAGAACTGGGCTTTGAGCAGATCTATGTGATTGGCACACCTTGCTCGGACAACACCACGACCGAGAATTTTCATGAGTTTTTGGGCCTGGTGGCGGGCCAGACCCAGGACGATCCCAAGGCCATTTCCTACCTCGAGTTCCGGGCCGACTACCACGTCGAGCTGCGCTTTGACGATGGTCGGCGCCGCGAAATCCCGTTTTTGCAGCTGCCCTTGTCGCAGCTTCGGCCCGACTTTTTCCCTATGACCTGCCGCAGCTGCGTGGACTACACCAACGTGCTGTCTGACATCACCGTGGGCTATATGGGCGGTGAGGGCCAGCAATGGCTCTTGGTGCGCAATGCGCGCGGCCAGCAGATGCTCGATTTGCTGGGCGACGAGGTGCAACTTAGTGCGCCGGGCAGCGCGGGCAAGCGCGCTGGTGCGGTCAAAGGCTTTATTGGCAACGTGCAGCGCGCCGCTGGTGGCCTGCCGCTGCGGCGCATGCCCAATTGGCTGCGTCCCATTGTGGGCTGGCTGATGCCCAGAGTGGGTCCGCGCGGACTGGAATTTGCCCGCGCCCGGGTAGAAATGAAGGCTGCGGAGACCGTCATTCACCTGCGCCGCGAAGAGCCCCAGCGCATGAAAACCATGGTGCCTGCCCATGTGTGGCAGCTCATGCAACCCTATGGTCTGCAGCCCGAGCCGGGTGAACTGCCCGCTGCCCCCGCGCCGACTGCGACTCGGATTTGATGCACAAAATGCATCAATCTCCATGAGTAAGCCCATGGCCATCCCCCTGCTTATGTTTCTGCTGCTGGCGGCCAGCGTTTGGGCGCTGTGGACGCCTGACAGGGCGCTTGCCGATTTGCAAGCCAAGTACCAGACTCCTGCGGACGAGACCTTACTGCTGCTGGGCAACCGCGTACGCCTGCGCGATACCGGCCCTAAGGACGCACCGGCCGTGCTGATGCTGCACGGCTTTGGCGCCAGCCTGGAAACCTGGGAGCCTTGGGCGCAAACGCTTTCTCAGCAAATGCGCGTGCTGCGCCTAGACCTGCCCGGCAGTGGCCTGAGCGGCCCCGACGCCACGGGCGACTACAGCGACACCCGCACCCTGGCCTTGTTGGTGGCGCTGCTCGACCAGCGCCAGTTGGACAAGGTCAGCGTGGTCGGCCACTCCATTGGTGGGCGTATGGCCTGGACGTTTGCTGCGTGCCACCCTGAGCGTGTCAACAAACTGGTGCTTGTCGCCCCCGATGGCTTCGCCAGCCCCGGCATCCCTTACGGCCAGCGGCCCGAAGTCCCGGCCAGCATGGGCTTGATGCGCTACACCTTGCCACGCTGGATGCTGCGCATGAGCCTGGAGCCCGCCTACGCCGACCCGGCCGCACTCACCGACGCGCTGCTGACGCGCTATTTCGACCTCATGCTAGCGCCGCAGTCGCGTAACGCGCTGCTGGCGCGATTGCAAGACACGGTGCTGGTCGACCCCATGCCTTTGCTGCAAAGCATTCAGGCCCCCACCTTGCTGCTGTGGGGCGAGCAAGACGCCATGATTCCCTTTGCCAACGCCACCGACTATGTGCATGCGCTGCCACACGCCACGCTGGTGGGTTTTGACCGGGTGGGCCATTTGCCGCACGAAGAAGCCAGTGTGCGCAGCCTGGCGCCACTGCAACAATTTTTGATCGACAACAAGAATGACTGACGCCACGCCCAGGCCCCCCATAGCCACGCCCATCGCCATCGTCACCGCCTCCTCCTCGGGTATGGGTTTGTACGCCACGCAGGCTTTGGTGGCACGCGGCTCGGGCGTGCACTGGAGCTGGGGCAACCGCCAGCGCGCGGGGCGAGCCGCTTTTGCCCAGGCTCTATCGACCCAGGCCAGCAGCGTGCAACGCGCGACCCAACTTTGGGAATTGAGCGAAACGCTGTTTGCGCCAGCCCAGCTTGCACCCGGCCCCGACACCCCTTAAGACCCAGGACCCCTTCACCTTTTTCCCGAAAACGCTATGGCACAGACTTTCCCTTTCTCTTCCATCGTCGGTCAAGACGAAATGAAGTTGGCAATTTTGCTCACGGCCATTGACCCGAGCATTGGCGGCGTTCTGGTGTTTGGCGACCGCGGCACCGGCAAGTCCACCGCCGTGCGTGCGCTGGCCGCCTTGTTGCCCAAGATGCGCGCGGTGGTGGGCTGCCGCTATGGTTGTGACCCGGCGGCTGCCACCTGTCCCGACTGCGCAGCGCGCACGTCAGCCAAACCCGGCGCGGTAGCCAGTCATCTGGTGAGCGTGCCCGTGGTGGACATGCCCTTGGGCGCCACCGAAGACCGCGTGGTGGGCGCGCTAGACCTAGAGCGGGCGCTGTCGCAAGGCGTCAAGGCCTTTGAGCCGGGGCTGCTCGCGCGCGCCAACCGGGGCTATCTGTACATTGACGAGGTCAACCTGCTCGAAGACCACTTGGTGGACTTGCTCATCGACGTGGCCGCCTCAGGTGAAAACGTGGTCGAGCGCGAGGGCCTGAGCGTGCGCCACCCGGCGCGCTTTGTGTTGATCGGCAGCGGCAACCCGGAAGAGGGTGAACTGCGTCCCCAGCTGCTCGACCGCTTTGGCCTGTCGGTGGAGGTCAAAACCCCGGCGGCGCTGGCGCAGCGGGTCGAAGTAGTCAAGCGCCGCGACGCGTTTGAGCGCGACCCCGCCGCCTTCGCCCTGCAGTGGAAAAAAGAGGACGACCGCGTGCGCCGCAGCATCGTGGCCGCGCGCAAGCGCCTGGGCGCCGTGGATATTCCTGATGGCGCGCGCGAGTTTGCCGCGCGCCTGTGCATGGCCCTGGGCACCGACGGCCTGCGCGGCGACCTGACATTGGTGCGTGCCGCCCGCGCCTATGCCGCCTTGCAGGGAGACGCCGCAGTACAAGAGTCGCACCTGCGCCAGGTGGCCGCGCCCGCGCTGCGCCACCGCCTGCGGCGCAACCCGCTGGATGACGCTGGATCAAGCACCCGCGTGGAGCGGGCCTTGCAAGAGCTCGTGCCCGCCGCCACGTCCAGGTCCCATGCAGGGTGAAGCCGCCACCGTAGCAGCCCTGTTTGCGGTAGACCCGGTGGGTCTGGGCGGTGTGGCTGTGCGCGCGCCGCCCGGGGCCTTGCGCGCCGACTGGCTGGTCTTGTTGCGCGGCTTGCTACCTGCGGGCACGCCGCTGCGCCGGGTGCCGCTCAATACCAGCGACACGGCCTTGCTCGGCGGTCTGGACCTGGGCGCCACTTTGCAAAGCGGTCGACCCGTGGTTCTCCAAGGCCTGCTGGCGCAGGCCGACGGCGGCGTGCTGCTGCTGGCCATGGCTGAGCGCATGGGCGCGGCTGCTGCGACCCGCTTTTGCGCCGCGCTAGACACCCAAACCGTGCAACTGCAGCGCGACGGCTTGGCCGCGCAGCACCCGGCGCGCTTAGGGCTAGTGGCGCTGGACGAAGGCATAGGCGAGGACGAACAAATGCCACCCGCCTTGCGTGACCGCATGGCCTTCAGCCTTGTGCTTGACAGCGCCAACACCGACGAAGACGGCCCCGATTGGAGCGCGTCCGAAGTGCTGGCTGCGCGCGCGCGCCTGCCCC